>Ga0181525_10001207_pt1 | contig 22219 bp, 18 predicted proteins | sample PEATcosm2014_Bin_48_FD_121100 | JGI IMG/M metagenome (GOLD analysis project Ga0181525, IMG submission 121100) | Peatland microbial communities from MTU Mesocosm Facility, Houghton, MI, USA - PEATcosm2014_Bin06_10_metaG | ecosystem: Environmental > Terrestrial > Soil > Wetlands > Peat | place... | reverse complement strand
TCCACCGATTCGGCCAGCAGCCGCGTGAGCTCCTGCAGCCGCGAATAGCGGTCGAACTCGAGCGGGTCGAAGCTCGAGGACTGCTTGGCGACCTGGTCGGAGCGGGCCTGGATCTGCGCGTCCGCCTGCAGCTCGACCTCGCGCAGCTGCGAGCGCAGGCGCTGGATGTTCTCGGTCAGGTCGGTGAGCGAGCCGCGCAGCGTCGCGACCTCGGCCTCGAGCTTCGAGCGCGATATCGACACCTCGCCGGCGTGGTCGACCAGCCGGTCGATCAGGTCGGCGCGCACGCGGATGAAGGGCGCCGTGGCTGTGGTCAGGCGCGCCGGCTCGCCATCGCGCGCACGCGCCGCATCGGCCGGCATGTCGGTGACCGGTCCGCTTTCCCACGGGCGCGCCGGCGGCGCCGCGGCGCCGGATCGGGCGCCGGCCACGGCACCGAGCGTCGCCGCCAGGTTGGTGCCGGGCGGCGGCGCGGCGCGGGACGCCGGCGCGGCGCTGTCGGCCACCGGCTCGTGCAACAGCCGGTCGAAGAGCACCTGCGCCTGGTCGTACTGGCCCTGCAGGTCCTCGATGACGACGCCCGGCACACTGGCCAGCTGCATCGAGGACTCGATGCGCGTCTCCATCTCGTGGACGAGCTCGCCCAGCTTCATCGCGCCGGCCATGCGCGCGCTGCCCTTGAAGGTATGCAGGTGGCGCATCATGTCGCGCGCCACGTCGCGCAGGTTGGGATTCTGCGCGAGCGTGCGCAGGCAGCGGGCGATGGCCGGCAGCAGGTCCTGCGCCTCGACCGTGAAGATCTGCAGCAGCTGCGGGTCGATGTCGTCGCGCAGGCTGGCGTGCGCGGCCGCGTCCATTGCCGCCTCGACGGCCGCTTCGGCGTCGAGCTCGGGCGCTTCGGCCTCGGGCGCTTGCGCGCTGGGGGGGGCGGCCGGCGGGGCGGCGGTGGCCGCGACCACCGCCGGCGCGCGCGGCGCCTCGGCAGCGGGGCGCGGCGGTGGCGGCGCAGGGGCAGGCGCAGGTGAAGGTGAAGGTGAAGGGGCAGGCGCAGGCGAAGGAGCAGGAGCAGGAGCAGGCGCAGGCGGTGCGGCGGGTCGAATACCGGCCGGGCTTGCCGGAGCCGGCGCCGTGGCGGCCGGCCGGATGGGTGGCACCGGCGGCACCGGCGGCGCTGGCGGCACATTGGGATGCATGCCGAATTCGAGCGCGTCGCGCTCGCTCCAGGCCAGCGGCACGGTATCGGCGAAGGCCCCCTCGGCCGCGGGCGCGGCCGGTGGTATCGGCGGCAGGTCGGGAAACGCCACGGGCCCCGCCGGCCGCGGCGCCGCGGCGCCTGTCGGCAGCGCGCGCAGCATCGTGACCAGGTCGCGCAGCGCGCCGGCCTCCAGCGGCGCCGCATCGGGGAAGATGCCGGCGGCGAACTGGTGCAGCATGCCGCGCATGCGCTCGAGACCGCGTTCGAGGACGTCGAACTGCTGCGCGCTCAGCGTGGCGCCGCCGCTGCCGCGGCGCTCGTACAGTTGCTGCATCAGCGCGTCGAGCGGATCGGCGATCGCGCTCACCGGGGCCAGCCCGACGGTATCGGCGATGCCGGCCAGCGTATGGGCGCGCCGCACCAGCGGCTCCGACACCTCATGCGCCGATTCATAGCGCCATTCGCCGATGTCCTGGCTCAGCGCGCGGACGCACTCGTCCGATTCGGTGAGGAAGACCGAATAGAGGCCGTGGCTGATCACCAGCGGGCCGATGCGGCGCGCATCCTCGCCCGGCTCGGCGTCGCCGGCGGCGGGCGCTGCCTCCTCCTCGGCCGGCGCCGGTGCGGCGGCAACCTCGATCGTGATGTTCTGCGGATCGGCGATCTCGTCCTGGGCCAGCGTGTAGGGCAGGGCGAACGGACCGCCGTCGCGCACCACATGGGCGGCGTGGATGAAGGCGGTGGCGTCGACGTGCGCGGCCGGATCGGTGCGCAGCGCTTCTATCCAGTCGCGCATGCGATCGGCACTGGCCGAGGCCAGGCCGAGCAGGTCGGCGTTGGCCGGGCGTTCCTGGGCGAGCCAGACGTTGAAGCACTGTTCCAGCGCCCAGGCGAATTCGCCGAAGTCCTTGAGGCCGACCATGCGGCTCGAGCCCTTGAGCGTATGGAACGCACGGCGCGCCATCGTGATCGTGGCCGTGTCCTCGGGGTCCTTGCGCAGGTGCGCCAGCTGGGCGCCGACCGACTCCAGCACCTCGTCGGCTTCCTCGACGAAGATCTCGTGCAGCTCGCGGTCGGCGGCCGATGCGCTGGTCGGCATCGGCGCGGTGGGCGCCGGTATGGCCGCCTCGGCCGGGCGCAGCAGCGCCTGCAGCGCCCGGGCCACGCCGGCGCCGGCGCCGCCGCGCAGGTCCGACAGCAGGCGGCCGGCTTCGGTCACGCGGGTGCGCAATGCCGCGTCGTCGGTGACCTCGGCATCGTTCGTGAGCTGCGCCAGGATATTGCCCAGCTGGTCCAGGCCGGACTTGGCGGGCGAACGCGCCGCGGCGAGGTCGTCGGCAGCAGCCAGGGCGGCGGCAAGCAGCCGCTCGATCGAATGCTCGACGTTCTCGCTGTCGCGCGCCATGTCGGTGGCGCCGGCCGCGGCGACCGGCACGGCCTGCGCGACGGACGCCGCGTAGGTCGCCGCGTACTCGGCGGCGCCTTCGGGCTCCGCCGGGGCCACCGGCACCGTTGGCGGCAGTGCCATGTCGGCGGAGAACACGCCGCTGCCCTGGTCGAACGAGAACATGCCGCGGGGCTGCGTCGGCTGCTCGGTGAGGCCGGCCACGAAGAATCCCACGGCGCCCAGGTTCTGGGCGATCTGCGCGAACTGCTCGGCGTTGCCGGGCACTGCCGGGTCGGTGAACCGGTCGACCGCGCTGCGCACGTTGCGCAGCGCCGCGGCCGGATCCTCGAATCCGAGCACCGACAGCACGCCGGCGACCTCCTCGAACATCGGCGCGAGCTCGGCCAGTTCGTTGCGCTGCGTCGGATTGCGGAAGAACCGGTCGAGGCGCAGCTCCGACTCGCGCAATATGGCGCGCATCTCGGTGACCACGGTCTCCATCGACGAGCGCTCCTGGGCGCGCTGCGCGAGCTGCGCTATCCAGGCGTCGCCGGCCGGCAGCGGCTGGCCGCCGGCGGCGCTGACGATGCGGTTGATCATCGCGTCGGCGCGCTGCGCGAACAGCGGATCGGCGGCCGGGTTGCCGTCGGCACCGGACTCGATGAGCAGCAGCGCGGTGGCAACCTCCATGCCCAGGTCCTCGCGCACGGCCGGCGGCGTCGTCGCCAGTCCGGCGGTGGTCTCCGCGATGCAGCCGAGCACGCGGGCGGCCGCCGCCGCGCCCAGCTGCTGGGCGCTGGCCTGCGCGCGAGCCACTTCGGCGCGGAAGCGCGTCGGGTCGGGCGGATTGCTCGCGACCACCTGGCCCCAGAGCAGCTTGCACTGGTTGAGCGACTCGCGCAGGGCGGTCACCGTCTGCGCATCCATCGCATTGAGCGTGGGCCGCTCGAAATCGGCCGGCAGCAGCGCACCCAGGCCGAACAGCTGCTTGACCTGGGCGACGCGCTCGATGCGCTCGTCGGCCAGGCCCACGTGATAGAGCGCATCGACCATCAGGCGCTCTGCCACCGCCGGTCCGCCATCGATCTGGCGCCGCAGCTGCTGGTTGAGGCGCGCGAGGAAGCGCTTGAGATCGGCATCGACCGGCAGCTGGAACGATTCCAGCGCATCGAACAGCGCGTGGGTGACCCACCAGAAACTGCGCGCCAGGCCGCGCTGCGGCAGGCCTTCGAGCTGCGCGATGGCGTCGCGCATCCGGCCGCGCGCCTGGGCGTCGTCCGGATTGCGCAGGAAGCGCAGCAGCCCTTCCTCGTACATCACGCGGCGTATCCGCAGTTCGTCGGCGCTGAGCGAGCGCACTTCCATGCGGTCGAACGCCGGCCGCCGGTTCAGGTCCGGGAACATCAGGTCGGCCGGATGCACGCGGGCGGCGCCGAGCAGCTGCAGGATGTCGCGGTAGTAGGGGAACAGCCGCACCGGCGGCGCGGTCCGGCCGGCGAGCAGTCCGTCGAGGTAGTTGCGCACCGCGCCCAGCGTCGCGTCGACCGCGCGCACGGCCGCGGGCATGCACTGGACCGGCTCGCTCTCCCAGCGCGCGAGGAGCTGCTCGACCGCTTCGGTGACCAGCGTGACGCCGCGCAGGTCGAGCAGCTGCAGCGCGCCGCTGACCTGGTGGACGTGCTCGGCGGCATTGCGCAGGCAGTCGATGTCGGACTTGTTGCCCAGGAAACCCTTCACCGCGGCGACCGCATCGGTCAGCGAGCTGCGGATCTCGTCGATCACCCAGGCAAGCGGGGCGACGTCGGCCGGCGCCGCCGCGGCCATCGCCCCGGCCGGCTGCGCCACCGGCGGTGCGCCGGCGCCCGGCGTCATGCGCGGCTCCATGCGGCGGCGCGCCGCGCGTGGCTGGGGAAGCAAGCCGGGAGGTGGCAGGTCATGGCGTGTCAGGAGACGCGGAAGCGCGCGACGGAGGACTTGAGGTCACGGGCCAGCGTGGCCAGCTGGCCGATCGACTGGGCCGTATGGCGCGTGCCGTCGGAGGCCTGCTCCGTGACCTCGAGGATGTGCCCGATCGCCCGGGAGACGTCGCCGGCCGAATGCGCCTGGGCAGAGGTCGACTGGGCGATGCGCTCGATGAGTTCCGTGAGCTGGCGCGACACCCGGCCGATTTCGGCCAGCGCCGTGCCGGCCGCGTCCGACAGGCGCGTTCCCTCGACCACGCCCTGCGTGCTGCGCTCCATGGCGACCACCGCGTCCTGGGTGTCGGTCTGGATCGCGCGCACCAGCGCGCCGATCTGCTTGGCCGCCTCGCCGGAGCGGTCGGCGAGGCGCTGAACTTCCTCGGCGACGACCGCGAAGCCGCGGCCCGCCTCGCCGGCAGAGGCGGCCTGGATGGCCGCGTTGAGCGCGAGCACGTTGGTCTGCTCGGTGATGTCCGAGATGAGCTCGACGATCTCGCCGATCTCCTGCGACGATTCCCCCAGCCGCTTGATGCGCTTGGAGGTCTCCTGGATCTGCTCGCGGATCTCGTTCATGCCCGAGATCTGGTTGTACACCGCGCGCTGCCCGCGTTCGGCCGCCTCCAGCGAGGCCCGCGCCACCTTGGCCGAGTCGCCGGCGCCCGTAGATACCTCGCTGATCTGGCTCGCCATGCCGAGCACGCGCTCGCCGGTCTCGCGGATCTCGCGGCCCTGCGCTTCGGAGGCGCCGAGCAGGCGCGCCGCGATGTCGCGCGATTCGCCGGCGGCGTTGCTCACGAGCTCCGCCGTCTGGTTGATGCGCCCGACGAGGGTGCGCAGCTCCTCGACCGTGTAGTTGATCGAATCGGCGATGGCGCCGGTGATGTCCTCGGTCACGGTCGCGGCCACGGTCAGGTTGCCGTCGGCCACTTCCTGCAGCTCGTTCATCAGGCGCAGGATCGCCGCCTGGTTCTGGTCGTTGCGCCGCTTGGCCATGTCCTCGAGGCGCAGTGCCTCGGCGCGGCCGCTTTCGGCCTCGGCCGCGCGGCGCCGCGAGTCGGCCAGCAGCACGCGCACGACGGCGATGGCCGACCCGAGCGCCAGCAGCGAGAAGGTGCTCAGCAGCGTGTAGAAGAACCAGCGCGCGCGCTGCTGGCCCGAATAGCGGTTGGCCAGGTCGACGCTCTGCAGGCGCAGCGGTTCGGCCTCGGCGCTGATGGTGATCTGCGCGTTGCGCGCGTCCTGCAGTATCTGCGGGCTGGTGGCGGCGCCGGCCAGCACGGACAGCAGCTCGCGGTAGTTGCGCTGGAGTTCGATGAGCCTGGTGCGCGTGTCGCCGTCGCTGGTGCTTGCGAGCAGCGTCTGCACCGCCTCGGCGTAGGCCTGGATGTCGCGCGCCAGCGCCTGGGTCTCCTCGCCGTGCGCCGACTGGCTCGAGACGATGAGGTTGGCGTTCTTGGTGATGCGCTGGTGCAGCGAGACGAGCTGCTCGGCCGAGGCGACTTCGCGCGGCGAGCCTCCGCGGCGCAGCTTGTCGGCGGCGATGTACTCGGTCAATTCGCCCAGCCGGGGCCCGTTCTGGTTGATGCGCCGGGCGATCTCGCCGAAACCCACCAGCGCGTTGCGCGCCGAGGCGATCTCGGTCGCCGCCGTGTAGGTCGACTCCCAGCGCGTCCGCAGGGTCTGCAGGAACGGCGCGATCTGGCCGTTGGACGGGGCCATGTTGGTCGATGGGTCGCCGGTCTGCAGCAGGTTCAGGTCGTTGTTGACCTCGTCGCGGCTCTCGACCATCTCGTCCATCTGGTCCGGCTCGCCCTGTACCGCGGCGTCGGCGGCCTTGGCCAGGCGCTGGGTATGCATCAGCACGTCGCCGATCAGCGCCACCTGGCGCTCCTCGGAGGCGGCGTTGCGCGCCGTCAGCCAAACCGAAACGGCCGCACCGGCGAAGAAGAACAGTCCCAGCGCGGCGATCGTGCGGGCCAGCCGCTGGCTCTTGCGCGCGCCGGCCAGCGCCGTATCGCCGGGCGAGACCTCGAGATTGCCGGCCAGGTCGATGCGCTGCGTCGCCGGCACGTCGGTATAGCGCGGTGCGGACCGCGCACCGTCGCGCTTTGCCTTGCCGCCGAACATTCCGAAATCAAGAGCCATTGTCACTCCGGCATTGAGCACCATCCAGGCGGGTCCATCGCGTCGCGCCGGGCGCACCGCCATCGGTGCGCCGCTCCGGCGTCGGCCGCTTGCTGGTTGCGCGTCTAGACACTGATACTGGCGAATTCGTCGAACGAGGTCAGCCCCTGCAGGTCGATCTCGACCAGCCGCGAGCCATCGGCGTCGCGGAACGCGCGCGCCTCCCAGGGCCGGTTGCGGTCCTGCAGCGGTCCCAGCGGGACCAGGTCCTTGATGTTGCGCAGGCCGAATGCGCGGGTGATCAGCAGGCCGACGTTGATCTTGAGCTCCTCGTTGAAGACGACCAGCTGCTGGGCGTCCTCCGGGGCGATCGGCGCGGCGCCGGCCAGGAGCATCAGGTCGATGACGCCGACGAGGCGGCCGCGCACGTTTGCCAGCCCCAGGTACCAGGGCTTGGTCCAGGGCACCGGCGTGACGGGGGGGGCGGTCACGATCTCGCCGGCCTTGTTCATGTCGAGCAGGAACGAGGCGGTGCCGATCCGCACGGCCAGGCGCGCAGGTTCGCCCAGCGGCCCGGGCACTGCCTGCAGGCGCGCCGCCAGTTGCGCGGAGAAATCGCGCAGCTTGCCGGATCTGCGGTCGTCGTCCATGCCCGATCCCGTCGTCGTGTCGTCGCGTTTATCCATCGGCATGCCGGCGCCGTGCCGGCCTGTTCTCATGCGCCACGCTCAATCTCCACCGGTCGCATCGCGCGGCGATCCGCCGTTCAGCCCAGCGCCGCGATCTTGCCGAGCAGTTCCTCGGCCTTGACCGGCTTGGTCACGTAATCGCGCGCGCCCTGGCGCAGGCCCCAGATCCGGTCGGTCTGCTGGTTCTTGCTCGTGCACATGATCACCGGGATGTTCTGCGTCACCGGGTCCTTGGACAGCTGGCGCGTGAACTGGAAGCCGTTCTGCCCCGGCATGACGACGTCCATCAGTATCAGGTCGGGAAGGCCGCCTTTGAGGTTCGTCATGGCCTCCTCCGCGCTCTCGACGGCCGTCACGGTGAAACCGTGCTTGGAGAGCAGCTCGTTGAGGAAGTAACGCTCGGTGGGCGAGTCGTCGACGATGAGTATCTTCTTGATGGGCATTTGGGCCTCCGCCTCCCGAAACCGAGTCAGTTGCGCCGGCCAGCCCGGCCCAACTGACGACGGCGCAGGAGGATTAGTTCATCGAATGCTGGCGTACGACCGTCAGCAGGCTGTCCTTCGTGAACGGCTTGGTCAGGTATTCCACCGACCCGACCATGCGGCCGCGGGCCCGGTCGAACAGGCCGTCCTTCGACGACAGCATGACGATCGGCGTGTCGTGGAAGCGCGGACTGCGCTTGATCAGCGCGCAGGTCTGGTACCCATCGAGGCGCGGCATCAGTATGTCGCAGAAGATGATGTTCGGCTGGTGGTCGTTCACCTTGGACAGCGCCTCGAAGCCGTTCTGCGCCAGGATCACCTGGCAGCCGGCCTGCGTGAGGAAGATCTCGGCGCTGCGACGTATCGTGTTCGAATCGTCGATCACCATGACCTTCTTGCCTCGAATCTCGGCGGTATCCCATTGTGCGGACATCTGTCAGGCTCCCAGGCGCGGATCAGACTTCGATCAGTTCGAAGTCTTCCTTGCGCGCGCCGCATTCCGGGCAGACCCAGTTCGGCGGAACGTCTTCCCAGCGCGTGCCGGCGGCGATGCCTTCATCGGGCAGCCCCGCGGCCTCGTCGTAAATCCAACCGCAAATCAAGCACATCCAGGTGCGCGTCGCTACCGTAGTGGTCATGTTCCTAGGGCCCGTAAGGATTTCGCTACCATACTGCGTTCGCGATGATAGCCTGTAGCGACTCCGGAAGTCGCATCGGCGGTGGGCGATTTCGGTAGCGAATCAAGGCTTTGGAACGCAATCGCGCGACTTTGCGCTAGCGCGGCGCAGAAAAACAGGACAGGGACATGACGGACAGCGGCAAGGCCAAATCGGCGGTGGGCGTGGTGACGGGCGCCGGGCCGCGCTGCGAGGCGCTGTTCGCCCGCGCCCAGCGGTCCATCCCCGGGGGCGTCAATTCCCCGGTACGGGCCTTCCGTTCGGTCGGCGGCACGCCCCGGTTCATCGCACGGGGCCAGGGTCCCTATATATGGGACGCCGATGGCCGCCGGTACATCGACCTGGTCGGGTCCTGGGGACCGATGATCGCCGGCCACGCCCACCCGGCCGTCCTGGACGCGGTGAACCGGGCGGCCCGCGACGGGCTGTCGTTCGGCGCGCCCACCGAGGCCGAAGTCGACTTCGCCGAGCGGCTGCTGCGGATGCTGCCCTCGCTGCAGCAGGTGCGGCTGGTGTCCTCGGGAACCGAGGCCACGATGAGCGCCATCCGCCTCGCGCGGGGCCATACCGGACGCTCGAAGTTCATCAAGTTCGAAGGCTGCTACCACGGTCACGCCGACAGCCTGCTGGTCAAGGCCGGCTCCGGCCTGCTCACGTTCGGCAATCCCAGCTCGGCCGGCGTGCCGCCGGAGACCACGCAGCACACCATCGTGCTGGACTACAACGACTGCCAGCAGCTGGAGGACACCTTCGCGCAGATCGGCGACGAGATCGCCTGCGTGATCGTCGAGCCGGTCGCCGGCAACATGAACCTGGTGCGGGCCAGCGGCGAATTCCTCCAGGCCATGCGCCGCCTGTGCACGCGCCACGGCGCCTTGCTGATATTCGACGAGGTGATGACCGGATTCCGGGTGGCGCTGGGCGGGGCGCAGGCGCTGTACGGGATCGTTCCCGACCTGACGACCCTGGGCAAGGTCATCGGCGGCGGCATGCCGCTGGCGGCTTTCGGGGGGCGCGCCGACGTGATGGCCAAGCTGGCGCCGCTGGGGCCGGTCTACCAGGCCGGAACCCTGTCGGGCAATCCGCTGGCGGTGGCCTGCGGCCGGGCCACGCTGGAATTGATCGAGGAGCCGGGCTTCTACGACCGGCTGGGGGCGCGCACGCGCCAGCTCGCCGAGGGATTGGCGCAGGCGGCCGCCCGGCACGGCCACGTTTTCTGCACCGACAGCGTCGGTTCGATGTTCGGCCTGTACGGCGCCAGCCGGGTGCCGGCGAGCTTTGCGCAGGTCATGGCCTGCGACAAGGACGGCTTCAACCGCTTCTTCCACGCCATGCTCGACCGCGGCGTCTACCTGGCGCCCTCGGCCTTCGAGGCCGGCTTCGTGTCGATCCAGCACGACGAGGCCGTCGTCGCCGAGGCCCTGTCCGCCGCCAACGACGCCTTCGCCACCCTCTGACGCCTTCACCCTCTCCCGTGTGCGGGAGAGGGCCGGGGTGAGGGCGCAATCGACGTCACCCCTCCTTCCAAACCCACTCCAGAAACGCATCGTGCGCCGCCTGCGCGGCCTCCGCATGCGGATCGTTGATGAGAGCGACCACGGCATAGCGCCGGCCGCTGGCGGCGAAGACATAACCCGCGAGCGCGCGCACCTCGGCCAGCGAGCCGGTCTTGACATAGGCGGACCCGGCCGCACCGCGCCGGTCCTTCATCGTCCCGTCGACCCCGGCCACCGGCAGCGAGGCCAGGAAATTGGGCATCTCGCTGCCGTTCCAGGCCAGGGCCAGCAGGCGCGCCAGGCTGGCGGCCGACACGCGTTCCTGGCGCGACAGCCCCGAGCCGTTCTCCAGCACCAGTTCCGGCATGGCGAGGCCCTGTTCGGCCAGCCAGGCCTGCACCCTGGCGATCGACCGGGCGATGCTGGCCGGCTCGCCGCCGTCGTGCGCCAGGCCTTCGGCCGGCTGGGCGGTGCCGCTGCGCGGCGCCTCGGGCAGCGGCGCGCCCAGCGTGAGAAAGAGCTGGCGCGCCATCACGTTGTTGCTGTTCTTGTTGATGTCGCGGATCACCTCGGCCAGCGGCGGCGATTCCTGGTCGACCAGCAGCTGCGCGCCGGCGCCGGCCACTCCGGTGCGCGCGGTACCGCGGAAGACACCGCCGGCCGCGTGCCACAGTGCGCGGAACGAGGCCAGGGCGTATTCGTCCGGCCCCAGCAGGCTCAGGTACCAGGTCTTCTCGCCGCAGGCGCGCGGATAGCTGCCGCGAAAGACCGGCGCCCGGGGATGCGCGAAGTCGGCCTTGAGGCGGGCGTGCCAGTCGCCGCAGGGGCCGTCCGACAGGCGTACCGTGGCCGGCGGCTTGAACCCGTCGAGCGGCGGCATCGGCGCGATGCGCGCCGTGGCGGCGCCGCGCTCCGGCACGAAGGTCAGCGCCACGGCCTTGAAATTGATGAGCAGCGCGTCGGGCGCGACGTTGTAGGGGCGCAGTTCGTTGCCGTCCAGCGTGGCGCCGCCGTCGGCAACCGGGGCGTAGCGGCTGCGGTCGAGCACCAGGTCGCCGCGGATCTCCCGTATCCCCAGTGCGCGCAGCCGTTGCACCAGCAGCCACCAGCGTTCGATCACCAGGCTGGGGTCGCCGCCGCCGCGCACGACCAGATCGCCCTCCAGGCGCCCGCCGACCACCGGCCCGGCCGCCAGCGCCTCGGTGTGCCAGCGATAGTTCGAACCGAGGCTCGCCAGCGCGACGTAGGTCGTCAGCAGCTTCATCGTCGAGGCCGGATTCATCGGCGTGTCGGCGTGGTGCGACAGCCGCAGCGTGCCGCCGTCGAGCGGCACGACGACGAAGGCACTGGCCGCGTCGGCGACGCCGGCCTGCTCCAGAGCGGCGGCCACGCTTGCCGGCAGGGGCGCCGGCGCGCCGCGTTCGGCCGTGTCGGCGGCGTGGACGGCGCCGGCCAGCAGCAGGATGAGGGTGGGTCCCAGGCAGCGCACGGTGCGGCCGGCAGGGGGCAACGCGCGGATCAAGACTGCAGTTTCAGCATGCCCAGGCCGAGGCGTCGATGCGAGCCGAACCCGCGCAACAGGCGGCGCATGATGTTCTCGGAATCGCCGACCTCGAGCGCGCCCTCGAGCACGGCGTAGCCGACGCGGTAGCTGGAACCGGCGTGCAGGAAGCGCAGCTCCTTGAGGGCGACGCTCACCATGATGGGTCGCACGCCGAAATCCTCGGCGTTGTCGGCAAACCAGCCCTCGTACTGCGCGGCCGTCTTGTACGGCCGCACGAACTTGCGCCCTTCGGCGACATCGACGTCGCCGACGCAGACCGCGAGCGAGAAGTGGTACATCAGGCCCTCGGCCAGCTGCGTGACGATGCGCTTGGGGCTGATGACGCTCACCGCCGACGCCGGCTGCGTCTTCCAGGGCACCATCGAGCGCACCCAGTAGCGGCCGGCCACCGAGCTGTCGGCGGCGAACAGGAACCGCCCGGTCCCGGCCTTCTGGCCGAAGACGGGCACGAGCTCGTCATGGGCGCTCACGGGGTCGCAATCGGGGGCGAAGGTGACCGCCGTCTCGAAGGTGTCGAGCTTGGGCAAGTCCATTTTCGTGAACCCGACCTCGGGCTGCGCGACCCCGCTGCGGATCTGCGCAAGCCGGACACGATCCTGGACGCTTTCATTCATGGCGGTACATCATCGGCAACATTCGACGGGAAAGAGATAGCGTATTCGCGAGTCGCGCCCGTCGTCCAGCCGGATTAGCGGAAGAGATTGGCTGCCTTTTGCAGGGTTATCAGGATGCCAATGCCCAGCGGAATGCCCACTGCCAGCCAGGCTGCGATGGCGGTGACGCCGAATCCACCGCCGCTTGCGCCGGCGCCGCCCTTCACCGCGACCGATTCGGCGCGCTCGTGCGCCAGCTTGCGTTCATAGGCCAGCTGCTCCGCGCTCATGTAGTTGCGGCCGGCGACCGGACGCACGAACAGGTTGCAGAGGAAGCCGACGAACAGGAACCCCACCAGGATGTACATGGTCCGGTCGTAGACCAGGGCCTTGGGCACGCCGCTCTCGATCTGGCTGTCGCGCAGCGAATTCACCACCCAGGGGCCGAGCACGCCGGCCGTGGACCACGCCGTGAGCAGCCGGCCGTGGATGGCGCCGACCATCTGCGTGCCGAACATGTCGGCCAGGTAGGCCGGCACCGTCGCGAAACCGCCGCCGTACATCGACAGGATGACGCAGAAGAAGAGCACGAACAGCGCCAGGTGGCCGGCATGCCCGAGCGTGGGGATCGAGGCATAGAGCACCATCCCCAGGACCAGGAAGATGAAATAGGTCGTCTTGCGTCCCAGCCGGTCGGAGAGGCTGGCCCAGAAGAAGCGCCCGCCGATGTTGAAGAGGCTGAGCAGGCCGATGAAGCCGGCCGCGATGGTGGCGATCTGCTTCTTCTGGTCCGGGTTCAGGTCGTTGAATCCGACGTTGACGCCGATGAGCTGCCCGGCAAATACCTCCTGCAGCAGCGGCGAGGCCATTCCCAGGATGCCGATGCCGGCCGAGACGTTCAGGCACAGCACGCCCCAGATCAGCCAGAACTGCGGCGTGCGCCATGCGCGGTTCAGGTGCACGTGCTCGTTGGTGATCATCGAGCTGGCGGACTGGCGCGTCGGCGGCACCCAGCCGGCCGGCTGCCAGCCCGCGGCCGGAATGCGGTAGCCCAGCGCGCCGCCCATCATGAACACGAAATAGATGACGGCCAGCGCCAGGAACGCCTGCCAGACGCCGACGTCGCTGGCGCTGGCGAAATTGCGCATCAGCCAGTCGGCCAGCGGCGCGCCGATCAGCGCTCCGCCGCCGAAGCCCATGATGGCCATGCCGGTCGCCATGCCGCGCCGGTCCGGGAACCATTTGATCAGCGTCGACACCGGCGAGATGTAGCCGATGCCCAGGCCGATGCCGCCGATGACGCCGGTGCCGAGCCACATCAGCAGCAGCTGGTGGTTGGCCGCGCCCAACGCGGAAATGGCCAGGCCGCCGGACCAGCACAGCGCCGCGACGACGCCGGCCTTGCGTGGTCCTACCCGTTCTAGCCAGCCGCCCCAGACCGCTGCGGCCAATCCGAGGAACACGATGGCGATCTGGAACATGACCGCGACGTAGGTGACCTTCCAGTCGCAGTTGCTGGCGCCGACCTGCTGGACCAGTTCGGCCCAGAAACCGTCGGCCTTGCCGCAGGAAACGGTTTCCTTGATGCCGACGAGGCGCGCAAGCGGCAGCCAGAAGACCGAGAAGCCGTAGATCATGCCGATGCACAGGTGGATGGCCAGGGCCGCGGGCGGCACCAGCCAGCGGTTGTATCCTGCGCCCGCGATAGTGCGCTCCTTGGCGAGCCATCCCGGAGCGGCGCTGCCACCCGACCCTGCCGTCGTGCCTGCGTCTGCCATTGCCTGTTCTCCTTGAGCGTTGTTCATCTTCTTCGAGACGATCGCGGTACCGGCCCGCGCCGGTCCGCCTGAACGATCCTGGCGGCGATATTACTTTGTGTCGCAGGCCCCCGCGCTAGCGCATGCCCGACGCTGGTCCCGGTGCTGTCCCGTGCGGCGCGCCCTGCGTAGAATCGGCGGTCCCGAACCTCGCCGCCGGAGAGTGGTCATGACGCTGCATTTCAAATGGTTGTCCGACTCGCTCGCCGCCGCAGGCCAGATCGCGCCCGGCGATATCGCCGCGATCGCGGCCCACGGCTTCAAGACCGTCATCAACAACCGGCCCGACGGTGAAGGGGGTCCCGACCAGCCGACGAGCGCCGACCTGCAGCGCGCCGCCCAGACCGCGGGCCTCTCGTACTTCTACCTGCCGGTGGTCAGCGGGCAACTCACGCCCCAGCAGGTGGTCGACATGGCCAGGACCCTGCAGACGGCCGCTACGCCGGTGTTCGCCTTCTGCCGATCGGGTGCCCGCACCGAGCACCTTTTCCGTCTGGCGACGCAGCCGGACTGAGTAGCCGGGGCCCGCCTCACCAGCCGCCGAAGGCAAGGCACGCGCAGGTCGCCAGCGTGAATCGCAAACGCAAGGGCAGGTACCAGGCGGGCAGGAAGGCCCCTGCGCCGCCGCGCAGCACCAGCCATCGGTCCCGCCCGTATTGGAAGGCGTATCCAAGCAGCAGCAACAGCAGCGCGGGCCGCGCATAGAGCAGCAGTGCCGGCCAGGCGAGCAGTGCCGGCACCATGCTCCAGCCGAAAAGGGCAATGCGCTGGCTGCCAGCGAGCCCCGGCACTGCCAGTGCGATGCCGCCATGGAGCGCGCCGGTGAAGCCCAGGAGCACTGCGCCGTACCCGAACAGTGCCGCGCGGAAAAAGTCCGCGTGCAAGCCGCCGTCCAACGCTCCGGCGCATAGCGCCACCAGGGGCAGCACCGCGCCGAAGGCCAGCCACGCGGCCGCTGCCGGCACGGTGGGCGCGCGGGTCGCCGGCGCCGCCATCGCGGCCTGGCGCTCGGCGTGCCAGGCCGCGTGCAGCGCAAGTTGCCGCTGGTCGAGCGATGCCGGATCGGCGCCGGGCGCTTGCTTCTCGTCGGGATGATTGTCCAGGGCAAATACTCCTTGTCGGCCAATGATCGCACCGGTGGGGACCGCGCGCCACGCAGTGCCGACGGAAGGGTGCCAGAGTGTCGGAAACACAGGTGCAGGGCCCTGGCGCCTCGCCGCTGCGTCCTTACCTGCCGGCCAGGAGGCAACCGAAACCATTCAAAAGTTACCTTCGGACTTTAAAATCGCCTAAATGCCGCCACTATTGGCGCTTTGCGGTTCGACACCCACTTGGGCGCGACCGGCCCACGGCACGATGGCGTGCGGTGCGTCGCGGGCCGCCGACGACGCGAAAAGTACCGGCCGCGGCTTGAAAGTGGGCGCGGGAAACCCTATAATCAGCACTCTCTGATGTCGAGTGCTAACAGAATTTCTGCCCTGGATCCGCCGGTTTTCCTGGCTGGGGCAGTGGCCGCGGCCCGTCGCCGGCGCGGATCTGCAGCCTGGGCATGGGAAGGCATCCACCTTTTGGGATTCGCCGGACGCACCGTGCGCCCGGAAACTTTGTTTTAGGAGAAGCTATGAAGATTCGTCCTTTGCACGATCGCGTGATCGTCAAGCGCGTAGATAACGAGCGCAAAACGGCCTCGGGCATCGTCATCCCCGACAGCGTGGCCGAGAAGCCCGACCAGGGTGAAGTGCTGGCCATCGGCCCGGGCAAGCGCGACGACAACGGCAAGCTGATCGCGGTCGACCTCAAGGTCGGCGATCGCGTCCTGTTCGGCAAGTATGCCGGCCAGACCGTCAAGGTCGACGGCGACGAACTGCTCGTCATGCGCGAAGAAGACATCATGGGCGTGATCAACCTGTAACGCACGCCCTCCGGTCCCACCGATCCGCGCGGCAACGGCACCACGCCCGCAGGACCGCAGGTCCGCCAACCCCCCATTCACTCAGATTCGGAGCTTCAATATGGCAGCCAAACAAGTACTTTTCGGCGAAGACGCGCGCCACCGCATGGTGCGGGGCGTCAACATCCTGGCCAATGCGGTCAAGGTCACCCTGGGCCCCAAGGGCCGCAACGTCGTGCTCGAGCGCAGCTTCGGCGCGCCGACGATCACCAAGGACGGCGTGTCGGTCGCCAAGGAAATCGAACTGAAGGACAAGTTCGAGAACATGGGCGCGCAGATGGTCAAGGAAGTCGCTTCCAAGACCTCCGACAATGCCGGTGACGGCACCACGACGGCCACCGTGCTGGCGCAGTCGATCGTCACCGAAGGCCTGAAGTACGTGGCTGCCGGCATGAACCCGATGGACCTCAAGCGTGGCATCGACAAGGCCGTCACGTCGGCCATCGAGGAACTGAAGAAGCTCAGCCGTCCCTGCACGACCAGCAAGGAAATCGCCCAGGTCGGCGCGATCTCGGCCAACGCCGACGCCGACATCGGCAAGATCATCGCCGATGCGATGGACAAGGTCGGCAAGGAAGGCGTGATCACGGTCGAGGACGGCCGCGCCCTGAACAACGAGCTCGAGGTCGTCGAAGGCATGCAGTTCGACCGCGGCTACCTCTCGCCCTATTTCATCAACAATCCGGAAAAGCAGAGCGCCATCCTGGAGAACCCGTTCGTGCTGCTGCACGACAAGAAGATCTCCAACATCCGCGACCTGCTGCCGGTGCTCGAGCAGGTGGCCAAGGCCGGCCGCCCGCTGCTGATCATCGCCGAGGAAGTCGAAGGCGAAGCGCTGGCCACCCTGGTGGTCAACAACATCCGCGGCATCCTCAAGACCACGGCCGTCAAGGCCCCGGGCTTCGGCGACCGCCGCAAGGCCATGCTCGAGGACATCGCCATCCTGACGGGCGGCACGGTCATCGCCGAGGAAACCGGCATGAACCTGGAGAAGGCCACCCTGGCCGACCTGGGCCAGGCCAAGCGCATCGAAGTGGCCAAGGAAAACACCACGATCATCGACGGCCACGGCGAGCACAAGGCCATCGAGGCGCGCGTCAAGGCGATCCGCGCCCAGATCGAGGAAGCCACCAGCGACTACGACAAGGAAAAGCTGCAGGAACGCGTGGCCAAGCTGGCCGGCGGCGTTGCCGTGATCCGCGTCGGTGCCGCGACCGAAGTCGAGATGAAGGAAAAGAAGGCCCGCGTCGAGGACGCCCTGCACGCCACGCGTGCGGCCGTCGAAGAGGGCGTGGTTCCGGGCGGCGGCGTCGCGCTGGTCCGTGCCAAGCAGGCCGTTGCCAAGCTCAAGGGCGAGAACGCCGAGCAGGACGCCGGCATCAAGATCGTGCTGCGCGCGATCGAGGAGCCGCTGCGCCAGATCGTCGCCAACGCCGGCGAGGAACCCAGCGTCGTGGTCGCCAAGGTTGCCGAGGGCAAGGGCAATTTCGGCTTCAACGCGCAGACGCACGCCTATGGCGACCTCGTCGAAATGGGCGTCCTGGATCCGACCAAGGTGACGCGCCTGGCGCTGCAGAACGCCGCCTCGGTGGCGGGCCTGATCCTGACCACGGACGCCATGGTTGCCGAACTCGTCGAGGACAAGCCCAAGGGCGGCGGCGACATGGGCGGTGGCATGGGTGGCATGGGTGGCATGGGTGGCATGGGCATGGACATGTAAATGTCGGTCCGGCAGGCGTGGCCCGCAAGGGCCCGCGCCTGTCACCCCGAGAGCCCCGCTTCGGCGGGGTTTTTTTTGAATGCGGGCACCCTCACCCCCGCCCCTCTTCCACTGGCGTGGGCGAGGGGAGTTTCGTGCTCCCTCTCCCGCGCCGCGGGAGAGGGCAGGGGTGAGGGTACCGGCCATGCCGAACCCGCCACTTTCCCGCTAGACTCCGTCCCATGGACCTGACGAACCAGTTTCTGATTGCCATGCCCAGCATGGAGGATCCGAACTTCGATCGCACGGTGGTCTATGTGTGCGAACACAGCGACAAAGGGGCGATGGGGGTGGTGATCAACCGCCCCATGGAGCTCACCCTGGCGCGGCTGTTCGACAAGATCGACCTGCGGCTGGAGATCGCGCCCTGGGCGGAAGAGCCCGTCCTCTATGGCGGGCCGGTCCAGACCGAGCGTGGCTTCGTGCTGCATGCACCGGCGGGCAACTACGGCTCGACGCTCACGGTCGCCGAGGACATCGGCCTGACCACCTCCAAGGACGTGCTCGAGGCGCTGGCCGACGGCACGGGCCCGCAGCGCGTGCTCGTCACGCTGGGCTATGCCGGCTGGGCGGCGGGGCAGCTGGAACGCGAGCTGGCGCACAACGGCTGGCTCAACGTCGCGGCCGACGCCCGCGTCATCTTCGACACTCCGCTGACCGACCGCTTCGATGCCGCGCTCAAGCTGCTGGGCGTCGATCCGCTGCACCTGGCCAGCCAGCCCGGCCATGCGTGAGGGAATGCGGGAGACCCGGCGCTTGCCTTCCCACGCTCCGCTTTCGGGCATGCCGGCCTCCAGCGCGATGAAGCACGGCACCACCGATATCATCGTCCTGGGCTTCGATTTCGGCATGCGCCGCATCGGCGTGGCCCTGGGCAACGGGATCACGCGCAGCGCCCGGCCGCTGCGGGTCGTCGCCGGCGGCGGCGCCGCCGCGCCGGCGCAATGGCGCGAACTTGCCGCGCTGATCGACCACTGGCAGCCGCACCAGCTGGTGGTGGGCGTGGCCCGCCACCCGGACGGCGCCGCCCACGACATGACCGCACGCTGCGAGCGCTTCGCGCGCCAGCTCGAAGGGCGCTTCCACCTGCCGGTGGCGCGCGTGGACGAGCGCTATTCGAGCGCGGTGCTGGCCCCGGGCGCCGACAGCGACGACCATGCGGCGGCGCTCATCCTCCAGCAGTGGTTCGACGAGACCCCGCCGCACGGCGCGGCTGCTGCTGCGGCCGGTCCATGCTAGAGCTCGACGCCGAGGCCACCTACCGCGAGCTCGCGCGGCGCGTGCGCGAGCACATCGCCGGGCGCAGCCCGGTGCTGGTGGGGGTGCACACGGGCGGCGTCTGGCTGGCCGAACGGCTGCGCACCGACCTGGGAATCACGCCCGAGGTCGGCATCCTCGACGTCTCGTTCTACCGCGACGACTACAGCCAGGGCGGCCTGAGCCGCGGCGTGCGTCCGTCGCGCATCCCCTTCGACATCAACGGCGCGGACGTGCTGCTGGTCGACGATGTGCTCAACACCGGCCGCACGGTGCGTGCCGCGATGAACGAGCTGTTCGACTACGGCCGACCGGCGCGCATCGAGCTCGCGGTGCTCGTCGACCGCGGCGGCCGCGAGCTGCCCGTATCCACAAGCCTGGTCGGCCGCACGATCGAGGTGCCGGCCGACGTGAGCGTCGTGCTCTCGCGCGACGACGACCGGCGCCTGCAGTTGCGCCTCGAGCGCGCGGAGGCCGCGTGAGGCGGCGCGTGCCGGCCGCCGCCGGCCGACGGGAGACGCCGTGCAGGAACTGACGCGCAGCCCCCAGCTCAATGCCGACGGCGGGCTGCACCACCTGCTGGCCATCGCCGAGCTGCCGCGCCCCCTGATCGAGCGCATCCTCACCACCGCCGACGGCTTCATCGCGGTGGGCACGCGCGAGGTCAAGAGCGTTCCGCTGCTGCGCGGCCGCTCGGTCTTCAACCTGTTCTTCGAGAACTCCACGCGCACGCGCACCACCTTCGAGATCGCCGCCAAGCGGCTCTCCGCCGACGTCTACAACCTCAACGTCGCGGCCTCCAGCACGGCCAAGGGCGAGTCGCTGCTCGACACCATCGACAATCTCACGGCGATGCAGGCCGACATCTTCGTGGTGCGCCATTCGCAGGGCGGCGCTCCCTACCTGATCGCCCGCCATGTCGCGCCGCACGTGCACGTCGTCAATGCCGGCGACGGCCGCCATGCCCATCCCACGCAGGCGCTGCTCGACCTGTACACCATCCGCCACTACAAGGGCGCGTTCGAGCCGCTCTCGGTGGCGATCGTCGGCGACATCCTCAATTCGCGCGTGGCGCGCTCGGACATCCGCGCGCTGCTGGCGATGGGCGTGACCGACCTGCGCGCGGTCGGACCGCTGACCCTGCTGCCGGCCGGCCTCGAGACGATGGGCGTGCGCGTGTGCACGCGCCTGGACGAGGGCATCCGCGATGCCGACGTCATCATCATGCTGCGCCTGCAGAACGAGCGGATGCGCGGCGCGCTGCTGCCCAGCGCGGCCGAATATTTCCGCAACTACGGGCTGACGCCGCAGGCGCTGCGCCACGCCAAGCCCGATTGCATCGTCATGCATCCCGGGCCCATGAACCGCGGGGTCGAGATCGACTCGAGCGTCGCCGACGGCCCGCACAGCGTGATCCTGCCGCAGGTGAGCTTCGGCATCGCGGTGCGCATGGCCGTGCTGTCGATGGTGGCGTCGTCGCAGCAGGAAGGGGCGCAGCGCGCATGAGCACCACGCTGCTCATCGAGAACGGCCGCGTGGTCGACCCGGCATCGGGCCACGACGCGGTCTGCGCGGTGGCGATCGCCGACGGTCGCATCGCGGCGCTCGGGCAATTGCCGCCGGGCTTCGCGGCGCAGCGCGTCATCGACGCGCGCGGGCTGGTCGTCGCGCCGGGCCTGGTCGACCTGTGCGCGCGCATGCGCGAACCCGGCGCCGAAGGGGCGCTGCGCGGCGAGATGCGCGCGGCGCTGGCCGGCGGCGTGACCGGCCTGGCCTGCCCCCCCGACACCGATCCGCCGCTCGACGAGCCCGGCCTGGTCCGGATGCTGCGCCAGCGCTCGCGCGAGGCCGCCGGCGCGCGCCTGTATCCGCTGGGCGCGCTCACTGCCGGCCTGGCCGGCCAGGCCCTGGCCGAGATGCATACGCTGGCGCAGGTCGGATGCGTCGCCTTCTGCCAGACCGGGGCGCTGCCCGCCAACCTGGGCACGCTGCTGCAGGCGCTGCGCTACGCGCGCACCTTCGACCTGCCCGTCTGGCTGCGCCCGGTCGATGCCAGCCTGGTCGGCGACGGCGTCACCGCCGACGGCCCGTTGGCGCTGCAGCTGGGCCTGCCGGGCATCCCGGTCGCCGCCGAGACGGTCGCGCTGCACACCATATTCGAGCTGCAGCGCGCGGTCGGCACCCGCATCCACATCTGCCGCCTGTCGTCGGCCCAGGGCGTGGCCCTGGTCCGGGCCGCCAAGCGCGAAGGCCTGCCGGTGACCGCCGATGTCTCGGTCCAGCACCTGCACCTCACCGACGCCAACATCGGCTATTACGACACCAATTGCCGGCTCGATCCGCCGCTGCGCGCCGCCGCCGACCGGGCGGCGATCCGCGCCGGCCTGGCCGACGGCACGATAGACGCCGTGTGCTCGGATCACGCGCCGGTGTCGCTGGAGGACAAGCTGCTGCCGTTCGGCGAGGCGCGTGCCGGCGCCACCGGCCTGGAGACGCTGCTGCCGCTGGTCCTTGCCTGGGCACGGGCCGAGGCGCTGCCGCTGGCGCGCGCACTGGGCGCCGTGACCAGCGCGCCGGCGCGCATCCTGGGCGAGGATACCGGCACGCTGGCGCCGGGCCGCAAGGCCGATCTCGTGCTGTTCGACCCCCAGGCGTCCTGGACCGTGCAGCCCGACGCGCTGCTCAGCAGCGGCCGCAACTCGCCGTATGCCGGCCAGCAGCTGGTCGGGCGCGTGCGCTACACGCTGGTGGGCGGCGAGCTGCGCTTCGAGGCGGGCGCGTGAGCGCGCTGGTGGCGCGGTCCGGCGCGGCCGCGGCCGCAAGCATCCGCTGACGGCGCCGCCGATGGCTGCGCCGCGCCGCTACGATCGTGCACTGGTGCTTGCGCTGGGCGCGCTGGCGCCGCTGGTCCTGGCCTTCATCATCCTGCACATCCTCTGGGGCCTGCTCACCGGCCTGCTGCTCTTTCCGGTGCTGCCGCGCGCGGCCAGCGATGCGCTGGTGAAGTTCTGGTCGCGCGTCGCGCTGGCGGCGCTGGGCATACGGCTGGAACTGCACGTCGAGCCCGGCGCGACGCCGCTGGAGCGGACCGGCGGCTCGCTGCTGGTGATGAACCACAGCTCGTGGGCCGATGTGTTCGTCGTAGCCGCCGTCACGCCGGCGCGCTTCGTCGCCAAGGCGGAGATCCGCAACTGGCCGGTGATCGGGCGGTTTGCCGCCGGGGTCGGCACGATCTTCGTCGAGCGCGGCCGGCGCCACGCGGTCAAG
>Ga0181525_10001205_pt1 | contig 22226 bp, 21 predicted proteins | sample PEATcosm2014_Bin_48_FD_121100 | JGI IMG/M metagenome (GOLD analysis project Ga0181525, IMG submission 121100) | Peatland microbial communities from MTU Mesocosm Facility, Houghton, MI, USA - PEATcosm2014_Bin06_10_metaG | ecosystem: Environmental > Terrestrial > Soil > Wetlands > Peat | place... | reverse complement strand
TCGCCATCAACCAGATGCAGCAGCGCCTCGGCACCCCGTCGTCGATCCAGGGATTCTTCGCCGGCACGCTGCTGGCCTACCAGCAGTCGCTCAGCAGCGAGCCAATACTGGTGCTGGCGGCGCTGCTGTCGGTGTATATCGTGCTGGGCGTGCTGTACGAGAGTCTGGTGCACCCGCTGACCATCATCTCCAGCCTGCCGCCGGCCAGTGTTGGCGCAATGCTGGCGATGCTGCTGTTCGGACAGGATCTGAACGTGATCTCCATCATCGGCATCGTGCTGCTGATCGGCATCGTCAAGAAGAACGCCATCATGATGATCGACTTCGCGCTGCAGGCGGAGCGCCAGGAGGGCAAGAGCACGGCGGATGCGATCTTCGATGCCTGCATGCTGCGCTTTCGGCCGATCCTCATGACCACGATGGCGGCGCTGTTTGGCGCCGTGCCGCTCGCCTTCGGCACCGGCACTGGCTCGGAGCTGCGGCGGCCGCTGGGCATCGCGATCATCGGCGGACTGCTGGTCAGCCAGCTGCTGACGCTCTACACCACCCCGGTGGTGTACCTGTACATGGACCGCTTCAGCCTGTGGTGGGCGCGGCGGCATCACGACCGACCGCCGGCGGGAATGCCGGAAGCGATGCCGGGGCCAATGCCGGCTAGCGGCGAATGACGGAGGACCGTATGCGCACATCCATTCAGGCATCGCCGGTGCCGCTGTTGGCGCTGATGCTGCTGTCCGCCTGCACGGTCGGGCCCAGGTACCAGCCGCCGTCGGACACCGCGCCCGCAAGCTACAAGGAGCTGCCGGCGGCCACCGACACGGCCACGGGCACTGTCACTCCGGGCTGGAAGCCAGCGCAGCCACAGGACGATGCGATACGCGGCAACTGGTGGGAACTGTTCGGCGACCCGCAGTTGAACGCGCTCGAACTCAAGGTCAATGTGTCGAACCAGACCATCGCCGCATCGTTTGCCGCCTTCCAACAGGCCCGGGCGCTGGTCAGCGAGGCGCGCTCGCAGTATTACCCGACGCTCACCGTATCACCGAGCGTCACCCGCAGCCGACAGCCGCAGGGAACTTCCGCGTCGAGCGCCACCACCGGAGGCCAGGTTGGTTCCAATGGCACGACGTATACCGAGTACTCGCTGCCGTTCGATGCGTCCTGGACCCCGGATCTGTGGGGTCACGTCCGCAACACGGTCAAGGGCGATATCGCCGCCGCCCAGGCGAGCGCCGCTGACCTTGCGAACACGCGCCTGACCGCGCAGGCGGAAGTGGCGGTCGACTACTATGAGCTACGCGCCCAGGATGCGCTGATTCAGCTGCTCGGTTCCACCGTCGCTGCCTACCAGCAATCGCTTACGCTCACCCAGGCGCTGTACGAGACCGGCATCGACGACGACGAGGCGGTCGCGCAGGCACAGGTACAGCTGCAGACGACGCAGGCCCAGGCCACCAACCTTGCCATCGCACGCGCCCAGTACGAGCATGCAATCGCGCTGCTGGTCGGCCAACCGCCCTCGACCTTCTCAATTGCGGCCGAGCCCGGCCCGCTGACCGTGGCGCTGCCAGCCGTTCCGGTCAGCGTGCCCTCGCAGCTGCTCGAGCGGCGCCCCGACATCGCCGCCAACGAGCGCCTGATGGCGCAGGCGAATGCGCAGATCGGCGTCGCGACCAGCGCCTACTATCCGACCCTTACCCTGAGTGCCGCGGCCGGTTTCGAGAGTTCGTCGCTGTCCAAATGGCTCACCTGGCCGTACCGCTTCTGGTCGGTGGGCTCGACGCTGTCGGAGACGCTGTTTGACGCCGGACTGCGCCGCGCGACGGTGCGGCAATACCAGGCGGCGTACGACCAGACCGTGGCCAACTACCGGCAGACCGTTTTGACCGCATTCGGACAGGTCGAAGACAACCTCGCCTCGCTGCGAATACTGGCGACTGAGATCCAGCAGCAGGACCAGGCGGTAAACTCAGCCCAGCGACTGCTCGGTATCGCCACCGAGCGCTACCGGCTCGGCATCGACCCCTATCTCGACGTCATCACCGCCCAGACTACACTGCTTAGCGCCCAGCAGACCGCGGTAACCCTACGCCTGCAGCAGTTGACAGCCGACGTGCAGCTGATCGAGGCGCTGGGCGGCGGCTGGGATGGCTCGCAGCTGCCGACGTCGAACAACGTCGCGTCCACATCGAACCTGCAGCCATGAAAGTGTGCTTGAATGCCGACCGTCGCTACCAGAAGCGCCATCCCGGATACGACCAGGACGGTCGCGGATCGGCGTCGCTGCCGCTGAAGTCGTCGTGGCGCAGCTGCTCGGAGCGCATGGTCCAGCGGTTCAATGCCGCCGCGTCGAGTTCGGATCCGTACAGTGAATACGGCCGGCCGCGCAGCGAGTCGATGAACGGGCCGGACGACACCATGGCCCACGCATCGTTATCGTACAGATAGTACCCCGCCTTGCCGTAGACTTCGATCGGCAGGCGAAACCTCAAGCCATCAATGACGGTGGGGCCCGGATTGGTCTTGACGCGATAGATGTCGTTGGTGCCGCTGACCCGCGCCGTCTCCTCGGCCGCGCTGGCATCAGCCGCGCGAATGTCGGTGGGTGCCAGCACCGCCGCCAGCAACATCGACAGCACTGCCGCTGTCATCGTGGATTGACTCATGTCGCAGACTCCTGGAAGTCTGCGACCGGCTTCATATGGTGGTACGGCAGCATCGCGCCGATGCCGCCCGCCAGTCTGTGCGCTGCCCCACACGACGCTCTGCCACGGTGATCACAATCGCACCAACGTGACATCGAAGCGGACGTCGAGCGCGGCTTCCAGTTAAGCGCGTACTTGAGGGCCGCGTCGTATTTGCCGAGTGCCTCCTTGATCTTGCCTTGGGCGGCGAGCACATCGCCCCACGCCTTTAGCGGATCGGCCCAGTGCGGGCCTTTTAGATTGGTGTGCTTGAACTTCGCCGCCGCAGCCGCGAGATCCCCGTGCCGGGCGAGTGCCAGGCCCCAGGAGTAGTAACCCGAGGGAATGCTCGGAGCGAGTTCCACCGCCATTGCGCAATGCCAGTCTCGGCCTGCAATATCGGAATCGTCTCTGACGAGTTCTGGTCCGAATGAACTGCCTCAATCTCGCGCCAGGTATCGACACATCGTTGCCGACCCGCGACATAGGGTACTCAGTCGCTTTCTCTTTTATGTCGGCGATGACGATTACCTGGGCGTTGTCTGCCATAGGTTTTTTATTTGGCGCGTCGTTTGGGCGCCTCCAGTCTAGTTGCGGCGTTTTGCTTGCCGTGTTTCTTCTGCTTCGACAGTACCAAGGCGGCCGCGCACGAGGTCTGAGCCTTTCATGGCTGGTCGCGATCCTGGCCGGGTGCCTGCTCATATCAGCCATGACCGTCGATCTCACCTACGATGGCTGGGCATACCATCAACCCGGAGTGATCGCGCTGTCTCACGGCTGGAACCCGTTGACCGAGCCGGTATTTGGAACCTGGTGGGCACGGTATAGTAGAACGATAGGTTATCCTTACAACGGCCCTTCAATCGACGCCGTGTCGACTACCGTGTATCCAAAGGCGCTGTGGATCCTCGGCGCCCAAGCCGTCGTTTGGGGAATGCCGCTCGATGCCGGGAAGTATCCTGCGCTGCTATTGATATTCGTGGTCGGACCGACAGCTCTTCGAGCACTGCAACTGCGGGGTATTGCCAATTCCTTGGCTTACCCCCTCTCGCTGATCGCAGCCCTCAATCCCGTTTGCGTCGTCCAGTCGACCACATTCTACGTCGATGGGGCACTCGGCTCGTGTCTCGCGATCCTGATATTCTCGCTCTTATCCTATGATGTCACCCGCAGCAGGCGAGATTTGGCGATTGCGCTGTGTGCCGCGCTGATTGCGTGCAATCTGAAATTTACCGGCCCGCTGTACACGCTACTGATTCTACTTCCGTTCGCGATTTGGTGGCTGGTCGAGCGCCGATGGGTCGCCCGAGACCTGTTGATCTGCGGCATCGCTGCAGCGGTTCTCCTGGCGACGTCCATTAACCCCTACTTTACGAATCTAAGAGATTTCGGCTCACCCATGTACCCGTTGAACAATTTGGACATCATGGAAGATCAGATGTCGGCGGGATTTCTCAAGGAGCATAGCGTCAAGAAACTTCTGATTTCGCTTACCTTCAGCAACCTCGCGGACCGCTCATTCGATAACCCGGCAACGGATGAGAGAAACTTCACGAGTCCCTTTCAGTCGCGCGGGTTCGAAGAGCTCAAGAAATTTGGCGGCACGGCAGACCTTCGGATCGGTGGCTTCGGTCCGTTCTTCGGTATCACACTTGCGGTCACCTTGCTGGCAGCCAGCCTGCTGATCCGGGGTCGAGGCACTGACATCGGCTTGGCAGCCGTTGCGCTTGGCACTGTGCTCTCCGTCATAGTCAATCCGCAGATGTGGTGGGCGCGCTTTGTCCCTCAAATGTGGCTTCTGCCCGTTCTCGCCGCAAGCGCGGCGAGCCGGTCGCATATGGCCAGGGCGTTGGCCATGGTCATTGTCCTGCTGCTGGGCGTCACGAGCCTCATTGCAGTCATTGGGCGGGCGACATCGGCCTACGCCTTTACGCTGGCCTTCGACGATAATCTGAAAAGATTGGGAGACGCTCCGCTACTGGTCGACACATCGTTTGCCGAGCTCAACTTTCTTCCGACGCTGACTTATCGGCTGCACCAGCAGGGAACCACGTTCGAGGTGGGGCAAGGTCAATGCGCTATCCCAATTGATCTTGTCAAAATCCAGGGATGCAGGAATGATGGTCGCGGCCGGTAGGACGATCGTAACCGTCGACACTCCGTCGCTGAGAATCTGCTGCGAGCTCTCAGGGCCAGCCGACGGATATCCGTGTGTGCTGTTGCACGGGTGGCCGGACGACGTTCGGACCTGGGACCGAATCCTTCCGGCACTTCACGCCACGAATCTTCGAACCATCGTTCCCTATTTGCGCGGCTTCGGCCCGACTCGATTTCGGGATCCGGCCGTCATGCGCAATGGCCAACTATCGGCGCTCGGGAAGGATCTGCTCGAGCTCGCCGAAGCGCTCGGTCTGAAGCGCTTCGCTGTGGTCGGCCACGACTGGGGCGCCAGGGCGGCCTATATCGCGAGCTGTCTGGCCGGCCCCGAGCGGATATCCCACTGTGCTGCCCTCTCTGTCGGCTGGGGTACCAACGACCCAAACCAGAGTCTCTCGTTGCGACAGGTCCAAAACTATTGGTACCACTGGTACATGGCGTTGGAGCGGGGAGCAGGTCTGGTACGTGGTCATCGGCGCGGCATCACGCGCCACATCTGGTCCATATGGAACCCGGGGTGGGAGATCTCTGAAGCAGAGTTCGAGCAGACGGCGGCCTCTTTCGATAACCCCGACTGGGCGGATGTCGTCCTCCACTCCTATCGAGTCCGCTGGGGTCTCGCCCCAACCGATCCCGCATTGGAAGAGATCGAGACTTGTCTGCGACGACATCCGGAAATCGCCGTGCCGACCTTAGTGCTCCATGGCGGCGCGGACCCCTGCAATGAACCCGCAACGTCCGAGGGAAAGGAGCGCTTATTCACCGGCGCGTATGAGCGCATTGTGCTGCCCGCCGTCGGACATTTCCCGCAGCGACAGGCTGCCCAGGGTGTTGCGAGCCAGCTGGTCCGGTTCCTGGCGTCGTAATCCAACGGAACACGACGGCGTCCCAGCCGCACGTCACGGCGGCGGCGCAAATCCGGGCTGCCACAGCATCGCGCCGCCCTCGATGCCGGCATCATTCGACACCACGCTGGCGTTGTCCGGCAACCGGATCGTGATGCGCGCGGCGTTGCCGCCGCCGATGAACAGGTGATCGTAGTGCAGCAGCGAATACAGGATCTCGATGGTGTGCGCCACGTGCTTGTTCCAGCGCTTCCTGCCGATCCTCTTCAGCGCCACATTGCCGACATAGTCATTGTAGGTGCCGCTCTTGTGGATCGGATGCTGCGCCAGCTCCAGGTGCGGCATCAGCTGGCCGTCGCGAAACAGCGCGGTGCCCGCGCCGGTGCCCAGCGTCAGCACCAGTTCCAGCCCCTTGCCGCGGATCACCGCCAGTCCCTGCATCTCGGCGTCGTTGATCAGCCGCGCCGGCGCGCGCAGCCGCCGCGCCAGCGTCTTTGCCAGTTCGAAATTGGCCCACACACGCGTGCTCCAGTGCGGCGCGGTGATCACCCGGCCATTACGCACCACGCCAGGGAAGCCGATCGCGATGCGGTTATACGCTGGCAGCGGCTTGACCAGCCGCAGCAGCGAGCGAACCATGACCGCGGGCGAACAGCGCTCCGGCGTCTTGAGCTTGAGCCTGTCGGTCAGCATGCGCCCGTGGGCGTCGATCACCGCCGCCTTCAGGAACGATCCGCCGATGTCGATGCCCAACACACGCAAGGGCGGCGCTGCGCGGCGGCCGGCGCGCGCAGACGCGCGCGCGCTCATCGCTGGCTGGCCGCCGCCGGATCACGACGCGCGAGTGTCGCGCTCTTTGAGGCAAGGCATGCGAGCAGGTCCTCCCAGGACTTGGTGAAGGCGCGCGCGCCCTCGCGCTGCAGCTGGGCGGCGATCGGTGCCTGTTCGACACCGGAGCGCTGAAATTCACTCAGCAGTGCATCCGCGTCGCCGCCATCGGCCGGCATCGCCTCGCCGAGCTTTCCATGATCGGCGTACGCCAGCAGCGTCGCCTCGGGCATGGTGTTGACCGTGTCCGGGGCAGCCAGGGCCTCGATATAGAGCGTGTCGGGTGCCTTCGGATCCTTGGTGCCGGTACTGGCCCAGAGCACGCGCTGAGGATCGGCGCCGACGGCGGCCAGCTTGCGCCAGCGCTCGGAGTCGAGCAGTTGCCGGTAGGCGCGGTAGATACGGCGTGCGACCGCGATGCCGAGCCGATTACGCAGTGGCGCCGCGACCTTGTCGTGCACAGCGGCGTCCCAGCGGCTGACAAATATTGACGCCACCGACTGTATCTTCGGATCCAGCCCGGCTGCCACCCGACGTTCGATGCCGCGCAGGTACGCTTCGGCGGCCGCCAGGTACTGCTCGCATGAGAACAGCAGCGTGACGTTGACCGGCACGCCGGCGAAGATCGTCTCCTCGATGGCGTGCACACCGGCGTCGGTGCCTGGAATCTTGATATAGAGGTTGGGTCGCTGTGCACGCCGATGCAGCCCGGCGGCAGCCTTGATGGTACCGGCGCTGTCGTCCGCCAGCAGCGGCGATACCTCCAGCGACACCCAGCCGTCGACGCCCGCAGTGGCATCGTGCACCGGGCGAAACAGATCCGCCGCCTGCGTCAGGTCCTCGAGCGCCAGTTCGAAGAACAGGTTCTCACCGGATTTGCCGGCGGCCGCCTTCTGCTGGATGGCCTCGTCATAGAAGCTCGAGTCCCTGATGGCCTTGTCGAATATCGTCGGGTTGGAGGTCAACCCGGTCACCGACAGCTCGCGGATATAGCGCGCCAGCGTGCCGCTGGTAAGCAGTCCGCGCGTGATGTTGTCGAGCCACAGGCTCTGCCCCAGCTCATGCAACTGCTGCGTGGCCTTCATCGTGACACTCCTCGACCCACGGTCCGGTCAATGCATGTGAAAGTATGTGCCGCCCATCAGCCCCACCAGTCCGATCAGTATCAGGTAGAAGGCGACGATATAGTTGAGCAGGCGCGGAACGATCAGGATCAGTATACCGGCGATCAGCGATATCACCGGACCGATGCTCAGGCTGACATTCATGTTCGAATCACCTCATGCGACCCATTGGCTATACTCGCTTGCAGCGGCAGCTATACTCGCTCGCAGCGGCCACTGCCGCAATTGCCGGCAGCGCGCGATGGGCATGGTGTGGCCGCTGACACGAACCAGGCAGGCCCGTCGGGCGCGTTCCTGTAACGTTCCTGTAAAAAGTGCTCATGGCACAAGCTAGGCAAATGGATTGAGTAGTCGCGCGCCAGTGGGTGCATAGTGCCCCGTATTCCGTGTCACCACGGTAAGATCATGAATGAGCGCCGTGGCCGCAATCTGCTTGTCGAGCGGATTGTCAGGATCCGGTACCCGCAGCCGCCCCCAGACGTGCGCCGTCTCCTCGTCGAAGGGCAAAATCGACCCGGCATAGGTCATCGTCACCTTTTTGAGCCAGCGTCCGAGACGCTGTGCCTGCGCGCCATCCCCTCGATGTCGGATGCGCTCCACGCCCTGCCGTAGTTCTCCGATCGTGACTACCGACAGATAAATATCGACTGATTTGCGACTCGTATCCGCGAAGAAAGCCTGGACGCCGGCGTTTGCCTTGTCGCCTTTACGGATCTCACTGATGACGTCCGTATCCAGCAGGTACATGTCAACCCCGTTTATCGGCCTGCTCGCGCTGGAAATCACTATCCTTGCCGACGTTGGGAATCGCCGCAAGAACGTCCGCCAGGTGCCGCCTCTTTGGGCCCCGTAGTACCGATCGGAGGATTTCGCGATGCTCCTGCTCGGAGCTGCGATTGCTTTTTGCAGCCCGCTGCTTGAGTGCCCTGACCAGATCATCCGACAGGTCACGTACGATGAGTTGTGCCACCGAAACCTCCGCCGTGGTTCGAACCCGGCAATTCTAGCTCTTCTACAAACCACCTGCTAGCATTGATAGCATGACTCTGGTGAAGCTTGCCGACACGCGCGCGCTGATCAGCGGCGGCGCCTCCGGGCTCGGCCTGGCGGCGGCGACGCGCATCGTGGCGGCCGGCGGGCAGGTGGTGCTGCTCGACATCAACCCGGCACAGGGGGCGGCTGCGGCGGCCGCCCTGGGCGCACAGGCATCGTTCATCGCCGCCGATGTCAGGCGCGAGAGCGAGGTCGACGCCGCCGTCGAGCAGGCGCGCGAGCGCATGGGACGCATCAGCGCCGCCGTCAGTTGCGCCGGCATCGGCACTGCTGGCCGCCTGGTCGGCAAGCAAGGGGCGATGCCGGCGGAGTTCTTCCGCAAGTTAATCGAAGTCAACCTGGTCGGCACCGCGCTGCTGTGCAAGAGCGCGGCGGTGGCGATGCAGCGCAACGCGCCGGGCGCCGATGGCGAGCGCGGCGTCATCGTGATGACCGCCTCGGTCGCCGCCTTCGACGGCCAGATCGGCCAGGTCGCATATGCCGCCTCGAAGGGCGGCGTCGTCGCGATGACACTGCCGATGGCGCGCGAGCTGGCGTCCTCCGGCATCCGCGTCGTCACCATCGCACCGGGGGTGTTCCTGACTCCGATGGTGGCCGGCATGGCGGCCGAGGTGCAGCAGTCGCTCGGCAGCCAGGTGCCGTTCCCGCAGCGCCTCGGCCGTCCGGATGAATATGCCTCGCTGGTGGCGGAAATCCTGCAGAACCAGATGCTCAACGGCGAGACCATTCGACTGGACGGCGCGATACGCATGCAGCCGCGCTGACGCACGCGGGCTGTTGGGCTACGATGTGCTGCCATGCATCACCGCCCCATTGCGCGGCTGGCCGCGAGCGCCGCCACATTGATCGCCGTCACGTTGAACCTGTCGACCGGCACGGCGGCCGAAGCCCCGCCAGCGCCGCCGACCGACCCCGTGGTCATTGCCACGATGGCGCGCATACGCGATGGCGCAATGGCCAGCGACTGGAGCTGGCAGCGACTGGCCGAGCTGACCGATCGCATCGGTCCGCGCTTGTCCGGATCGCCGCAGCTGGAGGCCGCGATCGTGCAGGTCGCCGCCGCGATGCGCGCGCTGGGCGCACAGGTACACCTGCAACCCGCCAAGGTGTCGCACTGGGTGCGCGGCGAGGAGCATGCGGAACTCACCGACTACCCTGGCAGGCCCGCGGGAATCACACAGTCGCTGCACCTCACGGCGCTCGGCGGCTCCAGCGCCACGCCCGCCGGCGGACTGACCGCGCGCGTGATCGTGGTGCACGATTTCAACGAGTTGCAGGCGCGCTCGCCGGAAGTGCGCGGCAACATCGTGTTGTTCGAGGTGCGCTTCGACCAGCGCCTGGCCGACAATGGCGAGGCGTCGGCCGCCTATCGACAGGCTGGAGTGTACCGCTTCACCGGTCCCTCGACCGCGGCCGCACTCGGCGCGGCGGCCGCGCTGGTGCGCTCGGTCGGCGGCGCCGACTTCCGGCTGCCGCACACCGGGGAAACGTTCTGGAAGGACAAGCGGGCCGCGATCCCGGCTGCCGCACTCGCCGCTGAAGACGCCGACCTGATCGAGCGGCTGAGCGCCGCCGGTCCGGTGACGATGAAGCTGCTGCTGACCGCCAGGACACTGCCCGACGCCGACAGCGCCGATGTGATCGCCGACTGGCCCGGCAGTGAGCAACCCGACGAGTACGTGGTGGTCTCCGGTCACCTCGACTCCTGGGATCTTGCCACCGGCGCCACCGACGATGGCGTCGGCGTGATGGCCGCGGCGGGCGTCATCCAGGTACTGCAGCAGCTTGACCTGCACGCCCGCCGCAGCATCCGCTTCATCGCCTGGGCCGACGAGGAGAGCGGCAGCGGCGGCGGCGACCGCGCCTATTTCGATTCGGTGCAGCAGAACCTGTCAAGCCAGAGCGCCGCGATCGAGAGCGACGAGGGCGCCGGTCGCTCGCTTGGCATCAACGCCAGCGTGACGCCGGAATCGCTCGCGCAGCTGCAGCCGGTGGTCACGGCATTAGCGCCGATAGGAGCCACCGCGCTCGAGCGCCACGACGGGCCACTGGGGGCGGACATCGCGCCGTTGCAGAACGCCGGCACGCCGGGGTTCTCCCCGCTGGTGGACGCGCGGCATTATTTTGATTACCACCACAGCGCCGCCGATACACTCGACAAGGTCAATCCACAGAACCTCAGGACCCAGGTCGCCACGATGGCGGTACTCGCCTACTACCTTGCGCAGTTACCCGACCCGCTGCCGCGTGTCAATGCACGCGCGCCCTGAGGTTGGCGCCAAGGTGTACGCATGGCGGCGACCCATGGCTGCGCTTGGCGGCGCGCTCGTGATGACGTGGATGCTGTCGGGCTGCACCACGATCGCCTTCGGCGTCGCCAATCTGCCGACGCATTTCTCCGGCATCAAGCGCGATGCCGGCATTTCTTATGGCGCCGATCCGCGCCAGCGACTCGATGTCTATCGTCCAGCCGCACCAGCAGCGCCGGCCACCGCAGCAGACGCAAGGCCTGTGATCGTGTTCTGGTATGGCGGCAGCTGGGACGATGGCAAGCGCCAGGACTATCGCTTCGTCGGCGTAGCGCTGGCGCGCCTCGGCTACCTGACGGTCATTCCCGACTACCGGCTGTACCCTCAGGTGCGCTTCCCGCTGTTCCTCGACGACGGCGCACAGGCCGTGGCCTGGGTACAGCAGCACGCGGCCGAGTACGGCGGCGACCCGAAACGGTTGGTGCTGATGGGTCACTCGGCCGGTGCCCACATGGCGGCGATGCTGGCACTCAATCGCCACTACCTGGACGCGGCCGGCGCCGATCCCAAGCGGATCATCGCCCTGATCGGCCTGTCAGGACCCTATGGGCTGACTCCCAACACGCCTACATTGAATGACATCTTTCGCGCGCCGTTCACGCCGCACGACTGGCAGGTGCTGCCCTACGCCTCGTCACAGGCGCCCCCGACACTGCTACTGCATGGCGGCGCCGACCGGCTGGTCTGGGTCAGCAATACCGAGGACCTGGCCGCGGCACTGCGTGCGCAGGGCGCGGCGGTCGAGACCAGGATCTACCCCGACCGTGGCCATATCGACCTGTTGGCGGCGATCTCGCTACCGGGGCGCCGCCGCGCCCCGGTGCTGGCGGACATCGCAACGTTCCTGCGCACCACGCTGGGGGTCAGCCTTGCGAGGAGGTGAGCTGCGACGCCTCGACGCTCTTCACACCCTCGACTTTCTGCGCAATGTCCTTGACGTGCGCGACCGCATCGTCATTCGGCAGTACGCCGCTGAGCATCACCACGCCATTCACGGTCTTGACGCTGACCTTGAATCCCTTGCTGATGCTGTCGGCCGTGATCTCTGATTTGACCTTGGTGGTGATCCAGCTATCCGAACCCACGCGCTCGGTCTTCGCCATCGCGCGGTGCGCCGTACCGCTGCTCGACGGCGTCGTCACCTCGTCATCGACACTCCTGACACCGTCCACGCCCTTGGCGAGCTGCTCGGCGGCGTCCTTGGAGGCCGCACTGCTCGCGCTGCCGGTCAGCGTGACCACGCCGTTGGTGGTGGTGACCTTGATATGCGAGCCCTTCAGCCGGTCATCGCCCAGGTAACTGGCCTTCACCCGGGTGGTGATCGCGCTGTCGTCAATCGCGGCTCCGACACTGTCGCTGTGCGCGGTGGGCGCCATGTCGTTGTCGGCCGCACTCGCGAGCAGGCAGACCGCAACACCTGCGGCCGCGCCGATCGCGGACAGCGCACGACGCGTGCGCGTGTGACGTGATGGTGTAAGCATGAGATTCATCTCCTTGAGATTGGAAGCCGGAACGAAACCATTCGGTGCCGCCGTGCCGCTGCTAGATCGTGGGGCGCGCGCGCCGCCCGAGCAGCAGAGACACCAGGAACAGCACCAGGAACACGAAGAACAGGATCTTCGCGATGCCCACGGCAGCGCCCGCGATTCCGAAGAAGCCGAGCGCCCCGGCAATCAGGGCGATGATCAGAAACACGACAGCGTAATACAGCATGTGCAACTCCCGCGTACCGTGTGGGTACCTTGTTTGACGACAGTCCCATAGCTTGGGCGCGTCTGTTATACAAAATCCGCGCGTAGCGCAGCCTGCCGCCAGCGCCGCATAGGCTTGTCGGCGCCGTCTGATTCGGCGGGGCCAAATGTCGATTGTTGCCGCGCAGGTCGGTGTTTTGCCGTCACGGTCAGAAAGCTCTGACGCGCTAAGCTCAAGCGCGCGACATGGCTTGACCGGCGCGCATGGTCATACTTTCCTGGCCCTGGAAACCCAAGGAGATGTCATGAACAAGGATCAGGTCAAAGGACGAGTCGAGGAAGCCAAGGGAAAAGTCAAGGAAGTGGCCGGTCGCACCGTCGGCAATCCGGATCTGGAGGATCGCGGCACGATGCAGAAGGTCGGTGGTTCGGTGCAGAAGAATTACGGCGATCTGAAGGAAGACGTCAAGGACGCCGTGAAGAAGCAGCGCTAGCTGCACGAGGCACGGGCGCAGCGCCCGTGCCTCACGGCGACAATCGATAGCTGCGCGTCACGATGGTGACGTCACCGTCCTGCCACGGCACCGCCGTGACAGGACGCGCGAGCTGCAACACGGCGCCGGCATCCGGCAGACCGAAACTCTCATCCTGCAGCCGCAACTCGAATGCCGGCATGCCGGCCTCGAAACTGAGCTGCTGGCCGTCCGGCGGTACGCTGGTCAGCCGCAACTGCGACCAGCCATGGTTCAGATGCCGCGGCCTGACCTCCAGGTCCGCTGGCTCGGCGCCTTCGACACTAACCGAGCGCACCTGCGCCTCGGGCGGGAACTGCAACGTCACCACCGGCGCGCCGCGCGCGCTGGCGACGCGCACCCGGTAGTGCAGCCGCTGCTGCGCGCCGCCCTCCACACTGATCAATGTCAGCCATGGGGACGCCAGCGGCAGAGCCGTGGCCGGCGCCATCCACTTATCGCGGTTCCAGCTCGACGCTGGCGGCGCGCTGCGCGCAAATGCCGCGGCGTGCAGCAGCGGTGCGGGCACCGCGGACGACAGCGGGTCGGCAACCCATTGCGCCCGCTGACTGTCGGCGTCCAGCTCGTAGCGCAGGTTAAGCCGCTGCGGGGATTCCGCCGTGTAACGCGGCAACAGCGCCGCGGCCGCAAAGCCGCTCAGCGCACACAGCGCCGCGGCCGCCAGCAGCAGGCGCTGCAGCGGCCGCTCGATCATCGCCACCAGCGCGGCGACGCCGAAGCTGGCATAGATCAGCAGTAGCGTCAGCAGCGGCAATCCGTCGGCGCCGAGCGCGGCAAACAGTGGTGTGGCGATGGGCAGCACCAGCACGAACGTCAGCGCGCACGCCGCCGGAGCGGCCCATTGCGCGCGTGCCACCTGCCCGGCAGTCCCGCTGCGCAGCGCCGGCAGCAGCGCCAGCAGCGCCGCCAACGCCGGCAGCAGCGCCAGGTAGCTGGCGCCGGGCAGCCAGTGCGCCAGCGGGATCGCCAGCAGTGCGCACAGCAGGCTGCCCGAATACCACAGACCGCAGAAGCCCGCACGGCGCTGCAGCCGCGCGCCGATCAGCGTTGTGACAAGAAACGCGACCGCGGCAAAGCCCAGTTGCAGCGCCCACGGATGCGCCACGGTGTCAGCCGCGCCGCCGGCGCCCAGCGCGCCCAGCGCCCGCATCACCGCCATCAGTGCGGCGGCGGCGGCCACGCCGAGTAACAGCGCCGCCAGCTGTGCGGCGACACCCCAGGCCAGCGCCCGCCAGCTCAGCCGTGCGAGCTGCACCAGCCGCGCACCGGCGATCACGATCAGCAATAGTATGAGCGCCGTTGCCGGCCATACCCACGCCTGCGGGAATCGAACCAGCAGCGCGGTGAAAACATCAAAGTACACCGCCTCCCCGACCGGTCCGGGGTCCGGTTCGGCATTCGCCAGCGCCAGCAGCGTCGCCAGCGCGTTATCGCCCTGGTGCTGCAGGCTGCGGGCATCGGCGTGCGCGATGTTGTCGAGCGGCGTATGGTAGTGCGCGACGTCGCCGATGAACGCGAAGTTGTAGCCCTGCAGGCCGGCCGCCTTGTATACCGTGAAATCGGTATCGTTCGGCAGCATCTTGTAGACCGCGTAATACATGGAATTGGTCAGTGGGCGCGCAACCGCAGCCGCGTACAGGTTCATGAGCCAGCGGTTGTCGCTGCCGGTCTCGAACATCAGGCTCGGCCCCGCGCTGCCGCGGGCATCGAGATTCACGGCCGCGCCGACGCCGGCTGCCCAGGGATCATGCTGCATGAAGGCGTAGGCGCCGAGCAGATCCACCTCCTCGCCATCGTCGATGAGCACGATGATCGGGTGGCGCTGGCGCGGCAGCAGCTGCAGGATCCGGGTGATCTCGAGCACCGCGGCCACACCCACGCCATTGTCGGAAGCCCCGGGACCGGCGGGCACCGAATCGTAGTGCGCCGACAGCAGCACCGGGCGATCGTCGGTTTTATCTGCACCGGGAATGCGCGCCACGATGTTGGTCGGCACGCCGCACACGCCATAGGCTGTGCACACCATGAAGCCGCTGCGCAGCACCGGCGTCAGGCCGAGCGCGCGCAACTCGCTGACGATGCGCTCGCGCAGCTGCGCGTTGGCGGTGCTGCCGAGGGGATGTGGCAGCTCCTTGCCCAGCAGGCGTTGCAGCAGCGCGCGCGCGCGCGCGCCTGAGAAGCTTGTCGCATCCGCGTCGAGCGGCTGTGCCGGCGGCGCGCGATCAAATGCCAGCGTGCCCAGCCACGCGGCAGCGGCCAGCAGCAGCGCCAGCAGCAGCGGGCGCGCGCTAGCCGAAGCTCGGTAGCGCACGTTCCTGGTCGGTATGGCCCAATCCGACGAGATGGTCGACGCCCTCCCAGCGATCCTCGTAGCGACGGGTGAAATTGAGCTGCGCGGATCCGCTCAGCTCCGCGCTGCTCAGCCGCACCGCCCACAGGCCGAACGGCTGCGGCACTGCCGCGCGTTCCTCGGCCCGCTGCCAGCCGTCATAGCCAAAATGCAGCGTGAACGCGCGGCGGTCCTCGATCAGCAGCGCGCGTCCGGTCTCGTGCTTGAGCACCGGCACTTCATCGCGCCAATGCCAGGCCGCCGCAACGCGCGCCGCGTAGCTGTTGCCCGCATCGGAGCGGTAGCGCTGCTCGACCGCCTGCAGCAGCTCGATCGGACGGCGCTGCTCGCGCGCGATCAGCAGCTTGAGAAACTCCGCATGCGTCCACAGCAACGGCATCGCGCTGCCCGACGGGCGCCCTGGCGCGAGCCCAAGTTCAGGGATCGGCGCCGCATCCCAGACCTGCTCTGGCATCAGGCCGCCAACACTGGCGCAGTTCCACATGGTGCGCAGGTAGCCGATCGGATCCTCGCCGCTCTGCATCGCCAGGTGACCGCGTTCGCCGACCAGCAGTGGCCAGGCGCGGCCGACGCCGCCGCCATCGAACGGGCGGCCGTCCGGATATTCGCCATAGCCATCGTCGTTGTAGCGGTGATAGAGCGCGCCCGAGGGTGTGTCAACCTTGAGTACCCGGTCGACCACCATGATGGTGTCCTGGATGCGCGGATCGTGTGCGCTGCGCAGACCGAGGCGCGTCAGGTAGGAGAAATCCAGGCTCACCAGCGCTGCGGCCTGGATCACCTCGCCGTCGCGGTTGCGCAGCTGCACCTGGCCGCTGAGCGCGCTGCCGCGGTCCACGCCACCGAGGCGCACGTAGTAGCCGGTGACGCCGACGCTGCGCGCCAGTTCGGTACGCGCAACGTAGCACCAGCATTCCAGCCGCTCGTTCCAGTCGTCGGCCAGGCTGAGTGCATAGTCGCGCTCCTCATCGGTGAGCCAGGGCTCCGCCGCGACCAGCGCACTGACCGCCGCCGCGAGCGTGAACGGACTCACGCCCGGATTCTCCTCCCAGCGATCCTGGGGACTTGAGGGCCCGGTACGCGCAATGAATCCGACCGCGCTCGACACCATCTGCCGGGTGCCGGGCAGCTCGGCCTCGTCGAGTTCGCGCAGCTTTGCTGCCAGCAGCACCGGAAATGCCGCCTCATCCAGCTGCACGCCGACCCAGAACGGCTCGCCGCTGGGAAAATAATTCTGCGGCCAGCGCCCATCGCGCGACTGGGTGGCCGTCAGATGCGCCAGCATGTGGCGCGCATCGACCAGCTGGTTCGCCGCCAGCAGCGCAAACGCGGTGAGCGTCGCGTCGCGCGGCCACACCAGGTGATAGCCACCCAATGTGTCGGTGCTGTTGCCCCAGGGCACGCTCAGGCTGGCCACCACCGCGCCCGGGTAGGCGCGATCCTCGTGGATCTTCAGCACCGCCGCCGACTGCAGTCCGGCATCGCCGAGCGCGTCATCGGGTCGCGGCAGCCGCAGCCGCGCGCCCCAGTCGTTCCAGTCCTGCAGGAACTCCTCGCGCAGCGCATCGAACGACGCCGCAAGCGCGGTGCGCGCCCGCGTATAGGCGCCAAAGACGCTGCCGGCAAAGCCGAGTGCCAGCACGCCACTTGACGCCGGCGCCTGCCCGGTGAGCGCGACGGTCCCGTCCTCGGCTGTGGTGAACGCATAGGTGAGCTCGCCATGGCGGTCCAGGTCCTGCCAGCCGTCGGACGCGCCGACGTAGCCGCAGCTGACCTTGGTCAATGGCGGGTCGGCTGTCAGGCAGGCGCACAGTTCACCGTGGCGCGCATAGGCGTGGCCGTCGTCCACCCAGGCGCTGTTGTGCCGGCCGGTGCTGCCCAGATGCGGCGCGACGATCGCCACCAGCCGGTACGGCCCGCTGATCGTGAAGCGCAGCAACAGCACATCGCGCTGCGGATCGGGCAGCACCTCGATGGCCAGTTCGTAGTCATCGCCATGGTGGGTGATCGTCAGCAGCGGCTGGTATGGACCGGGCGTCGCCAGCGTGTAGTCGCGCACGCGCTTGAGGTCAACCCAACGCGCGGCGCCAGCCGTGCCGTCACCGACCAGGTAGAAGCTGAAGTCGCGCACCTGCGGCTGTCCGGTGGAGGGCCAGTAGATCTCGTTGATGATGCCGTGTCCGACCGTGACCCACAGGCGCGAGCCGCCAAGCGCCGTGCTGACGTAATCCTTGTCGCTCGAGGACCAGGTCGGCGCAATCCCCGGGGCGCCGAACGCCGCCCCACCGTGTGCCACCCCATCCGGATCCTGCGCGTCATCAGCGCCTGCGTCGCTCACCGGCTAGCCGCCATGACTGAACGCGGGGTAGTCGGTCATGCCGCCGTCGATATACACACTGGTGCCGGTCACGTAGCCGGCCACATCCGACGCCAGCACCACCGCCATCCCCGCCACATCCTGCGGCTCGCCTACGCGACCGATGGCGATCTTGCTGAGCAGATCCTGCTGCCCGGACGCGTCCTGCCAGACATCGGCGTTGATGGGGGTGCGGATGGCCCCGGGCGCGATGCACAGCACCCGCACGCCATGGGCGCCCGCCTCCTGCGCCATGGTCCTGGACATCATCGACAGCCCGGCCTTGCTGGCGGCGTAGCCGCTGTATCCGCTCCACGCGATCAGCTCATGCACGCTGCTGGTGTTGATGATCACGCCGCCGCGCTGTGCCACCATGCGCTTGAGCGCCTCGCGCGCACACAGGAACGCGCCGCACAGGTTGATCTGCAGTACCCGATTGAAGGCCGCAGGATCGGTGTCCCAGGCCATGGCCCGCGGACCGTCGATGCCGGCATTGTTGACCAGCACATCCAGCCCGCCCCAGGCGGCATCGAGCTTCTGGAACATCGCGCCTACCGCATCCGCCTGGGTGACGTCGGCGGCCAGTTCGAGCACCTCGCTGCCCGCGGCCCGCAGCGAGCCGGCCAGTTGCGCGGTCAGCTCCGGATGCACCACGTAGTTGATCGCCACACGCGCCTGTTCGGCGGCGAACGCGCGCACGATTGCGGCGCCCAGCCCGGAATTGCCCCCGGTCACCAGTACCCGCTTGCCGGAGAGTTTCAGATCCATCAGACCTCGCCGTCGTTGCCGCGCCGCGCCGCCGAGCATAGCGATGTTTGGCACCGTGCAGAAGCGGTGATAATGCCGCCGCCATGTCGCCTCAGGACTTCCTGCGCTACCTGCTGCTGCCCGCGCGCCCGACGGTACTGGTGCTGATTGCGGCGCTTAGCCTGGGTTTCCTCGTGGCGCCCTATGGCGGCCTCGCCGGCCTTGCGCTCGCGCTGCTGCTGCTGCTGTGGTTGTTCAACTACGCCTACGTGCTGCTGGAGCATATTGCCAATGGAGCGCGCGAGCCGCCGGTGCTGGCGATCGAAATGCTCAATCCGATGAACGAGCAGCGCCCGCTGCTGCAGCTGGCGATCATGCTGCTGGTCTACGGCGTGCTGCGGCTGATCGCCTGGCGCGTGAGTCCGGTACTGGCGATCGCGCTCGGCACGCTCGCCGCCGGCGTGCTGCCGGCATCGATCGGCGCTCTGGGCGTGGGCAGCAGCTGGCTGCAGGCCGTCAACCCGCAGGCGCTGTGGCAGATCGTGCAGTCGCTGCGCCTCGCGTACGCCGCGATCCTGGTGGTGGCGCTGCTCGAGGCGCTCGGACTGTGGCTGCTCGACGCGCGCTCGCTGCTGCCGCGCTGGCTGCTGATTCCGGCGGCGCAGTTCGCCTGGCTGTCGCTGTACGCTCTGATCGGCGGCAGCCTATATGAGCGGCGCGAGGCGCTTGGCCATGAAGCCATCGATACCCCCGAGCGGCGAGCGGCGCGTGTACAGCTGCGGCAGGATCGCGAGCGCGAGCGCTTCATCGATACGATCTACGGCGAGGCGCGTGGCGGCAACCAGGCGGCCGCCTGGCACAGCATCGAGGCTGAACTGGCGCGCCGGCAGCATGCGTTCGAGTTCTACGACTGGATGCTCGAGCGCCTGAGCCGGCTTGACGACCCGGGGCTGGCGCGGCGCCTGGCGCAGGATTACGTGTCACGCGCACTGGCCCGCGACAATGCGCGGGTCACGCGCCTGGTACAGCGCTGCATGGCTGCTGATGCCTCGTTTCGCCCGCGCTCGGGCGCCGAGACGCTGCGCGTGGCGGAACTTGCGCGCCTGGCCGGCGACCGCCGCACCGCCCGCGCGCTGCTGGTCGAATTTCACAGCCACTTCCCCGGCGACAGCGCCATCGCCCAGGCCGCCGCCCTGGCGCGACAACTCGGCGGCGATTAGCCTGGCAGGTCGAACAGCAGCACCTCGGCCGCGTGCGCATCTTTCAGCTCGAGCGTGCCGGTGTCGGTGAGCTGCAGCGCATCGCCGTCCGCCAGCGCGGTACCGTTGGCGCTGATGCTGCCGCGCGCGACGTGCAGGTAGGCGCGCCGATCGGGCGCGATTGCCAGGCTGGCTCGTTCACCGGCGTCAAACAGGCCGGCATACACGCGCGCGTCCTGGTGGATCAGCACCGAGCCGTCGGCCCGATCCGCCGAGGCGATCAGCCGCAGGCGCCCGCGCCGCTCCTGCACACTGAAATGCCGCTCCTCATAACCTGGCTCGATGCCGCGCTGGTTCGGCACGATCCAGATCTGCAGGAAGTGCACCGGCTCGCTGCTGGATGCATTGAACTCGCTATGCTGCACGCCGCGCCCGGCGCTCATGCGCTGCACGTCGCCCGGGCGGATGGTCGAGCCATTACCCATCGAATCCTGGTGCGCCAGCGCGCCCGACAGCACGTAGCTCAGGATTTCCATGTCGCGATGGGCGTGGGTGCCAAAGCCGGCGCCCGGCTGAACACGATCCTCGTTGATGACCCGCAACGCACCGAAATCCACGTGCCTGGGATCGAAATAGTCGGCGAAGGAGAACGTGTGAAACGACTTGAGCCAACCGTGGTCGGCATAGCCGCGTTCCGCGCCGCGTCGGATCTGTTGCATGAAAATCTCCGGGAAAATCCTGTTACCTGATCGACACAGATGGGGTCGCCGGGCCGCAAAAACAAGCCGTCGTCGGCGGCTGCCAGGGGGGCTGCACCGGCGAGGCGTCGATTGCGCTAGAGTTCGCGCATGGACCTTCATGCATGGACCTGATAGTCGGCACGCTGCTGCACTTCGGCTCGGTGGTGCTGCTGGCCGTGGGCGCACTGCTGCCGATCGTCGATCCGCTGGGCGGCGCACCAATCTACCTGGCGATGACCGCGGCGCTGACGCACGAGCAACGCAGCCGCATGGCAAAGGACGTCGCGATCAACAGCTTCCTGCTGCTGATCGCCTCGGCGCTGATCGGCGCCTACGTGCTCGACTTCTTCGGCCTGTCGATTCCGGCGGTGCAGGTCGCCGGCGGCATCGTCGTGTGTTCCATCGGCTGGTCGCTGCTCAACAGTCCCAACTCAAAGCCCGCCGTGCAGCGTAATGATCCCAGTGCCGCCCAGCCACCGGAGTGCGGCCCGGACGAACTGAGCCAGCGCGCGTTCTATCCGATGACGATGCCGCTGACCGTGGGGCCGGGGTCGATTTCCGTGGCCCTGACGCTCGGCGCCAATCCGGCGCCGGGCCTGCGCTCACTGCTGGCGACCGCGCTGGCGCAGGCGATCGGCATCCTGATCGTCGCCGTGGGCGTGTATCTGTGCTACCGCTACGCCGACCGGATCCTGCAGAAGCTCGGTCCCACCGGCACCAGCGTGGTGGTGCGGCTGTCGGCCTTCATCCTGCTGTGTATCGGCGTGCAGATCTGCTGGAACGGCGTCCACGGGCTGATCGCCAGCGGCTTTCGGGCAGCGCTGAGCCCGGGCTGACAGACCTGCGCGACTGTCAGCCGCCGCGCGTCAGCCGCTGTTACGCAGCGCCGTGGCAATCGCATTGATCGACAGCTGCAGCCCCTCGCGGATGCGCGGATCCTTCTCCCCCGCGCGATGGCGCTTGAGCAGTTCGACCTGCAGCCAGTTCAGCGGCTCTATATAGGGCAGCCGCAGCCGGATCGCGGCATCCAGGGCCGGGTGCTGCTGCAGCAGGCGCGTCTGCGCGGTCACCTCCAGCAGCGCATCGTGCGTCACCGACCAGCCGTCGCGGATGCGTCCGAAGATTTGCTGCCCGAGCGCGCGATCCTGCACCAGGCTGGCGTAGCGCGCCGCAATGGCCATGTCGGATTTCGACAGCACCATCTCCAGGTTATCGAGCGTCGAGCGCAGGAACGGCCACGCCTCGACCATCTCGCGCAGCAGCACGTTATCGCCAAACGTGCGCAGTGCGTGGCCGACCCCGTACCAGCCCGGCAGCATCACGCGCGCCTGTGCCCAGCTGAACACCCAGGGTATCGCCCGCAGGTCCTCGATCCGATCCGAGTTGGTGCGCGAGGCCGGCCGCGAGCCGATCTTCAGATCGGCGATCTCGCGCAGCGGCGTCATCTGCCTGAACACGGTGGCGAAGCCCTCGGTCTCATACACCAGCGAGCGGTAGGCCTGGAACGCCGCCTGCGACAGCGCGTCCATCGCAGCGGCGAAACGCGATCGATCGCCTACTGACAGGCTATCGCCCTCCAGCGACGCCATCAGCGTGGCGGCAGTGATCGC
>Ga0181525_10001203_pt1 | contig 22233 bp, 20 predicted proteins | sample PEATcosm2014_Bin_48_FD_121100 | JGI IMG/M metagenome (GOLD analysis project Ga0181525, IMG submission 121100) | Peatland microbial communities from MTU Mesocosm Facility, Houghton, MI, USA - PEATcosm2014_Bin06_10_metaG | ecosystem: Environmental > Terrestrial > Soil > Wetlands > Peat | place... | reverse complement strand
TTCTCCGCGAGCTCGACGGCTTTCGTTGCTGGTGGAAGGCCACCGTAGCCGTCGCCGTTGTAATAGCGAAAGCGGGTAATGAAAAGTAAACCCATCGCGTGATCGGCACTGATCACGTCTTCCGGTACTGTTGCGAGAAATCGCTCAGCCGCTTCGAAGAGGGCTCTTCCGTCCTCGGTTAGAGGCGCTTCCCGAAGGTGCTGGGAAATGTTTGCAAGGCGCTCCGTGAGGTCGGGACCGCTTCCGTTGGGCAATAGCTCCGCTAAGCACGCTATTGACGTGTCCGACATCACCGGATACCTTTCGAATTGGTTATAGCTCTACCCTAAAGAGGCTAGACGCCACCCTTTCCGGTTAATCGACTGAAATAGCGGTGACTTTAGGCCAAATAAAAACATTCTCATTGATTTACCTTTGCGGAGCAGGCGGAAATGGAACAAGTCATTGAAAAGGTTCAGGAAGTCGAAGTTAAGGAAGAGGTATTGGAGCTGACGATCGAGATGCTGAGCAAGGTTGCTGGCGGTATCGGTTCGGTTCTGCTGTAACTTTTTTCCTAGTTCGGACATGACTTAGGGCCCTTCGGGGCCCTAAGTTTTTCGCGCTGCGGAATCACCATAGCGACGTGTTGCACAATAAATACGCAAAGCCGGTGCTTGGAGCGACCCACTAGCCAATTCCCGGATACCGCGAAGGCGCGAAAAATAAGGCCGCCCGAAGGCGGCCTTTGTCATTTTCCTATGCCTTAAGTAATCACGTAACTTCGATTCCTTCGAGCGGAAAAGGTTTTAGTCCAAATCGATTCACTCGACGATCAAGCGGTTTTCTTCGTCTTGGCCTTGATCGCGTCGGACGCTACTGCAACTGCAGCAGCGATGTTCGACTCCGCCGTTTCGCTTGCCGCACGCGCGGCCTTGGTGACGGCGTCGAATGCGGTACTCGCTGCGGAGATGCTGTTCTTGAGCAAGCTGATCGCGTGTTCCGATCCCGGGGGAGCGGAGCGGGTCACCGCTTCGAACGCCTCGGCCATCTTGCGATTGCCTTCGGCGATCTGGGCTTCGACGATGCGCGTGAATTCCGCGCTGGCGTTGCTCGCGATCGTATACGCCGAACGCGAATAACTTGCGATCTTCTCGGCACCGGGCTGGGCGTAGTTGCCGCCAATCGTTGTGAGTTCCTGCGGGTCTTTGGCGGCGAGCAGGTTGTGCGCAACCTCTACCCCGTCCTGAAGAATGGTGCGGGTCGTCGCGAGGTTCAATTGCGCAAGCTTTTCGGTGGCGTCGAAGACGGTGCTACCGAAGGCCTGAAGGGCATCGATCTGGGTCTTTTGCAATGCGAGCAGTTGAGTGGGTGAGGGATACATGGTTCGCTCCTGTGGGCTGTTTGAACAAATATTTGTGCAATGCACAACACGGAGTTTATGCTGCACAGCAGCAAAGTCAATACCGCATCTCGAGATATTCGGGAGAATCAATTTCTCATTTAATTGCGATAAAAGAAGCAATAAATAGTTCTATCATCAAATACTTATATTAGTAATCTAACGTTAAATCTTTAATAAATAACATTAACAAAATATGAGGTCGCCATACGCGATATTTGATTCATGTGCAAAGAATCTCGTCCAAAACCTCAATCCAATGGCGAACCGGGATATGCGTGCCGGACTGCAAGTGCTGTATGCAACCGATATTGGCGGAGACGATTTGAGGCGCCCGCAGGGCGCGCAGGTGAGCCAGTTTGCGGTCGCGCAGACGGTTCGCAATTTCCGGCTCGAGGATCGAATAGGTGCCTGCCGAGCCGCAGCACAGATGGTTTTCCTGTGCGGGTTGTGCCGCGTCGAAACCAAGATCGCGCAAAAGATCGGCAAGCAAGTCCGGCTGGCGCTGACCATGTTGCAAGGTGCAGGGCAGGTGTACGGCGAGCCTTTGGGCTTGCGTGCCGGGTCGAGATTTCTGCGCAAGCTCCAGCTTGGCACGCAGGTCGCCTCGGTGCTCCTGGAGGAGTTCGGCGACGTCGCGCGTATGGCTGCTGATGGCGCGGGCCTTTTGTGCGTACGCCGGGTCATGGGCAAGGTAACGGGCGTATTCCTTGACGGTCGCGCCGCAGCCCGAGGCGTTCATGACGATCGCCTGCACTTGCGTTCGACCATCGGAGGCGTCGACATACGGCCACCAGGCGTCGATATTGCGTCGCATATCCGCCAGGCCACCTTCGTGATCGGCGAGGTGGGCACGGATTGCTCCGCAGCATCCGGCGCCGGGCGCAATGATGGTCTGGATCCCGATGCTGTTCAATACTCTCGCCGTGGCGCGATTGATATTGGGCCGCAGGCTTGGCTGAACGCAGCCCGCGAGCAGAAGCACGCGCTTGTTGCCGGTGGCACTGGGTGACTTGCGCCCATCGTCAACGCCAACGTGTATCGGATGGGGAACCTTGGCCCGCAGGCGTGCGGGCAACAGCGGGCGCAGCATCATCCCCGCACGATGCAACGGGTGAAACAGAGCCGAAGGAATGCCCGCGCGCAGCATCCAGCGCAAGGCGCGTTCGACAAGCGGCCGCCGTACGCGCGCTTCGACAAGGCGCCGTCCGATATCGACCAGGGTCCCATAGTCGACGCCCGAAGGACAGGTGGTCTCGCAATTGCGGCAGGTCAGGCAACGATCGAGGTGAATTTGCGTCGATCGCGTGGGCGCCGCACCTTCGAGCACTTGCTTGACGAGGTAAATGCGGCCGCGTGGGCTGTCGAGTTCGTCGCCGAGCAGCTGATAGGTCGGACAGGTTGCCAGGCAAAAGCCGCAATGAACGCACTTGCGCAGGATGGCCTCGGCCTGCGCTCCTTCGACGCTGGATTGGAATTCAGGACTGAGGTCGGTCTGCAAGGCGAATTCCTCAAAGCCAGGAATACAGGCGGCCGCGATTGAATACGTTGTGCGGATCGAACGAAGCCTTCAGCGAACGATGCAGACGCTCGAGTTCGGCAGACAGTGGCGGCAGGAAATCGGTCTCGCGCCTTGCGCAGCGAAACAGTGCCGCATGTCCACCAACCCTGGTCGCGGCCGCATGTACCGCCTCGGGCGCGGTGGAGCTGCGCAGCCAGCGTTGCGCGCCACCCCATTCGATGAGCATCTCTCCCTCGAGCGCAAGCGGAGCCGAGTTCGCCGGTACGGACAGCCGCCAAAGGCGTAGTCCCGCAGTCATCGCGGGAACTTGAAAGAACGGATCTAGCTGGTCGCGCAGGGCGCCCCACAGTACCGCGGCTTCCTCGTCGTCGAGCGCCTTCGCGCCGCAAGTGCGGCGCAGCGTGGCGACGGCTTCCAGGACGGCGGCCTTCGCACCCGCGAGGCGCAGGTGCAAGGTACCGTCACGCCAGACGCTCGCATTGACCGGGAGCGCCGCGCCTGCCCAGGCTTGTACGCGCTCGATGGCCTGGGCCTGGTCAAACGAAAACCGCAGGGTTGCCGAGCGTGCCGGCACGGGCGGCACTTTCAGCGAGACCTCGCAGATCACGCCCAACACCCCGAGCGAACCTGCAAGAACCCGTGAAACGTCGAAACCGGCGACGTTTTTCATGACCTGGCCGCCGAAGCGCAGCAACTCGCCACGGCCGTTGAGCAGACTCGCACCCAGCACGAAATCGCGAACGCCGCCGACCCAGGCACGTGAAGGGCCGGCCAAGCCTGCGGCGAGCATGCCACCTACGGTGCCACTCGGGCCAAAGCGCGGTGGTTCGAACGCCAGGTGTTGATTGTGCTCGGCAAGCGCAGCCTCGATTTCCGACAAGGGGGTGCCCGCCCGGGCGGTAAGGACCATCTCGGTCGGTTCGTAGCTGGAGATGCCCCGCAATTCCGACGTATCGAGCGGTGCCCCGGTCGGCTCGCCACCGTAGAAATCCTTCGTGCCGCCGCCGCGGATGCGCAGGGCGCTCGAAGCGCCCGATGCCGTACGCACCTGGTCGGCGAGGCGGCGCACGACCGGATCGTCGGTCGCGGTGTTCGCCGTGTCGTCTGCCACAGCTTCCATGGGCTTCAAAAGCGCGGCAAGTCCGCGAAGGGCAGGACTCCCTTGTGGACATGCATCCGACCGTATTCGGCACAGCGCTGCAGCGACGGAATGGATTTCCCCGGGTTGAGCAGTCCTTGCGGGTCGAATGCGTGCTTGACGCCCAGCATCTGGGCCCGCTCCTGCGGCGAAAACTGTACGCACATCGAACTGAGTTTCTCGACGCCTACGCCGTGCTCGCCCGTGATGCTGCCGCCCATCCGGATGCTCGTCTCCAGGATATCCGCGCCGAAGCGCTCGCAACGGTGGAGCTGGTCCGGGTCATTCGCGTCATACAGGATGAGGGGGTGAAGGTTGCCATCGCCCGCGTGAAAGACGTTCACGCAGCGCAGCTTGTAGGTCGATTCCATTGCCTCGATTGCGCGCAGCATCTGGGCGAGGCGTTTGCGCGGAATGGTCGAATCCATGCACATGTAATCCGGGCTGATGCGCCCGCTGGCGGGGAAGGCGTTTTTCCGGCCGCTCCAGAAGCGCAGGCGCTGGGCCTCGTTTTCGCTGACTTCCAGGCGCGTGGCGCCGCAGCGCTCGAGTACCACGCGCATGTGGGCAATCTCCTCGTCGACCTCGGCGGGGGTGCCGTCACTTTCGCACAGGAGTATCGCGGCCGCATCCAGGTCATAGCCCGCGCCCACGAAGCTTTCAACGGCGATGGTCATCGGCTTGTCCATCAATTCGAGGCCCGCAGGAATGATGCCGGCGGCAATCACGCCGGCAACGGCGTCGCCCGCGGCTTCCACGCTCGCGAAGCTCGCCATGATGCAGCGGGCGAGTTTTGGTTTCGGCGTAAGTCGCACCGTGACCCGGGTGACGACCGCGAGCATGCCCTCGCTGCCGACGACGAGCGGCAACAGATCCAGACCGGGACTGTCGAGCGCCAGAGAGCCGAACTCGACCGCCGCACCGGTCACCGAAAAACCTTGCACGCGCAGCACATTGTGCAGGGTCAAGCCGTATTTGAGGCAATGGACGCCGCCCGAGTTCTCGGCGACGTTGCCGCCGATCGTGCAGGCAATCTGGCTGCTCGGATCCGGCGCGTAATACAGGCCCAAAGGCGCAACCGCATCGCTGATGGCCAGATTGCGGACCCCGCACTCCACCAGCGCGGTGCGTGCGACGGGATCGACGTGCAGGATTCGATTCAGGCGCGCAAGCGAAAGCGTCACGCCCGCCTTGTGGGGCAGGGCGCCGCCGGAGAGTCCCGTGCCGGCACCACGCGCAACGACCGGCACCTGCAGCGCATGACAAACGCGCAGCACCGCAGACACCTGCTCCTCGGATTCGGGGAGCGCGACGATCATCGGCTTTTGCCGGTAAGCCGTCAGGCCGTCGCACTCATAGGCGACGGTGTCCTCCTGGCGATACAACAGGCTGCGAGCGGGCAATTCCGCGGCGAGCGCGGCAAGGACCTGCTCCTGGCGCACCACTTCGGCGGTGGCGGCACGCAGGTCGTCGATGGGCAAGGGACTCGCGGGATCCGGCAGCACTGCCAAGCCCGTGTCCGCCGGCGTCGTTGCACTTTCGATCTTGGAATCTTGCACGCTCACGTCGCCTCCCCGTGGGGATCGAAGCCGGGCCCGTCAACGCCGCTTGAGGCGGTCGCTGTCACTCAGCCAGCCCGGGGCCGTCTGGTTGAGCCAGGTCTGGGCTTCTTCCTTGCCGCGCACGTAGGCGTCCAGAAATGCAACGGTGACCGCGCGGAAGCGCACCTCGCCGATGGCCAGACGCGTAAGGTCGCGGCTGCGTGTGCGGATCAATTCGGCGCGCGCAGCTTCGCGCTGCGCCTTTTTTTCCGGCGTGGACTCGTCGTCGTCGCCGCCCGGCGAAACATCGTCCTTGTCCTGGCCTTGATGGTCGCGCACGCCGCCTTGCCCCTGGAGCACGGGCGGCGGAGCAGAATGCTTCGGCGCGGGTTCGCCAAAGCCGGCAAGGCCTGCGCTCAAGCCGCCCAGCCAGCGATGCGTCGCGTATTGCATCTCCAGATAGTAGTCGCTCGAGGTTCCATTGCGATCCGGACCCAGGCGCGCGAACGCGAGGCGCCGTACGGATGGGTCGGTGACAATGCCATACGCATCGGCATCGTTGGGTCCGCTGATCATCAGTACCGGCGCGTGCGGGATTTCACCTGCGTCCACTGGCGCACCGGCGTCGGCATTCCCGTAGGCATCGAGGCGTGCCGGATTCGAATTTCGCCTGCCATAGGGACTGATCACGATGTACGCGAGCGGCTTGAGTGGCCACGCGATGCTCGCCAGACTGCGCGGCGAGCTGTTCAGGGTTGTCTGGATGGTGTAGGCGCCCAGGTCCGCGCCCGCCAGCGCGAGGTGCGACCAATCCAGGCCCATCAGCGTCGGATCGCCTGCCTGTCCGCGTGCGCGAATCTGGTTCAGGAGGGCGGCGAGGCGCGCCAGGCGATCGGCCATCAGCTCGTCGCCAAAGCGCGAACGCGCGATGCGCTCGAAATCGCCGCTACGTGCCTCGGGAGTACCCCAGACGTTCGCGTCGTCCGACAAGGCCTGCACGTCGAGAATCGCGTAGCCGGCCTTTGCCCAAACCTCCACCCAGTGATTGTGTGCGTCGTCCGCCTCGCCCAGGCTGGGCAGGAAAATGATGACCGGCCGCAGCGTAGGCACGGGACCCGGGTCCGCGGGTCGGGTCAGGCCGATTGTCCAGGGCGGATCGCTTGGGGGCGCGCTGACCCGCAGCGGTTGCACCTGCGCATCCGAGGCCGGTACATACGCGCCCGATTTCACGCGCGCGAGCGCGTCGCTATCGACCTTGGGCGCTTGATTGGGGGAAGACGCGCACGCCGCCAGGCCAGCAAGGAGAACGGCAAGCGCGGCGGCGCGCGCGCCGGACAGCGCGCGAACCCGAATAGGCATTCAGCGATGCGATCCGCGCATCGCCTGACGGATGTGCCGGGTCGCGCACACGCTCAGGAAGTCGCGTACACGAGCACCGTCCTGCAAGCGCGCGAGCTCGCGCTCATATTGAGGTTTGATATCGGTGACAGGGCGATGCATTTCACTGGCGAGCCCTTCGATGGCAGCCTCGTGCAGGGCGGCTTCCTTGTCGCTCGCGTAAATCGTCGCCATTGGCTTTTCCCTCCGCTCCGTCACCTGATCGCCCTGCGCATTTCCTGCGTCATCGGCGTAGTGCTCATGAAAATTCAGCTTCATGAACGAATGATACTAGCTGCAAGAATAGAGATCGGGAAGGACATTTCGCAAGTGGCCAATTCCCTTCCATTTTCCCGGCATTTGCTGCTGCAATCTTGCGCAGGATCAAGCGCTGCAGGGATTCCAAACCGAAGTGCGCACTATCCTGGATTGCTCAGGATTCGCGGCCTGTGCCCCAGGGAAGCCGTTGTTTTTGCGCTTCTTCGTGCCAGCGGCGCTCTTCTTCATGAATGTAACGCTGGGTGGTGCGACGGTCGGAATGTCGTGCATCCTTCTGCACATATCGTTCTTCCATTCCCGCATCGACCTTGGCGGTAATTCCGGTATGCCGTCCCCAATGCGCGGAGGCTGCACGCAATTTCTCGGATTTGTGCTGGGCATCCGGACCGAGCAAGTCCGCGGCGCGGGCGAAGAGATTCTTGAGGATCTGGTTCAAGCGCCTTGCGCTGATGGGAGCGCGGTCGCGCAATCCGACCAGCAAAGGCGTCGTGTCGTTGCGTCGGGGCATGGCGGACAATCCCAGGTGGCGCCGATAGCGCACGAGGGCCTGGATCATGTCGTCGGGCACCGGAATCTTCGCGCGCTTGGCACCTTTGCCGGTCACGTGCCACCACCATAAGCCGCGCTCTTCCTGGAAACTGTTCATGCGGTGACTCTCGAGCTCGCCGGCGCGTGGTGCCAGCATGTACAGGAGCGCGCAGACGAAGCGCAAGCGCTCGTATTCGTCCGCCTGTGCCGGCGTTTCGCGCGGCATGCTTTCCACAGCCTGCGAGACGGCCGCCCACATTTGCGCATCGAGAAAGCGCTCGATGCTGGTCGACGCTTCATTGGCGAGGGCGTGCGAAGGCGTGCCGGGTGCCAGTTCCTGCAGGGCAAGCTTGCGGCGGCGCTGGCGGATCAATCCCAAGGGATTGCCCGCGAGGTAGCCCGCATCGACCAGGTACGCCATGAGAGAGTTGACGGCGGCGATCGCGGTCAGCAACGCCGATTCGCTCAAGGGTCCGACAAATGGCTTCCAGCGGCCCGATTCGCGAGGCGTCTTGGGACCGCACCAGCGCTCGGCGGGTTGGGGATCGGCAAGGAAGTTCAAATAGCCCTCGAAATCCTGGCGCGTGAGGCTGGAAAAGGGTTTGCCGCATTCGTGGATCGACCAAAGCACCAGGCGTTCGCATTCGCGCTGATAAATGCGCGCGGTGCCCGGAGAACGATCGTATTCCGCCAGGAAACAGGAAATGGCTTCCAGGTCCGTGTCGGCTTCGATCTGGCGCCGGCTGCGCTCGGCGCGGTTCTCGCCGTCGCGTCCCGACAGCTTCTCGGGCAGCGTCGTTTGCGACAGCGGGACGATCGCCTGCGAAGCCTTGTGCGGGACGTGCGCTGCCAAACTCAGATCCGCTCTCGGGTTAGATCCGGCGCCGATGATACCCGTCACTCCTTGCGTTCGACGTGTCCGCCGAATTCCTTGCGCATTGCCGACAGCACACGATTGGCGAAATCGTCCTCGCCACGGGACGCGAAGCGCTCGTAGAGCGCTGCCGACAGCACGGGAACGGGCACCGATTCGTCGATTGCAACCTGGATCGTCCAGCGCCCTTCGCCCGAGTCGGAAACGCGACCGGAGAAGTCGCGCAGTCCCGGATCGCGTGCGAGCGCCTCCGCAGTCAGGTCGAGCAACCAGGAACTGATGACGCTGCCGCGCCGCCAGACCTCGGAAATATCCGCGAGGTTCATGTCATAGGTGTACATCTGCGGTTCCCGCATGGGCGTGGTCTCGGCGTCGTGGACATTCTCGCGTTTGCCGATGCCCGCGTTGCGCAGGATGTTGATCCCCTCGGCATACGCAGCCATCAGGCCGTACTCGATTCCGTTGTGAATCATCTTCACGAAATGGCCGGCGCCATGGGAGCCGCAATGCAGGTAGCCCTGCTCCGCCTTCGAGACGGGACCTTCGCGACCCGGCGTGCGTCCCGCCGCGGAATGCCCCGGCGCGAGCGCCGCGAATATCGGATCGAGGCGCGTGACCGCCTGGGGTTCACCGCCGATCATCATGCAATAGCCACGCTCCAATCCGAAGATACCGCCGCTCGTGCCGACGTCGACGTACTGGATGCCGGAGCTATGCAGTTCGTCGGAACGCCGGATGGCATCCCGATAGTGGGAATTTCCGCCATCGATCAGGATGTCGTCGCGCTCCAGCAAAGCACGCAAGGCCTTGATCTGCCCGTCGACGATTCCGGCCGGCACCATGAGCCAGATCGCGCGCGGCTTGCGCAATTTGCCGACGAGATCACGCAGGGAAGTCGCGCCGGTGGCGCCTTCGCGCTGGAGGCGCTCGACCGCTGCCGTCTGCGCGTCGAAGACGACGCATTCGTGGTTCTTGCGCAGCAGACGCTGCACCATGCTGGCGCCCATCCGTCCCAATCCAATCATTCCGATCTGCATGCTTGCCTCCCGACCGAGGAGTCTCCAGAGTAGACTTTTTGCCATGCCCGCGGAAGCGATACCCCCTCCGGATTCCCATCGCATGTTCCTTCGAGGGATCGGTACAGCGGCACCGGGAACCCGTTATTCGAAGGCCGAATGCCTGGAGGCGTTCGAGAAGTCGGACTGGTTCGCGCGCCTGGATCAACGCTCGCACCACATTGCACGTACGGTCTTGCGACGCGATAACGGTATCGAGACGCGGCGACTGGCAGTGGATTCCCTGGACGAGGCCTTCCGGATCGATCCCGATACTCTCGGGCGACGTTTTCTCAGGCACGCGCCTGTACTGGGCGCGGATGCCGCGCGCCGCGCGATGGATCACGCCGGATTGAAAGCCGGCGAAATCGACGCGCTTGTCGTCAGCACGTGCACGGGGTACCTGTGCCCGGGCCTGTCGGGCTATATCGTCGAACGTCTCGGCTTGCGCCCGGATATCCAGGCCTACGACCTGGTCGGCCAGGGATGCGCGGCGGCCTTGCCCAACCTGCAATTGGGCCACGCCTTGCTTGCAACGGCTTCATGCCGGCATGTGCTTTCCCTGTGCGTCGAAGTCAGCAGCGCAGCGATGTACCTGGACGACGATCCCGGTGTCCTGGTCAGCGCGTGCCTGTTCGGGGATGGCGCGGGCGCGGCGGTGCTCGCGCGCACGCCTGAGGGCGCCGCACGCAGGGTGGAATGGAAGGACGCGTCCTCGTTTCTGCAACCCGGCGAGCGCGCCGCCTTGCAGTTCGAGCAGCGCGGCGGAATGCTGCGCAATATCCTTACGAAGGCGGTTCCTGAACTTGCGGCTGAGCACGCGTGGCACGTGTTGCAAACGGTGCTGCGTCGCGCCGGCCTCGCGACGCGCGACTTGAGCGCGTGGATCGTGCATGCCGGCGGACGCGATGTCCTGCACGCGCTTGCGCGCCGCCTGGAACTGCAACCGCGCGACCTGCGATACAGCGCACAGATGCTGCGCGAATACGGCAATCTGTCGAGCGCATTCGTGTACTTCGTGCTGCAGGCGGCGCTGGCCGATTCGGCACCGGGTGGCTGGTGGTGGCTGAGCTCTTTCGGCGCCGGCTTCAGCGCGCACGGCGCCTTGCTCGAAGTCCAGTAGCAGGCAATACACCCGTGCTCCCGCGCCGCGTCGAGGCCGAAGACCTGGATGGGCTGGCACCCGAGGATCCGCGCGCGCAGCGATCGAGGCGCGACCTGCGCAGAATTCACGGATTGATGGGCACGCGACGAATCGCGCGACGCGAGCTTGCCGACCTGGTGCGCGTGCCTCGCGAGCGACGCCTGCGCGTGCTCGACCTGGGCTGCGGCGACGCCACGATCCTGTTGCAGATCGCGCAAACGATGGCTCCCGCCTGGAAAGATGTCGATGTCGTGCTGCTGGATCGCCAGGAGGCGGTGCCCGTCATCGTGCTCAACTGCCTGGAGCGCCTGGGTTGGCGCGCATCAACGCGCCGTGCCGACGCGCGCGAATGGGCGGCAGCGCGCGTCGAGTCCGTGGACGATCGCTGGGATCTCATCCTCGCCAACTTGTTCCTGCATCATTTCGAGGGCGAGGACCTGGCTGCGATCCTGCACGCGGTCGCGGCACGCTGCGATGCATTCTTCGCGTGCGAGCCGCGGCGCAGCCAGGTGGCGCTCTTCGCCAGCCATTTGGTGGGCGCAATCGGTGCCGGACCCGTCACGCGCAAGGACGCGGTCTTGAGCGTTCGCGCCGGTTTCCGCGACTTCGAAATCGGCGCGCTGTGGCGCGAGCGCGAGCAGGAATGGGCGTTGCGCGAGTTTTCGGCGGGAATATTCAGCCACTGCTTTTGCGCGCGCCGCATCATTGCCGGCGCAACTCTCGCGTGAACGGGAACCTGGACGCCATCGTTGTCGGGGCGGGTCCTGCCGGCTCTACCGTTGCCTCCTTGCTGGCGCGCGCCGGCTGGAACATCGCCTTGGTCGAGCGCTCGCGTTTTCCGCGGCGCAAGGTCTGCGGCGAATGCATTGCTGCCAGCAACCTTCCCTTGATCCAGGCCCTGGGTGTCGGCGCGCGCTTCGAGCAGGAAGCCGGGCCGCATCTGCGCAAAGTGGCGCTGATGCGCGGGAGCCAAACCGTCCTCGCCGATCTGCCGGCTGCGAGCGATGCGGGGCGTCCGTGGGGCAGGGCGCTGGGACGGGAAACACTCGATGCGCTGCTGCTCGGAGCGGCGCGGTCCAGCGGCGCTTCGATCCTGCAGCCCTGGTCCGTGACGGCAATCGACGGCGCGCCAGGCAATCTGTGCTGTACGGTCGTGGACCAGGAGCGCAAACGCACTTTGCGTTTGTGCGCACGGCTGGTGATCGCCGCGCACGGTTCCTGGGAGCGGCTGCCAGCCGAGCGCGAAGCCTCAGGGCGCATCCGGAGGCCGGGCGACCTGTTCGCGTTCAAAGCCAATTTCCTGGGTGCGAATCTCGAACCGGGACTGTTGCCCGTGCTTTGCTTGCGAGGCGGTTATGGCGGCATGGTGCTGGGCGACGGAGGCGTGGCAACGCTGGCCTGTTGCGTGCGACGCGACCGTCTGGAACAACTGCGCAGCGCAGCGCCGGGCCAGAGTGCAGGCGAGGTCGTCGAACGCGCGTTGCGCAGCGAATGCCTGGGTGTCGATCAGGCTTTGCAAAATGCGCGTCGCGACGGCGCATGGCTGAGCTCCGGTCCGCTGGCGCCCGGAATTCGCATGCAACCTGGCGAATCCATCCTGCGCGTCGGCAACGCGGCGGGCGAAGCGCACCCGATCGTCGGCGAGGGGATCAGCATGGCGCTGCAGTCGGCGTGGCTGCTGAGCGCGCATTTGATGGAGCTGCGATCGCGCGCAGTCGATTGGCCGGGCGCGAATTTCGCGGCGCGATTTGCGCGCCTGCAGGCGGACTACGGTCGCGACTGGCGCAGGCAGTTCAAGGCACGAATGCGCGTTGCGGCGGGATTTGCCCACGTCGTCATGCAGCCGCCAGGAGCCGGCGCCTTGCTTGCCGGCTTGGCACTATGGCCACGTGCCTTGACCCATGGGGCGCGCTGGAGCGGCAAGGTGCGCTACTTGCGCCTGCGCCAGATGAATACGCCGATGCCGATGGCAACCGCAACGCCCAGCACCAGCAACTCCACATTGCGCACCTCGTGCGAAACGGATTCCATCGCGGCGCCGAAGGAATAGCCCAGGCCGACGATGATGGGCGCCCAGATGAGAGCACCCATCACGTTGAAGAACGCGAAGCGAAAGTAGGGGATGTCGCAGGTTCCGACAACGATCGGCCCCGCGATGCGCAAACCGTACAGGAAGCGGTTGGCGAGAATGAATGGCGCGTGGTAGCGGTAGAGCAGTTCACGCACGCGCGGCGCACGCCTGGCGACGGCAGGCATCCGTTCGATCAGCGCAGCGCCCTTCCAGCGTCCCAGCAAAAACGCGATCTGGTCCCCCATGGACGCACCCACCACGGCAACGGCAATCACCAGGCGCCAATCCAGCAGGCCACGATGAGCCGCGAAGCCCGCTGCCAGCAGGACGGTTTCTCCTTCGAGCAGTGCCCCCAGGAGCACCGCGAAGTAGCCGTACGTTGCGATCAGTGCGCTCAGGACTCTTCCTGCGACTGGATGCGATAGCGGAATCCGGCCGGGTCGAGGGCGTCGCGCCGTCCGGTTGAGCCTTCTGCCTGGGGATACATCAGGAATGGCAGGCGCCCGCCCTTCGAGTCCGGGAGATTCACATCGTGGGCGGTGTTGTAGGGCAGCCAGTTTCCTTCCCAGCGGCCAAACAGGTACTCCCGCAGCATTTGTACGCGTGCGTCTTCCAGGCGCAAAGCGCCTGGCTCTTCGAGAATGACTTTGCGTACATCGGCAGGATCGGCCGGCACCCAGCCGGCGCCTTGCTCGTAAAACTCGGCCCGGCAGTGCTGAGCCTTGCTGACATCGCCCGCACGACCCATGCTCGAGAATCCCAGGCGCGACGGCGCGACGCGCAGGCCGTAGACGTCGCGCGCAGGCACGCCAGCCGACCGGCACAGCGCCACGAACAAGCCGTTCAGGTCCGCACACTTGCCGCGAAAGGTCCGGCTTTCCAGCATTTGATTGACGTCGCCGGTGCCGCAGCCGCGTACCTCGGGGTCGCGCGCCGTGTTCTCGATCACCCAATCGTAGATCGCACGAGCCTTGTCCCGGTCACGATCGAGTCCGTGCGTGATGTCGTCCGCAAGCTGCCGCACCGTGCCGTGCGTCGGGAGGAAATCGGTTGCCTGCAGGTACAGGCTGCGCTCGGCCGGGCTGATGCCGGTCTCGTCGGCGGCGCGCTCGCCGGGCGTGCGATCGCGCAGTTGAATGCGGCAATGGAGCTCGAGTACAGGCGTCGCCTGGTCGGGGGCGAAGGAAGCCGCCAGCATCGTGCCGCCATAGCGCGGCTCGACCACGCGGGTCACGGCAAGGGCGTTGCCCTCCCAGCGCTTGTCGAGCAGGCGGAAATAATCGGTGTCCCGATCCAGGGGCAACGGCACCCAGACCCGAACCGGGGCATCCGGCGTGACGATCTCCAAGCGCGTCGTCACCTGGAAGGTCCGCCAGGCCCGGTCCGAAACAAACGGCGCAGCGGCATCGGCAGCGCGCGCGCGCGAGGGCGACAGGGCCGTGGCCCCGACGGCGGGGAGCAAGGAGAGAAATTCGCGTCGTTTCATGATGTGTCGCGATTTTGAACGATTACGCAGGCGCGTGCAGATTGCGTGCGGACCATACCGCACTCGATCGCCTCGGCGCAGCCGTGCGCGCGCAGGATGCGCAGCACCTCCGGGACTGCGTCCGGCGCGCAGCTGACCAGCAAACCACCGCTCGTCTGCGGATCGGTCAGCAAGGCCATGTCCTCCGGGGCAAAGTCCGGTGGCACCTGCAGGCGCGCCCCGCAGGCACTGGCATTGCGCCCCGATGCGCCCGTGACATGTCCCGCCTGCGCCAGCTCCCGTGCGCGCAGGAAAAGCGGCACGCGCCGCCAATCGAGAACGATGTCGTGCGAACTGCCGCGCGCCATTTCCAGCGCGTGGCCCGCCAGGCCAAAACCGGTCACGTCGGTCATTGCGTGGACACCTTCGAGTTGCGCAAGCTCGGTGCCGGCAGTATTCAAGCGAGTCGTGGCATCGAGCATCTCCCGATAGTCGGCCGGCGTGAGGGCATCCTTGCGCAGCGCCGCCGAATACACGCCCACCCCGATCGGCTTGCCCAGGACGAGGCGGTCGCCCGTCCGTGCATCGCAATTGCGCCGGACCTGGCGCGGGTCGACGAGCCCCAGCGCAACGAGGCCATAGATCGGTTCCACGCAGTCGATCGTGTGTCCCCCGGCGATGACGATGCCCGCCGTACGGCAGACTTGTTCGCCGCCGCGCAAAATGGCACGCACTGTTTCGGTGCCGAGCGTCTGCACGGGCATGCCGACAACCGCGAGCGCAAGAATCGGCCGGGCGCCCATCGCGTAGACATCCGAAAGCGCGTTGGTTGCGGCAATTCGTCCGAAGTCGACCGGGTCGTCGACGATCGGCATGAAAAAGTCCGTGGTCGCGACCAGCGCCTTGTGTTCGTCCAGGCGGTAGACCGCGGCATCGTCCGAGGTCTCGAGTCCAACCAGCAGGTCCGCGGGCACCGGCAGGGCGGCACTGTCGCGCAGCAATTCGGACAGAACACCCGGCGCGATCTTGCAGCCGCAGCCGCCTCCGTGCGAAAGCGCCGTCAGGCGGGGATTTTTCCCTGGGGAATCGACGTTCATAGCCTCGAAAATCGTGCTTTTTACGTTTAAGGCGCGAAGTTTGCCGCCGAAAGTCCGGTGAGGGGCGGAAATGGTCGGCAGTCCATGAATGTATTCGAAATCTTCTCGGTTCCGGTTGACCGGTCAATGCTCGTTTCCGGGCAGTACGACCCGGGGCTGATCGCGCTTTCGATCGCGATTTCCATTTTCGCGTCCTTCATGGCCCTGCACACCGTGGGACAGGCGGCACGCGCGACCAATCGATTCGTGCGCATGATCGCCCTGGCAACCGGATCGCTCGCCCTGGGCGTCGGTATCTGGGCCATGCATTTCATCGGCATGCTGGCCTTCAGCGTTTGCACCAGCGTGTCCTATGACCCGATCGTCACGATGGCTTCGATGCTGCCGGGATTGGCCGCATCCTTCGTCGCGCTGTCGCTTATCGCCAAACCGAACATCGGTCGCGTACAGCTCATGGGCGGTGGAGTGCTTGTCGGCGCCGGCATCGGCGCGATGCACTACGCCGGCATGGCGGCGATGCGCATGAGCCTTGCTCAACGTTACGACCCGGCCGGTTTCGCCCTGTCGATCGCGGTGGCCGTCGTGCTTGCCGTCGTGGCGCTCTGGATCCGGTTTGGCCTGAACCAGATCGGCGCACGCTGGTCGACGCAGATGCGCTTGCTGGCGAGCGCGACGATCATGGGCTCGGCAATCTCGGGCATGCACTACACCGGCATGACGGCCGCGCGATTTGTCGGGCGCGTCGGCAGCAGTTTCGGCAGCACGGCGAACGCGGAGTTTCTCGGCATCGCGATCGCTCTCGCGACGGTGGTTTTGACGGTCTGCGTACTGGGCGCCAATGGTCTGATCCGCTACCGCGCCCTCGTGCAAAGCCTGCGCCTGAATGAAGCGCATCTGAGTGCGATCCTGAGCGAGCGCCAGAAAATGGAGAGCGCCTTGCGCGACAGCGAAGAGCAATTCCGCTCGCTGATCGTCAACATTCCCGGCATTTCGTTTCGCGCCGGACTCGGCAAGGGCATGCCGATGATTTTCGTCAGCGATGCGGTCGGCGCGCTGACGGGCTACCCGAGCAGCGATTTCGTCGGAGACCCGCCGCGCAGAAACATATTCGACCTCGTTTTCGAGGATGATCGTGCGACGATCCTGAGCGCAATACGCGGCTCGGTGGAAAGTCACCGGCCCTTCCAGAACGAATGCCGCCTCAGGCATCGCGATGGCAGCGTGCGCTGGATGTGGGGCAATGCCAATGCCGTCTTCGGCGCCGATGGCGCGCCGAAATGGCTCGACGGCGTGATCCTGGACATCACCGAGCGCCGCCACATGGAGGAACAACTTCGGGATGCGAAGGAACGGGCCGAACACGCGGTCGCCGCCCGCACGGCATTCATGGCCAACATGAGCCATGAGATCCGAACGCCCATGAATTCGATCCTCGGGTTCACGGACGTGATGTTGCAGGCTCACCTGTCCACGGAGCACCGGCGCTACCTCGAGATCGTGCGCAATTCCGGCCGTTCGCTGTTGCGCCTTCTCAACGAGATTCTCGATTCGGCCAAGCTCGACAAGGGTGCGGTCGACCTCGAATTCACGGATTTCGACCTGCTGGGACTGATCGACGAGATCTCCTCCGGCTTGGGAGCGACGGCTCGCGCGAAGAACGTCGAATTGCTCGTCCGGCTGGATCCGCGCCTGCCACGCTGGTTCCGCGGAGACGAACTGCGCATCCGCCAGGTGCTGTTGAACCTGCTCAGCAACGGCGTCAAGTTCACGCAGGCCGGCGCCGTCACGCTCACGGTGGAGGGGCGCGGCGACTGCGTCCATTTCGCGGTCGCGGACACCGGGATCGGAATTGCCGCGGACCGCCTGGATGCGATTTTCGAGCCATTCACGCAGGCGGATGTATCGATGAGCCGCCGCTTCGGCGGCACAGGCCTGGGTACGACCATCAGCAAAAAGCTGGTCGAATTGATGAACGGGCGAATCTGGGTCGAAAGCACATTAGGCCAGGGCAGTACATTCCACGTCGAGATTCCCCTGGCCGCCTCGCAGCCGCGCGACGCGCGGCCGCGCGCGAGTCGCACCAAGGTAAGCCTTCCATCCCTGCGCATCCTGGTCGTCGACGACGTCCTGCAAAATCTCGAGCTGATCACCCTCCTGTTGCGCAATGACGGGCACCACGTGATCGCCGCCCGCGACGGCGAACAGGCCAGTATTGCCGCGGAAGCCGGCGGCATAAATCTGATCCTGATGGACATGCAAATGCCCGGCATGGACGGAACCGAGGCAGCGCGACGAATACGCGCGCGCGAGGCGCGCACCAATGCGCGCCGGATTCCCATCATCGCGATTACCGCGAGCGTGCTCGAGTCGGATCGCAAGGCCGCCAGGGACGCAGGCATGGATGGCTTCGCTTCCAAGCCCGTCGATTCGGCGGAACTGACCCGCGAGATCGCGCGCGTCCTGCATTTGCAGGTTCCCACCACCGCCGCACTCCCGTTGGCGGCCGGCGCCAGCGAGCTTGACCTGTCGCAGGTGCACCGCCTGGGTTCTCGCCTGCTGCAGTCCCTCCAGCGTGGCGCGATGGACGAAGGCTGCTTCGAGCAATTCCTCGGGGCAATGAGCGGACACACCGACGCCGAAGGCCTGGATCAGCTTCGCTGCGCAATCGACGATTTCGACTTCGAGCGTGCACACACGCAGGTACGGGAGTTGCTTGCCGAATTTGCCGTGCCGGCGACGGACAGCGGCTTGTCGAAAGGGCCTGGGTCGTGAGCCCGCGCGAGTTGCCCTTGGTACTTGTCGTCGATGACGAGAGCGGCAACCTGCAGTTGCTGCGCCAGATTCTGCAACACCGCTACCGGCTGCTTTTCGCCAAGGACGGGCCGCGCGCACTGGAGATCGCGGAGCGCGAGAAGCCTGACTTGATCCTGCTCGACGTGATGATGCCGGGCATGACGGGCCATGAGGTCTGTCGGGAACTCAAACGGGCCCCGACGACCCGCCAGATCCCCGTCATCTTCGTGACCGCACTGACCGATTCGGAAGACGAGGTTGCCGGCTTTGAAGCGGGCGCCGTCGACTATATCGCCAAGCCCGTGAGTGCGCCGATCGTGCTGGCACGCTTGCGAACGCATCTGTCCCTCGTTCAGTTGGAGGAGCTCAGGCAATCGCGGCTGCAACTGGTGCAGCGGCTGGGCATGGCGGCCGAGTACAAGGACACCGAAACCGGCATGCATGTCGTACGGATGAGCCACTACGCGCATACGCTTGCATTGGCCGCGGGATTGAGTGCGGGTGCCGCGGATGATCTGCTGAACGCAGCGCCGATGCACGACGTGGGCAAGATCGGAATTCCCGACCGCATTCTGCAAAAACGCGGGCGCCTCGATATGGCCGAATGGGAAATCATGAAGTCCCACACGACGATCGGCGCCAACATCATCGGACAGCACACGGGAGGAATCCTCGCCATTGCACGCGAGGTCGCACTTACGCATCACGAAAAATGGGACGGTAGCGGCTATCCCAACGGATTGGCAGGCGAGCAGATCCCGTTGTCGGGCCGCATCGTCGCCGTGGTGGATGTCTTCGATGCCCTGACCTCCAAGCGCCCCTACAAAGAGGCGTGGCCTGTCGAACGCGCGCTGGAGTGCATTTCGAAGAAGCGCGGCAGCCATTTCGATCCGGCGCTCGTGGACCTGTTCCTGGCGCGCATAGAGGAAATCGAGGGGATCCGTACCCGCTGGCAGGAGCCGGAAGAGCGGGACGAGTTCGAGCGCGTCGCCTGACAGCCTGGTCCGGCGCTACGAGCCCACGCGCATGTGCTTGCGTGCTCAGCTTGCAACGGGCGTTGGTGGCCGAAGCGGCAGGGAGAGCACGAAGCGCGAGCCCTTGCCTTCGCGACTTTCAACGGTAATTTCACCGCCATGCAAGTGGGCAACCGTCCGGACGAGGTAGAGACCGATTCCGGTGCCGACAATGCTGCGCGCATTGCTGCCCCGTGAGTAGCGCTGGAACAAGCCTGGCAGGTCTGCGGCGGGAATGCCGATGCCGTCATCGCGCACCGTGACCAGGAAGCGGTCGCCCTCGAGATTCGTGCTGACCTGAACCGGTTTGCCGACCGGAGAGAATTTGATGCCGTTCGAGATCAGATTGCTGACGGCCTGGGATAGCAGTCGCGTATCGCCGTGCATCACGACGGGCCGCTCGAGCAGGTGCTCGACGACCCAGGCATCGCCGGACACCTCCCGGTGCATCTGGCACACCTCATGCACGAGCGTCGCCGGATCGAATTCGCTTGGATGAAAGAACAAGCCGCTTTCGGCGTCGAACACACGGACGGTGTTGATGAGCGATTCCAGCAGGTGGGTCATGCGCCGCACCGCCGTGCGTATTTTTTCGGCGCGGTCGAGCAATTCCTCCGGCGTCTCGCGCGCGCCGGCTTTGATCATGCGCTGTGCGTGGCCATCGATAACGGTAAGTGGTGTGCGGAACTCATGCGACGCCATCGCCACGAAATTGCGCTGCAGGTCCGTCAGGCGCTGCTCGTGCTCGAGTTTCTCGGCGAGCATCGACGCCTGCTGTTCCAGCCCCCGCTTGCTGTGCACGAGCTCCACGGCATTGTCGCGAAATACGACGACGGCGCGCGCCATTTCGCCGATCTCGTCCTGGCGCTCCGTATCCGACAATGTGATATCAGTCTGGTTGCGCGCCAGCGCCAACATGTGCGCGGTAAGCCTGCGTAACGGACCCGAAATCGCGATCGAGATATGCGTCATCACGAGCATGACCAGGACCACGGCCGATACGATCGCACCGAAGATCAGTACGCGCGCCTGGTGGAAAGTCTCGTCCGCCTTGTGGCTCGACAGGCGGGCGCGCGCGACCGTAAGGTCGGTCAGGGCACCGAGCGCGTCGCTGGCCTTGACATACGAGGCGCGCGAATCGCCGCGGTAAAGATCGGACGCCGGCAACGTACTGCCGCTACGGGACAAGCGCACGACACGGTCGGCGATTCCCAGATAGGCATTCCAGTCGTCCTGGAAGCCACGCCAGAGCCTCGTTTCCTCGGCGTCGTGGGGCATGGCTTCGTAGCTGCGCCAGGCTTCGTCGACCTGGCCGAGCACGGTCGACAGCTCCTTGTCCGCCGTCGATTTCTCCACTCGATTGCCGGCCAGCAGGTGGCTCGCTTCGGCAGCGCGGTAATCCGAGGTGTAGTTGTTGAGGTCGCCAATCAAGCGCAGGCTCTGCAGCCATCGATCGCGGATCTGGGCCGAGGCGTCGTTCACTTCGCTCAGCCATCGCGCGCTGAGGAAACCGAGCGCGAGCACCAGCATTCCCAGCACCACGAAGGCGAGGGAAAGGCGGCTATGGATGGAAAAGCGGTGAATCATGCGGTCCGGAATGCGGCGGAAGGGTTCGATACGAATAGAATAGCGATTATGAAAAAAACCCACCGGATCCTTTGTATCGAGGACGACCGCGAAACGGCGGGCTTGATCGCGGAAGACCTGGGTGATCGTGGATACGAGGTCGTGCTGGCGTACGACGGCACGCAAGGATTTGCGGAGCTGCTGCGCACGCGTCCGCACCTGGTCCTGTGCGACATCAACATGCCAGGCATGAGCGGATTCGAAATTCTCGAGGCGCTCACCAGTATCGCCCCGACATTCTCGGCGATGCCGTTCATTTTCCTGACCGCTTTATCCGACCGCGACACGGAGCTCAAGGGACGCCGCTTGGGTGCCGACGACTACGTCACAAAGCCCATCGACTTCGAGATCCTGGCGAGCATCCTGCATGCGCGGCTCCAACGTATCGCGCGCCTGGATGCCTGGTCCCAGTCGATCGACCTTACGCCGCGGGAAATCGAGACGCTCACCTGGTCGGCGCGCGGCAAGACATCCGACGAGATCGCGACGATACTCAGCCTGAGCAAGCGGACGGTGGATTTTCACATCGACAACGCCCGTGCCAAGCTGGGCGTCACCTCCCGCGTGCAGGCGGCGGTCAAGGCGGCGACCGGCGGTTTGATCGAACCCTGACCTCCAAAGGTCTCAAGGCCGTCCGCTTTTGCCGGTCCCGGAACGCGCCACACCGACCCGCGGGTTGTAGGTTTTCGCAGTCGCGGGGGAACCTGATGGCAGCGTGGCGGCGTGCGTGGGCTTTGCGCCCGCTGCCACGATCGGGAATCTCGCCTGGGGCTTTTTCGACTTGCTTGTGAATTTGGGCTCGCCGGTCGCGTGCGCGGCGCCATGGGCCGCCAGGAGTGCGAATGCGAGTACAAGCCCAAACCGCCGGTGCCACATCGTTCAATCCTCATCCAACTCGTCGAACGTCGTGGCAGGCCGCGGACCTTCCACGGCCTTCGGCTCCTCGTCCTTGCCCATGAACAAGGTCAGCAGCGCGGGAACCACGATCAGGAGCATGACGGGGCCCAGAAACAGGCCGCCCACCACGACCGTCGCCAGTGGCTTCTGCACCTGGCTGCCGATGCCGTGCGATATCGCCGCCGGCAGCAAGCCGATGCAGGCGGAGAGGGCCGTCATGAGCATGGGCCGCATGCGTTGCTCGCCCGCGAGGAACATTGCGTCGATGTTGCCCAAGCCGTGCGCGCGGATCTGGTGGTAGTAGGTGATGAGCAGGATTCCGTTCATGACAGAGACCCCGAACAGCGAAATGAAGCCGATCGCTCCGGAGATGCTGAACGGCTGGCCGGTCACGAACAGGGCGAGTACGCCGCCGCCGATGGCGAAGGGAATTCC
>Ga0181525_10001202_pt1 | contig 22247 bp, 21 predicted proteins | sample PEATcosm2014_Bin_48_FD_121100 | JGI IMG/M metagenome (GOLD analysis project Ga0181525, IMG submission 121100) | Peatland microbial communities from MTU Mesocosm Facility, Houghton, MI, USA - PEATcosm2014_Bin06_10_metaG | ecosystem: Environmental > Terrestrial > Soil > Wetlands > Peat | place... | reverse complement strand
GCCTTCGGCTACAGCCACACCAATCTTTCCGAGAGCACCGGCAGCAGCGGCACGCTCGACACGCCGCGTCTTGCGCTTTACGGCAGCTTCGGTGCCGGTCCGTGGGCCTTCGACGCCACAATCGGCTACGCGCATGACAGCATCGACGCCGCGCGGCCGATCACGGCGCTCGGCGAGACAGCGTCCTCGACCCATGACGGAGACGAGGCAACCGGCGCGGTGCAAGCGACGCGGAGTTTCATGTTGGGCGGCGTCAGCGTACTTCCCGCGGCGGGGCTGCAATACGCCCATCTCTTCGAAGAAAGCTTCAGCGAGAGCGGCGCGTCCGGCTTCGATCTCGCTGTCTCGAGCCGCCGCACCGACAGCTTGCGCCCCTTCATCGGTACAAGCGCGGCAGAAGCCTTCACCACCGAAGGCGGTTGGCTACTGATCCCCGAAGCGGACATCACGTACAGCCACGAGTTCATGAACACGCCGCTCAGCCTTGTCCAGGTCGGCGGCGGCAGCTTCACAGCCCTTGGGCTGACGCCCGCGCGCGACCGCCTCATGCTAGGCGGCGCAGTCACCGCAAAGCTCGGCGACCGCCTCGCCCTCACGGCCGATTATCACGCCACCGTGCCGACCGGAAACCTCCTCCAGCAGACCGTTTCCGTCGGCCTCAGCTACACGTTCTGAGGGGGCTAAAACGTTGGCCGCACTTCGCCTTGCCAAAATTGGGGATAAGCCCTATATCGCGCCCGTTAAGGCCGCGCGAGCCGGAGAAGTTTCATGCGCGCCAAGCGGAAAGTTCCCACGGGGAGCTGCCGCCCCTGGAGTGACGACGACGCTTTCCCTGAACAAAGACGCGACTTTGACGACGCTTGGGACATGGTGTCCCCGGCGTACCTGCAATGCTTTCAGGAGAAAGCCGTAATGACGACCGGACAGGTCAAATTCTTCAATACCACCAAGGGCTTCGGGTTCATCGCACCGGAAGGCGGCGGCAAGGACGTGTTCGTCCATGTCACAGCCGTCCAGGCGGCGGGTCTTCGCGGCCTGAACGAAGGCCAGCGCGTCAGCTTCGAGATCGAAGCCGACAAGCGTGGCCCCAAGGCCGTCAATCTGAAGCTCATCTAGGGGCTTCCCGAATGACACGGAACGGCGTGGGATGGAAACGTCCCGCGCCGTTTTGCTTTGGCGGTTCGCTTGCGCCGCAACGCTGGAGAATTCGCCAATCCGTCGACCGTCTTCTTTGCTTGAACGGCAGGTTGCATTGCGCGTTCACTGCGGCAGGGGCGCTCCTTAGGAAGATCACATGCTGCGAAGACTGATAGCGGAATTCATCGGGACGTTCTGGCTGGTACTCGGCGGCTGCGGCGCGGCCGTGCTGGCGGCGAAGGTTCCGGAAGTGGGCATCGGCTATGCGGGTGTGGCCCTCGCATTCGGACTGACCGTCGTCACCGCCGCCTATGCCTTCGCACACAATTCGGGCGCGCATTTCAACCCCGCCATAACACTCGGGCTCTGGTCGGGTGGGCGCTTTCCGGCCGGTGACGTCATTCCCTACTGGATCGCGCAGGTCGCGGGCGGACTCGCGGCGGGTGCCGTACTTTTTGCGATCGCAAGCGGTGCCGCAGGCTTCGACGCGAGCGCGGGCTTCGCCTCGAACGGCTATGGGGAGCATTCGCCGCAAGGCTACTCCCTCCTGTCCGCGCTCGTCTGCGAGTTCGTGATGACGTTCATGTTTGTGCTGATCGTTCTCAATGTGACGTCGCCCAAAGCGCCGCCGGGCTTCGGACCGCTCGCCATCGGCCTCGCGCTGACGCTCATTCACCTCGTTTCCATTCCGGTGACCAACACCTCCGTCAATCCGGCGCGGTCGACAGGCGTCGCCGTCTTCCAGGGCAGCTGGGCGCTCAGCCAGCTCTGGGCGTTCTGGGTGGCGCCGCTGGCAGGCGGATTGCTTGCGGGCTTTGCCAATCGCTGGTTCGCGGAGGAGTAGCTTGCCTTTAACCTTGCCCCGGTCCTTCTATGACCGGTGTTCCGCTTAAGGTCCGCGTGTGGGTTACGAAGCGCATGAACGATTGGGTTTGCTCGACGGCGACGCGCTTCGGCGCGACCTGACGGCGCTCGCGCGTGCGGAGCCGGATCCCGCGAAGCTTCGCAAAGATGCGCTCGCACACATCAAGGCGGCATCGCAGGAAGCCCGGCTGCGCGTCAAGGTGCGGGTCGAGAACGGCACGCTCGCGGGCCTCATCGCCGCGCGCGCGCTGTCCGATGTGCAGGACGTCCTGATCCAGGTCCTCTACGACTTCGCGACCAAGCATTTCTACTACGCGCAGAACCCGACCGAATCCGAACGCCTGGCGGTCGTCGCGACCGGCGGCTACGGGCGCGCGCAGCTGGCACCAGGATCCGATATCGATCTCCTCTTCGTCAGACCGTTCAAACAGACGGCGTGGGGCGAAAGCGTCATCGAGTTCATCCTGCACATGTTGTGGGATCTTGGCCTCAAGGTCGGTCATGCAACGCGTTCGCTGGGCGAATGTGTGCGGCTCGCGAAGCAGGACATCACCATCCGCACAGCCCTTCTCGAAGCGCGGTTCCTCTGGGGTGACAAAACGCTCTACGACGAGTTGCGCAAGCGTTTCTGGGCGGAAGTGGCCGCCGGCAACGGACAGGATTTCGTTGTCGGAAAGCTCGCCGAGCGCGATCAGCGCCATCTTCGCCAGGGCGAGAGCCGCTATCTCGTCGAGCCCAATATCAAGGAAGGCAAGGGCGGCCTGCGCGATCTGCAGACGCTCTACTGGATCGGAAAATATCTCTATCACGTCGACGACACCGCGGATCTCGTCGATCACAACGTCTTCAGCCGCGAAGAACACAGGACCTTCCAGAAAGCGGAAGCGTTTCTCTGGGATGTCCGATGCCAGCTCCACTATGCGACCGGTCGCGCCGAAGAACGGCTGACATTCGACGTGCAGACCGAGCTCGCGCGGCGCATGGGGTTCATCGACGAGGATCCGCGCCGCGCCGTCGAGCATTTCATGCGCGCCTATTTTCTTGTGGCCAAAGATGTCGGCGACCTGACGCGCATCTTCTGCGCCGCGCTGGAAGAACAAAACCGCAAGGACCGCCCGAAACTCTCGCGGCTGTTGCCGGGCTTCCTCAAGCCGCGCGGCGGCAATGAGGAATTCTTTGTCGAGAACGGCCGCCTCAACGCGCGCGCCGATGCCTTCCAGCGCGATCCCGTCAATCTGATCCGCATCTTCCATGTCGCCGAGACGAAAGGCGTCGAGGTTCATCCCTCGGCGCTGCGCACCATTACGCGTTCGCTCGACCTCATCACCGACGATGTCCGCGAGGATGCGGAGGCCAATCGTCTCTTCCTCGAAATCCTCACCTCGCGGCGCGATCCGGAACGCGCGCTCCGGCACCTGAACGAGGCCGGCGTGTTCGGCCGTTTCGTACCGCCCTTCGCCCATGCCGTGGCGCTCATGCAATTCAACATGTATCACCACTATACGGTCGACGAGCATCTGATCCGCGCCGTCGGCATCATCGCCCAGATCGAACGCGGCGAATTGAAGGACGATCATCCGCTCTCGACCGAGCTCATCAAGCGCATCAAATCGCGCGAGATCCTCTATTGCGCGATCCTCCTGCACGATATGGCCAAGGGTCTGCCCGGCAATCATTCGATCGTGGGCGCGGAGATCGCGGCGAGCCTGTGTCCGCGGCTGGGACTTTCGCCGGAGGATACGGCCGCCGTCGCCTGGCTCGTAAAAAATCATCTGGTGATGAGCGATACGGCGCAACGCCGCGACATCACCGATCCCAAAACCGTGCGCGATTTCGTCGGAGGCGTGCAGTCGCCGGAGATGTTGCGGCTTTTGTTGATCTTGACGGTTGCGGATATCCGCGCGGTGGGACCGGGCGTGTGGAACGGCTGGAAAGGCCAGCTCCTGCGCGAGCTTTACTACGAAGCCGAAGCCGTCATGTCGGGTGGCGACACGCGGCCCGCCCGCGCCGCCCGCATCGGTCTGGCAAAAGATGCGCTGGCGGAACGCCTCGCCGATCTTGCCCCCGCCGCGCGCGAGCGTGCCCTTCAGCGGCACTATGACAATTACTGGCTTGCCTTCGATGCGTCGACGCATGAGCGGCTGGCGCGTTTCATGGCGGGTGCGGACTCGAAAGGCGAGCTCCTGGCGCTGACGGCCAAGAGCGACGATTTCCGCGCGGCGACCGAAGTCGTCGTCTACACGCCGGATCATCCCGGCCTTTTCTCGCAGCTGGCCGGCGCGATCGCCGTCTCCGGCGGCTCGATTGTCGACGCCAAGGCTTTTACGACCGCCGACGGCTTCGCGCTCGACGTCTTTTCGGTGCAGGACATGGAGGGCGGACCGCTCGGTGACGAGGAGCGTCTGAACCGCCTGAGGCAAACGATCGCGCGCACGCTTTCGGGCGAAATCGCGCCGCGCGCCGTCTTCTCGAAACGCCCACAGCCGAAACGCGCGACCGCGTTTCACATCCGCCCGCAGGTCGATTTCGACAACGAGGCCTCTGCCAGCTCCACGCTCATCGAAGTGGAGGGCGCCGACCGGCCCGGACTCCTGTCGGATGTCGCCCGCGGCATCTTCGATTCCGGCCTTTCGATTTCGTCGGCCATCGTTGCGACCTATGGCGAGCGCGCGGTCGACGTCTTCTATGTGCGCGACGGCTATGGCCACAAGATCGTCCATCCGGACCGCCAGGCGACCGTGCGCGACCGCGTCACCAAGGCCATAGAAGGCGATTGAAAAGCATCCGCAACGCGCGACGAATTTTCGTGTCGAATGTTCATCTTCACCTCCCCCTTGTGGGGCGGTCGAATTCGCGTTAGCGAATTCGGGTGGGGGCCCCCCACCCGACGTGCTCGCTACGCTGCGCGCGTCGACCTCCCCACGAGGGGGAGGTGGAACTCTTGCTCACAATGAACAGTGATTTCGAAACATGACCCATCCCAATCTCGTCCTTTCCGGCATGCAGCCCACCAATACGCTGCACCTCGGCAATTATCTGGGCGCGCTCAGGAACTGGGTGAAAATCCAGGGCCAGATGCCGTGTCTTTATTGCGTGGTCGACATGCACGCGCTGACGCAGGATTCCGGATACGGCCATCCGAAAGATGTGGCGGAAGCGACGCGCGAAGTGACGGCGGCCTATATCGCGGCAGGCGTGGACCCCAAACGCGCGACGCTCTTCAACCAGAGCCAGGTCTATGAACACGCCGAGCTTGCCTGGATCTTCAATTGCGTGGGCCGGCTCGGCTGGCTCGACCGCATGACGCAGTTCAAGGAGAAATCCGGCAAGCACAAGGAGCGCTCATCCGTCGGGCTCTATACCTATCCCGTGCTAATGGCGGCCGACATCCTTGTCTACAAGGCAACGCATGTGCCGGTGGGCGAAGACCAGCGTCAGCATCTCGAGCTCACGCGCGACATCGCGCAGAAGTTCAACAATGATTTCGACGCGCCGGATTTCTTTCCGCAGCCCGAACCCGTCATTGTGGGCACGGCCACGCGGGTGATGTCGTTACGCGACGGCACCAAGAAAATGTCGAAGACGGACGAGTCCGATTATTCGCGCATCAACCTGACCGACGATGCCGATACGATCGCGCAGAAGATCCGCAAGGCCAAGACGGACCCCAATCCGCTTCCCGATTCCGAGAAGGGATTCGAGGGGCGCCCCGAAGCCGAAAACCTGATCAACATTTTTGCGGCGCTGGCCGAAGAGCCGCGCGAGAAGATCATCGCGCAGTTTGCCGGGCAGACATTCTCCCTGTTCAAGAACGATCTCGTGGAATTGTCGGTGGAGAAGCTGACGCCGATCGCGGCCGAAATGCGCCGGCTCCTCGCCGACAAAGGGGAGATCGACCGCATCCTGAAAGACGGCGCGGAGAAAGCGCATGGCATCGCGGCGCCCGTCATGAGCGAGGTGAAGAAGCTCGTGGGGTTTGTGGGATGATGCTTTGCCGGTCAGCAAACTCCGTCCCACCTCCCCCTTGCGGGGAGGTCGAAATCGCGCCAGCGATTTCGGGTGGGGGGCCCCCACCCGACGCAATTCGCTGCGCTCATCGCGTCGACCTCCCCACAAGGGGGAGGTGGAACCGCGGTTGTTCACCGATATGACCGACCTCGCTCCCAAAAATGTTCTTGTCACCGGTGCTGCGAAGCGATTGGGCCGGGCGATCGCCCTTGATCTCGCGGGCGCGGGCTGGGATGTGGCCGTTCATTACAATGGCTCGCGAAAAGATGCCGAAGCGACGGCCGCCGAAATCCGTGCGCTCGGCCGCCGTGTCGCATTGCTGCAGGCGGACGTTTCCAAGGAAGACGACACGCGTGCATTGATCGGGCGGGCGACGAAAGAACTCGGGCCCATCACGGCGCTCATCAACAGCGCCTCTCTTTTCGAGAACGACGATTGGCAAAGTGCATCCCGCGAAAGCTGGGACAAGCATATGGAGGTCAATCTCCGCGCGCCTTTCGTGCTGGCGCAGGAATTCGCGAAGGCGCTGCCCGCGGACATGCACGGCGCGATCGTCAACATCGTCGATCAGCGCGTGCTGAAACCGACACCGCAATTCATGACCTACGGCCTCAGCAAGGCGGGGCTCTACTGGCTCAACACGACGCTCGCCCAGGCGCTCGCGCCCCGCATCCGCGTCAATGCCATCGGTCCCGGCCCCACCATGATCAATGCACGCCAGCGCCAGGCCGATTTCGACCGCCAGCGCGAGGCGACCGTGCTCGGCACCGGCGCCGATCCGCAGGATGTGTGCGCGGCCGTGCGTTATCTTCTGAACGCGCCCGTTGTGACCGGCCAGATGATCGCCGTCGACGGTGGGCAGCATCTGATCTGGCAGACGCCGGACGTGATCGGGACGGAGTGACATGGGCGAACATTCGAACCGCATCGCCGACGCCGCCCTGAAGATCACCCACGTCTTCATCCGCAATCTCGAGCTTCTCGCCCATATCGGCGTCCACGGCCACGAGCAGGGAAAGCCGCAGCCGGTGCGCATCAATGTCGATCTCGGCGTGCGGGAGAGCGGCGCCGTCGACGACAAGCTCGAACATGTCGTCGATTACGAAGCCGTCACGACGAAAATCCGCGCCATCGTCGCACGCGGCCATATCAACCTCGCCGAAACCCTCGCCGAACGCATCGCCGAAGCCGCCTTCGAAGACGCGCGCGTGCTGTCCGCGCGGATCCGCGTCGAAAAGCTCCATGCCCTGCCGGGCGCGGAGTCGGGCGGCGTGGAGATCGAACGGGTGCGGTAACCCTTACTGGGACCGCCGGCATCCTGCCGGCATCATGGAAAAAGAAACAAAGGCCGGCGGGACGCCGGTGGTCCCAGTGATTATATTATCGACGATGGACGACACCCACACCGAAGACGCGCCGCTCAGAGGGCCGGCCCGCATTCAGGCCTACCTGAAGACGCTCCCCGATCAGCCGGGCGTCTATCGCATGCTCGATGCGAAGGGCGACGTGCTCTATGTCGGCAAGGCCAAGAGCCTCAAGAAGCGCGTGGCGTCCTATGCCAAGACGGGTGGACATTCCGAGCGCATTTCGCGGATGATCGCCGACACCGCCGAGATGCTGTTCGTCACGACCGCGTCCGAAACCGAGGCGCTCCTCCTCGAATCCAATCTCATCAAGCGGCTGAAGCCCCGCTACAATGTTTCGTTCCGCGACGACAAATCCTTTCCGAACATCCTGCTCCGTGAAGACCATGCGTTTCCCCAGCTTCTGAAACATCGCGGCGCCAAGACGATCAAGGGGGTCTACTTCGGGCCGTTCGCATCCGCCGGCGCCGTCAACCGCACGCTCAGCGCGCTTCAGCGCGCGTTCCTGTTGCGCTCCTGCTCGGATTCGGTTTTCGAATCCCGCACGCGGCCCTGCCTCCTCTTCCAGATCAAGCGCTGCAGCGCGCCCTGCGTCGGGCGTGTCGACGAGGCGGGTTACAAGGAGCTGGTCGACGAAGCCGAGACGTTCCTGTCCGGCAAGAGCCGCGCGGTGCAGGAAGAACTCGTGGCGGATATGAACGCGGCATCGGACGCGCTCGATTTCGAACGCGCCGCGCGTCTGCGTGATCGGCTGCGCGCCATCAGCCATATCCAGTCGCACCAGGGCATCAATCCGACGACGTTCGCCGATGCCGATGTTTTCGCGGCCCATACGCAGGGCGGCGAGACCTGCGTGCAGGTCTTCTTCTTCCGCGCCGGACAGAACTGGGGCAACCGGCCTTTCTTCCCGCGTCACGATCGCGAGCTTTCGACGGGCGAAGTGCTGGAAGCCTTCATCGGGCAGTTCTATGACGAGCGCACCGCACCCGCGCTGCTCCTGTTGTCGGAGGAAATTCCCGAGCGCGAATTGCTGGGCGAAGCGCTGTCGCTCCGCGCCGAGCGCAAGGTCGAAATCTCCGTCCCGCAGCGCGGCGAGAAGCGCGAGATCGTCGAGATGGCGCTTCAGAATGCGCGCGAGCAATTGGGCCGCAGGCAGGCCGAGAACAGCGCGCAGCGCGAGCTTCTCGAAGGTGTCGCCGAAACCTTCGGTCTCGAGACGCCGCCCAAGCGCATCGAGGTCTACGACAATTCGCACATCCAGGGCACCAACGCGCTGGGCGGCATGATCGTCGCCGGCCCGGACGGCTTCGAGAAGGGCGAGTACCGCAAGTTCAACATCAAATCGACCGAGCTCACGCCGGGCGACGATTACGGCATGATGCGCGAGGTGCTGACGCGGCGCTTCGCGCGGCTCGTGAAGGAAAGCGAGAGCGATGAAGCCAAAGCCAAATGGCCCGATCTCGTGCTGATCGATGGCGGGCCGGGGCAGTTGAGTGTCGCCGAAGCCGTGCTGGAAGATCTGGGCGTCGAGGATGTGGTGCTCGTCGGCATCTCCAAAGGCCCCGACCGCGACGCGGGCCGCGAACATTTCTACATGAAAGGCCGCGAGCCTTTCCGCCTCGATCCGAAAAGCCCGGTGCTTTATTACCTCCAGCGCCTGCGCGACGAAGCGCACAGATTCGCGATCGGGAGCCACCGCAAAAAGCGCTCCAAAGCCATCGGCGCCAATCCGCTGGACGAGATCGCGGGCGTGGGCGCTTCAAGGAAGCGCGCGCTGCTGCAACATTTCGGCTCGGCGCGGGCGGTGGCCGGTGCAAGTCTCGCCGATCTCGAAGCCGTCGAAGGTGTCAGCTCCGCACTCGCGAAGAAGATCTACGACTTTTTCCACGTGAGCGGGTGACGTCTATGCAAGGCGACGGTAGTGAAGCGCAAACTCCGATCGATGTGCGAATGACGTCGGAGCGCGGCCATCCTGGCCGCATCTTGACGTTTGCGCTGCTGAGCGGGCTGGAAGCCCGCGCTTCGACGTCATCGGCATAGGCGCCGCTATCTTACATTCGACGGCGAGCCTTGCTCAGCGGTCACCACGCGCCGGCAACGACGAACACCCGAACCGTTTGTTGCCGTTTCGTCCGACAACCTTTCGCATCTGTCCGCCAAAGGTTCGCCTTCACAGCGGCGAAGATCGCGCGCAGACTCGGCCGCGTTGCTCTTTGACATTGTGAATCCATGAAACGCGCGGGCGAGGGGAGGCCGGCAGCCTCCCGTCGCCTTGCGTGTTACGTCGGAGCCTCGCCCGCCCTTCTTTTCGTGCACAGCCAATGCGGGCGGAGCGCCCGCGCTCCGACATGCTACGGCAGCGGCACGCGTTTCGCCGTGACAATCGGGTCCGTGAAGATCGCTTTGCCGTTTTCCGCGAAGAACGCATCGAGCGCTTTCTGTTCGGCGGTCAGGCGAATGTCCGTTGTGGAGTTTGGATGGCCCTGCGCGTCGGTCCCGTAACTCGTGACCTTCACCGTTCCCTTCAGCCGCCCGCCGTTGACGGCGCGGGCGACCAATGTCCTTCCGTCTTGGGACGGTCCCGTCACCATCAACCCCCCACGTGCATCGAATCGATAGAGATAGATATGGTAGCCGGGTGGACCCTCGCCCGGCGCCTTGCCGCAATCGGACGGATTCAAGACATTGAGAAACAGATCGTCGTCGGCTTTTCCCGTGACGGCGTCGAATTCGAAACACCCGCCATCGGAAGCGTCGTCTCCCCAGCTCATGACGACGGCGTGGACTCCATTCTTGAGCGGCAGAAAGAACGCGTAGCCAAGCGCATGGGGATGCTTTTCCTGCATGTCCGGGTTCGCCAGAAGTTGCCAGCCGCCGACGAGGCGCTTGTCGAACTGCTCGTCCGATGCAGCACCCACGGGATGGTCGGTCGTCAGATCGCTGCAGGCGGACACGAACGCCACGAGGACGATTGCCAGACAGGCTTTCAACGCTGCATTCACGACGGCACCCTCCCCGCAATGCGGAGAACCCTACACATCCGCAGCGCCGCGGCAAAATTCGACCGGAGCATCCTGTTACGGTGTTATTTGCCTGTTCCTGTCATTGACTCCTCTCGGTAAGTTTCGAAAAGGCCCGCGATTGTTGAGTCAAATGCGCGCGGCCGGAAGCGCGCTTTTTCAAATCCCTGTTCTTTTGCCTGTTACCAGGGAATTCGCCTGAACCCACTTCGTGGCCTTCTTCGCTCGCGGCCACCCTGCCGCGCCTCACGCAGCCGTGTCCCCAAAATATCCTTCGATTTCCCGGTCCCGAGGGGTTAAACCGGGGCGTCATGTTTCGCCTTCCCAACCTCCTGACGATGTCGCGCATCCTTCTGGTGCCGGTCTTCGTCGTGGCCTATCAGCAGCACACCGAGGCGGGCCGGCTGATCGCGTTCGTGGTCTTCTGTGTCGCCGGCGTCAGCGATGCGCTCGACGGGCTCGCAGCAAGGAGGCTCCAGCAGAGTTCCGATTTCGGGCGCATGCTCGATCCCATCGCCGACAAGATCCTGGTGGCGACGGCGCTCATGCTGCTGGTGGCCGACGACGCGCTGGGCGGCTACCGGCTGATCGCAGCGCTCATCATCCTCGCGCGCGAGTTCCTCGTTTCGGGATTGCGGGAGTTCCTCGCGAACGCGGCCGTGAGCCTGCCGGTCAGCCGGATCGCCAAGTTCAAGACCACCATCCAGATGATCGCCATCGGCGCGATGATCCTGGGACCGATTCTCGATCGCATCTGGCCGGGCGCGCTCAATGTCGCCTATGTCCTGTTGTGGACGGCGGCGGCGCTGACGGTGTGGACGGGATGGGTCTATTTCCGCGCCGGGCTTCGGCATTTGCGGCCCGCGGGAGGCTGACGTGACGCTCCTCTATTTCGCGTGGGTCCGGCAGAAGGTGGGCAGGAGCGAAGAGACGATCGATCTGCCCGCGCATGTCGGGACCGTCGGCGAATTGGCGGCATGGCTCGCCCAGCGCGGCGCGGGCTATGGGGATGCGTTCGCCGATCCGAAGCGTCTGCGCGCGGCGGTCAATCAGGATCATGTCGGCTTTGATGCGGCCGTCGCGAACGGCGACGAGGTCGCGTTCTTTCCACCGGTGACGGGCGGATGAGGACGATCCGCATACAGACGGAAACGTTCGATGTGAGCGCCGAGATCGCGGCGTTGACGAAAGGCGCAAACAATGTCGGCGCCGTCGTGACGTTCACCGGCCATGTGCGCGGCGGCGACAACCTGACATCACTCACACTCGAACACTATCCCGGCATGACGGAGCGCGAGATCGCGCACTGCATCGAGGAGGCAGAAAAACGCTGGCCGGTGCTGGGCGCAACGATCATCCATCGCATCGGAAAGCTCGTGCCCGGCGATCCGATCGTGCTCGTGGCGGTCGCGTCCACGCATCGCAAGGATGCATTTTCGGCGGCGGAATTCCTCATGGACTATCTCAAGACGCGCGCACCGTTCTGGAAGGAAGAAGCGCGTGGGGCCGCGACGAACTGGGTCGAAGGCAGAGCCTCCGACGAAGAACGGGCGAAGCGTTGGGAGTGATGCTCCCGCCTGTCACGGCCGGGCTTGACCCGGCCGCCCATCTCATGCGCGCGGACTGCGCCTAGATCGTCACCGCCGACACCGCACGGTGCACGTCTTCCGAATAATCGTTCATCAGCGTTTCGCTGATCTTGCCCGGCGTGAATTTGTAGGGGCCGATTTCGGAAACGGGCGTCACTTCCGCGGCCGTGCCGGTGAGGAAGCATTCGGTGAAGCTTTCGAGTTCGTCCGCCTCGATGTGGCGTTCGTGGACCGGGATCTGCCGCGCGCGCGCCAGCGCCATCACCGAACGCCGCGTGATGCCGTCGAGAAAGCAGTCGGGCTTGGGCGTATGGAGCGCGCCGTCCATCACGAAGAACATGTTGGCGCCCGTCGCTTCCGCCACATAGCCGCGATAATCGAACATCATCGCATCGGCGTAGCCCTGCGCTTCGGCCGCGTGTTTCGACAGCGTGCAGATCATGTAGAGGCCGGCGGCTTTCGCTTTCGTCGGCGCCGTGTCGGGCGCGGGCCGCCTCCAGTCGGATATCGTGAGGCGAATGCCCTTCAGCTTCGTCGCCGGATCGAAATAGGACGGCCATTGCCACACCGCGATCGCGACATGGATCTTCGTGTTCTGGGCGGCCACCGCCATCATCTCGCTGCCGCGGAACACCACGGGCCGCACATAGCCGTCCTCGATGCCCTGCGCTTTCGCGGCCTCGTAACACGCCGCGTTGATCTCTTTCTCCGTATACGGAATTTTCATGCCGAGGATGCGGGCGGATTCGAAGAGGCGCGCGGTGTGTTCCTCGAGCTTGTAGATGCGGCCCGAATAAAGCCGCTCGCCCTCGAACACGGAGGAGGCGTAGTGGAGCCCGTGGGTCAGCACATGCGTCTTCGCCTCGCGCCACGGCACGAGCTTGCCGTCGTACCAGAGCGAGCCGTCGCGATCGTCGAAGGGAATGATGGACATTAAGGCTCCTTGCCGTTCGGGTCTTGCGTTCGTGCGGGGGGAGAGCCTAATTAGTCAGTATGACTGACGTAAACTACGCAGAGCCGCGCCCGATTGCCTCTCCCTTATACCTCCGCGACGAGGAGTTGAAGCAGGGCGTGGATCTCCTCTTCCATGCGTTTTCGGACTTGTTCGCGCAAGGAGAGGGCCGTTTGCGGGAGGCCGGGCTCGGCCGCGCCCATCATCGCGCGCTGCACTTCATTGCCCGCAATCCCGCCGTCTCGGTGGCCGCCCTCCTCGCCATCCTGAAGATCACCAAGCAGAGTCTGAACCGCGTCCTGAACGACCTTCTGGAGCAGGGCTTCGTGGAGCGCAGGCCCGCGCCGGACGATCGCCGCATGCGGCAATTGCGGCTGACCGCCAAGGGCGAGGCGCTCGAAGCGGCGCTCTGGGAGGCGCAACGGCCGCGGCTGGCGCGCGCCTTCCGCGAGGCGGGGCCCGACGCGGTTCTGGGTTTCCGCCGTGTGCTGGCCGCCCTCGCCGATCCCGAGCGCAAGCCGCGCGGAGGAAAATCGTGAGCGCCGCCGCCGACAACCCCCATCTCCTCGTCGTCGACGACGATCAGCGCCTGCGCGCGCTCCTGCAGAAATATCTGAGCGCCAACGGCTTTCGCGTCAGCGCCGCGGCCGACGCCGAAGAAGCGCGGGCGCTGATGAAAAGCATGGCCTTCGATCTCCTCATCCTCGATGTGATGATGCCGGGCGAGAACGGGCTCGATCTCACCCGCGCGGTGCGCGCGAACTCGGCTGTGCCGATCCTGATCCTGACGGCACGGGGCGAATCCGAAGACCGCATCGCGGGCCTCGAAAACGGCGCCGACGATTACCTGCCGAAGCCCTTCGAGCCGCGCGAGCTGGTGCTGCGTTGCGGCGCGCTCTTGCGCAGAAGTGCGCCGCCGGCCGCGTCTCCCCATCGTGCAGTGAAGATGGGCGAGGCCGTGTTCGATCCCGAGCGGGGCGAGCTTCGGCGCAAAGGCAAGCCCGTCCGGCTCACAAGCTCCGAGGCGGCGCTTCTCAAGCTCTTTGCCGCCAATGCGGGCCGGCCGTTCTCGCGCACCGATCTCTGCACGCGTCTCGGCGTGACGCTGGAGCGTTCGATCGACGTGCAGGTCACGCGCCTCCGGCGCAAGATCGAAGAAGATCCGAAACTTCCGCTTTATATCCAAACCGTGCGCGGCGTGGGCTATGTGCTCGTGCCCGATCGGGTCGCTTAAGCCATGAAAATCTGGAACCCGTTCCGCTCGGTCAAACGCTTCCTGCCGCACGGCCTTTTCGGCCGCTCGCTCCTGATCGTGGTGATGCCCGTCGTGATTCTGCAGGGAATCGTGACGTATTTCTTCTTCGTGCGTCACCAGGATCTCATGACCTTTCAGATGGCGAAGGGGGCTGCGTCCGACGTTGCGTTCCTCATCGATATCGTCAACCACAATCCCGCCGGTGCGGCCCGCGACAATCTTCTCGCGATGGCGGCGCGCAATCTCGAATACCGGGTTTCGTTCGCCCCCGGTCAGGATTTCACGCGCAGCGGGCGCGATCGTTTCACGCCGCATCTGAAGGATGCGATGAGCCGGGTCTTTTTCACGCAATTCGGCGCGCATTTCCCGTTTCACGCACACATCGTGAATTCAAACGTCAACATCGAAGTGCAGCTGAAGGACGGAATCCTGAGGCTCTCGGTCCCCGAGAAACGGCTGCTGGCGACGAGCGCCTCGATCTTCGTGGTGTGGATGGTGATTTCGTCGCTGCTGCTGCTGGCCGTCGCGATCCTGTTCCTGCGCAATCAGGTGCGTCCCATCGAACGCCTCGCCTATGCGGCGGAAGCTTTCGGTAAGGGCCGCGAAGTGCCCGATTTCAAGCCTTACGGTGCGGCGGAAGTGCGCCGCGCGGCACAGGCTTTCATCACCATGCGCGCGCGCATCGAGCGCTATGTCCAGCAGCGCACGGAAATGCTGGCGGGCGTCAGCCACGACCTCAAGACGCCGCTGACGCGCATGAAACTGCAACTCGCGATGATGGGTGACGGTCCGGATACGACACCCATGCAGGAAGACGTCGTCGAGATGGAGCACATGCTCGACGAATATCTCGATTTCGCGCGCGGCGAAGGCGGCGAGGACATGCAAAGCGTCGACCTCGCCGAATTCCTCGAAGAAGTCGTAACGACGGCGCAGCGTTCGGGCAGCAATGGCCGGTTGAAAATCGAAAGCACACAGCCTGTCGTCTTGTCCGTCCGCCGCCAGTCGCTCAGGCGCTGCGTGACGAACCTCATCGACAATGCCCTGAAGCACGGCGAGCATGTGACGGTCGGTGTCCACCGCAACGGACGGTTCGTCGAGATCGCGGTCGACGATGACGGTCCGGGCATTGCGGAAGACCGGCGCGAGGAAGCGCTGCGGCCGTTTCACCGTCTGGACGAAGGCCGCAATCTGCAGACGGGTGGTGTGGGTCTGGGGCTCGCTATCGCGCGTGATGCCGCCCGCGCCCACGGCGGCGAACTTGCGCTCGAAGACAGCGACGCAGGCGGTTTGCGCGCGGTGGTGCGATTGCCGGTCTAGAGCTTGCCCAGCAGACTTTCTCCGCGCCGGAGATCGCCGTCGAGGCGTGCCATGGTTCTGGTGAGATCGGCATCGTCGTCGAGCCAGACGGGCACGGTGCGACCGAGAATCGCCGCGAACGCCGTGGCGCGCAGCGCGAGCGCCGGACCGGTGTCGGCTTCGGCCAAAGTCATCAGCCATTGGGCGGCGGCGATGATCGCGCCGCGCGCGGCAAGGAGTGTGAGGGGATCGCTCCGCAAACCTTCATACAGCGCGCGCACGGCGTCTTCGTGGCGCGCCAGCGTGTCGAACCAGATCATGCTCACGTCGAACAGGCGGTCGCGCGCGGATTCCGCGCCGCCGTCGGGTTTGTAGGCGCGCGTCACCTCGCCGCCCAGCCGTCTGAGGACGAGGTCGATCAACGATGCCTTCGATGGCGCGTGGAGGGCGAGCTCCGTCATCGGCACCTTTGCCGCCTTCGCGACCTTGGCGAGCGACAGCTCTCGCCAAGCTTCCTTCTTGAGAAGGCGGAGCGCCGCATCGGCGAGGCGCATGTCGGGGCTGAGCGGCTTCGCCATGTGCGTCAGAGAACCATGCTGGCGCGCACGAGTTCCGGCGAACCTTCCTCCGGGCCGAACGAGAAGCCGAGCTGCTTCGAGAAGGCGAGCATGGCCGCGTTCTCGTGGAGAACCTGTCCGTGAATCTCTCCGATGCCGCGAGCCCGCGCGTAAGCGATCAGCCGTTCCATCAGGATGCTTCCGAGCCCTTTGCCCTTCAAATCCGTGCGCACGACGATCGCGAATTCGGCGGTGGCGTTGTCGGGATCGGCGCTGAAGCGTGCGACGCCTGCGAACTCGCCGGTGCTCTTCTCGATCATGACGAAAGCCATGGCGCGGTCATAGTCTATCTGCGTCAGCCGTGCGAGCTGGGCGGGCGGCAGAGTCCGCCAGGCGGAGAAGAAGCGCATGCGCACATCTTCGGGCGAAAGTTTCTCCGCAAAGCGCAAGAGCGCTGCCGCATCTTCGGGACGGATGGGCCGGATGAGCGCGGACCCCAAGACCGGCACGGTTTCTTCGCTTTCGAGTTCTCTCGGATAGGGACGGATGGCGAGCCTGCTGCCGCGCTTTGCCCCGGCGGACAAGGGCGCGATGCGAATGCGGGCGTCGACGCCGACCACGCCTTTTTCGTCCGCGAGCAGCGGATTGATGTCGAGCTCGGCCACCTCGTCGAGATCGCAGGCCAGTTGCGAAAGCTTGACCAGCGTGAGCGCGATGGCGTCGAGATCGGCGGCCGGTTGATCGCGATAGCCTTTCAGCTCCTTGTAGACACGCGTCCGCGCGATGAGGTCTTTCGCGAGCTCGAGATTGAGCGGCGCGAGCGCGAGCGCCTTGTCGGCGACGACTTCGACGGCCGTGCCGCCCCGTCCGAACAGGATCACGGGTCCGAACAAGGCATCGACTGTGAGGCCCAGGATCAGTTCGTGCGCGTTCGGCCGCGAAATCATTTCCTGGAGCACGAAGCCCGTGATTTTCGCATTGGGTGCTGCCGCTTTCACATGCTTCAGCATGGTCTCGCAGGCGGCTCCGATCCCGTCGGCGCGCAGATTGAGCATGACGCCGCCGACATCGGATTTGTGCGTGATATCGGGCGAGTAGATCTTGAGCGCGATCTCGCCGTCGAATTCCTTTGCACGGCGAACGGCTTCATCGGTCGAGCCCACCACCGCCGAACGGGCAACCGGAATCGTATAGGCCGAAAGAATGCCGTGCACTTTTTCTTCGTCGAGCCAGGATTGTCCGGCTTCGAGAGCGGCCGAGATGATGGCGCGGGCTCGGGTTTCGTCGCACGAAATCGCTTCGGCTTCCGAAGGCGGCACCTCCATCAGGATTTCCTGCCCGCGGCGATAGCGCGTGAGATAGGAAAAACCGCGCACGGCCTCGTCGGGCGTCTCGAACGTCGCGAGGCCCGCGGCTGCGAAAAGATCGCGCGATTCCTGCACGGCGCCCGTGCCGAGCCAGTTCGTCAGCACGGTGCGGTCCGACGTCTTTGCCGTTTCGATCACCGCGCGCGCCGCATCCGTGCTCGAGGCAACCGCCGTCGGACAATTGAGCACCAGAACGGCATCGACCTCCTTCGCCTGAAGAAGCGTCGAGAGCGCGTCCGAATAGCGCTTCGGCGGCGCGTCGCCGATGATGTCGACGGGATTGCCGTGGCTCCATGTGGGCGGCAAGGCCGCATTCAGCGTTTTCATGGTCTCATCGGACAATTGCGCGATGATGCCGTCGTGATCGAGATGCGCGTCGGTCGCGAGAACGCCGGCGCCGCCGCCATTGGTCAGGATCGCGAGTCTGTCGCCGGGCAAATGTTTCGCGGTGCCCACGATCTCGACCGCATCGAACAATTCGTCGAGACCCAGCACACGCAAGAGTCCTGCACGCCGGAACGCGGCGTCGTAAACCGCATCGACACCGGCGAGTGCGCCCGTATGGGAGGCTGCCGCTTTCGCCGCCGCCGCGTGGCGGCCGGCTTTGACGACGATAACGGGCTTTGCGCGGGCCGCCGCGCGCGCCGCCGACATGAATTTCCGCGCCTGCGTGACGGCCTCGACATAAAGAAGGATCGCGTGCGTGTCGGCATCGGCCGCCAGAACGTCGAGCATGTCGCCGAAATCGACATCGGTCATGTCGCCCAGCGAAACGAGATGCGAAAAGCCGATCCCGCGCGCCGTCGCCCAATCGAGAACCGTCGTCAGCATCGCGCCGGACTGCGCCACGAAGGCGACCGGCCCCGGCTTCGCGTTCAGGTGCGCGAAAGAGGCGTTCAAATGCGCAGGTGTCGAGATGATGCCGATGCAGTTGGGTCCCACGATGCGCATCAATTTGGGTTTTGCGGCATCGAGGATCGCCTGCTGGAGCGCCCGGCCTTCGGCGTTGCCGAGTTCGTTGAATCCGGCGGTCACGACGATCGCGCCGCGCGTACCGCGCGCGCCCAGTTCCGCAATCAGGCCCGGGACCGTTTGCGGCGGCGTGCAGATCACGGCGAGATCGGGCGTCACCGGAAGATGGGCCACGTCCGGATAGCAGAGGACGCCGCCGACCGCCGTATAATGCGGATTGACGGGCATGACCGGCCCTTCGAAGCCGCCTGCCATGAGGTTTTGCGCAATGACGTGCCCTACGGCATTGGGGCGCGTGCTGGCGCCGATCAGAGCGACCGCGTTCGGCCGGAAGAACGCGTCGAGATTTCGGACGGACATTCTCTGTTGCTCTCGGTTTGGGATCGAGATGCCGATCTGTTTGTTTCTACACGTAAGGCCGCGTTGCGCGCTACCGCATTGACGGAAATCAACCGGTCCCCTTCGCGCCCGCGAGGTCCGGCGCTAGACTTCGCGCGCGGCGACTGGAGGGATCCGTCCGATGAGCTTCGCAAAGATATTGGCGCCTTTGACCGGCACGCCGCGCGACGAGATCGTGCTGGCCACCGCGTTCGCCGCGGCAAAGCCCTTCAATGCGCATGTGGCCGCGCTTTTCAGCTATCCCGATCCGCGTCTTGCTGTCCCCTTCGTGGGTGTGCCGGTTTCGCCGGAAGTGGTGCAGGATATAGTCAGGGCATCGGAGGAAATCACGCGGACGGCCGAAAGGCGGGCCCGCGATATTTTGCATGCCGCGGCGTCGAAGGCGGGTGCTGCTCTTGTCGAGAAACCCCAAAGGACCGACGCCGTGACCTGTTCGCTTCGTCGCGCACAGGGCGCCTACTTCAGGGCCATCGCGCAGGCGGCCGAGCTCTCCGACCTGGTCGCGTTCGGTGTGATCGCCGGCCCGGATTCGGGCGAATTGAGCGAGGGCTTTATCGAAGTGCTCACCCGCTCCGGCCGTCCCATTCTCCTGTCGGCCGAAGCGCCCGCCGGGATCGCGCGAAGAATCGTCGTGGGCTGGGATGGCGGTGCTTCCGCCGCGCGATCGATTTCGGCAGCACTTCCCTTCCTCAAGAAGGCCGAGAACATCGCGGTGCTCAGCATCAAACGCACGGGCAAGCAGAACGAAACCGATTTCGCCGATCTTCGCGAGTTCCTGGCGCTTCATGGTCTCACCGCAAGCGAGCAGATCGTCGAACAGGGTGCGAGGCCGATCGGCGAGGCGCTTCTTCATGGGGCGGCACTTGCCGGCGCCGACCTCCTCGTCATGGGCGCCTATGGCAGGGGACCGTTGCGCGAGAGCGTTTTCGGCGGCGCCACGTCTCACATCCGTTCGCACGCGACGCTGCCGATCTTCATGGCGCACTGAACGCTTATGGAATCAACACCGCGGCGCCCGTCAGCCGCCCGTCGCGCAGATCGGAAAGCGCGGCGTCCGCATCGTCGAGCGCATAGCGCACCGTTGTCGTTTCGATCGGATGCGTGTCGGCGAATGCCAGGAACTCTTCGCCATCCCTGCGCGTGAGATTGGCGATCGATCGGAGCGTGCGCTCGCCCCAGAGAATCGCATAGGGAAAGGACGGAATATCGCTCATATGGATGCCGCCGCAGACGACGACACCACCGGGCCGCACGGCTTGGAGCGCGAGCGGCACAAGCGCGCCGACAGGCGCGAAGATGATGGCTGCGTCGAGCGGTATGGGCGCCGGTTGGTCTGACGGACCCGCCCAGACTGCGCCCATCTTGTGGGCGAACGCTTCCGCTTTGGCGTCACCCGGCCTCACGAAAGCATAGACGGTCTGTCCTTCCGCGCGCGCGACTTGCGTCACGATGTGTGCCGCTGCGCCGAAGCCGTAAATGCCCAGATGTTTTGCCGGTCCCGCCGCTTTCCACGAGCGCCAGCCGATCAGACCCGCACAGAGAAGCGGCGCAGCGGCTTGATCGGAATAGCGTGCCGGCAGCGCGAATACGAAACGCGCGTCGGCGATCGTCTCGGTCGCAAAGCCGCCGTCGATGGTATAGCCGGTGAAGCGTGCCTTGGGGCAGAGATTTTCTTCGCCGCGTCGGCAGAATTCGCAAATGCCGCACGCCCATCCGAGCCAGGCTACGCCGACACGGTCGCCGGTTTTGAAGCGATCGACACCGGGCCCGAGTTCAACGATGCGGCCGACGATTTCATGACCGGGAACGACGGGACGTTTCGGATCCGGCAACTCGCCGTCGACGACATGCAGGTCCGTGCGGCAGACCGCGCAGGCCGAGACCGCAATCCGCACTTCGCCCGGCAACAGCGCGCGGGACGGCAGCTCGACGACATGCAGCTTTTCGTGCGCCTGCGCGAGCTGCATCGCTTTCATGGCCGGTGCTCGAACAGATGGGGCTTGCGCACCCTGAGGCTTTGCACCAGCGCGAGCGTCTTCATGTCCATCAATTGGCCGCGGTCCGTGAGGCTCGCGAGCTCGGCCAGCGGCATTTCGACGACCTCGATCTCTTCGTGTTCTTCGGCGAGCCCGCCGCCGGCGGCGATGCGATCCCGCGCACTATAGGGCGCGAGAAACAGCGAAATGCGCTCCGTCAGCATGCCGGGGCTGGGCCACACCTCGGCGATCTGTTCGAGCTCGCCCAATTGCAAACCGGCTTCTTCCAGCGCTTCCCGTCGCGCGGTGGCCGGCGCGTCGCCGCCGTCGATCATCCCGGCGATGGCTTCGAGAAGGACCTGTTCGCCCGACACCAGATAGACCGGCACCCGCAGCTGGCGGACGAGCATGGCGGTGCACCGCTCCGGGTCGTACGCCAGAACAGCGGCTGCACGCCCATGCTCCACGACCTCGCGGCGCATGATGCGGCCATCGGCCAGGCGGATCGACAGAATGGAGAACGACAGCCAGCCCTTGTAAGCCGTCTCGCGTCCGACGATTTCGACAGTCTTCACAAGCCCTCTCTTCGCGGCATCCTTGATGGTTCCGCAGTATAACGCGGCCGCGCCATCTTCAAACGCGAGCGGCCTATTTCCGCTTCCTCCGGATGCCCCCGCGCGAAGAACCAATCGGGTCCGTATTAAGCTTCTGCGAATGCTCTCCTCGAAGCCCTGCGGATGCGATCGGCGTTGCCGCTCTCTTTGTGTTGATGAGCGTGTCCTGCCGCGCACGAAACTGCTTTCGCTTCGCTCGCGTTCCTGTTCGCAACACATCGAGACGAAGCCAATGGAAGCGCTGATCTTCGAAGACCGTGTGGCGAAACCCGTACACGCCGCGCTTGCCCCCATGACGATACCCGCACCCGCCCCCGCTCTTCGCAGATCAGCCTTGGATTTCATCTGGGCCGATAAAACCGCGCTTCTGGTTGGCGCCGGAGGGCTGGCGATTCTTGGTTACATCTGGGGATTGGCGGTCGTCGCGGCCGGCGTGTCGGGCGGGAACTATTTCATGCAGCACGAAATCGGCCTCGGGCTCGAATGCGATTTCGCTGCGGCGTCGAGCATCTGGTTCTTTCTGCGCACGATCGATATGGCGGCCGGCGGGCCGGCTCGGCGAGCCCGAGTGAGAAATCGGTAGGCTCGGCCGAGCAGGGCATCTGCATGCGTCGCGATTACTGCGGCGCGTTTACAACCACATATTGGACGTTGGATCCGACATATTGCGGCTGATACCAGGTCGAGCCGCACTGGTAATAGGTATAGCCGTTGACCGCGACCGGGCCGCAATCGCTCGGGACGGTGTTGACGACCGAGCCAATGGCCGCTGCCGTCACGGCAGCAGCACCCGCAACCGCCGCAGCGGCGCCCCAGCCGTCGTCCCAGCCGCCGCCGTAATAGCCGCCACCATAGTAACCGCCACCGCCATAGT
>Ga0181525_10001200_pt1 | contig 22306 bp, 15 predicted proteins | sample PEATcosm2014_Bin_48_FD_121100 | JGI IMG/M metagenome (GOLD analysis project Ga0181525, IMG submission 121100) | Peatland microbial communities from MTU Mesocosm Facility, Houghton, MI, USA - PEATcosm2014_Bin06_10_metaG | ecosystem: Environmental > Terrestrial > Soil > Wetlands > Peat | place... | reverse complement strand
CATACACATTCCGTTTTCGCAGCGCGGGTGGCAAAGTGATGATGTGCTTTCGGGCGTGGTTCGTGATGAGAAAACCGGCGGCGGCCCGCAGTTCCTTCGCCGAATCAGGGATGTAGCCCAATTCAAAATGGGCAATCTTGCCGGTCAACGACAAATTGCTCGCGCCGTCGAACAATGCGCCATAGTTGCCGTCCCGACACCACGGCAAAAGAAGCGTCGCGATCTCAATAATCTGTTCGCGTTCCGCACCGCTGGCGTCCAGCGCCATCAATTCCTGCAACATCCGGTGCGTCGGATATTCATCCGTTTTGAAATACGCGAAGGCGATGTTGCGAACGTCTTTGACCGTGTTCGGGTCTTTGAAAAATTTCAGCACTTCGCTTTCGGAAAATTTAGCCAGATATTCCTGCGCCGTAGGCGCATTAAGTCCAGACGCCGTCTGGTCGCGGAAATCGGCGAAGGCTTCCAGCATCGTTGCGCCGGGTGGCATCTTCTCTTTGCGATAATGCGCCAGCGCGCAAGCGTGCCGCGCCACTTGCAGCATTTGATTTTCGTTTTTGCGCGTCCAATCCTGAAAAATATCCTCGTAAAGCAGATTGATGTATTTGGCGATTTGCGCCTGCCTCAACATCTGTTTGTCCTCGCTCTGGCTTAAACCCACCATCCGCGCGACGAGCGCGGTGGCCGACGACAGATGATCCGGCGTCAACGGCAGTCCCTTCGTGTCGAGATAATTGATGGTGATGTCGCCATCCGGCTGAATCACAATCGGCTTGGCGTCCGGCTCAACGGTCTGCGTGTAGATGCCGTAGGAAAGCCCTTCTTCGATGATGACGGTATAGGCGAAATAATTTTCTGTTTGCGAAAGGAGGTCGCAAATGGTCACGGATTTTCCCGCGCCGCTCATGCCGATCAAAACCGCATGTTGCGGCGATTGATTGCCCGCCGAGCCGGAAAAAGTTTTGATGCCGACAAGATTTTGGTTCGGGCCTTCGTAAATCGCTTCCGCCGAATCAAGGTGGCCGGTGAACGTCGAGGCAACCGGCAGCATATCGGCGATATAACGGTTCTCGCCGTAAAGTTTCCGTGCGTTGTATTTGCTCCACGTCCAGCCCGGCCACGTCTGGTAAAACAATTTTTTGGAAGTGCTGGGCAGCGTGCTTTCCGCATACTGCGCCGAATTCATTGAATTGATGGCGTTTTTAATCGTCGTCGTCTTGGCAATCAGCCCTTCTTTGCTTTTGTCCCAGGTGCGGATGGCAAACAACACTTTGAACGGAATCGTATGTCCCTGCATCAGCGCGGCGATTTTCTTTTGCTTTTTGTCCATCACGGTCAACAGCGAAAGTTTTTTCTCGCTGGCATAGTCGCCGGCAATGCGGTCGTGTTCCTTTTCCTCCTTGTTGATTTCCTTGCGGACGGAAAGCGGGTCGAGATTCACCGTGATGGTGTAATCAAGCAGGCGCAGGCTAGTGAGCCGATGGATGATTCCTGGGTAGGTCATCTTGGGCCAGCGCGACAAGGCGATGATCGAATGGTAACGACCGTCCATGAAGAATCCGAAATCGGCTTGCCCTGCTCCCTCGCTGTGCCAGCAATTTTCCTGAATGGACAATTGCGGATCAAAGCCGTCAATCGGGTCGTAATCAAACCGCTCGGCCAGAGACGGATTCAGAAATGTTTTGCAGTGCCGGAAATGGTCGGCGTCCTTCATCGGAATAATCCGCGCGCCTTGCCCGGCAAAGATGTCCGTGAGCATCTCGTGCGTATGCTCAAACTCCGACTTGAATTGTCCCAAAATCTGATTGTAGTATTCCGTGAGCGCGGCGGCGGATTTGATGCCTTTGCACGAAGTTTCGATTTTACGCGACAGATAAAAGACGAGCCGTTGCCGCCGCAAACGGCGTTCGGTCATCAGCCGCCAATACCGTTCAAACCGTTCGTTGCGCGACCGGCGCGTCCAGACGTTGGCCGCTTTTTGGGTTTCTTCGTTATATCGTAGCAATTCATGCCGATAATCAGAATCGCAGTAATATTGGATTTGCAGCCGTTGTTGCTCGGTGAGCGACTGCATCAATAGCGAAAGCTGGTCTTGGAATTCATTCAGTTCCGACACCTGCGCGTTGATCATGTCGGGCGGCTCAAAGATGAATCCCTTTGAGACGTAGCCGCCTGCATTCAACGAATTGAACACTATTAAATCGTTGATGAAGTATCCGTTTGGCGATTGTTCAAACATAATGGATGTGCCGGTCGCTTTTGATAATCGGGGCTGAAGCCGGAGCCGTTTAGCCAATAGTCGAGGCAGTCAAGGTCATAGCCCGTTGGTTTCCCTTGACGAAATACGAAGATGTAAATGAGGCAGAGCGTCAGCGGCACAGCCGCTAAAATAAGTGAAGCGACCAGACTCACTTTCAACGCGCTGAAGCACAGCAGCAGAATCATCACGAAAGCGAACGCGCCGCCGATCATGATCCAAAATAAATCGCCCTCCAACCCCCACGTCCGGCCTTTGGAATCGTCGGAGCTGTTCGTTTCCGTGAATCGAATTCCGTCTTTCATTGGAATGTTCCCACGTCAACGGTTGAACTGCCGATGCCGAAGGCGGTGAACAACGCTTTTACGATGACCGGCGCGCCCGCGATGATGAGGCCGCCGATGATGGAAAGTTTTCCGGTGTCAGCGTCCCCGCGCCGGATGGCGAAGCCGCCGCCGATGACGCAGAGCGTTCCGAAAAGGAAACCAATGAGCATCACGATGCCCAAAGCCGATGAAGCGCCCGATGAAAGGCTGCTCGTAGTTTGCGCAAGAATGGGATTGAATCCCGCCAGTGTCGTTTGAAATATAATTTTCATACGCTCCTTTTTACTATTTTTTCTTTTGGTAGGTTGTTATGAAATCATAACAACTTTTTTCCGGCGTTCTGGCAGGGTTGGGACATGGAAAACGCAATAGACACGGCGGAAAAATGTTCTTCGGAACTTCATCTGAAACTGCAACGGCTTGAAAATATTTTGCGCCAGCGCATTCGCGGCCAGAATCATGTCATCCCGCGCGTGGTCTCCGTGCTTCAACGCGGCGAACTCGGATTAACCAAGCCGACGCGTCCGCGCGGCAGCTTTATGTTCCTCGGCCCGACGGGTGTTGGCAAAACGGAGATCACGCTGGCGTTTTCGGAATTTCTTTTTGGAGCCGACAAACTTTTCCGTTTCGACATGAGCGAATATCAAACGCAGGAATCGCTCGGCCTCCTGCTAGGCGCACGGCTCGGCGAGCGCGGCACTTTGGGAATGGCGTATGACAAATCGCCCTCCGGCACTTTGCTCTTTGACGAAATTGAAAAGGCGCATCCGCGCGTGCTAGATGTATTCCTGCAAATCTTGGACGCGGCGCGGGTGACAATGGCGAGCGGCGACACGCTGGATTTTTCCAAACATTATATTGTGCTGACTTCAAACATCGGCGCGGCGGAAATTTTGCACATCCAACATTCCACTCAAGCCACGATGGAGCGTCACGTTCTTACGCGAGCGCAACAATCCCTGCGCCCTGAAATGTTCGCCCGCATCACCGAGAAATTGGTTTTCAACCGCCTGACTTATGAAGACCAGCTTGAAATCGCGAGTTTGCTGCTCACGAATGAATTGAAGTTCTTAAGCGATAAGGGGCACGCGCTCACCCCAAGCGATTCCGTTTTGCCGTTTCTGGTGCGGCGCGGTTTTCATCCAAAGCTCGGCGCGCGTCCGATGCGCGATGCGATTGAAAAACTCGTCGGCGATGCCGTCTCCACTGATTTGCTCACTGGCGGAAATGCCTCCGGCCGGCTTGTGGTTGAGGAAAACGGCTCTTTTTTGAGCATTGAGAAATAATTATTGCCGCGATTGGCGACTGGCATGAATCGGAGAGTGTCGAAAAATTACCTGGTTTTGTTTCCTAATAATCTGATTACCTCTGACGAAAGGATGGGAGATAAAATTCGGACGGTGGCATTGCTGTTTCCGAAATCGGCCACGGCTTCCAGTTCGGCAAAGGGCGTTGCAAATTTACAAGGCACATCGTTTGTGGGCACTTCTCCAAACATGCCTTCGCCGTAATATGGTGTAATTTTGATGATGGTGAGTTTCTTCGCACTCGCCAATTTTTTGAGTCTCGCAAAATAATCTTCTTCATCAACGTTTGGCAGCACGATTGTTTTATGCGCTTCGATGCAATGGATGATTTCTTGTGGGCTGGCGGTTTGCAGTTTTTCGTAACGCTCAACATTTGACCAGAGAAAAGAAAAAAATCGGATTTGTCCGTAACTGCCAAACTCAATCGAGAAACCTTCCGCTCCATCGCCAATATTGTCGGGAGAAAAGAAATTAACCCCGTCAAGCTGGCGAGCTAAAAAGACCCCGCGTCCGCAAACGAAGTTAGTCGTTCCGTTGGCGGTCTGGTCAGCGTTGTAAAAATGTGTAAATAAAGCTGTTTGACTCAAATGCGTGGGGTCAACACCAAGTTGTGGTGCATAGCCCCAAGCACGTTTGACAATGGTCTGATCGTCGGGAATACCTTTGGGCGAACCGTTTTTGTAATCGGGTGATTCAAAATTCATGGTCGCACCATTCGGATTGATGAAAAAATTGCAGACATTCCCGCAGGGGCAAGGAGGTTCGGCCACAATGCAAGTTTCATTCGTGGATGGCTTGGGAAAACCTTTGCTCTGAAGTGAGCCGAGAACGATGGCATTGGAAATCACCGTCTCGGAGAAAACGCGAGGCAGGAGTCTTTGATAAACCCAAAGACTTTTTGGCAAATGATTGGTTGGTGCCTGCCAGACGATGAATGCGTTAGTGAACAGATGCGATGAAAGTTCTGGCAACGTGGGCACATCGGCGAGAGAAGAAAAAGCCGTCGCCAAAATCATTGTAAGGAATGGAAAGATTTTCACGGCTTGATTGCTGGTCATGCGCGTCAAATAATTTAGCGCAATATGGAATGTCGCCAAGAAACAAAGATGAGAAATTTTCCGGCTGGGGCATGATTTGCCCAAAGATTATTAAGCGAAGTTTTCCAAATAACAAACGCCGTTTTGAAATTTCCAAAACGGCGTCAGATTGAAATCCAGTTTGAATCAAAAACCAACGGAGGACTGCCTGCTTACTTTCCCAATTTCCTTGTCGCCTTCCCAAACCTGATAGGCAGTCTTGGTATCGTTTAACGAGAGTTGAAAAGTGTAAGTTATTAGGCTTGTGTTGCCAGCCCGATCAATGGTTTCAATAATTTTTCCAGAGAGAGTAAAATCCGGCAAACGCTGGTTCTGCTGGTCATTCATGAAAGCGCTTTCCTCCGAGTATCCTTTAGCAGCCGGGTCTGTGCTGGTGGTCACGGCTTTGCCACTTTGATTTAGGGCTCTGGTAATCTTCTGAGTGAGCAGATCCGTGTCTATTTGCTGACCGGTATTGTTGACGATGTGGCTAACAAAAAGCACTGCGGGTGGATTGGATACTTTGTCGAGCGCACCGGAGTTAAGCAGGTCATTTACTGCATCATTGGCAGCAGTGGTGTAATCTTGAATGTTGATTCCAGTGCTAACAACTGGGGGTCCACCTGGCCTCTGATATTCTACGGGAGTGGCACAACCACTGATGAAAAGTGGAATGGCGGCGATGATCGGAAATATAATTTTGTTCTTCATAGATTTCATTTAGTTAGCCGTAATAAATTTAACACGGAAATCCTTGCAGTTCGGATTCGGCGCAATGCTGAAGATGAACTTGTCCTCTTGGCTTTCAATCTGGTCAGTGATGGGTGCGGTGATGACGTTGTTAATCTCCATCCCGTTCGCATCGAACCACTCGAAACGATATATGAACTGTTGCAACGAGGTTGTACGATTTTGCAATTCGACCTGAACCTTCAGCAAACCTCCGGGAGTCATGGATGTTCTGACACCCATAACGGAAACCAGATTATTCAAGCTTGCGTCCGTGCTGACGCGGGGATCGGCAACGATGATGCGTTGATCTACCACCGGGGCATTTTCAACCGGGGGAGCGGTCGTGCAGCCGGCCAGCACAGCCAACCCGACGGCCAAACCTAGCGGTAATAGGATATGCGTTTTCATTTCAGTTTCATTTGTGTCACCAACAAGGGTGTGCCGGGGCTTATGGATTTGACGTAAATGATGTTAATCATGCCGTCCTCGATTGTCACCGGAATTTTTTGGATGCCGTCGGGTGTCTCCAGCACAATTTTACGGTCGGGCGGTGTGGAAAAGCGGCAGACCTGGAACTCCTTCGGCAGCGTTGTCCAAGTGCGCTCGTCGGCGATATTCACAGCGGCCTGATAAACCGCCGTGCTGATTTGTGAAAACAACCCAGCAAGGTCGCTTTGCTGATTGGCGGCATTGTTGACGGCATATGCAGAAATCGCTTTGGTGACCGTAGAAACAATGGTCTTGGTGACGACGACCGGCATTTCATTTTTGAAATCAAGGCCAATGACGCTGTCCATGCTGGCAATCAAGCTCGTCGTGGCGGTCGTGCTGCTGGCCGTTATGGTCGCGGTTGTTCCGCTAGTCGTAGTTGTAGTGCTGGTGACGGTTGAGTTCGTGTCGCCCGTCGCCGCAGTCGTGCTGGTCACAGTTGTGTTTGTTCCACTGGTCGTGGTGGTCGCGTTTGTGTCGCCTGTCGTCGTGGTTGTGCTGGTAGTAGTGGTGTTTGTGTCACCAGTCACTGTGGTTGCGCTGATGGTGGGCGCGTTTGTGCCGCCGGTTGTTGTGATCGTGCTGGTGGTGGTCGTTACGTTGTCATTGGCTGTTACGATGGGACTATTGGCGGTCACGGTCAGGCTCGGCACAAAGTAATTCTGCATCTGGAGCGTGGGAAACGCCGCGCCAACGTAGGAAACTTTTGAGACAATAATGGGAATGTCTATGCGGATTTGACCGCGTTCTGGCGCATTACCTGTTTCAAAAATAACGTAGGTCACCGGTGTCAGCGGCTTTCCCTGAATCAAACCGTCCACCACCGCTAAATCCTGTTTGACATAATTGTTGTCTGGATCAAATTCCACCACGCGCTCAAAGGATTTGTGTGCGCGTTCCAAATCTGATGCATCCGCAGCGTTGGCCATGAAAAACAATCCGTCGAGATAGACGGTGAACGGATTAACATAGTCCGCATAGGGCTTAAGGTTGTTGAGGTTGGCATAGTTAGTGCCCTGTATTTGAGACAGAAATTTCGGGTCTTGCTGCGCCTTTTGTATAGCCACGCTGTTTGTATTGCTTGCGGCCTCGTCCTGAATTTTTTGGATGCGCTTTTTGTTGTCTTCAACGGCGTCCTGCTGGCGTTGATAAGCGCGGATGAGTTCCGGGCGTGCCTTGTCGGTTTCCCCCAATGCAAGATAATTGAGTGCCTCATAAGTGTTGAGCATAATACCGTCATAAGCCCGGCCTTCATACGGAAGATTGGCTTGGTTGGATAGCAGCGCGCCTGCTTCATGGCTGACGCTCACTTTGGCTTTTTGCGCGTAATCGTCAATCTTGTCCTGCGCCATGTCGAATGCCTTGTTGCTGTCGTCGTATTGACCGTTGGCGCGGAGCACCGCTCCCTGTTCCAACCGCCAGATGATGGCGTCCTTGTTATTCGCGTTGTCGTCAGCCTTTTTGGTGGCTTCGACCACGGCATTTGTCAAATCGCCCTGTTGCCAATAGTTAATGACGTGATTCTGTTGTTGGTATGTGGTGCAGCCGGTTGCCAGCAAGCCAGCAACGGCGGTAAAAAACAGCGGCTGAATGACCTTTTTTAGGGCTACTTTGCTGATGATTTTCAATTTGAGTCCTTCTGATGTGGATTCAATCTGCATTCACGCGCTCACTGCGGCTTGCGCAGAATTGCACCCGTGTCAATGCCTGTATCTTCCAAAACTTGCGCCTTTGAAAACGTGGGATCCACTTCCGTGATTTTCACCTGGCCGACTTTCACCTCTTCGTTGCCAAGTTTTTCCCCTGTATCCGGGTCAATGAGTGCCTTGCCAAGCGCAAAAACATTAAACGTGTCGCCGACAGCCACGCCTCCACCATCGCCTCGATTGATGGTGACTCCACTGTCGTCTTTAATTAGAACCCTTATCGGGAAAAGCACATCGGCGACGTGGATGGCGATCTTTTCCGCCATGCTGCGCGAGACAGCGACCATCATTTCGTCGCTCAATTCTCCATCCTTCACCGAATAATTGCGCTCCTGCTGGATTTGTTTGAACTCATCATTGCCGGTCTGAAAATTTGCTGATGCCAATAATTTACCTGTTGTTGAATCATAGATTTTCCCAACAATGGAAAGCCGGAACACACGCTTGGTGGCGGTGTCGCCCGTGCCTTCAAACGTGGCTTTTTCGACGTAATCCTGATAATCGTCTACCGTCGCCGTGAAAATGTATTTCGCACCCAAATCCTTGCCGATTTGCGCGGCGGTATTCGGATCAACATTGCCCGACGCGCCGAATTGTTGCTCTTTGGTGATTTCAGCCGCATCGCCGCGACTCACGATGTCAAACTTCCGCGTCGCGTTGATGCTGGCAGTCAACTGGCTGTCCAGCGATTCGATGATGCGGTTCATCTCCAGTTTCTTGTCCGGCGCGAGTGAAGCCGCGAGCGCTGGCGTGGGATTGATGTCCAGAATGCCGAGCGTCGCCTTGTCCTGCGCGGATGCGAGTGCGGGCAATAACGACATCCCCAATGAGACAAAAATTGATTTTAAGAAGAGATTTTTTTTCATGGTTTTTTTAGAATTTTAGTCCGGCTCCATCGAAGAGTGATTTTCCTTTTGCTTCATCTCGAATGTCTATGCGAAAACCGCTTTGTTGTAACATTTGAGCAAACCCACCCATCATTTTCACAGTTCCATCGGTCATTTTTTTTGCGGTTTCTATTTCCTGTAAAAAGGTCACATTATCCTTCCATCGTGCATAACCTGCGTCTGACATTTGCAATGCGACGTTAAACTTTTGCCCTTCTGAAAAATTCACAGTGCGTTCCCAAGTATTAAATCCCTCGCGGGTGATTCGCATTTTATTCAAACCGGGCGGCACCTTGAACTTGCCCGGAGCGGAACCAACAGCCGTCCCATTGACCTCGACGGTTGCGTCCAATACTTGCACGGCAAGGCGGTTGGTTTGAACTAAAACCGTGCCATCGTCGAGAACACGGATGTCTGGAACGGAAACGGGCAACTGCGCCAAATCCTGCATACCGCACGAAACGGTGATTTCAACCATTGCTGATTTGGCGACTTCCGTTGGCAATGTAGTCGCGTTTTGAACGATGGCGTCGGCCAGTTGCCCTGCCGCGTCGTCGAGCAATCCGTTGATGAGGTCGCTGTCGTCGGTGCTCAAATCCGATGTCTGCCGGATGGTTTTGGTGGCCGTCACAGTGCCGCCGCGAATCGCGCCGCCCGCGCCCGCTTCAACAATTTTATAGCCGACACGCAACGTGTAAGTGATGTTAAGCGTAACGATGCCGTTTCCGTTGTAAGTTTTTTTCTCCGAGCCGTAGGTTGTGATGCTTGGAACCAGAATGAAATCCGCGCCCAAGTTCTGCGCGAGCCGCAGGGCGGAAGAATTGTCGTTGAGCGCATTATCCAGCGCGTTGGGCTGATTGTTCAAAGCCTCTGTTACCACATCGCGTGAAATGACGGAATAACCGTTACCCGCGACACGGGTGCCGACCAAATCTTCCAGCACTGGAATCTTGTCGTCGAATTGCGCGCCCGCGTGATTCTCGACAATGATGGCGGTTTTGCGAAGCGGTGAAGCGCCAGAATCGGCGGTGTCGGCGGCAAATAATTGTCCGGCGGCTGTCAAGCCGGCGGCCATCAGAAGAGTGGTAAGTATTCGCATAAATTTTTTAGAATTGAGGAATTGAATTATTGGAGATGGTGTTGTCGTAATCCGTGCTGGCGCAGCCAGCAAGCAACAAACCGGACAGTGAGGCGAATCCGATAAGGATGAGGCGATGCGACTTCATAACCATTTTTTTTATTCCCCGGCTCGGAAACAACTTGGCCTGAATGAATGTCATCATAATTTTTGGAAAATACGCGTCAAGGAAAATGTGGCGTTGTCGGCGGCAAGGGGGTTGTCGGCTCGCTAACAGTTGGCCATTTCTGCAAACCTGGTGTAATTGAATTGACCGAGCTATTTCCCGAATTTGAATTATTTTGGCTATTGTTGCCAGGACAAGGCCCGCTAGGAACTGGCCCGTTTCCGCAATTGAACGAAGCAGTAACTAAATTATCTTGGTTTTCGATTGAGGTGCATGGGAACTGTGATGAGCTGTAGAATGGCAAAGAACCGCTAAACGCTTGTTCATACCAACACAGGTTGCTTTGAACTGGATAATATTTCATGATTTTTGCCACCCCCGGTTGATTCTCCAATTGCGTTATCAATTGCGCCATTTGATTGAGAGGTGTCGAACTAGGAACAGGTATCGCAGCTACAAAGATTCCCATATAATAGGCAGTCATAACATCGGTCTTGTATGGTTGCCAGATAACCCAAACATTTTCGCTCTGTGAAAAAGAGTCTGGTATTGCATTCCCATTTGAGTCCCGTAATCCGAATGAATAGTATTGGGCGATGTATATTTTTGTGCCCACGAATAAAGACCATGTGCTCAACTCGTTTATAGCGGTCATTACATCCCCAGCAGAAGACAATATATCTTCTGCCGAAGATGACAGCTTGGTGAACGCAGTTAAAACATCCGTCATTTCTTGTGCATACGATATTGTATTTTCAGCATTTGCGACATTCGAGGATATAGGGTTACTTGGGGGCACAAAGGTTTCCCAATCCGCTGTAACTTGATATGTCAATGGCACTGTCTGGCCTGGAAGTATGTTGGCCGGTGGATTTATAAGCGTTGGTTTGAAGGTGGCGTTGGGTGCATTTTGAAAATTTACTCCAGCAATTGTGCCAACGACACTAATTCCAACCAACTTCGGAGGCGTGGCCAGCGACAATGTTTGCGCTGTTGTATTCTTTACTTGATATGTGATTGTGAAAGGCTGGCCTTCCGTGGCAACTCCAGTATTTATCGGATATGTCGTATATTCGGGGGCAGAATATTTGGATGTGTTTTCTGATGTGGTAGAATCAGTAGGCTGCACCACCGTTGTGATTTGTTGTGGCGGAAATATAAGGAATTGATAGCCATTAGGAGAGGAGGGTGGAAGCGGTGCTGCCATAACTTCGAGGTCAGCTTGGACTGGAACAATGGGGCTACCAGGAGTCGAACCTAATATGCCAATTTTATCGGTCTCGGAGTTTTGCGTTGGTTGAGAAGAACTATTCACAACCACAGTGTTAAACGAGGTTGATCCTGAATTTGCAGGTCCAAAAACAACGACTTCGATTGGGTCGCCTGCTGCAATCTTCCATTGCCCTCCCAAGGCAGACCCAAATCCGTTTAGCACGATTTCGGTGTCGCTCCAGCTTGCAAGTTTCAGCCCTATCGCATCAAAATTCCCGGACGTGATGCGTCCAGCCGCCCAACTATCCGCCCCCGTTCCGTGATCGCGTATGGCAAGCGATGGAGTCGTGGCATCGTCAATTGTATCCACTGAATCTCCCAAATTCTGCGTCTTTGGCGATGTCGAGCCAAACCCGCTGCCACGGATAATTATTGTCTGTGCGTTTTGCGGCAAGATTGAATTCACGCTGGAAATGGTTGGCGCGGATTGTGCCGCCTCGCAGCAGCCAGTCACGGCAAGAAGAAGAATACAAATTCGTTTGTGGAAAGCATTCATTTTCGTTCGCGCTTTTTCACGTCTGAAACAGCATCATACAGGTTGGGGAAAATTTGCCAATTTTTTTTAGAAAATATAAAGCTGGGATTTTTCTCGCGGCTTTCGCAATGGGTTTTCAATTTGTGCTTTCGCCGGTTGCGCTGACGGCGCGGGCACCGGCACAGGGCATCGCTGTGGAGCACCGCAATGAGGGAAGAAACATTGCTCAATTTTGCTTCGGCCTGCGGTTCGGCGAACGACCGTCGCCGTGCCGCAGGCGAAAGCACGCCGATCATTCGGCTCAAACAGATGCCGCTCGTGACGAGCGCGCGGTTTTGCGGAGTAGAACGGGCGTCGTCGAGAGGGATACGGGGCGACGTGCAGCCCGTGGAGCGCAGCAAACCGCGCGTTGGTCACGGCGGATAAAGTTTTCCGGCTTTTTGCCCGCCGCATGAAAAGATTATTGCACCCAATAACTGGCTGGCTTCGTCAGAAATTCCGCCAGTTCAATTCCCTGTCCACCCACGAGCAATTTGCGCTTCGGTTTGAAGTGCGCGGCAAAAGCCTCCATCCCCGGCAGTGATTCAGCCCGGCGTCCGCTTTTCACTTCGATGGCAACGGTGGTCTTGCCTTGGCGCAGGACAAAATCCACTTCTTGATTCCGTTCGCGCCAATACGTCAATTCGATGTTCGTGCCAAAGCTGGTGTTGAGCAGATGCGCGCCAACGCAGGATTCAACCAACCGCCCCCAATAATTGCCGTCCTGCCGCGCTTCCGCCGCCGTCCGATTATCTTGCGCGGTCATCAAGGCCGTGTTGAGCACTTGCAATTTTGGACTCGAACCGCGTTGGCGGACGAGTCCGTGAGCATATTTTGAAAGTCCCGCGACCATGCCCGCCCCTTGGAGCAATTCCAAATAATGCGCGAGCGTCACGGTATTGCCCGCGTCCGTGAGTTGGCCGAGCATTTTCTGGTAGGAAAGAATCTGGCCGGAATAGGCGCAACCAAGATGGAACAGTTGTCTTAACAGCGCGGGCTTGTCCACACGATTCAGCAGGAGAATGTCGCGCGAGATCGTGGTCTCTATGAGGGAATCTGCAACGTAACGCCGCCAGCGTTCCGGTTCAGGAATCAGATCGGCAGAACCGGGATATGCGCCGTAGAAAATGAATTGCTCAAGATTCCAGCCGAAGGCTTCCCGCATTTCCGCGAACGACCAATGTGGCACGGCAATCACCTCAAACCGCCCGGCAAGGCTCTCGGTCAATCCACGCTGAATAAGCAATGGCGCAGAACCAAGCAGCACGACTTTCAAAGGCAAACCGGCGTGCGTGTCCGCGTCCCATAGTAATTTTACCACGGTTGACCAGTCAGAAACTTTCTGCACTTCGTCCAGCACCAACAATGCGCCCGTTTTGCTGTCGCGTGCCATCAAGCGCGCCGCGTCCCATTGCTGTTCAATCCAAGTGCGGTCACGCATTGACGGTTCATCAGCGGAGGCATAATGCGCTGGCAGCTTCGATGCCTTGATGACCTGTCTGACCAAAGTGGTTTTACCGACCTGACGAGGGCCGGCCAACACTTGCAAGAAGCGGCGTTTTTCCTTGAGCCGTTTCAGCAGTTCGTCATGGAGCGTTTGGCGCGTCATACAATTTACTCAATACGTTGAGTTAATTTACTCAATACAAAAGCAGGGTCAAATCTTTCTTAAGGGCTTCGGTCTGCGGTCGGCGAGCGGAAACAGTGGAGCGGAGACGAAGAGACGGCGGGAATGGAGTTCGGAGTGCAACGCCGCCGCCGACCGCAGACGGAAGCCTGCCGCTGATGCGGCCAAGCCATTGCCGCTCGTGACGAGCGCGCTTTTTGCGAAGCAGAACGGGCATGGTCGAGCGGGGGAAAGGGCCGACCGAAAGCCAGTGCAGCGAAACAAAATGTGCGTTGGTCACGGCAATCAAAGCCATCTGAAAATTACTCCGACAAAATAAAATGAGCCTTACTTTAGCGCGGGATACTGCCAAGAAACAAAGATGAGAAAATATTCCGGCTTGGACAGCATTTTTCCAAAGCGATTAGCGAAGCTCACGCCTCACTGATAAAAATATAGCCTCTGCCGGAACGAGTTGCGGGGTCAAAACGACCTGGGATTATGCTTGGACGTTTCCACGAAAACTGGCATAGCCAATGACAATGAACATTCCGAAACTCGACAAGTTTACATATAAAATTGCTCTTTCATCGCCCGCCCATTTTAGTGGCGATATGACATCCGATTCTTTCTGTCTTACGCACGCTTGGCCGCTGCACAAAAACAACATGGACATATTTGACGATTCAGGCCGTTTCGGACGCTCCTTCTTTGTGTTGACCTTTCGAGAGCGTGAGCTTCCTGAAGATGAAGAAAAGAATCGCCAACCACCACATTATGATTTTGTTGGAGATTTTTTTTGCGTTTTGCTTAGTGCCTATTTTGGAAAACGATTCGATAATCTTGGATTTTTTCAATCTCACGGCATTCATTGCATACCAGATATTCAACCACCAAAATTGCGGAAATTAACTGATGCGTTGCCGGTCAGCTCAAAACCCAGAAAAGATTTGGACATAAAATTGGAATTACACGCATCAAAACCGCTTCTACCGATACTTGAAGCTGTATTTCTGGAAATTAACGAAAAGAAACCTGTCGCGAAGGAACTGGAACTTGCTTTCGCTGCGGGCCGTTTTTACCTGCAAGCATTGCAACTTTTTGAATCAGACGCAGAACTTGCTTTTCTCAGCTTGGTAAGTGCTGGAGAAGTGCTTATTAGCGGACTCGACTTTTCAGAAAATGAAATTTACGACGGGGAAACACAGGAGCTACTTTTGGAAATCAAAGAAAAAATGGGTGAGGCCAAATCCGAAAAAGTGCGTGATCGTTTTTTTCAAATTCGTCGTAGGTTTCGTATTGGTTTGGCCAAACTTGTAAATAAGGCGTTTTTTGAAGGGAGCGAAAGTCGGGATGAATTTTCCAAATTCAAGCAGGATGAATTTGATATGAGAATTGCGGCAGCTTATGACTTGCGCAGCAATTTCTTACATGCCGGGAAAAGATTTGGAGTGTGGGTTGAAACCATGGGCCACATGAATGCAGAAGTGAGTATTGGAATGCCAGCTTATGGTGATGCCGAGTGGAAAAAACTTATCTCCCGCATTCCGACTTTGGTTGGAATGGAACGCGTAATTCGCTTTTGTTTGCTTCGGTTTTTGCACCAAAGAGTTTCCCCTCTCCATGAGAAATTGAACTAGAAAAGTGTGTGCCTGAAATTTGCCAGCGTCAATTGCGCTTGCGATTTGACACGGCTTCGGTCTGCGGTCGGCAAGCGGAAACAGTGGAGCGTAGACGGAGAGACGGCGGGAACGCAGTCGGAGCGCAACGCCGCTGCCGAGCCGCAGACGGAAGCCCGCCGCTCATGCGGCCAATACGAATGTCGCTCGTGACAAGCGCGCGGTTTTGCGGAGTGGAACGGGCGTCGTCGAAAGGGGATGGGGCGACGGGCAGCCCATGGAAAGCAGCAAACCGCGCGTTGGTCACGGCGGTTAAAGCTTTTTGTGGAAACTAGCCGGTTGGAGGAACGAATCCACGGCGCGATGCACAATGGCAGTTTGAAAGTGCAGTCGTGGCTCAAGATCATTATTGAAATCGCTTGTCGTATCGCTGGAAAAGCTTCTCAATCTCATTTTTGACGTTCACATAGTAGCTCATTTCCTCACGAAATCCTTTGCGCGGGTCGCCTTCAAATGACAGCCAATTAAAGCTGCCGATGACGGCATACTTATCATCCACGAGCAAAATCTTGGCGTGGGTGTCGCCAAATTCCTTGAAGTGTAAATTTGGCTTTCGGTAAGCAAGATCGGAAAGGAACCGGATGGCCTGCTCTCCTTTATCTCTTCCAGGTCGCTGGTTGTTGTCGTCCCCGATGCCGTAGCCGATAAACACCTCAACACCACTGTCCACCAAAGCGCGGATTTTCTGCAACCTAAGATTGTTCAGAACCCGGTCGGTAATCCAAGGTGAAATAATCAACAGTCGATTCTTCGCGTTATCGAGGCTGCGCATGAAGAGCGGGCGATGTTCGTGAACTTCGAGGTGTCGCACCACTATGGAACTCAAATCTGTTTCGACCTTTGTTCGCTCGGCTTTCAGATTTTCGATTTGTTTTTTGAGTTGCTCGATTTCCACCCGTGAGGTTGTGTCCTCGATTGCAAATTCTTTTTCCTCAATTTTCGATTCGATAAGCCCAACTTTGGCTACGAAAGGCTGGAGCGATGCTCGCACAGTAGCAGCGCCTTGGGTTGCTCGCTCGGTTAGGAAATCGGGCAACACAGACGCGATTTCACTTTTGGTCTTGGCAACCGAATCCTCGACTTGTTCAAGGATGTGAAGCGATTTGACACCATCATAGCGTGCAAAGGCATCACTGATTTGCTTATGTGGCCGTCCATCAACGAAGAAATCCACATGAATTTCGCGTCCGCGCTCTGAACGGAAAACCAGCATGGTAGCCTCTTGGAACCGGCGCATCCTTTTGCCCATGTGAACGAGGGACATCACTTTTTCTATGCTTTTATCTTTTTTTACGCCGGCAACTGCCTGCGTCAGATCCAAAGCTGCGAGATCGTCAAATTCAGGGGCCTTGTCGTCCGGGAAGGCGCGAATCTCTTTTAGCCCGTAAGCACGAGCATCCACGCCAGTGAGCAGTCTGTCCCGGCGAACCGCGAGCGGCTGGCGCGTGATACCATCGATGGCCAGAACGAAACTCTCCCGCTTGGGTTGAACCAGCATCACCTTTTTGATGGCTTCCTGTCCCTTCGCTGTGACTTTCGCTATCGCGATTCCATCCGGTTCCGGCGCGTAGCCGATGAGGTCGTCTGTGATCAATTCACCGAGACGCTTTTTTACAAAAACTTCATCTAGGCCGAGGAAACCCGAAATCGTCGAAAGGGTATTGATGTTCTCGGTAATCGAGCGAAGCAGAAATTCATTCACCAGTCCGAGTGGTTTGGAAGCAATGACGATTGCCTCAATGGGAATAACAAAAACGGGTAACGCCACCTGTAAAAAATCAATCAACTGGTAACCTGGCTTCGAGCCATAGCGGCGCGCGATGTCGTTCGGTTCGAGGGGCACCATGGAATCTTGTTTATTCATGGGGTCACCTCCTCCAGACAGCATTCTTCAATATTGGTCTGCACATGGTCGAGCACCTCGGAAAGTGGGCTTCCGCTCAACCCACGGCAAAACTCGGCATCTCCCACTATGCAAAGACCATTTCGTCCGCGGGACAGGGCAACATTGATTCGCTCGCGTGATTGCAGAAAGCCTGCCCGACGCTGGAGGTTGGATCGCGTAACCGAAAAGATGGCGAGGTCGGCTTCTCGTCCTTGGAAGGCATCGACAGTATTGCAAGTTACTTCAACGTGTTGCCAGCGTCGGCGCTTCTGTTCGAGGAGATTGTCTATGTATTCTGTTTGGGCGGCGTAACCAGAGAGGATGGCAATGGTCACTTTTTCTGCCATTTTCGTTCCCTTGGAACCAGACTTGAGGGCGTTGGCGTAAAACTCAATGCGTTCGATTATTTTTAGTATCTCCTGTGCTTCGGTCAGATTGAAAAAGCTGGCTCCATTATTGCGTTCGCTCTTGGACTTGAGCTTCGTGGTGGAAAACCAAGCTACTGGTTTGCGAAAAACCTGCGAGAGAATGGGACACGTTGAATTGCGCACGCTCTTGAGCGTATTGTCATAGAACACCCGGCTTATTAAATTCCCAATGGGCGCGATCATGCGGTGTTGAGTCGTCAATTGAACCTGTTGCGCACTTGGCAGGCCAATCTGCAACCGAGTGAGAAGCGTATCCTTCAATTGTTGAGGATCGAGATCATACCTTTCCCATACTTCCTGATCATGCAAGGCGGCATCAATGTAAGGTGGAAGTTGTTTTGGATCTCCGACCAAAATCCATTTTTTGCTTTTTGCAAGCGGCACCAATGCCTCCGTAGGAGTTGCCTTGGATGCCTCATCAAGTATGCAAAGATCAAATTCTCCCAAGCTTTCCTCGGACAACCCGCCGATGCCGATACATGTGCCAGCGACGACGTTCTGCGCCGCAAGAATGGCTTCGTAACAGTCGTCACCCACACCGAAACGCTGGCGCCATTCCGAATTTAGTTCCAACAAGCGGCGCAGAGTCTGGTTGGCCTCGGATTTTCCGAGCAGTTCATCCTGATAAAACACCAATTCCGCAAACTTTTCGCCAGCGATGGCCTTGCCATCACTGCCGGACTGTTTCAATTCATCCCGTAACCGTTTTTCTTCGGAACGATATTTGGCGATGCGCTCTTGGAGGAGATCAATTTGTTGTTGCACTTCCTGTGCGCGGGAACGGATTTGGTCGGCCGTGACCGCATCCATGTCCGGCTCGAACGTGTCCGGCTGCGGTTCAGGATGTTTTTGTTGCTGGAATGCTTTGAGGCCGTCGAGATCGGCGTCGTCCCGTTCCTTTTGGCGAAGAATGCTGATGAGTTGACCCAAGCGGAGTCCTAGCCGCACTTCACGAATGTTGACACCCTGTTGTGCCGACCAATCTTCGATAAACTTCCCGGCCTTTTTTTGCACTTCCTCATTCCAATCACGGATACGATTCTGGAGCAGATATTTATGGGCGGACTCGGCGATTTTGGCCGCTTGCTGACCGATGCGAATGATTTCGAGGCCACGAGGTATCGCAGCAAGGCGTTCTATCGCATTATCGACGCCGATATGCGTTTGTGAAGTGAGCAGAACTCGTTTGTGCGGATAAAGTGCAAGAAACTGAAGAATCAGTTCGGTGATGAAAGTAGTTTTACCCGTGCCAGGCGGACCGTGAAGGACAAAAAATTCTTTGGCCGCAAGAGCGCGCTGAACCGCCTCGCGTTTGTCGGGATCGATTTCTTCCAGCCACCATTTATCCATGGGGACAACATCTGTGGATTGACAATTCTCAGGATGCAGAATGAAATCCTTAAGGTCAGCTCTGGCTGCTTTCCCAAATTTGACGTTATCAAGTGCATCTTTCTGTCGCTTTATCGCGGCCTTTGTAGAACGGGAATCCAACCTCAAGATGCCGGTGGTCGGCAATCCTTTTGGGACTGAACCTTCAACATACATCATCACCAAGTCACCCTCCACGGAATCAATGATTCCGCGAACCGACCGGTTCTCACCCAATGGAACTTCCCAGAACTGCTCCAATGCCGATGATTCGAGCGGGCGCTGGGTGCGAAATGTGACCCGGTTGCCTTCGATTGTTCTGTCGCTATAAGGCACGGCTTGGTTCTGGTCAGCCTGCTCATTCCTGGCCTGCAACACTGCCGACCACCCGCGAAAAAGGTTTTCTTCCGCACGGACGCTAATGGCATCGACGCGTTGATGTTCAAATTGTTCCCAACCAAGGAGAAGATCGGCGATGACCTTCCGGCCTTCTTCAGTTACCGGATGCCGCCCTATCTTGAACTCGAATGGATGCGGCCATGACTCATCTCGGTTCCGGTCAAAATCAAAGGACGATGATGGACGACGACCCGCTACTAGGACAAGGTAAGCCTTGGTTTCACTGTCCACCTTCAGGTGAAACTCCATGTTGGTTCCGTAGAGAGAGAACTCATCATCGGCATACTCACGGATGCCGGTCTCCTTGTTTAACCGTAGGAACTTTCGGATTACGCTGCCGGAATTGATTTCTCGCAAGACCAGGGCCTGAACGTCCCGGTCGCTGGATAAATACTCGCTTTTTTTGAGGTTGTTTAGCGCGGACGGTGTGACGAAGAGAAAATTGGGCCGTCGCTGGGCAGATTGGCGGCGGCGAGTGTTTTGAATCTTCTCGATCTCGACGAACAGGATTTGAGCATCCGCCGGGCGGACAGCCGGGTCAGGAGAAATGGCGTGCTCAATGATGTCGAGAATCTCGCGCGGTGCCTGAACCTGTGACAACGCCACGCGAAGATCGCTCCATTTTTTCAAGTCAACGGTGGAAAGAAAATCTAACGTGATGGCACCAAACCCGAAAACATCGGAGGCGTAGGAGTAATTGGGGTCGTATCCGCGTTCGGGTGTGAATGGCTCCGTTACAAATTGAGATAAATCGAGATTGTGGTCCAAAAAATCGCGATACTTCGCGATACCAAAATCTGCGAGGCGAATCTTGCCCGCATCGGTTCTCAGGAGGTCCGAGGCTTTCAGGTCGCGATGAACAACTCCACGAGAATGAGCAAATGCAAGTGCCTCCAAAATTCCCTTTCCGAACAACTCATAAAACGTATCCCAATCCCGAATGTTGGACTTGTCGATGCTCGCTTTGAGGTCTGTGCCTCCCCAATCCAGCACTAGAAATGGGCGACGTGTCTGGGGTTCAACGCCGTAATCAAGCAGCGGGATGATTGATGGATGCTGGATTTCCGTGAGGATGCGTCCCTCTCTTTCAAACGCTTCCTGAATGACCACATCTTTGAAGAGGCCGAACTTGAAAACTTTCACCGCGACCACCCTTCCGGGATTATGAGCATCGGTCGCTTTGAATACTTCGGAAATACGACCGTCAATTACCGTCGGCGACAACAAATATCGGTCGCAGATGAGCTTGGGAAGTTTCATGCCGAGTTCCTGGGTCATAAGGCAGGATTTTCAGAAGCCGGGAATGCCCAAATGTCTTCGCAGATTTTTTGGTAAAGAGACTGGCGCAATAAAATGTCAGCTTTTTTGAAATCAGGGTGCGGGACGAATTTCAAACTTCGAGCTTTTGCCCAATTCGTGAAATTGGGATTATTTTGATAGGTCAAAGGACACAAGGACTGCACTAGGAGATTCTCCTTTTGGTAGTGCACGATCTTTTCTGCGTAGGGCTTGGCGTTGTAGGATTGATTGGTGCCATTGGGAAGAAGCACGAGCGCGCCGAGGCTGTTGCGCCATTCTACAAAATCGTTTTTATCTGTAAACTCGCCCATGTGTGCGTCGAAATCATCGGCCCAGATATGTTCCACTTCGAACGGTTTGCCGCCTGGACTCTCGTAGTAAGTCTGGAAGGAAGTGCTGATACCCGCACCCTGTTCCACATAGGCTGTTATCCGTGACAGGAGGAATTTAACAAAGCGTTTGTTTTGGCCGTGCATGTAGAAATGCTCAAACTGATCCCACTGGTCGTCCAGTTCCTTGATCTTGACGAAAAGTATTGCACGCAGCGCGGCCAGGTCTTTGCCCCGGATTTCTTTCACCAATGAATACATGGTGTAGCGAATTGAACTGGCAGAAAATTTTCGAAAGTTAATAGAACGCCGGACAACAAAAGTCTCGATGAAGCGCGCCACCAAATCAATTTTGGCATCGACGGTCTCCGGTGAATCTTTTGAATCCAGTGATGCCAGCATCAAAGGATAACTTTGTGACGAGCCAATTCCCCAACGGGCGATGTAAAAAACGTGCTGCAATGAAGGCGTTAATGTTGTCTGCGCACGGAGAATCCGTAGATAAGCCTCATGGTAAAATTTGAAGTCCTCGGAAACAAAGCGCTCGAAATCAGCCGGGTGTTCGGGGTCGAGTTTCATCTTTTTGAGATTGTCCCGCACCCAACTATGAAACCGTGTGCCGATTTTCTCAAAATCTTCGTTCTGCGACCCGGCCTTACCTGGACGAATCGTATCGGCATAGCTGGCACGCAACCACGCTTGAAAAAAACTCTGGTCTTCGTTGGCGTCAAACGACTTCAAAACTTCAATGGCTTTTTTCCAATCGTCGTTGGCCTTGATGCGTTTGGCTGGCTGATTAAATCGTGAAAGGATGAAGCCCTTGAGCATTTCAGTCGGCGTCAGGTTCAAGCCCCGGTCGTTCATCGTCTCAAAAATCGTGTAGGCGTTGTCATCCGAGTAGGCAACAATCTCCACCAGCACCACATTGAACTTCAGCCAATCAATGAAAAACGGTAGATTGGTTCCTTTGATTTCCTCCGGGAATAACTCACCGATGTCAGCGTAACGCTCCGCCATATTGACGGTGGACGGGTCATCGCCATTTCTGACGGTGTAAGTGCCAGTTTGAAACAATTTTTCCAGACATTCCCGACGTTCTTCGACCTGAAGGTTGAATGATTTCGTCCCCCGGTGCTCGGAGAAAATCAAGGGTTCTATTTTTTCAACAACCCCCAGAGATTTTTGGAGATTATTCAGATAAATGAGTATCAGGGTAAGCGAAGTGAGGCGTTGTTGACCGTCAATGATACTGCGCTGACCGTCCTTTTCGCTCACAACAAAAGGTCCGAGATAATAGTTGTTGTAGTTTTCTCCTTCTTTGCGGTCATCGCCCTCCTCATATTCATTTAGGAAGGCGTTGGTGAGATCGGTGATCAACTGTTCAATGTGGCGCTTCTGCCAATTGTATTCCCGCTGGAAATAATCGACCGTGTATTTCCGCTCGTTCAGCACGTCGAACACATTGCGGTCGTCCGCGTCGATTTTGTGGTCGTCTTTGCTCAT
>Ga0181525_10001198_pt1 | contig 22317 bp, 20 predicted proteins | sample PEATcosm2014_Bin_48_FD_121100 | JGI IMG/M metagenome (GOLD analysis project Ga0181525, IMG submission 121100) | Peatland microbial communities from MTU Mesocosm Facility, Houghton, MI, USA - PEATcosm2014_Bin06_10_metaG | ecosystem: Environmental > Terrestrial > Soil > Wetlands > Peat | place... | reverse complement strand
GCCGGCGCCCAATACATAGATGCCGGCATTGATCAAACCTGGGCCGGCGGCCTGTTGTTTCTCGACGAAGCGCACGATGCGGCTGCCGTCAAGCAGCACCAAGCCGTAACGCGAGGCATCGTCGACATGGCGCAGCGCGATCAAGCCCTCGCCGCCGGCGTCAATCCCGGCGCATAGCGCCCGCAGATCGATGTCGAACAAGCTATCGCCGTTGAGCATCAGAAAGTGCGGCGCGATGACCTCGCGCGCGGCGAGGAGCGCCCCCGCGGTGCCGCGCGGCTCCGGCTCGACGACGACGCGCAGCCGCGCATTGCCGAACGCGCGGCCATCGTAGCGCGCCTGGACCAGGGCGCCGAGATAGCCGGCCAACAGGACGATGTCGTCAAAACCTTGCCGGGCGAGTTGGTCGATCACGATGTCCAGAAACACCGTGTCGCCGTCGATTTCGACCAGCGGCTTGGGGACGGTCCGCGTCACCTCGCCGAGCCGGGTGCCCTTGCCGCCGACCAGAATGCAGGCCTGCCGAACCGGTTGCGCGATTAAATCAGGCACAAAACGTCTCCGCCGCGAAGGATTCGTGCGCGGCGCCTGAAATTCACCGACTGATCGGCCAGGATTCCGCGCCGCCGTCGGTGAATTGGATCGGCGACGCCAGCGCGCCGGCTTCGTTGAGCGCGGTCACCAGGCGATAACGGTGCTCCGGATCGGTCATGAACATCAAGAACCCGCCGCCGCCCGCGCCGGACACCTTGCCGGCAACGGCGCCGTTCTTGAGGCCGAGTTCGAATATTTCCTCGACCCTGGCGTTGGAAACGGATTTTGAGGTTTTGCGTTTGGCCTGCCAGGACCGGTTGAGTATTTCGGCGATGTGGCGGATATTGCCGCCAAGCAAGGCTTGTTTCATATCGAGCGCGTCGGACTTCAACTGGTGCATCGCTTCGAGCGCGATCGGATCGTGCTCGGTTGCCGCCTTGACCTGATCCTGGATGATGGCGGAGGCCCGCGATTCGCCGGTGAAGCAGACGATGAGGGACGCTTCGAATTCGTACAAATAGGAACTCGAGATCCGCAACGGATTGACGATGACGCGGTCGCCCGGCAGGAATTCCATGTAATTCACGCCGCCGAAGGCGGCGGCGTACTGATCCTGGCGGCCGCCGGCCAGGCGCAGATCGATGCGCTCGATTTCGAACGCCAGCCGCGCCACATCGTACCGGCCAAGCGGGAGGCGAAACGCGGCGCGATAAGCCTCGACCAGCGCGACGACCAGCGCCGATGACGCGCCAAGCCCGGAACCCGGCGGCGCATCGACCGTGGTGGCGACGGTGACCGCGTGGAGCCGGCCGCGCAGATAATCGCGCACCATGCGATTGTGGACCGCGCGGTGCAGCAGCAGGCCGCGATCGAGCGGCAGTTCCGCCGCGAGCGGTATCAAGTCTTCGTGCCTAACGTCGTGTGCCGAGAAGCAGAGCTGATTATCGCGGCGGAAGCTCAGGTGGGCGTAGGCATAACGGGCGATCGTGGCGTTGAGAATGGCGCCGCCGTGTTCGTCGCAATAGGGCGACAGATCGGTTCCGCCGCCGGCCAGGCCAAGGCGAAGCGGCGCCCGCGCGCGCACACTGAGGCGCTGTCCGCCGCCGGGCTTCGGCTCCAGCGTCGGCCCATCGATGGCGATGGCAACGCGGGCGTCGAACGCCTCGGAACGGGAAAATCCTACATAATTCACGGCAGGCCCATCGCCAAATAAACCCGCAGCAGACCGCAGATTCTTGAAGGGACCGTTAATGCGCGGGCGGCGCGCCGCGGCCGGACGGGTTCAAAGCCCGCTTTCGACCGCGTGGCGCAGCATGGCGCGGTAGGGATAGCCCATGAACGGAGCGGCCGGGGCGGCGGCGTGGCTGAGCCGATCGAGCGTGGCCATGAAATCGGCCGGGCTGTCGTATAAGTAAATGTCGCCGTCGCGCAGTTCGTCGTGTTGGCTCTTGAATTCGGGAATGTTGCTGCAAAGCACACGGGCACCGGCGAGGCGTCCCTCCACCACGCAGCGGCCGAACCCTTCGCGCAGCGAATGCACCCAGACTATTTCATGGGTTTGGTATTGCCTGGCGACTTCGGCGTCGGAGAGCTGTCCGCAGATGCGCAATTGGCCCGACGCTACAAAGGCGCCCAGCGAGGCATAGCGGGCCGCGTCTGACGCCTTGTGCAGACCGACGACGGAAACCCTAAAGCCTTGCGCCAGGACTTGGGGCAGATAATCCGAAACGACGGTATCGAAATCCTTGTTGCCGTTGGAACCGGTGCACAGCAGCACCGAGGCCTTGGCTTTGTGCTTCGCCATTTCGGGGTCGAGCAGTTTTTCGAAGGCGTAGAATGTCACCGGCAGGATCGCGATCGGGCAGCCCGCGAACAGACCGCTGTCGAGCAGCCTTTGCCGGGTCAGCGCCATGATGGTGTATACCGGGCGATGCAGGTATTTGAGGGCGCGGTAACAACCGAGATAAACAAGTTTCGACGGCGACAGGCGGCGATTAAGCTGTTCCAGATCGTGCACCACGATGCGGCCGCGTTTGGTGAACAGATCGACGATTGCGACCGAGTTGTAGGGATAGAGCGTCAGATCGGCGCGCAGCGCCAAGCCGACGACCGGCATGACCGCTTGTTCGAACAGCGTCGCGATCAGGTAAAACACACTGCGCGGCAATTTGCGGCAATAGCCCGGAGCGCGCACCACGGTGACACGAAATCCTTCTTCCTTCAGCCCATAGACGATATTGCGCACGTAATGCGGAATGCCGCGATCGAGCACGCCGCCGATGAAATCGTTGATCAGAATATGCATGCGCGGCGTCTGCGGCCCAAACCGAATTAAAGGAGAGTCCGAGGTCGCGGCACATCGCGAGAGAGGAGGGCTGAGCCCCAGCTTCCGGTCGAGCCATGAAACAGGGCCGTAGCACGGATGGGACCCCAAACCGCCGCTACCGCCAAACCAATGGCGCCCACCGTGTAAACCGCCGCATAGGCCGCGAGGAAGCCGACGATATCGAACTTGGCGGCGGCCGATACGGCGGTGATCGCCGCCATCATGATAACGACGGCAGCACCGTTATAGGCCAGGCTCCGGAAAAAGCCGGAATATTGCAAAAGCGCTTCGGAAACGATTTGCAGGATATTTGCGATCAAGAGGGCGACCAGAATCGGTACAATTCCCGGCGGCACGGTCGCCGCCGAGCGCAGCAAGAACGTGAACAGCGGGCCGCCGGCGAAAATCAGCAACGCGCAGCCGATCGCCGCCGGCACACAGCAAAGTCCGGTGACCAGAAGAGTCGTACGCACCAGCCGGCCCGCATCCCGCGCCGCCAAGGCGCGGGTCTGTCCGGGAATGGCCAGATCGCAAATTGCGGCATCGATCACGCAGCCGCCGCGAAAGATTCGGAAGGTCACTTCCAGAATGATGGGCGCCGCACCCAGGCCATACGCCAGTGGCACGAAATAATAGGGGAAAGTCGCGACGAACAGGCCGCTCAACGCACCGGTGCTGCTGCGCGCTATCGACCGTCTGTTCAACCGGAAAAATGACAGGAGTTCGCGCGGGGCGTCATGCCAGCGCGGCACCAGAGCGCCGCGGCCGATAAGCTTTATCGAGGCCACCGCAAAGAGCGCGCACCACAGCAGGTTCGAGCCAATCAAAAAGCCGGTGAACGGCAACCCGATCAGCATCGCCAGCAAGGTCGCGATGTTAACGACGCGGCGGACCAGTTCGAGCCTTTCGAAATAGACGAAAAGGTCGACCGCGATACTGATGGTTCGCAGTGAAAACCAAGCGAGATTAAGGGTGATGAAGAGCATAAACAGCGCGAGATCAAAAGCCCCGCGCGGGGTTGAGGCTGTCTGCGCCATCGTGATCGCGAAGCAGGCTAGCGACGCGACGATGGCAAGGAATATGTAAAACGAGATGACGGCGGTCGCTTGGCGGGCGGCGCTATCGTCACGGTTTCCGGCAAGGTGAGGCGCGCGCAGCTTCACGAACAGGATTTTGGCGAGGCCGAGATCGCTGAACCACAGGGTGTACCCGATCGCGCCGACCACGATGAAGACCGAAAATCGGTCCGGGCTGAGGACGCGCGCAAATACGAAAGTCTGGACGAAGCCCATCGCAAAGGCGCCGGCCGCCGTCGATCCGCGCAGCAGGAGGTAAGGCAGCGAAATGAGACGTTCGCGCGGCTTTTTAAGCGGCGGCGCGTCGTCCGGGAGCATTCCGATGTTCGCGTGCATGAACTGACGTGCGGCTCCCATGGGCCGTTAACGAGAACGGCAATAGCGGTAGGCTGGGTAACGCGATCTTAATGGCCGGGAGCTAACCAAATCGTGAACCCATGCGCGCGATTTCGCCGTCGGGACCCCTTCACCGCGCGCCACGGTGAGTTCGCCGGGAATAAGTCCAATTATGCCGCCTGCCATAGTGATTAACGGCCGTTTTTTGACCCAGCGCATGGTCGGCGTTCAGCGCTTCGCCATCGAAGCCCTCAAGACCATGGATCAGCTCATCGACAGCGGCGAATATGCCGCGCTGGACGGGCGGATCGAGGTGCTCGCGCCGCCGTCGGCGCGCGACCTGCCGCTGCGGCATATACCGGTGCGCCGATGCGGCTTCGGCAGCGGCTATTTTTGGGAGCAAATCGAACTTCCGATTTATGCCCGGGGCCGGCTCTTGCTCAACATGTGCGGCCTTGGGCCTTTGGCGACCCGAAACCAGATCGTGGTCGTGCACGATGCCACGCCGCTGGCGCGGCCGGCGAATTTTACCCCGCTGTTTCGCGCGGCCTACGGCTTTCTCGTCCCGCAATTGTGCCGGCGCGCGCTTGCCACCGCCACCGTGTCGGAATTTTCCCGCCGTGAGATTGCCAAGTGGTACGGCGTCGACGTCGGCAATATGTCGGTCTGTTATGTTGGCGCCGATCATATCTCGCGGGTCGTCGCCGATAATTCGATCATCGATCGGCTCGGCCTTGCCGGACGGAAATTCTTCCTCGGCGTGGGAACCGGCAACAACAAGAATGCCGAGACCGTCGCGGCGGCGATGCAGAAAGCGCAGCTTTCCGACACGCTTTTGGTGCTCACCGGTAGCCGCGTTCAAAAGGTCAACGGACCGGTGAACAAGGTCGAACTAAAGGGCTTACGCCTCGCCGGCTACGTGTCCGATCAGGAACTGCGTGCGCTCTACGAGCATGCTATGGCGCTGGTGTCGCCATCTCATTATGAGGGTTTCGGGTTGCCGCCGGTCGAAGCCATGTTGTGCGGCTGTCCGGCGATCGTCAGCAACGCGGCCGCCATGGTCGAAATTTGCGGCGATGCCGCTTTGCACTGCGACGCGGACGACTCCGACGAACTCGCGCGCCTTATGCGCATTGTCCATGACGACCCGGCTCGCCGGGATGCACTGATAGAGGCCGGCAAGGCACGGGCCGCGCGCTATACGTGGCGTTCGACCGCGGGCGTGCTGCTTGACCTTTGCCTGAGAGTAGGCAGCACAGAGAAGCGGTCGGTCGCGGTCAAGCCGGCCCTCAAACAAACCAGCGCACGCAGTTGATGAACCGCGTCTGATTTGCGCTGGAGATACTTACAGTTGGTTCGCAGCGAGGTCGCGTCATGACGCCGGCATTCTCAGTCTATCTGGACCTCGTTCGCGCCACCGCGGCACTTCTGGTGCTGCTTTATCATGCCTCGAATGACGAGTTCGGCGGACAGTGGCTGAAGCACGCGTTCTCTCACACTGGAACGCCCGGCGTCATCATCTTCTTTGTCCTATCCGGTTTCGTGATTTCTTGGACTGCCGCAACCAAAGAAAAGGACTTTAAGGTCTTTATCATTAACCGGCTGGCGCGGCTCTGGTCAGTGGCCATTCCAGCGCTGGTGCTGACTTATGTCGCGGACCGGATCGGTTATGCCATTTATCCGCAAATCTATTCCGTGATCGAGAACTGGACCTCGCTCATCGCGCATCCCTTCGATCAACTGGCGATGTCGGCTGTCTTTCTCAACCAGGTCTGGTTTCTGGATGCTCGGCCGCTCTCCAATAATCCATTTTGGTCGCTGAGTTATGAGTGGTGGTACTATGCGGCTTTCGGCTGCTTCGTGCTTCTGCGAGGGCGGGCTGGCTTGCTTCTGGGCATCGCCGCGCTGGCCGTCATGGGCCCGAAAATCTGGCTGCTATTTCCGGTTTGGCTGATGGGTGTGGCCGTGCATCGCCTCGGTCTCCGCCGTACGTTGCCGATGTCGGCCGCGATCCCGATGTTTTTGGCGCCGCTGGGCGTTTTGGGTGTCTTTGCGCTCTATGAGGCGTTACATCTCCGAGCGCTCGTCGAGGGCACGATCGATCATCGCTATCTGTCGTTTTCGATCATCTTTATCCCCGCGACCATGTTCGGCGTGCTAATGGCGTTGAATTTGTATGCCTTTCCGTCGCTCGAACGATACCTCGCACCGTGGCTGGGCAAAATTGAAAAGCCGGTGCGCTACGTGGCGGGCGCAACGCTTTCCATTTATCTCTACCATTACCCGCTGCTTTACTTGAGCGGCGCGCTCTTTCGGGTCGAACCCACATCGCCCCTTTGGAAGAACCTAGGGATCGTTGTCTGCACGCTCGCCTGTTGCATTGCTCTGAGTGCCGTTACTGAAAGTAAGAAACGGCTCGTGCGCGGTTGGCTGGAAGAGCTTTGGCAACTCGTCTTACGGCCGGAACCCGATTCAGTGGCGCAACTGCCCAAGGAGGCTCCTGTTGCCGGGGCGTCGTATGGTCTCGACAAGGTACAGTCCGCCGGCGGCGCTAGCTGAACAATTTCGTGAAATATACCTCTTAATAGGCAGTTGCGACCGTTTGGGTGCGAATGTCGGCGCGGCGATATTTCATGTTCGCCACCGAAAGCCCCCAGATCAATCCGAGCAGGAGAAAAAAGTGACGCCAATGATCGGTGTCGATGATTATGCCTTCGCCAGCTTCGCCGACGAAAGTTGCGTAGGCCGCAATGAGATAGGGCTGCCAGGGAGTAGGCTGGCGCGCGGTGCGTAGGCCGAGCAATAATGTCGCCACGACCATGGTCAAATAGGCGGCGCCCCCAATCCAGCCATAGACGAGATAGGCCTGCATATAGACGTTATGTTGCTGGCCCCCGAAAATGTTCGCGAAGCCAAATGGGCCCATCCCGTTGGGATTCTCCAATATCGAGGTCAGGGCCTGCTGCTGCAGACCGAAGCGGCCGGCGGTCCCGACATCGTAAGGCTGGATCGCCTTCGCACGCTCTAAGAACATGGCGTGGATCGAGTCGATCGATGTGAGTGCGATCACGAAAATCGCCAAGGCGATCGCTGTTGCCACCGAAAGGAACACGATGCGCATGCGCATTCGTGGGCTGGACGTTGCAGCAAAAAGAATTGCGATGGCGACAACGGCTGACACACCAAAATGAATCCAGCTGCCGCGGGAGAAGCCCAGCAGCAGCCCGCCCAATAAGAATGCCATCACCATCACGTCGACAATTCTGAACCCGCGTCCCAAAAATTCGACGATCAGGAGGACGATGGGGAAGATCAGGAATGGCCCGTAAACGTTCGGATCCTTGAAGGTGGCCCGAATGCGGTCATCGGACAAAAGAATATCGGAGCCGGGAAGCAAATGAAAATAGCCAATATAGCCGGCCACCGTCGCTAGCAGGGCCGCGAGAATGTAAGCTCGGCGCAGTAGCTTGAGTCGGATCAGATCGCCGCTGCTGAACAGTACAGCAAACATGATCGCTGCCACACCGAGATAAACCGAAGTTCCAAAATACTGGATGGGGTTTTGGTTTAATACGGGATGGAGTTCCTGGGTAGTGGCGACTTCCAAAAGCGACATCGCTCCGCCGACAAGCCAAACGACGGTCAGTATGAGGAGTGGCGCTAGTCGTCGATCGAACGGGAGGCGTGCGGCAACGCATGCGATCAACAGCACGAACATCATCAGGTCATGCGGCGACGGCTCGATGACGGCGATGCAGCTCAGCAGGACCGTGACGAAAAGAACGAGATTCAACAGCCGCTCGGCGAGAACCGCCGAGCTTCCGGGATGCCCCCTTGCCTGAGCCATCGCCGGCCCGCGAGCGTCCATCAATAAGCGCCTTCGCCGCGGATGAGCGCGAACGGCGTCCGGGCCAGGATGTAAAGGTCGAACAGGATCGACCAGTTCTCGATGTAATAGAGATCGTGCTCGACGCGGCGCTGGATTTTCTCTCGGCTGTCGGTTTCGCCGCGCCAGCCGTTGATTTGGGCCCAGCCGGTGATGCCGGGCTTGACCCGGTGCCGCGCGAAATAACCGTCCACCGCTTCGTCGTAGAGATGATTTTCCGCCTTGGCGTGGATCGCGTGCGGCCGCGGGCCGACCAGCGACAGGTTGCCGGTGAAAACGACATTGAACAGTTGCGGCAGTTCGTCGAGGCTGGTCTTGCGGATGAAACGGCCGACACGAGTAACGCGCGGGTCGTTTTTCGTCACCAGTTTTTCGGCGGTGGCGTCGCTGTCGTCGACGTAGAGCGAGCGGAATTTGAGGATTTCGACGAGCTCATTGTTGAAACCATAGCGCCGCTGCTTGAAGAAAACCGGCCCCCTGCTGTCGAGCTTGATCGCCAGTGCGATCAGAAGCATGAGCGGCGCGGCGCAGATCAGCGCCAGGGAGCCAACGATCTTGTCGAACAGCCACTTCATGACGACGTCCCAATCCGCGATCGGACGGTCGAAAATGTCGAGCACTGGAACGTTGCCGATATAAGAATAGGAACGCGGACGGAACCGCAATTTGTTGGTGTGTGCCGATAGCCGAATGTCGAGCGGGAGCACCCAGAGTTTTTTCAACATCTGCAGAATGCGGCCTTCGGCCGAGATCGGCAGCGAGAAGATGACGAGGTCGACACGGGTGTGGCGCGCGAATTCGACAAGGTCATCGACGGTACCGAGCTTGGGAACGCCATCGCAGGTGGCGGCGCTGCGGTCGTCGTTGCGATCGTCGAACACGCCGATCACCCGCACGTCGGAGTCGCGTTGCGCGGCAAGGGTTGAGATCAGCGATGCGCCGCTGTTGTCCGAACCGACAACGACGGTGCGGCGGTCAAGCCGGCCTTGACGCGTCCACTGCCGTACGAACAAGAATAGCCCGCGCCGGAATGCGATCAGCGTGACTAGGCCCACCACGTAGAAGCTGCCGAGCCAGACGCGGGAAAATTCGTCGCCGGCTTCGGTGAAGTAGGACGCGGTCACGGCGATCAAGAACACCACCGACCATGCCGAAGCCAACCGCATATACTGTTTTTCGTGGCCGCGGAACGCCTGCACCTGATAAATGTCGGCTGCTTGAAATGCCAACATCGAGAGTAGCGCGATGCCGACAACGCTGCCGATATAATAGCGTGCCGACTCGACCGTCGGGCCGACGTACCAGAGATAAAGCACGACCCCGATCGCGGCGACCAGGACAATTTCGATCGCTCGCACGATGCCGGCTAGGACGATCGGTGAGTAGGCCGGCTTGAATTCTTCCGCTGCGACTTCAAGCGCCGCGGATGATAGCGGCGAGATGGGCTGCGGTTTCACATTGGTGCGCGGCATCGCCTTGACCGCCGACGACACGACCGCGGCGGTTTCAAATATCGTGCCGTGCTCGAGGCCGGACATGGTTAACAAAAACCTCTCTGCCTGGGGCGGGATGCCCGCCTTCGATATCGGCAGTTGGTTGCAACGTAGTGAACAAACTTCAAAAATTGGTTAGGGTAGTTGAGTAACGCCGCGCACCGCCATGGCTTCGCGATAGGCGGCAAGGTTGCATTCCACCATGGTGTTTAGCGAGAACTCGCCGCGCACCCGCGCCTTGAGCGCGGTCGCGCCGACCCGCATTTGCGCCGGATCGTCGATGGCCCCGGCGATGGCCCCGATCAGCGCCGCAATATCGTCGACCGGGATCAGTTGGGAGGATTGCGGTCCGAATATCTCCGGGACGCCACCGACGTCGGTGGCAATGATCGGCACTCCGGCGGCGGCGGCCTCAAGGACGACATAAGGCAGCGATTCGGCGCGTGACGGGATGACCAGCATGCGTCCCATCGTGAAAGCCTTGCGCGCCGGACAATGGCCGATGAAATGGATCTGGTCTGCGACCCCGAGGCGACGGGCCTGGGCTCGCAGCTTTTCGGCGTCCGGCCCTTCGCCGGCAATGGTCGCGCTTACGCAGCGGCCGGATTGCTGAAGAATGGCGAGCGCCTCGATAAGGACATCGATGGCCTTGACCGGACGCAGTTCGCCCACGCAGACGATATCGGTGGCGTCCGGTCCGGCGATAACGGGTTCGAACTCGCTTTCGGCGATACCGTTGCGCACGACGCGTACCATCGCGCGGGGGCTGGCGATCACGCTGCGGTATAGATCGGCGATGTAGCTGCTTTCGAACAGAAACAAATCGGTGAGCGGATTGAGGAGGCGCTCCAGCGAGCGATAAAAGCCGCCCTTAAGCGTGCCGGGACAATAAACCAGCGATCCGCCATGAGGCGTATAGGCGCGGATCGCTTGCGGCGCGCCCAGCGCCAGGCGCGCCAGGGCTGCGCCCTTGGCGCCGTGGCCGTGAAGCACGTCCGGTGCTATCGCCCTCGCCCGTTGAGAAATGCGCCACAGCGCATATACGTCACGCGCCGTAAGCTCGCGGGCGATCGGAACGCGATCGATGCCGAGCGCAAGGCTCGGCGCAAGGTCCGCGAGAATAGCGTCGGCGCGGTCGCCGCCGGTCATGCTGTCAACAATGAGTCCGACGCGATGGCCGCGCTCGATTTGACCCAGCGCCACGTCGACCACATGCCGGAACAGTCCGCCTAGCGGAGCCCGCAATACGTGCAGAATCTTCAGACTGGCGGGAGCAACGCCGACTCTATTCGATGCGTTCGCCGGCGCGCGCGCCACCGCCATGGCCGTGGGACTAAAAGCCGCCCGGTTCAGATCGATCGGCCGCAGCTCGCCCATGCGCGATTTCCTAAATCCCGCGGTAAAACATTAAGTCGGATTGAGAGCCCTTGGAGGTTAATAAAGCCTCACGCCATGGCCGCGGCGGCCCCGCAAAGCGGCCTTAACCGGATAGCAACCTTAATGGTTTGTGATCAGCTATGGTTTTCCGGTCGGTGAGTCAGTTCTTTGTTGCGAGGACACCCGCCATGAGCGCGGCGTCGCCGCCGCCCGTAGCCTGGGCGCCGTCCGAAGGGGAGTTGGACCTGCCGGCGCTCGGCGCGACGCTGTGGCGCAAGAAATGGCGAATTCTGCGCCCGACCATTCTTGTTGGGCTGGTCACGCTTGTCGTGGTCCAGATGATCACTCCCCGATACCTCTCGGAGTCGCGGGTATTCATTGAGGGACGCGATAATGTGTATTTGCGCAGTACGGCCGATAGCAACAACACCGATCCGGCGACCGTCGACCAAGAGGCGGTGACGAGCCAGGCCCAAATCATCCTGTCGCGCGATCTCGCGCGGGAAGTGATTGACAAGCTTAAGCTCGGCACCCGGCCAGAATTCGACCCGGCCTTGAACGGTGTATCGCCGGTCAAGGCCGTGCTCGGTCTCTTGGGCCTGGTCAAGGACCCCTTGAGCATGACGCCGGAAGAACGGGTGCTCGAGGCGTATTACGATCGCCTTACGGTGACCCCAGTCGACAAATCGCGTGTCATCAACATCGATTTCCTGTCGCAGGATCCCGAACTTGCCGCGCGTGTCGCCAACGCCATCGCCGACGGCTATCTGGTGCGCCAACGCGAGGCCAAGCAAGAGCAGGCGCGATCCGCGGGCCAATGGCTGGCCGGCGAGATCGATTCCATGCGCCAGAAGGTGGAAGACGCCGAATCAAAGGTCGAGGACTTTCGCGCCAAGGCCAATCTGCTTGTCGGCACCAACAACACCACCTTGTCTGCGCAGCGGCTCAGCGAGGTCAACACCCAACTGGCCGCGGCGCGCGCGCAAAAGGCCGATGCCGAGGCCAAGGCCAAGCTGATCCGCGACATGCTGCGCTCCGGCCAGCCGATCGAATCGTCGGATATTCTCAATTCCGACCTAATTCGCCGGCTTGATGAGCAGCGTGTGACGTTGCGTGCGCAACTCGCCGAACAATCGTCGACGCTGCTCGACGGTCATCCGCGCATCAAGGAATTGCGGGCGCAGATCGCCAACCTTGACGACCAGATCAAGGCCGAGGCCGAAACGCTGGCGCGCTCGTTCGAAAACGATGCGAAGCTTGCCGGCGCGCGGGTCGATGCGCAGACCGCAAATTTCGATCAGCTCAAAACCCAGGCCGCATCGAGCAACGAGCAAGATGTGCAATTGCGCGCGCTCGAGCGCGACGCCAAATCGCAACGCGATCTGCTGGAGTCTTATCTCGCCAAATACCGCGAGGCGATGTCGCGCGATACCATCAATTCGACACCGGCCGACGCCAGGGTTATTTCCCGCGCCACGGTTTCGAACGTCCCGTCCTATCCGAAGAAACTTCCGACCGTCCTGATTGCGACTTTCGCCGCCCTGGTGCTCGGTTGCGGCCTGACCGTGACCTCGGAGATTTTGTCGGCCCCCGCGGGATTTGCGCCGGCGCGCGCAGACCCGGGCGCGATCGCGGTCGCGGGGTACCCGCCGCGTGTTGCGGCGGTCGCGGACGAAACGCGACTAAGCGACCCGCGCTTCGCCACCGCTATCCCGGTCAGCACAATCGCGGACATCGCCTATAGCTTGCGCTGTGCCGGCGCCGCCGGCGGGCGGATTGCCGTCATCGGGGTCATGCCCGGCATGAACACCAGCCAGACCGCGATCAAGCTCGCTCGCGCATTGGCGGAGGATTCGGGTGTTGTGCTGATAGGTCTTGCGTCCGGCGGCACGGCGATTCGGGCGATTTCCACGGAGCCGAATGCCAGCGGTCTTGCCGATCTCGCGCGCGGCGCGGCGTCGTTCGGGGATATTATCACCAAGGACAAAGTATCGCCGCTGCACCTGATATCCTGCGGACACGACCCCATCGACCGTATCGAGATTCTTTCTGCGCCCGGCATGACCACCAATTTCGATGCGTTGGCACGCAGCTACGATCATGTCGTGATCGACGCCGGGCCAATCGGCGGACCGGAACTTGGCCAACTCGCCGAAATTGCCCCGCACGCCGTGCTCATCGCCGAAAATCTGGCAAGTGCGGCGACGAAGTCGGCACAAGATGTCCTCAGGGCCTCAGGTTTCAGCGATGTGACGCTGGCGGTGGCCGGGCGTGGCGGTTTGGAAACTGCCGCCGCTGCATAACATTCGCGGCACCGCGATCTCGTCGCTACGCCAGATTTGCGAAGAGTAACAGTTGACCCTACCGCGACCTTGGCAAAGGATTATCAGTTACGCGTAGGGATAGTGATGCCTCCGAGCAGGGAACATCCGTGTCAGGCCTGAAACAGACGATCGTCCGCGGCGGGTTGGAATCGCTGTATTTCACCGGCGCGCATATCGTCCTAAAGCCTTTTGTCGCCGGCATCGGGGCTATCCTGACGCTGCACCATGTGCGTCCGCCGCGGCCCGGCCGTTTCCAGCCCAACCGGCTGCTCGAAGTCACGCCGCGCTTCCTTGCACGCGTGGTCAAAAGTCTGCGCCGCTCGGGACTTGATCTGATCAGTCTCGATGAGATGCACCGCCGTATCGTCGAGCGCGATTTCTCGCGGCGTTTTGTCTGTCTAACCTTCGACGACGGCTATCGCGACACGCTACAATGGGCCTATCCGATCCTCAAAAGCGCGGCCGTGCCGTTCGCGGTCTACGTGCCGACGAGTTTCCCCGACCGGCTCGGCGAATTATGGTGGCTGGTGCTGGAAGCAGTGATCGCACGTAACGACCGCATCGGTCTTGTGATCGACGGCCGCGATTGCAAGTTCGACTGCGGCACGGTGGCCGAGAAGCGATCGCTTTTCGACCAGGTCTATTGGTGGCTGCGGCGCCGCTCGACGGAAACGGAAATGCGCAGCGTGGTGCGCAATCTCGCCGCCTTTTATCAGGTGGATATCGCGGCGTTCTGCGAGGAATTGTGCATGAGTTGGCCGGAACTCGCGAAACTCGCATCCGACCCGCTTGTCACCATTGGCGCGCACACGGTCAATCATCCGATGTTGGCAAAATTATCGCCGCAGGCCGTGCGCTCGGAAATGGAATTGAGCCGATCGGTCATCGAGGCGGCGCTCGCGGTGCGGCCCGAACATCTATCCTATCCGATCGGCGACCCCACCTCGGCCGGGCCACGCGAGTTCGAGATCGCGGCCGAACTCGGCTTTAAAACCGCGGTCACGACCCGGCCGGGCGTGCTGTTTCCCGAGCACGCCGATCACCTGACCGCGCTGCCGCGGATTTCGCTTAACGGCGATTACCAGCGTGTGCGTTACGTGCGCGTATTGCTGTCCGGTGCCGCGACGGCGATGTGGAATGGCTTCCGCCGCCTCGATGCGGCTTAGCGGGGATCAGGGATCAATGGTCAGGTATCAGAAGTTTTGCTGATCACTGATCCCTGGTGCCTGGTGCGCTCATCCAGCGCACCAAGGGCATTGCCGGTAACACCCAACCCAGACCTGCAATCACATAATAAGCGATCGACAAGACAGAATTGTCTCGGATTGTCGGAAATTGCGCCAGCGCCATTGCCACCAGTGCCCACACTATGACGAGCACGAACAGCACAATGGCGCCGATGAATTTGCGCAGGCGGATCGGCATGGCAGAGCTTCGCTCGGTTGCGAGGGCAGGGGCGAGCACTATATGGTCGGCGTGGCTGCGACAAGCGATCGATGATGACGGCTCACGTTTCCGACCACCATGCGCGCGCGGTCCGGTTGTGGCTTTACGCCGTCGCCGCGCTCGTGCTCGCCATGGTTTTGGTCGGCGGCGCGACGCGGCTTACCGAATCCGGTTTATCGATCACCGAATGGCAGCCGGTCACCGGCACGCTGCCGCCGCAGAACGCGGCGCAATGGCAGACCGAGTTCGAGAAATATCAGGCCATTCCGCAATACCGCGCGCTTAATCGTGGCATGAGTCTTAGCGCGTTCAAGACCATTTATTGGTGGGAATGGACGCACCGGCTTCTCGGCCGGACCATCGGCGCAGCATTTCTTTTGCCGTTCTTGTGGTTTTTATGGCGCGGCTGGGTGGCCCGGCGCTTACGCCCGCGGCTTTGGCTGATCTTCGGTCTGGGCGCGCTACAGGGCGCGGTCGGCTGGTGGATGGTGGCCTCGGGCCTCGCCGATCGTGTCGAAGTGTCGCAATACCGGCTGGCGACGCATCTCGTCCTCGCCGGCGCGATCTATGTCGCGCTGATCTGGACGGCGCAGCGCTTGGACGATCGGCCGTTTCCGCTTCCCGCGCCGGCGGCGGAGGGAACGGCGGGAGTTCGCCTGCGCGCCGGCGCCATCGGCCTTCTCATCCTGGTGCTGGCGCAAATCTATCTTGGCGCGCTGGTTGCCGGATTGCGCGCCGGTTACGTTTACAATACTTGGCCGCTGATCGACGGTGCGATGCTGCCGCGACTGTCGCGGCTATTTTTCGACGTCCCGCTCTGGCGTAATTTTTTTGAAAATGCGCTGACCGTGCAGTTCGATCACCGCATGCTAGCCTACGCGATCCTGTTCTGTGCGCTGTTCCACGCATTCGATGCGATGCGCTTAGTGAAGACCGGCTGGGTCGTGGTCAGCGCCGTCGTGCTGGCGGCTGCGGTCGCGGTTCAGGCGGCGCTCGGCATCTTGACGCTCCTCGGGCGCGTGCCAATCGATCTCGCTCTGATGCACCAGGCCATGGCGATGCTGGTTCTGACCGTCGCCACAACGCATGCGGCGTTGCTCGCCCGCCGCCGCGTGCCGCGCGAAAGCATCCCGTTGGCGCCGGTGTGATTACGCCGCCAGCGCCTGCTCCAAATCGGCGATGATATCTTCCTTGTCCTCGATGCCGATCGACAGCCGCACCACGTCGGGACCGGCGCCGGCTTGAACTTTTTGCGCGTCGCTGAGCTGGCGGTGCGTGGTCGAGGCCGGATGAATGATGAGCGAGCGGGTGTCGCCGATATTGGCGAGGTGCGAGAACAGCTTTACGTTGGAGACGAGCTTTACCCCCGCGTCATAGCCGCCCTTCAGGCCGAACGTAAACACCGCGCCGGCGCCGTTCGGGCAGTATTTCTTGGCGAGGTTGTGATAGCGGTCGCCGGGCAGACCCGGATAGCTGACCCAGGCGACTTGTGGATGCGCCGCGACCCATTCGGCGACGGCTTGCGCGTTTTCGCAATGCTGGCGCATGCGCAACGGCAGCGTCTCGATGCCGGTCAGGATCAGAAAGGCGTTGAACGGCGACAGCGCCGGCCCGAGATCGCGCAGCGCCAGCACCCGGCAGGCGATGGCGAAAGCGAAATTGCCGAACGTCTCGTGCAGCACGATGCCGTGATATTCCGGGCGCGGCTCGCTCAGCATCGGATAACGCCGCTCACGCGACCAGTTGAAGGTCCCGCCGTCGACGATCATGCCGCCGATCGAGTTGCCGTGGCCGCCCAAAAATTTGGTCAGCGAATGCACCACGATGTCGGCGCCGTGGTCGAACGGTTTGCACAAATACGGCGTGGCGAGCGTGTTGTCGACGATATAGGGCACGCCGGCGCGGCGCGCGATTTGCGAGACCGCCGCCATATCGGTGATGACGCCGCCCGGATTGGCGATCGACTCGGTAAAGATCGCCTTGGTCTTCGGGCTGATGGCGCGTTCGAACGAGGCAATGTCATCGGGGTCCGCCCACACCACGTTCCAGCCGAAATTCTTAAAGGCATGATTGAACTGATTGATCGAGCCGCCATACAGTTTCTTCGAAGCCACGAACTCGTCGCCGGGCTGCAACAGGCAATGAAAAATCAAAAACTGCCCGGCATGACCCGATGCGGTAGCCAGTCCCGCGGTGCCACCTTCCAGCGCAGCAACGCGCTCCTCGAGCACCGCATTGGTCGGGTTGCCGATGCGTGTGTAAATGTTGCCGAAGGCTTGCAAGCCGAACAACGAGGCGGCGTGATCGACACTTTCGAAAACATAGGAGGTGGTCTGATAGATCGGCGTGGCGCGCGCGCCGGTGGTCGGATCGGGTTGCGCGCCGGCATGGACGGCAAGCGTGGAGAAGCCCGGGGTGCGTTCGGTCATCGGCCGATCCTCGTTGGGACAGCGGTCGCCCCGGTTTATAGGACCGGCCGGGGGCGTCAAGGCGCGGCGGGGGCGTTGCGTTAACGGGTGAAACACGCGCTGTCGGGTGCGGCGGCCGCAGTAATTTATGCTCGCGATAGGCTGGATATTGAGGCTATTTGAAGTTTTTGAGCGCGGCGCGGCAGCCGGCCGAAATGCGGTTGCGATTGCTTTTTAGGCAAGCCGCGACGCGTTCGCGATCCGGGATGTATTGTCCGCAATAAGTAAAGGCGTCCGACATGCAGCGGCCGTTATCCGCCGCAGCGGTCCTGACGGCGACGGGTGTGGCGAGGAGCGAAAGCAGAACCAAGCCGATGGCAGCGCGCGAATTCATAGACCTTCCCAATTTGGGGCGACAAATCATAATACCCATTAGATTAGATTCGATAGACGCCGATAAGTTCAATTCAAAAATGCAATTCATTGTCCATCGTCGTTGCGTTGGCTTCGATCCGCGGCCCCAGTCACGCCGCCGGGGGCGCTCGACCGGTTGAGCGACAGGCGCTGGACGCCGCCACCGGCCACAGCCTTTCTCGAACTGAGCGTGCGGGTATTGACCCCCATCCAGGCGATCTCCGAGGACAGCCGGCCATATTCGATCTTGGGGCAGCGGTTCATCACCACCTTCAACCCGCTGGCCTCGGCGAGCGCGGCGGCTTCATCGTTGCGCACGCCGAGCTGCATCCAGATCACCTGGGGACGCGGCTTAAGCGCCAGCGCCTCTTGGACGATGCCCAGCGCGAATTTGGAGCTACGGAAAATGTCGACCATGTCCACGGGCCGGGGAATGTCGGCAAGTCGCGCATAAATCGGCTGACCGAGCAACGTGTGACCGTCGTGTCCCGGGTTGACCGGGATCATGGCGTAGCCGCGTTCCAGGAGATATTTGAAGGCAAAGTAGCTTGGCCGGTTTTCCTTTTCCGAGGCGCCGACCATGGCGATCGTCTTCACGGTATTGAGGATGCCGCGGATATAGGCGTCCGGATAAGAGTCGTGATTCATGGGAGCCGCCGGTCTCAGCGGTCCTCCCATTTCGGCTCGCGCTTTTCGATGAAAGCGCTGATGCCTTCCTCGGCGTCGCGCACCAGCAGGTTTTCGACCATCACACCTGAGACATAATCGTAGGCCTCGGCAAGCGGCATTTCGAGTTGGCGATAGAACCCTTCCTTGCCGATCTTGACCGTCAATGCCGACTTAGCGGTTATTTTTTCCGCGAGCTTGAGAGCTTCCGCGCGCTCGTGACCAGGAGCGACCACACGGTTGACGAGGCCGATGCGCTCGGCATATTCGGCCGAAATCATTTCCCCGGTGAGCAGCATTTCCATCGCGGCTTTGCGCGAAACGTTGCGCGACAGCGCGACCATTGGCGTCGAACAGAATAGCCCGATATTGACGCCCGGCGTGGCGAATTTCGCGGTGCTCGAGGCGATTGCGAGATCGCAGCTCGCGACCAGCTGGCAACCTGCCGCCGTGGCCGTGCCCTGCACGGCCGCGATGACCGGCTGCGGCAGCATCACGATCTGCTGCATCACGGCGCTGCACATCGACATGATATGCTTGAAATAGGCACGGCCGCCGTCGGGATCGGAGCGGTGCCCATTAAGTTCCTTGAGATCGTGGCCGGCGGAATAAGCCGGACCGTTGGCGGCAAGCACCACCGCGCGCACGCTGGCATCATGCGCGATCGCGGTGAGCGCATCGCCGAGCGCTTCCAGCAATGTCTCGGACAGGCTATTGCGCGCTTGCGGCCGGTTCAGCGTCAGGACCGCAATGCTCGAAACGTCCTCGCGCAACAGGATCAGCGGCGCGGCGGCGGTGGCCCTGGCGGTTTGAATATTCATCGGACTGATCCAATAGTTGTCGCGGATTTGGCCTTCGCCTCGGCCCATTATATCCGATCTGGGACGCCACGGGAGGACCGACATGGCAGAAATGGCGGCGCCTAAACTGACGCGCAAGGAGCTTATCGAGCGATTACGTGCCGAATTCCCGGAAACATCCCATGCCGTCGGCGACTACGAAATCGAAGAGGTTTGGCATGGCGGCTGCCGCTTGCGGTTGCCTTATAGCGATAAATCGCTGCGGCCGGGCGGCACCGTATCGGGGCCGATCATGATGGCCCTTGCCGATTTCACCATGTATGTGGCGGTGCTTTCCGCCATCGGCTGGGTGCCGCTGGCGGTAACCACCAATCTCACCATCAATTTTCTCAAAAGGCCCGCGGCGCGGGATCTGATCGCGGAAGCACGCCTGATCAAGCTCGGCAAGCGGCTCGCCGTCGGCGAGGTCGGCATACGCTCCGACGGCATGGATGAGCTGGTGGCGCATGTGACTTCGACCTATTCGATACCCGCCTAGGGTCCAATGGTATTTTTATACCTCTAGTGCAAGCGATTGAATTTATTCAGAATAGGCGTGTGGGCGATTGACCTGCGGCGGCGTCCCCGCTAGAAGCCTGCGCACGGCGCCGGAATTGCGGACGCCGCAAACGCATACGGATGCCGTTATGAAGACCTTTTCGGAGAAGCCTGCGGACGTCGAGAAGAAGTGGGTCATGATCGACGCCGAAGGGCTCGTCGTCGGCCGGCTCGCCTCGATCGTGGCGCTGCGGCTGCGCGGTAAGCACAAGCCGACATTCACGCCGCATGTCGATTGCGGCGACAACGTCATCGTCATCAACGCCGCCAAGGCGGTGCTGACCGGCCGCAAGGCCGAGCGCAAAATCTACTACAAGCACACCGGCTATATCGGCGGCATCAAGGAGCGCACCGCGAAATCGATCCTGGCCGGCCGCTTTCCCGAGCGTATCGTGGAAAAGGCGATCGAACGCATGCTGCCCCGTGGCCCGCTCGGCCGCCAACAGCTCAGCAATCTTCGGGTCTATCCGCGCGCCGAGCATCCGCACGCGGCGCAGCAGCCCGAGACGCTCGATATTGCCGCGATGAACCGCAAGAATAAGAGGATCGCGTAATGGCCGAGACCATGCAGACGCTTGAGGAGCTTTCCACGCTGAAGCCGGCGGCGGCGCCGCAACCGCCCAAATATGTGCAAAAGCTCGACAAGCAGGGCCGCGCCTATGCCACCGGCAAACGCAAGGACGCTGTGGCGCGGGTCTGGATCAAGATGGGCGCCGGCAAGATCGTCATCAACACTCGGACGGTGGAAACCTATTTTGCTCGCCCGGTGCTGCGTATGCTAATTCAGCAGCCGCTGGTCGCCGCGAACCGGCAAGGTCAATACGACGTCGTCTGCACCGTGTCCGGCGGCGGCCTGTCGGGCCAAGCTGGCGCCGTTCGCCATGGTCTGTCAAAGGCGCTGATGCGGCACGAGCCGGACCTGCGCCCGGTGCTCAAGCGCGGCGGCTTTCTCACCCGCGACAGCCGCGTCGTCGAGCGCAAGAAGTACGGCAAGGCCAAAGCCCGCCGCAGCTTCCAGTTCTCGAAGCGGTAAAGCTTCCGTCGTCAAATTCCGGGCTCAGAGCATCGCTCTGCCCCGGAATGACGCCGCCTTAGAAAAACGCCAAGGTCCGGATTTCGATGCTCTCGCGCGGACGCGCGTTCGGCGGTGTTGTCGGATCTTCGAACGCGGTATGCGCGGTCCAGCGGGCGCGGCCGTCTTTCTCCGAATCGAACACCTTGAATACGTAGGCCTCCTCGCGCCGCATGCGTGGAAACCAGAACCATTTGTGTGCCGGATTGTACTTGATCGCGTAGGTTTGACCGATGCGGCCGGGGGCGCGCCGTTCCGAGACAATCATGTCGTTCGGCGACAGTGTTCGCGCGTCCGCCATCGCCAGCGGATAAGTCTCGACCGGATGGCGGATCGGCCGCCACACCTGGATGATGGCGAAGCGGCGCTGCAACAATTCATCCGCTTCGTCCGGCAGGATATCGCGTACGCGCTGCGGAGCCGACCATTCGGTGTAGTCATTGTGCACGCGGCGCACGACTTCGCGGATTTGCTTGGCCTCGCGCTGTTCGTCGTCGGCGGTGCGCAGCGTGTGGTCGAACACCACGACGCGCTTGGCACCACTCTCGGCTTTGATCAAGGCCTCCATCTCCGGATAATAGACGCGCTTGATCTCGTCCGCGGCGAAGAAATCCGCGACCTTGGTGTCGTGACGCACGAAGCGGAAGCCGTTGCGCTCCAGCGCAAAATCTGGCGCGTGCGGGCGGCCGTTGTGGATGGTCACGCGCCGCGGATCCGGCGTGCCGCCGGAGCGCGCGTCGCTGCCGCCGGGCGTAGCGACGATCGTGAAGACCTTGCTGCCGTCATCGACGATGTAGTTAAGCGTCGCCTCGATCGTGTCGGGCGCGCTGTCGGGCTTTAAGAGTTCAGCGGTGGCGCTCTGAGTCATGGGCAACTCCTATCGTTGCTAATAATCTATGTGCGTGACGCTCCTAAGTGAAGCGGGAGCGTTTCGCGAGAAATCTATGCTCCATGACGGCCGATGCATAAAATTTCGTGCCACCGGCTTACCCAACGACAACCGTATTCACGCGTGCCGCGCGTCATGTCGCGAGCGCGCGACCGCCTTTATCGCGGCAAAGCCGACCTGCACATTTCACTTTGGAAAATACGGAGCCGACAATTGTCACTATCGCAATTTTCAAAATTTTTTTCCGAAAAACTCGCGATATCGACGATAGATTCGGCAAAGGCTGAATAGCGAACGTTCATCGCCTCTGCAAAATCCGTGATAGGCATTTCCCCGTTCGGTAGTTGTGCGTAGCACGCGGCGGGGGCCTTCGGTTCATGTTCGCACGTCTCGCAGAAGAGTCGATGTCGCTCGATATCGGCACACTTCTTGTGATCGCAACTTGTGTGACCGCGCTTTTGGGTTGCTTCCTGCTGGTCGCCTGGATGCAGGATCGTATCGCGGCGCTGGCATGGTGGGGAGCGGCGTATCTGATCGGGGGCTTCTCCGGCGTGCTGTGGCGCTTCGACGAGGTGCTTTCGCCGCCGTTTCCGTCAGGCATGGCCGTCGCGCTTTTATTCGTCGCCGTCGGTATGATTTGGAGCGCGGCGCGCTTATTTCACGGCCGGCCGCT
>Ga0181525_10001196_pt1 | contig 22344 bp, 21 predicted proteins | sample PEATcosm2014_Bin_48_FD_121100 | JGI IMG/M metagenome (GOLD analysis project Ga0181525, IMG submission 121100) | Peatland microbial communities from MTU Mesocosm Facility, Houghton, MI, USA - PEATcosm2014_Bin06_10_metaG | ecosystem: Environmental > Terrestrial > Soil > Wetlands > Peat | place... | reverse complement strand
GGTGGCCAGCTCGCCCGCGGTCAGCGCACGGGGCTGAACACCAGTGCGAGGGCGGGGCGCGGGCGGGGCAGGGGGCACCGGCGCCGCGGCAACCGGCGCGGCCGGGGCAGCGGCGACGGGTGCCACCACCTGCGGCTCAGCCGCCGCCGGAACATGCAGCGTGGCATGGGAGGGCTCAGCCGCCGCGGCGGGCGCATGTGCGGCGGGCGGCGCGGCGGGTGCTGCCCCAGGGGCTACCCCGCGCTTCTTGCGCACCTCAACCTGCACCACCTTGGACCGGCCATGCGAAAAGCTCTGCCGCACCGATCCGGCATCGACAGTATGTCCCGCATCGCCGCGCGCAGTCGGGCGCAGCGAAAGCCTGCCTTTGGTCTCAGTCTGGTCGTTGCCGTCACTCATTGCCTAATCCGGTCCATTCAACGTCTTGGCTGCCTTCTGAGGGGCAACCTGATTGGGCTCTACTGCCCGCTTAAATTTCTGGCCGCAACACCTGCGAGCCGTAAACTCTCATTTTGGATCTTCGTCGCCAGACTGCCCGCCGCAATTGCGACATGCACGGCCTGCTCACGGCCAAAAATCCGCCCCTGCTCTTCCGAGGTCAGCACCGTCACCACGGGAACATCCCGCCCGCCGATAAACCTCGCCCGTTCCTCAGGGCTACCATCCACGGCCTGCATGACCAGCCCGGCTCTCCCCGAGGCCAACCACTCCCGCGCCTTCTCAAACCCGGCAATCGCACCGCCGCTGCGCCGCGCCAGACCGAGCGACTCGCTCACCCGCCGCCGCAAGGCCGCCTGCACATGCGCCGCCAAATCCGCCGGTATCACCAGCTGTGCCTTGGCCGCACGGGCGAAGACGCCACGTTTAACGGCTAAGTCTATCACATCGCCCGAGGCGCTCAACCACATTCCACGCCCAGGCAGGGTTGCGCCGACGTCGAAAACCAGTTGCCGCTCCGGCCCCACGACAAAACGCAGCATGAACTGACGGCCAAAGGACTCCCGCGACACCAGGCAGCGCCGCAGCGGCCCCGTTTCCGGGGCGTCGTCCTCGTCCTCGATGTCAGATTCAGGAAGCGTTGCCGTCCTCCTCGAACCAATGCGCCCGCGCCGCCATAATAATCTCGTTGGCGGCTTCCTCGGTGAGGTTATCCGCCCCGACGATCTCCACCAGCTCATCCCCGGCCAGATCGGCCAGATCATCGAGCGACTTCACGCCCTTCTCGCCCAGGGCGATCAGGTCCTTGGCGCTCAGCGCCTCGATGGCGGCCACCTCGTCGGAGACGCCCAGCGCCACGCGCTTTTCTTCCTGCTCGCTGGCCTGGCGGGCCAGGGTCGCCTCGGCCCGGCGCTGCAACTCAGCCGCCACATTCTCATCAAAGCCTTCAATCGAAGCAATTTCGTCCAACGCTGTCATCGCCAAATCCTCTATCGTCTCAAATCCTTCGGCCACCAGCAGGCCGGCAATTACGTCATCCACATCCAGCGCTTCCACAAACAGCCCCGTCTTACGGCGGAACTCTTCCTGGCGGCGCTCGCTTTCTTCAGCCTCGGTGAGAATATCAATATCCCAGCGCGTCAGCTGCGACGCCAGGCGCACATTCTGCCCGCGCCGGCCAATGGCCAATGAGAGCTGGGTATCCGGCACCACGACTTCCACGCGCCCGGCTTCCTCGTCCATCACCACCTTGGAAACTTCCGCCGGCGCCAGCGCATTCACCACAAACGTCGCCACATTCGGCGACCATGGAATAATGTCGATCTTCTCGCCTTGCAGCTCCGCCACCACAGCCTGCACGCGCGAACCGCGCATCCCCACGCAGGCGCCGACCGGGTCAATCGACTGATCGCGCGAAATCACCGCCATCTTGGCGCGCGAACCCGGATCACGGGCGACGGCCTTAATCTCAATGATCCCGTCATAAATTTCCGGCACTTCCTGCGCAAACAGCTTGGCCAAAAAGCCGGGATGCGTGCGCGAGAGGAAAATCTGCGGCCCGCGCGGCTCTTCGCGCACGTCATAGATGAACGCCCGCACGCGGTCGCCATTGCGCAGATTCTCACGCGGAATCGTCTCATCGCGGCGCAGCAGCGCCTCGGCCCGGCCCAGATCGACCATCAGATTACCGTACTCGGTGCGCTTGACCACGCCGTTGATAATCTCGCCGACGCGATCCTTGAACTCGTTGAACTGCTTGGTGCGCTCATACTCGCGCACGCGCTGCACGATCACCTGCTTGGCGGTCTGCGCGGCAATGCGGCCAAAGTCGATCGGCGGCAGCGGGTCGATAATAAAATCGCCAACCTCCTTCTCCGGTGCGAATTTCTTGGAGATGGCAACAGGAATCTGCGTCTCCTCATTCTCCACCGTCTCGACAATCTCGGTCCAGCGCGAGAGCCTCACATCGCCGGTCTTGCGGTCGATGGTGGCGCGAATATCCTTCTCGTGCCCATATTTGGCGCGCCCGGCCTTCTGGATGGCTTGTTCCATCGCTTCCAGCACATCGTCACGTTCAATCTGCTTTTCCCGTGCCACCGCGTCAGCGACTAGCAGCAATTCCGGGCGATTAACGGCAGTGTCCATCAGAGTCCTCGGTATCAGTTGGTCGGAGTGGGTTGGGTGGTAAAGGCAATCAGCGCGTCGGTCAGCACCAGCTTGGCCTTTTTAATGTCCGCGCGTTTCAAAGCGATCTCTTCGCCATTCTCAAGCCGCAGCCGGGCGGCCTCGGCATCGGCCCCCACCAGCACGCCGGTAAAGCGCTTGCGCCCGCCCGGGCCGGGGAAGCTGAGTTCAATCTTCGCCTCAAACCCGGCATAATTGTTAAAATCCTTGGTCCGCGTCAGCGGCCGGTCGATCCCCGCCGAGCTGACCTCCAGCGTCCAGGCGGACGAGATCGGGTCTTCCACGTCCAGCACCGCAGACAGCAGATGGCTCACCGTGGTGCAATCATCAAGGGTAAACGCCACGCCATCGGCGCGGTCGGCCATAATCTGCACCGTCGGCGCTTCCGTGCCGATCACCTGCACGCGCACCAGCTCATACCCCTGGGCTTCCAGCGGCTCACAAATAATCTCGGCGATGCGGCCCTCAAGGCCGGTATGGTTCGGTCGGTTGTCGCTCATGGTCAGGCAAAAATCCAATAAAAAGGGCGGCCGGTTAGGGCCACCCTGCAAAAGTCGGGTTTTAATTTTTGCCGGGTATACGCCGGTATACGCCCAGCGGCAAGCCTAAACTGCACCGGGGTAAATTGACCCGGCCCCGGCAAAGCCCGTAACCTCGCCGCCATGCCCCTGTCCCCCTTTCTGCTGCGCACCGGCACCAGCCTCTTCGCCCTGGCGGTGCTGGGCGTGTTCGCGCTGCTCTACATCTTCACCCCCGGCGGTTATTTCACCCTGCTGCACCTGCTGGGGGACAGCCCCTATCCCACCCCCTTCGCCGACACCAAAACCATCCTGGACGCCACCGCCTGCTGGCGCGCAGGCGTCGATGTCTACACCCCCAGCGCCTGCCTGCGTGGCGGCATCTTCAACTATTCGCCGCTGCTGCTGCGCCTCGCCTTTTTCCTCCCCGCCGGACCAGCCGCCACCCTGGCCGGCGGCCTGGCCAGCGTCGCCGCCTTCATCCTCTCCCTCTCTTTGCTCCCGCCGCCCGAAACACCGCGCGCACTGGCCATCCGCTGCGCCGCCGCCACCTCCATCGCCACCATCTTCGGCGTCGAGCGCGGCAATTTCGACCTGGTCATCTTCTGCCTCGTCGTCCTGGGCGTGGCGCTCACCCTGCGCCACTCCGCCCTGCGCCTCGCGGGCTACCTCTTCTTCCTCCTGGCCGCCGGGTTAAAATTCTACCCCGCCGCCGCCCTGGTGCTGCTGGCCAAAGAACCCCGCCGCCCCCTGCTCCTCTTCGCCCTGCCCCTGGCCCTCCTCGGCACCGCTTACATCCTGGGCTTCCACCACGGCACAATCTCCGCCCTGAAAACCCTGCCCGGCGGCCCGCCCTTCATCTACTGGTTCGGCGCCATCAACCTGCCCTACGGCCTCAGCCTCCTGCTGCACGCACCCGCCAGCCTCCTCACCCAGAATTTCGCCCTCTACCAGCTCGCCTTAGCCAACCTGCACGTCCCCGCCCCCATCGCGCTCGCCATCCAACTCCCCCTCTGGACCGCCGCCGCCCTCGCCATGCTGTTCCTCAGCCAGCGCCGCGCCCCAGCCCCCGCCCTCGACCCCGCCGCCCGCGCCTTCCACATCACCGGCGCCGCGCTCACCCTCTGCTGCTTCTTCGCCGCCCAAAACGTCGTCTACCGCGAAATCTTCCTCCTCCTCACCCTCCCCGCCCTGGAACGAGACAACCAAACCCCCTGGCTCCTCCCCGCCATCCTCTTCCTCCTCTGGGAAGAAACCCTCCGCCCCATCGCCGCCATCGCCTCCGCCACCCTCCTCCCCATCCCCCTCGCCAACGCCACCCAAATCACCTTCTGGCTCCTGCGCGAACTCCTCTGGTGGGCCACCATCACCCAACTCGGCGCTACCCTGGTGGAATACGGGCAGGCGGAAGCCCGGCGTTTGTTGGGGGGGGCTTTTAAGCAAGGAAGGCCAGGGGCTCTGCCCCTGGACCCCGCTAAGGGCTCGCCCTTAGAACCCTGAACCAGGGTCTTCGGGTGGGAGGGGTAAATCGCCCGCTTGATGCTGGGATTATGACGATGGACGGAGGCGGCGATTTTCCCCTCCCACCCGAAGACCCTGAGTCTCGCGGATCCAACGGCGCGTCCGTTGGCGGGGGTCCAGGGGGCAGCGCCCCCTGGCCTTCCTTGCTTAAAAGCCCCGCAACAAAAAACGGGGGCTTACGCCCCCGTTTTCCGTGGTGCCTCGGCGGATTACGCCGAGTAGTACATCTCAAACTCAACCGGGTGGGGGGTGTGTTCAAAGCGATACACATCTTTCCACTTGAGTTCGATATAGCTTTCGATCTGTTCTTTGGAGAACACATCGCCCGCGAGGAGGAACTCGTGATCGGCTTCCAGGGCGCCCAGGGCTTCGCGCAGCGAGCCGCAGACGGTGGGGATGCCTTTCAGTTCTTCCGGCGGCAGGTCGTACAAGTCCTTATCCATCGGGTCGCCCGGGTGGATTTTGTTCTTGATACCGTCGAGCCCGGCCATCGCGATGGCGGCGAAGGAGAGGTACGGGTTACAGGTCGGATCGGGGAAGCGGACTTCCACGCGCTTGGCTTTCGGGCTGGTCGTATACGGGATACGGCAGGAGGCCGAGCGGTTACGGGCGGAGTAAGCCAGCAGCACGGGCGCTTCAAAGCCCGGGATCAACCGCTTGTAGCTGTTGGTCGAGGGGTTGGAGAACGCGTTGATCGCCTTGGCGTGCTTAATGATGCCGCCGATGAAGTACAGGCACATTTCGGACAGGTCAGCGTAGCCATTGCCGGCGAAGAGCGGCTTGCCGTCTTTCCAGATGGAGGCGTGCGTGTGCATGCCCGAGCCGTTATCGCCGTAGATCGGCTTGGGCATAAAGGTCGCGGTTTTGCCGTAGGAGTGCGCGACGTTATGGACGCAGTACTTATAGATCTGCATCTGGTCGGCCATCTTGGTCAGCGTGCTGAACTTGGTGCCCAGCTCGTGCTGGCTCTGCGCCACTTCGTGGTGATGCTTTTCGATCGGCAGGCCCATTTCGCCCATCACGGAGAGCATTTCTGCGCGCAGGTCGGAGTCGCCATCCACGGGCGGCACCGGGAAGTAGCCGCCTTTAACGGCGGGGCGGTGGCCCATGTTGCCTTCCGGGTAGTCCTTCAGCGAGGAGCCGGGCCCCTCGATGCTGTCCACCTGGTAGGTGCCGTAATTGCCGCCGGTGCCGAACTTCACGGAGTCGAAAATGAAGAACTCCGCTTCAGCGCCGATGAACACGGCATCGCCGATGCCGGTCGCCTTGACGTATTCTTCGACCTTTTTGGCGGTCGAGCGCGGGTCACGGGCATAGCCCTGGCCGGTGGCGGGCTCGATAATGTCGCAGAACAGGATCAGGCTCGGCTTGGCGGCGAACGGGTCCATCACTGCGGAGGCCAGATCCGGCTGCAGGATCATGTCGGACTCGTTAATCGCTTTCCAGCCGGCGATCGAGGAACCGTCGAACATGAAGCCGTCAACCAGGGTGTCTTCGTCCACGGTCGAGACGTGCTGCGCCGTGTGCTGCCACTTGCCCTTGGGGTCGGTGAACCGCAGATCGACGTACTCGACCCCGTTCTCCTTGATTAATTCCAGAACCTTCGCAACGCCTTCGGCGCTGTCAGCGGGCTTATTCGCCATGCTTAATCCCCGTCATATAATGAGAAGTTACTTGCTTACCCACGGAGCCGCACCATGCGGCTCCGAATCCCGATCGCGGTGAACGCATGTTAACCATGCGTTCGCTTCAGGACAATGTCTGTTCAGATGGCAGCGTCACCTTTCTCGCCCGTGCGGATACGAATGGCTTCTTCCACGCTGGAGATGAAGATCTTGCCGTCGCCGATCCGCCCGGTCCGCGCGGCGTTCATAATCGCCTCAACCGCCCGCTCAACCACGCTATCTTCGCAGATAACTTCGATTTTCACCTTGGGGAGGAAATCCACCACGTATTCGGCGCCGCGATAGAGTTCGGTATGGCCCTTCTGGCGGCCGAAACCCTTCGCTTCAACGACGGTAATGCCCTGCAGGCCCACCTCGTGCAGCGCCTCTTTAACTTCGTCGAGCTTGAACGGTTTAATGATCGCTTCGATCTTTTTCATCTGGCCCACGCCCGTCTAATGGCGGGCGTCCTCCTCTGTGTGCGTGCGGACAGCGCGGTTGCGCGCCAGCCAACGGGCTGGCAGGAGCATCCTTGCACGAGCCGTGCCAGCTGGCGATTCAGCGCCCTAAACGGGAGATTGCAGGGCCCAACCCCGGCGCGATTCCCTCTCTGCCTAATGAACAGCGCTTTTTTGCCTCCTATTTAGGCACGCTTGCCGCCTCCTCCATTGCCGCGTTAATCTGGCTTCCACAGAGGATAGATCGTGAAACCAGCCAATACCCTGCTTGAACAAACCGGAACCACCATCTTCACCGTCATGTCGGCTTTGGCCGTACAGCACGGCGCCATCAATCTCGGCCAGGGCTTCCCCGATACCGAGGGCCCGGCGGACATCGTGCAGGCCGCGGCGGACGCGCTGCTGGACCACCGCAACCAATACCCGCCCCTCACCGGCCTGCCCGAGCTGCGCGAGGCCATCGCCGCCGCCAACCACCGGTTTTACGGCCTGGACATCGACCCCGTGAGCGGCGTCGTCGTCACCTCCGGCGCCACCGAGGCCCTGGCCGCCTGCCTCATGGCCCTGATCAACCCCGGCGACGAAGTCATCCTCATCGAACCGCTCTACGACACCTACCTCCCCGTGGTGAAACTCCTCGGCGCCACCCCCGTGCTCGTGCGCCTCAGCCCGCCGCACTGGGCCCTGCCGCGTGAGGCCCTGGCCGCCGCCTTCACCCCGCGCACCAAGCTGCTGCTGCTCAACTCGCCGATGAACCCCACCGGCAAAGTCTTCACCCGCGAGGAGCTGGGCTTCATCGCCGCCCTCATCAACCGCAACGACACCTACGTGGTGTGCGACGAAGTCTACGAGCATCTCGTCTTCCCCCCGGCCAAGCACATCCCGCTGATGAAGCTCCCCGGCATGGAAAAACGCACCCTGCGCATCGGCAGCGCCGGCAAAACCTTCTCCCTCACCGGCTGGAAAGTGGGTTACGTCTCCGGCCCGCCCGCCCTCATCGCCCTGGTGGCCAAAGCGCACCAGAACCTCACCTTCACCACCGCCCCCAACCTGCAACGCGCCGTCGCCCTGGGCCTCGCCAAGCCCGACGCCTACTTCGCCTCCCTGGCCTCGGACCTGCAAGAGCGCCGCGACATCCTGGATTCCGGCCTGAAACACCTGGGCTTCCACACCCTCCCCGCCGACGGCAGCTACTTCATCACCGCCGACTTCTCCCACCTCCACTTCGCCGGCGACGACATGGCATTCTGCCGCGCCATCACCGAACACGCCCGCGTCGCCGCCATCCCGGTTTCCGCCTTTTACGTGGACGAAGCCCCCCGCCATTACGTCCGCTTCGCCTTCTGCAAACAGCCCGCCGTGCTGCACGAGGCCCTGGCCCGGCTGGCGCAATATGTGAACCGAAAAGGCTGATAAAGGGAAGAAAGCAGCGCTTTTTTGCAAAAAAGCGCGCAAAAAACTTTTGTGAATCGTGGGCATTGGCGCTGCCAACGCCCACGATTCACAAAAGTTTTTTGGTTCTTTTTTTCAAAAAAGAACTTCTTCCCACCTCAACTTAACTCCATTCAGTTGACGTCCAAGCCCGGACCGCAGTACGACGCCCCCACCCTGGATGGCGGACGTAGCTCAGTTGGTAGAGCGCCGGTTTGTGGTACCGGTTGTCGCGGGTTCGATCCCCGTCGTTCGCCCCAGGTTTTCCCATTACGTGACACCTGCGTCCCCCTGGGCGTATACTGGGCGGCCCAAGGCAAAATTCTCGCACGCAAAGGGACGGGATGATGGACGACCGCAAAACCGCGCCACCCAAGGAATCGCCGGAACCGGTGGCGTGCAGCTCGCCGCCATGTATGCTGCATGAGCTGGACCCGGACTTCGCGCTGGGCGTCCCCGAGCCCAAAAAAACGCCGCCTGCGCCCGCAGGATAGCCTAGCCCTTTAATCTGCTTTACACTTCACCCACCCTTTACGGCTTGGCTACAGGGTATTTTCCCAGACCGGCGAACTTCCAGGAGTCTCGTATGCCTTCTTGCGTCACCTTCGATAACCTCCATGTCGGCCAGAGCGCCAGCCTCGGCAAGACCATCACCGAGGCCGACATCCTGCTGTTCTCCGCCGTCTCGATGGACACCAACCCGATTCACCTGAACGAAGAACTGGCCGCCGAGACCTTGTTTGAGGGCCGCGTCGCCCATGGTATGCTTTATGCCAGCCTCATCTCCGCCGTGATGGGCACCTCGCTGCCGGGGCTGGGCACCATCTACCTCTCGCAATCCCTACGTTTTCGCGCCCCCGTGCGCATTGGCGACACCGTCACCGCCACGGTGACGGTCGCCTCGCTGGATTACGAGAAGAAGCGGGCCACGATGCGCACCATGTGCCGCGTGAAGGGCGAGGTGGTGATCGAGGGTGAAGCCATCGTCATTCCGCCGCCGGTAAAGCTGGCCGCCGTCGCCGCCAGCGCCCTGGCCGCCGCCGCGCAGTAACTCCGCCGCATGGCCGCGCTGGAAAATATTTATCTGTGCGGCCTGGGCGCTCTGGGCGCCATGTATGCCGAGCGGCTGCTGCCCCTCCCCGGCGTGAACCTGCGCATCATCGCCGCACCTGAGCGCATCCGCCGCTACCAGGCGCAGGGCGTGCAGGTGAACGGCGTGGAGCTGCCGCTCTCGTACCTCACCCCCGGCGATCCCGCCCCACCCGCCGACCTGCTCCTCATCAGCGTAAAATGGCACGACCTGCCGCAGGCGATTGAAACCGTGCGCCCCTTCCTCGGCCCGCGCACCCTCATCCTCTCCCTGCTCAACGGCATTGAGAGCGAGGCGGTTCTCGGCCAGGCCTTCGGCCCGGAAAAACTGCTCTATTCCTTCGTCGTGGAAACCGACGCCGCGCGCGAGGGGCAGGATATCCGCTACGGCAAGCTCGGCACCATCGTCTTCGGCGCCGCGCGCAACCCGGTGGTTTCCGAAAAAGCCGCTGCGGTGCAGGATGTCCTGACCCGCGCCGGCATCCCCCACCGCATCCCGGAAGACATGCTGCGCGAGCTGTGGTGGAAGTTCATGCTCAACACCGGCGTGAACCAGATCTCCGCCGTGCTGGGCGCGGATTACGCCGCCTTCCAAACCCTCGAAGATGTCCGCGACCTCGTGCGCATGACCTGCCGGGAGGTCGTTCGCATCGCCGAGAAATCCGGCATCGCGCTGGGGGAGGCGGATATCGAGGCTATTTTCCCCATTCTGGGCCGCCTCTCGCCCGAGAAAAAAACCTCCATGCTGCAAGACGTGGAAGCCCGGCGTAAAACCGAAGTTGAAATTTTTAGCGGCACCGTCATCATGCACGGGCAGCGCCTGGGCGTGCCGACCCCGGTGAATGAGATGCTGTTCAAAATGATCCGCGCGCTGGAACAAGGTTACGCGCCGCGCTGAGTGGAAAAGCTTCCGGCGAAATTCGCCATTTCAAAAAACGCCCGCCAGTAGCGAAAAGTTTACCGGACAGTCCCGGTGTTCCTTGATGCAAATCAACGAAAAACCGCTTAGATTTCATTACGCTACAATGTAGGGATATTACATATTTGTAAGGATACCCTGCACTCTTTCGTGGTGGAGTTTAAGCATGACACACTCTTCCGCAACAATTGAGGAAGTTCGTTCGCCCGGACAACTTCGTTAATAAGCTGGCTACAACTGTAAGTTACACTTTCAGGCACATTCGCTTGCGGTTGCCGCGAATACGTATGTTGCCTGTTCACCTCCGTGCCCTCTGCGGCATGGGAGCCAAGTTGTTTTCGACCTAGGACCCTGGAATGGATGAGTTCGAGCTACCGGTATTTGGCCATAAGCATCACGAGGAACCTGTGCAACCCGTGAAGCCGGTGGCAGCGCCTGCGCCGCTCCCGGCCACGCACAAGCTGGAGCAGAACGCGCCGTCCCCCCAATCCGGCCATCCCGGCGAGGCCCAGCCCGCCCCGGCGGAGCGCGCGGAAATCGACCGTCTCAGCATGGTCTGCCTCTCGCGGATTGACGCTGGCGCCGCCGCCACCCTGCCGCCGGACCGCCTGCTGTTTGAGGTCGAGCGCGTCATCTCCGAACTCGCCTCCGAGCAGCACCTGCAAATGAACGGGCGCGAGCAGCGCGAGCTGGCCGCCGAGCTGGTGGACGACATGGTCGGCCTCGGCCCGCTGGAGCCGCTGCTGCGCGACGACAGCATCAACGACATCCTGGTCAACGGCCCGGACCACACCTTCGTCGAGCGCGGCGGCAAAATCGTCCCCGTGCCGGTGCATTTCCGCGACTGGGAACATCTCACCAATGTCTGCCAGCGCATCGCCGCCTCGGTCGGCCGCCACGTGGATGAAAGCAGCCCGATGGTCGACGCCCGCCTGAAAGACGGCTCGCGCGTCAACATCGTCCTGCCGCCGCTCACGCTGGACGGCCCGGCCATCGCCATCCGCAAATTCTCCAAAAAACCAATGGATTTCGCCAAGCTGCTCTCCTACGGCTCGCTCACCCCGGCGATGGCGGAAATCTTAGAGATCTGCGCCCGCTGCCGGCTGAACATCATCATCTCCGGCGGCACCGGCTCCGGCAAAACCACCCTGATGAACGCCCTGAGCCGCTTCATCGACCCCTCCGAGCGCATCATCACCGTGGAGGACGTGGCCGAGCTGCAGCTCGAACAGCCCGACATCGTGCGCATGGAAACCAAACCGCTGAACCTGGAGGGCAAAGGCGAAGTCACCACCCGCGACCTCGTGCGCAACGCGCTGCGCATGCGCCCGGACCGCATCATCGTCGGCGAGGTACGCGGCGCCGAAGCCTTCGACATGCTGCAAGCCATGAACACCGGCCATGCCGGCTCGCTCTCCACCATCCACGCCAACAGCAGCCGGGACGCGCTGGCCCGCATCGAGAACATGGTGCAAATGTCCTCGATGGGCCTGTCGTCGAAATCCATCCGCACAGAAATCGTCGGCGCCATCAACCTCATCGTCCAGCTGGAACGCCAGCGCGACGGTGTGCGCCGCGTCACCGAGGTGATGGACATCGCCGGCATTGAAGGCGACACCATCCTCCTCGGCGAAATTTTCAAACTGAGGATTGTGGGCGAGGCCACCGACGGCAAACTCATCCCACAAACCCATTTCAGCCGCATCCGCCCCAGCTTTTACGAACAGCTGCAATACTTCAACCTGGAGCGCCACTGGGTGGAAGCCATGGAAGACGCCACCCACGACGCCGGCATGGCGGAGAACGTGTAGCGCCCAAGGCTGAGAGGAAGAAAGCAGTTCTTTTTAAAAAAAGAACCAAAAAACTTCTGATAACTGCGGGCGTTAGCGCGTTCACAGCCCTTGGCTAAAGGTCTCAAACTTTTTTGCTTTCTTTGTTCACAAAAGAAAACAAACGTCGGATGGGTGAGCAAAGCGCAACCCATCACGTTCGGGGCCACCCCAAAGAGAAAATTATTCCACCGCAGTGTTCATTCTTTTTCCAAAACAACCACCCCATTTTCCGGCCATTTCAACCCAACCCAAAAAAACTCCCCAACAACCTCAACCCCTTACCGCCCCGCCACCCCGCCAATGCTCCACGTGGAGCATTTCTAACTATCAGTTAGAACAAGCAAAACTTTTCTCCGCCCTCACATCCCCCGCCGCCCAAACATCTTCTCCAGCTCCGCCCGGGACAATTTCAAAAACGTCGGCCGCCCATGGCTGCACGTCCCCGCATTCGGCGTCGCCTCCATCTCGCGCAGCAGCGCCGCCATCTCCTCCCCATTCAACCGCCGCCCGGCGCGGATCGACCTGTGGCACGCCAACCGCGCCAACGCCGCGTCCAGATGCGCCTCCAGCGCCACCGGCGCATCATCCTCGGCAAACTCCTCCGCCAGATCGCGCAGCAGCCCCGCCGCATCCGGATTCTTCAGCGCCGCAGGCACCGCGCGCACCAGCACCGCCCCCGGCCCAAACGCCTCAATCTCCAAGCCCAGCCGCGCCAGCACCTCCGCCTGCGCCAACAGCCGCGCCGCCTCGCTTGCTGAAAAATCCACCACCACCGGCAGCAGCAAGGGCTGGCTCGCCACCCGCCCGGCGGCAAACTCCGTCCGCAGCCGCTCCTCCGTCAGCCGCTCATGCGCCGCATGCTGATCCACAATCACCAGCGCCCCGTCGGCCGCCACCGCGAGCACATACGTATCCAAAATCTGCGCCACCGGCGCGCCCAAAACATGCTCCGCCGCCGCCTCCACCGGCGAAATCTGCCGCGCCGAAGGCTGCGCAAAGCCAAACTCCGCCTCGGCAAACCCCCGCGCCGCGCCGCTCGGCGGCGGCCGCAGCGCCAGCCCCGGCATCACCACCGGCGCCCCCGCCAGCGAGACCGGCCTGGCCAGCAGCCGCCCCACCGCGCCCATCACCAGGCTGCGCACCCCGTTGGCATCGGCAAAGCGCAGCTCCGTCTTGGCCGGATGCACATTCACATCCAGCGCTTCGGGCGGCACCTCCAGCCGCAGCGCCGCCACCGCATGCCGCCCGGACGCCATCACATCCCGATACGCCAACCGCAGCGCCATCCGCAGCAGCGGGTCCAGCACGGGCCGCCCATTCACCACAAAACTCTGCAACGCCATGGTGGCACGCGAGAGCGTAGCAGGCCCCGCCAGCCCGGTCAGCCGCACGCCGTCCCGCTCCGCGTCCAGCGCCAGCATCCCCCCCGCCGTCTCCCGCCCAAACAACGCCGCCACCCGCGCCGCCTCATCCTGGGCAGGCACGTCAAACATCACCCGCTCATCGGAAACCAGCCGGAACGCCACGCCCGGCGCCGCCAGCGCCAGCCGCCAAACCGCCCGCTCGGCGGCTTCCGCCTCCGCCCGAGGCGTGCGCAAAAACTTCCGCCGCGCCGGGGTCGCGTAAAACAAATCCTCCACAATCGCCCGCGTCCCCACCGGCCCGGCGCTGGGCGACACCTCGCTCACCACACCCCCCGCCACGCCAATCCGATACGCGCTGTCCTGCCCCTCGGGCCGGCTAATCAGCGTCAACTTCGCCGCAGCGCCAATGGAGGGCAGCGCCTCCCCGCGAAACCCCAGCGTGCCAATATGCACCAGCGTCTCATCGGAAAGCTTGGAGGTCGCATGCCGCTCAATGGCCAGCGCCAGCTGCGCGCGGGCCATGCCGCAGCCATCGTCAATCACCTCAATCCGCTCAATCCCACCCCCGGCGAGGATCACCTCCACCCGCCGCGCCCCGGCATCCAGCGCGTTCTCCACCAGCTCCTTCACCGCCGCGGCTGGCCGCTCGATCACCTCGCCCGCCGCAATGCGGTTCACCGTCATGGCTGGCAGCAGCCGAATCGCTGGTAATTTCATACCCCAGCCCTAACACGCTCAGGCGTAGGCAGCCACAAAAGCCGCCCGCGCCGTGGGCGGCCCCAGCAGACTGCCCTGCGCGCAGTGGCACCCGTGACGGCGCAGATATTCCAGCTGCACCGCGCTCTCCACCCCCACCGCCGTCACCTCCAGCCGCAAATTCCCCGCCAGCGTCAAAATCGTATTCACAATGGCATCCGCATTGGCATCCGCCCCCAGCTTGCCGACAAACCGCCGGTCGATCTTCAACCGCGAAAACGGCAGATCGCACAGCGAACTCAGCGTCGACGCCCCCGTACCGAAATTATCCAGCACAATCCCCACGCCAATCCCCTGCAACCCTTGCAGCGCCACCACCGCCGCCGCCCGGTCGCCAATCAGCAGCCCCTCCGCCACCTCAATCTCCAGCAACCCCGGCTTCAGCCCCGTCTTGCGCAAAATCGCCGAAATCCTTGCAGGCAGCTTCGGGTCACGCAGCTGCATGGCGGAAATATTCACCGCCATGCGCACACCGCCCGCACCTTGCGCCTCGGCGCAGGCCCGCTCCAGCACAAAGCAGCCAATCTCCTGGCTCAGCCCCGCCGCATCCGCCACCGGAATAAACCGCTCCGGCCCAATCAGCCCCTCAGTAGGGTGATTCCACCGCACCAGCGCCTCAAACCCCACCGGCGACAAATCCTCCGTGCAAAACACCGGCTGATACACCAGCTTCAGCTCATCGCGCCCCATCGCCAGCCGCAGATCCCCGCCCAGCCGGTCCACATCCCCCACCTTGCGTGACACCCCAGCCTCCTGATGGCTGAACATATGCGCCACCCCGCCGCCCGCGGCTTGCGCCTGCGCCAGGGCAAACTCCCCCGCCTGCATCAGCCCCCCGGCATCCGCCGCATGGTCCGGGTACACCGCCATGCCGATGGACAGCGCCAGCTTCACCAGCTGCCCATCAATAATAAACGGCTCGCCCATCGCCGCCGCCATCTGCCCGCCCAGGCTGACGGCGCGGTTCGGCGCCCCCTCGCTCACCAGCAGCAGCGCAAACTTGTCGCTCCCCAGCCGCGCCAGCCCATCGCCCTCGCCCACCATCATCCCCAGCCGCACCGCCACCTGGCCCAGCAGCACATCGCCCGCCGAGCGCCCGAGCCGCAGGTTAATGGCCTTGAACTGGTCCAGGTCCATGACGAACACCGTCGTCGTCCCGCTCTTGCGGTCATTCTGCGCCACCGCCGCGCGCACCTGCTCTTCGAAGCATTTCCGGTTCGCCAGCCCGGTCAGCGCGTCATAATCCACCAGCCGCGCAATCCGCGCCGCATCCGCCACGCGCTGGCTGATATCGCGCACCGCCGTCGCCGTCGCGGGCTGGCCTTCAAACTCGATATTCTGGCTCGTCATCTCCACCGCCAGCTCGCTCTTATTCGCCCGCAGCAGCATAAACGCCATCACCAGCGGCTGCGGCGCTTCCAGCTCGGCGCGCAGCGCCACCGCCTGATCCGCCCGCGCCAACGTGGAGAAATGCTGCCCCAGCCATTCGCGCTCGCGCGTGCCCAGCATCCGCACCAGCGCCCGGTTCATCTGCAAGATCAGCCCCTGCCGGTGGATCAGCAGCCCATCAAACGACGCATCCGCCACCGCCCGGCCCCACAGCCGCCGCGCCGCCTCGTCCTGCGCCACCCGCCGCCGGAACATCTGCGCATCCGCGCGCATCCCCAGCACCACCATGCCCAGCACGCCGAACAAAGCCAGCATCCCCGCTCCCAGCATTACGTCCATCGCGCCCCGCCCAAAATGTTAACGCCCGGACCAGAATGCACCCAAACCCTTAACCGCTCATCAACACACGGCTTCACGAAACATTAATTCCCTGCGATAACTTCCACCTATGAAAATCCTCGTCTTCCAACACGCCGCCTGCGAACACCCCGGCTCCTTCCGCGACGTCATCGCGGCAGGGGGCCACAGCCTGCACGCGGTCGAACTCGACGAAGGCGAACCCATCCCGCCGCTCGCCGGATACGACGCGCTCCTCGTCATGGGCGGCCCGATGGACGTGTGGGAAACCGATAAACACCCCTGGCTGGTGGACGAGCTCGCCGCCATCGCCGCCTGGGTCTCCGCCGGGCGGCCCTATCTCGGCATGTGCTTCGGCGCCCAACTCCTCGCCCAAGCCTGCGGCGGCGCCGTCGGCCTCATGGCAGGCCCGCCCGAAGTCGGCCTCTCCCAAGTGGCGTTGCTGGCGCCCAACCCCCTCTTCACCGGCCTGCCCGAAGCCTGCCCCTGCTTCCAATGGCACAGCGCCGAAGTCCTGCTCCTCCCGCCCGGCGCGCAACTCCTCGCCACCTCCCCCGCCTGCCGCGTCCAAGCCTTCTCCCTGGGGGACGCAGCGTACGGATTACAATTCCACCTCGAACTCACCGAAACCACCGCCGCCGAATGGGGGGCGATCCCGGAATACGCCGCCGCCCTGGAGCGCGTGCAGGGGCCGGGGGCCATGCCTGCGCTGGAGGCCGAATTGGCGCGAAATCTTGGCCCGCTGCGGGACGCGGCGTATCGGGTGATTGGGAATTTTCTGGAGATTGCGGCGAAGGGTTTAGCTTAAGGGAAGGCGAGGGGCGCTGCCCCTCGACCCCGCTGGGCCTGAGGCCCAGACCCCATTCGTTTTTGGGCGGTGGGCTATCGCTGAGGTTTAGCTGAACTTGCCGCTTTGGCTGGTTTGAGGACAGCAGGGGCCGGAGGGCGAACTGTAATCTGTGACGTGTTGTTGACACCGCCTTTAGCAACAGAACCCTCCGTCAGAGGCTTAATCTTACTAAAGCCATCCATAGCGAGTGTCGGACGCTCAACCATCATTCGCTCCATTCTTTACGTAGGGAAATTCAATATTCATGTTTTCAGGCGACCGGGCAAGGTACATTCTTGGCATAGTGTACTTCTCAATACCCGCGAGATCATACACAATTACGTCCAAAAGCACCAACTCCCGAAGCTTATCCGTTTCCGAGAAGGTATTCACCCACCCTGCATATACATAGCCATTTTCGAAATCTCGGACATGGACATACTCAACAGCAGCCTCTCGAGCGTTGAACGTAAAATCCCATACATCCTCATCCCCATATTTTCTGGTCGCACCTATCATTTGCAAGAAGCGCGTGAAAATTTTGTACGTCGAAACATAAAGCCAAGTCACAGCCAAAATGACGCTAATTCCCAGCGCCCATAACACCTCATGAGCAACTTGCGCCGTTACCACCTCTTTTGTGGCCGCATCCGCTAAATCGACCAGAGTAAAAGGCCACCCGAGCAACGTGAACAAGATAAACTCGACAGCGTAAACCGTCAGGCCAAAGAGAACGGCCCGCAAAACAAACTCAATTTCTGATGGCTTCACCTTGGCAGCGTAATTCATATCTAGCCGCGCCCAAATAATTCCGGGCAAGAAGATGATCGCAAGTTGTAGAACCAACAGGTTCACTTCAATTTTATCCTTTGCAGACACAGACGATGGCTGTACTGCCCCTTACCACAACCTATGCGTGCTTTATAGCTTTTTAGTCGAAACCTAAACCCGCCCGAACACCAACCTTGCCTTCCCATGCTTGCGCTCCGCCAGCACCTCCGCAGGCGCAAAAACATCCCCCGGCCCCAGCTCCGCCACCACCACCGCGCCCGGCGCCAGCCACCCGCGCGCCGTCAGCACCGCCAGCGCCTTGGGTACGAAATCCTGGCCGTAAGGCGGGTCTAAAAACACCAGCGCGTGCGGGATCCCCCTGGGGGCGGCGAAGACGTCGCCTGCTACGACGTGGCATTGGGGTTCGGCTTTGCAGGCTGCGATGTTTGCACGCAGGGCTGCCAGTGCTGGTGGAGAAACTTCAAAAAACGTGGCGCTTAGTGCGCCGCGCGAAAGGGCTTCTAAGCCGTAAGCGCCGGTGCCGGCAAACCCGTCCAGCACCCGCGCCGCGCGCAGAAATTCCGCACCCGCCCAAGGGGCATGGGCCAGAATATCAAACACCGCTTGGCGGGCTCGCGCGCCCGTAGGCCGCGTCTCCAACCCCGCAGGTGCCGCCAGCTTCCGCCCGCGCCAAGTGCCAGCAATCAGTTTAGGCCCCTGTGTCACAAACAAACCCCCGGCAAAATGAATGAGTTCCAAGGGCTCGGCCCTTGGCGGGGTCCAGGGGCGGCGCCCCTGGCCTTACTTCCCAAACCCAGGAATCTGCTCACGAATAATCTTCCCATTCACTTCCTCGGCGTCGCCCCGGTCCAGATTCCCGAGCTGAAACGGCCCGTAGGCCACGCGGATCAGCCGTGTCACCGGCAGCAGCAGCGCGTCCATCACGCGGCGGATTTCGCGGTTCTTCCCCTCGCGGAGCGACACGCTGAGCCATGTATTCGCCCGCTGCACGGAGTCCACCGAGGCTTCGATCGGCCCGAACTGCACCCCGTCCACGACCATGCCCTCGGCGAGCCGGGTCAGCTTCTTCGGGTCCACGCCGCCATGCACGCGCACGCGGTAGCGGCGCAGCCAGCCGGTGGAGGGCAGCTCCAGATAGCGCGAGAGTGCGCCGTCATTGGTGAGCAGCAGCAGGCCTTCGGAGGTGATGTCCAGCCGCCCCACGCTGATCACGCGCGGCAAATCCTTTGGCAGATGCTCAAACACCGTGTCGCGGCCTTCGGGGTCTTTATGCGTCGTCACCAGCCCGTCGGGCTTGTGATAGCGCCAAAGCCGCGTGCGCTCGGGCTCGGAGACAGCCTTGCCGTCCACCACCACCAGGTCGCCGGGCTTTACGAACACCGCCGGATGCGTCACCGCCTCGTTGTTCAGCCGCACGCGCCCGGCTTCCACCATCGCCTCCGCGTCCCGCCGGCTGGCGATGCCCGCGCGCGACAGAAACTTGGCAATCCGCTCGCCGCGCTCTGAATTGTCCTCAACCATGCGCCGCCGCCATCATCGCTGCAAAAATCGCCTTATCCCCTTCGTCAATCAAATATTCGGGATGCCACTGCACTCCGATGCAAAATTTCTGGTCCGGGGCTTCAATCCCCTCAATCACGCCGTCCGGCGCCAGTGCATTCACCACCCCGCGCCCCGCCGTCCGCACGGCCTGATGGTGCGAGGTGTTCACCCGCATCCTCGGCCCCACGAGATCATAAAGCCGCGTGCCGGGTAAAATCCGCACCTCATGCCCCGGTTCGTAATGGGTCGTCGCCTGCTCATGCGCCAGCGCGTCCGGCACACTATCAGGAATATGCTGAATCAACGAGCCCCCCAGCGCCACCGCCAGCAGCTGCTCGCCGCCGCAAATCCCCAGCACCGGCATGTTCCGCCGCAATGCCCCGGTGAGCAGCGCCAGCTCCGCGCTGGTGCGGTCCTCCTTCAGCACCACGGTCTCGTGCCGGTCGCCCTCGCCGTACAGCGCCGGGTCCACGTCAAACGCCCCGCCGGTGACAATCAGCCCGTCCAGCCGGTCGAGATACTCCTCCGCCAGCCCGGCATCATGCGGCAGCGCCACGGCCAGGCCACCCGCCGCCGCCACGGCTTCCGTGTAGTTCTGCCGCAGGGCGTACCAGGGGTATTTGGACCACCCGCCCGCTGCCTCGGCGTCCAGGGTTAAACCAATTAAGGGGCGCTTTTTCATGGCCCACGTATGAGCGGGATAGGCGTAGGGAGCAAGGAAGCAGCGCTTTTTTGAAAAAAAGCGCGCAAAAAACTTTTGCTCCTCGTGGGCGTTGGCGCGGCCAAAGTCCACGAGGAGCAAAAGTTTTTTGGTTCTTTTTTTCAAAAAAGAACCGCTTCTCAAATCACCCGAAAACGATCAAGTTCGCGCCATGACGCCGATGGACCATGCGCTCGCCCAAGCCCGCCTCGCCGCCGCCGCTGGCGAAGTGCCGGTGGGGGCGGTGGTGACGGATGCCTCGGGCGCGGTGCTGGCCGCCGCACATAACTGCACCGAGGCTGCCCGGGACCCCACCGCCCATGCGGAGTTTTTGGCGCTGAGGGCTGTCCATGCGGCGCGGGGCGGTAAATATCTGGCGGACTGCACGCTGACGGTCACGCTGGAGCCCTGCGTGATGTGCGCCGGGGCGATGGCGGCGTATCGCGTCGGCAAGCTGGTGTTCGGCGCTTACGACCCCAAAACCGGCGCGGTGGAGCACGGGCCGCGCGTGTTCTCCCACGCCACCACGCACCATAAGCCGGAGGTTATCGGCGGCGTGCGCGATACGGATTGCGCCGCGCTGCTGCATGCGTTTTTCGCCGGGCTGCGGGATGCCTGATCTTTCCTATGAGACGCGCATCGGCGGCATCATCGCCGGGGTGGACGAGGTGGGCCGTGGCCCGCTGGCCGGGCCGGTCTTCGCCGCCGCCGTGATTCTGCCCGCGCAACTGCCGCCGGGGCTGGCAGCACTCATCGACGATTCCAAGAAACTCTCCGCGCCGCGCCGCGCCGCCGCACTGGCCGCATTGCGCGACTCGGGCGCCCTCATCGCCCTGGGCGCTGCTTCCGTGCGGGAGATTGAGGCGCTCAACATCCTGCACGCCTCCATGCTCGCCATGCGCCGCGCCATCGCCGCGCTGCCGCAAACGCCCGGCCATGTGCTGGTGGACGGCAACCGTAAGCCCGGCATCGCCATCCCCTGCACGACCCTCGTCGGGGGCGACGCGATCAGCCTTTCCATAGCTGCCGCCTCCATCGTTGCCAAACAGGCGCGCGACGGGCTGATGCGCCGGCTGGCCCTGCGCTACCCGCATTACGGCTGGGAGAAGAACGCCGGATACGCCGCCGCCACCCACCGCGCCGCCATTCTGGCGCACGGTCCCACGCCCCACCACCGCATGGGATTCGGCCCGCTTTTACAGCGCAGTTGACGCGGCTACGTCCCTCCCGGCACTTTATGACTCTGATTAAATTGAGGGTCTGCCTTGCCCGTGGAAGTGCTGCGCGAACTGCCGCTTGACCAGATCCTGCTCGGGGATGCTGGGAATATGCTCCGCATGCTGCCGGACGCCTCGGTCAACTGCGTCTTCGCCGACCCGCCCTATAACCTGCAACTGCGCGGCGAGCTGCGCCGCCCGGATGACAGCCTGGTCGACGGCGTGGACGACGACTGGGACAAGTTCAACGATTTCGCCGCCTATGACGCCTTTACCCGTGACTGGCTGACCGAATGCCAGCGCATCCTCACCAAAGACGGCACCATCTGGGTCATCGGCAGCTATCACAACATCTTCCGCATCGGCGCGATGCTCCAGGATCTCGGCTTCTGGATCCTCAACGACGTGATCTGGCGCAAGACCAACCCGATGCCCAATTTCCGGGGCCGGCGCTTTACCAACGCGCATGAGACCATGATCTGGGCGGCCAAGAGCCAGAAATCGCGGTATAAGTTCAATTACCAGTCGATGAAGGCGCTGAACGACGACCTGCAAATGCGCTCGGACTGGACCATGCCGCTGTGCACCGGGGCCGAGCGTCTGCGCAACGTTCACGGGCTGAAGCTGCACCCCACGCAGAAGCCCGAGGCGCTGCTCCACCGCGTTATCATGGCCTCCACCAGCCCGGGCGATGTCATCGTCGACCCCTTCCTCGGCTCCGGCACCACCGCCGCCGTGGCCAAGCGCCTGCACCGGCACTTCATCGGCATCGAGCGCCACCCGGCTTATGTGGAAGCCGCCTGGGGCCGCGTCGCCGCCGAAACCCGCGCGCCCGACGCCGCCATCCTCGCCCCGCCGACCGGGCGCGAGACCCCGCGCATCGCCTTCGGCAGCTTCGTGGAACGCGGTCTGCTGCCGCCGGGCACGCAGCTCACCGACAAACAACGCCGCATCGGCGCCGAAGTCACCGCCGATGCCAATATCGTCTCCGGGGCGCATCGCGGGTCGATCCACAAGGTGGGGGCGGCGGTGCAGAACGCGCCGTCCTGTAATGGGTGGACGTATTGGCATTTTGAGCGGGGCGGGGTGTTGGTGCCGCTGGATGTGCTGCGGAAAGAAAATCCTGAGGGGTAGAAGCGGTTCTTTTTTGAAAAAAAGAACCAAAAAACTTTTGTGAATTGGGGGCGTTGGCGCCTTCATAACCCCAGGCCAAAATTTTCAGAAGTTTTTTGGTTCTTTTTTTTAAAAAAGAACTGCTTGCTCCTCTAACCACTTCTCTACATTCGCCAGCGACTGGTTAATCACCTGGTCCATATCCAGATACTGATACGTCCCGCACCGCCC
>Ga0181525_10001195_pt1 | contig 22345 bp, 19 predicted proteins | sample PEATcosm2014_Bin_48_FD_121100 | JGI IMG/M metagenome (GOLD analysis project Ga0181525, IMG submission 121100) | Peatland microbial communities from MTU Mesocosm Facility, Houghton, MI, USA - PEATcosm2014_Bin06_10_metaG | ecosystem: Environmental > Terrestrial > Soil > Wetlands > Peat | place... | reverse complement strand
GGAAGCCGAGGCGTTCCGGACGTCAGGCGGTGCTCGTTCGCTCAAAGAACAAGCCCGCTTTAGCAGGCTTTTTCTCGTATCGGGGAGACAGGATTTGAACCTGCGACCGCCCGGCCCCCAGCCGGGTGCGCTACCAGACTGCGCCACTCCCCGTGGCTTGCTTCGTCCGGATTCTACGGCTGGCTGCTCGATCGCTCCGCCCCCATGCCGAGCCAGTCCGGCGAACGTGGAACATATGTTCATGAACGTAGCCTGTGCGACCCCAACTGGGAGAGCGCGCTCCACGAGATTTCAAAGTCCGGCGCGGTTTGTGCAAACTGTCATCGTCGCCGTAGCGTCCTCCGGGGCGGATTCATGCGCGCGGCGGTAGCTCAACGGTAGAGCTTCGCCCTTCCAAGGCGATGACGCGGGTTCGATTCCCGTCCGCCGCTTGATTCTTGGACCCGGCCCGCACAGTGCGGGCCGGGTGTCCATCGGCGCGATGCGGGAATCCACGCTGTGTTGCGTCGCCAAGGCGCGGTACGATCAACGGGCGATGCCGCTACGAGCCGTGGGGGTTATGGCGCTACTGACCGTTGCTGACTGGGGAGCCTGGACTTGGGCTTCGAGCAACGGGCAGCCGACAATTGGCATGATCGCCGGCATTCTGCTGGTGCCGCTGGCAGTTGCGCTCGCGGGATTCTTGGCGCTGACGATCCTTGCTGCAGCGCGAATCGCTGCCCAGCGGGCGCGCTCGAAGCGCGATCGCGCGCACGATGCAACGCCTCGTGGCGGTGGGACGAGCTCGCCGCCGGCGACCCGCACTGCGCGGGGTCGGATCGCGGCCTGAGCTTCGCGGCCGGCTGTGCACCGGCGGGCCGTCGCGTGTTGCGCTGGCAGAATGGGCGCGATGAGACGGATCGCGGCGATTGCCGCCGTGGTTGCAAGCGCAGCGCTGGTAGCGGGCTGCGCGACGCGCCCTGCGCCGCCGATTTCAGCATCGCAGCTGCGATACGCGAGGTCGTTCCGCCTGTTCACGCTCTACTGGGCCGGGAAGAGCATGGACGGGATCCCGCTGATCCAAGCCGACGGGCTTGGTGACTACAACCCGACGATCGGTGTGACGCTCTACTACGGCAACTGCATGAAGCAGAGCATCACCAAGCTCGGCGGCTGCCAGCTGCCGCTGCGGATCACAACCGTCTGGTACATCCCCCACTCGAACGTTTCGTTCGGGAAGAACGACTACACGCGCTTCCACGGCGTGCCGGCTGACATCGTTAACAACGGCGACGAGATCGAGATCTACACGGACGCGATGGCAGTCGACGTGATCGGTGCGACGCCAAAGGTCACGCTCGAGGCAGTACGGCGACTGACCACATTCAACCGCAAACCCAGCGCCGCCTGGCCCGCGTTTCCCCCGCCCGACTACACCCCCGGGGTCTCACTGCGGCAGCTGGCGGCGGAGCATGCCCTTCAAGGGACGACAAGCGCAACCGGCGCGAATCAGCCCCCCAGCGACCTGCAGCCGAGTCCGAACCCGTCGCAGTGAGCCGCCGCGGTCGGCGGGCGTTCGCGTTCGCGCTCGCCCTCACCCTCGGTGCTGCTCTGTTTGCGTCTCCTGCATGCGCCGCCTCGCAGCGCCGTGTCCTCCTCGTCCTCGTCGGCGGTGGAGCGCCGGGCACGCTGCTCGACGCCCTCCACGGCGCCGGGTTCGGGGAGCTGGCGCTGATCACGGCGAGCCTCGGCAACTACAACCAGCAGCAGACGCTGCTCGACATCACCCAAGGCGCTCGCGTTCCGCGCATCGACTACTCGCCGCAGGCCCCGGCGCAGCTGGAGCTGGCGCCAGACGAGTCGATCGGCGAATGGAACGTGGTGCGGGCGCGAGCCAAGAGCGCCGACGCAGGCATCGAGCCGGGGTTGCTGGCGGGAAGCATTCCGGGCGGGGCGGCCTACGCCGCGGGAGGCGCGCCCCAGTCCGACGCGGTGCTCGCGGCCGGGCGGAGCGGGCGCATCGCGCAGGTGTCGGTCGGCTCCAGAAGCTCGCTGTTGGACCGAGTCGCGACGCTGCTCAAGACGCGCTCGCTTGTCGTCGCCGACCTGAACGAGCTCGGCCTGCTGCGAGCGCTGCGCAGATCGCGCCGGCAGGGCGAGCTGCTGCTGGTCCTCGAACGCCCGCCTGCGACTGCGCCAGCCCAGACCGACGCGCCGAAGCTGCTGGCGCTCGCGGCAGCCGGGCTTGGTGCGCGCTACGGCGCACTGAGCACCAAGACAACCCGGATCGACGGGCTCGTCACGCCGAGCGACCTCGGCCCAACGATCGTTCGCTGGCTGCGCCTGCACGGGCCGTCGCAGTTCAGCGGCCAACCGATCACGGTTGGCGCACCGCGGAGCCTCGGCTGGTTCGGATCGTTCGCCCAGCGCCTCGGCGTGATCCAACACAGGCGCACCGAAGTGCTCCTCGCATTTCTCGCAGTGTGGATGTTCGTGCTCGTACTCGCGTTCGCGCTGCGGCGCGATCTGAGCGTCGGCTTGCGGGTCGGCGGCCTGGCAGCGCTCTGGGCGCCGGCGTTCGCCCTGTTGAGCGCGGCGATCGAGCCGTCCGCGGGAGTTGAGCTGGCGCTGATCGTCGGCGGCGCGTTCGCCGTGGCGGCGGTGAGCGATCGCCTCGTGCCCTGGCCGCGCGCGCCGGCCGTACCGGTTGCGCTCGTGCTCGTCCTCTATGCACTCGACCTCGCCCGTGGAGCGCCGCTGATCGAGACCTCGCTCGTCGGCTCGGACCCGATTTCCGGCGCGCGCTTCTTTGGCGCCGGCAATGAGCTCGCCGCGCTGCTCCCCGTCGCACTGTTCGCCGGGCTGGCGGCTGCACTGCCGCAGCGAGCGCCAGGGCGACGCGAGGTTGCACTGTTCGCCGCCGCCGGAGCACTGTTGACGGTGATCGTGGCCTGGGGGCGCCTCGGCGCGAACGTCGGGGCGATCTTCACGATCGGCGGCGGCAGCGCAGTCGCGACCGCGCTGCTGCTACCTGGGGGTCTAAACAGGCGACGCGTCGGGCTCGCCACGCTCGCGATCGCGGCCGCGCTCGGGTTGCTCGCGGCGCTCGACCTGATCAGCGGGGACGGCGCTCAGTTCACGCGCCAGGTAATCCACGCACATTCGCTCGCGGCGCTCTTCAACACGCTCGGGCGCCGCCTGTCCGAGGCCTGGTCCGCGCTCTTCGTCGGCGCCGTGCTACCCGCCGTGCTGGCCTGCCTCGCATTCGCTGTCGTGGCGTTCCTGACGCGCCGACGTCTGCTCGCGCCGGTCGGGCCCGCCAGCACCTGGGCGGCGGCGCTCGGCGGCGGGTTCGCCGGAGCGCTGCTCGGCTCGGTCGCCAACGACAGCGGTCCGCGCCTGCTGCTGGTTGGCTGCGGGATGCTGATCTGCGTGCTCGCCTATCTGCGCGGAGCGCCACCGTTGCCGCGACCACGCACGTTCTTATCCGATGCTTCACGGCGCAAGCAAAACTCGAATTCGGGTCCGGCATCCCCCGGCCGGACCCGCCCTTTCTGCCCACGCGGGACAATCTGGCGATGAGCGACCGACCGCGGATTCTTGTCGTCGATGATGAGCCGTCGGTGCAGCAGGCGCTGTCGCGTGCCTTCGCGCTCGAGCGCTACACCGTCGAGCTTGCGGGCGACGGCCTCGCCGCGCTCGACGCGCTCGCGGCGGACTGCTTCGACGCGGTCGTGCTCGACGTCACGATGCCGGGAGTCTCGGGCCTCGAGGTCTGCCGGCGGCTGCGCGCCAGCGGCGAGCGCTGCCCGGTCCTGATGCTGACGGCGCGCGACGCGATCGATGACCGTGTCGCCGGCCTCGACGCCGGCGCCGATGACTACCTCGTCAAGCCGTTCGCGCTGCGCGAGCTGCTGGCGCGGGTCCGCGCTCTGCTGCGTCGCCGGACCGCCGAGGACAGCCCGCGAGTCCTGACCTTTGAGGACATCACGCTCGACGGGCTCGCGCACGACGTGCATCGCGGCGCGCGGCGGCTCGAGCTGACGCGAACCGAGTTCTCGCTGCTCGAGTTGTTCATGCGCCACCCGCGCCAGGTGCTGACGCGCTCGGCGATCTTCGAGGACGTCTGGGGCTACGACTTCGGCGCCGCATCGAACACACTCGGCGTGTACATGGGCTATCTACGCCGCAAGACCGAAGAGGGCGGCGAGGGCCGCGTCCTGCACACGGTGCGCGGCATCGGCTACGTCCTGCGCGCACCATGAGCTTCCAGCGTCGCGTGACGATCTCGGCAGCGCTCGCCGTGGCCGTGGCGGTCCTCCTATCGGCGCTTGCCAGTTACTTCATCGTGCGCCAGGAGTTCCATCACACGATCAGCAAGTCGCTCGACAACTCGCTGATGACAGCCCAGAACCTCGTCGACGGTCGCTTTCAGCAGCACGCGTTCCCGACGATCAGCGGCAAGCACCACACTCACCATCCGCTGACGCAAGCCAGTCGCCTGCGCCTGCTGCTCGACCGCGGTCCCAACCGTCTCGGTCAGCCCGGTGTCGTCGAGCTCGTCAGCGCGACGGGCACGATCAGCAAGGCGGCGGGCGTCACCCGCGCGGGCGAGGTGGCGGCCAGCACGGCGATCGAGTCGCTGGCCAAGCGTGGGCACGGAACACTGATGTTCCGCCGCGAGGTCGCCGGCGTCGACAGCGAGGTGATCGTCGGCGCCGTCGCCCCGCGCGTCGCGATCGTGATCGACCGCTCGCTGGCAGAACAGGACTCAACACTGTTTGCCCTGCGCTTGATCCTGCTCGTCGTCGCCGCGATCGGGATCGCGCTCGCCGCGCTGCTCGGCTGGTTCGTCGCACGCACGACGCTCGTGCCGGTGCGCCGCTTGACGGCGGCCGCCGAGCACGTCGCCGCGACCAACGATCTCGGCGCGCGGATCGACGACACGCGCCGCGATGAGCTCGGGAGTCTCGCCCGCAGCTTCAACGCGATGCTCGGCGCGCTCGACGGGACGATCCGCGCCCTCGATGAGTCGGCGCGCGCGCAGCGACGGCTCGTCGCCGACGCATCGCACGAGCTGCGGACCCCGGTCACGAGCCTGCGCACCAACATCGAGTTCCTACAGCAGTCGCCCGACCTCGCGCCGGATGAGCGCGAGAAGCTGATCTCCGACGTCGTTGTTCAGCTGGAGGAGCTCTCTGAGCTCGTTGGCGACCTGATCGAGCTGGCACGCAACGATGAGCAGATCGCCGAGCCGCTCGAGGAGGTTCGCCTCGACATCCTCGTCGGCGAGGCGATCGAGCGGGCACAGCTGCACGCGCCGCATGCACGCTTCCAGGTGAATCTCGAGAAGACCATCGTCAGCGCGGTCCCATCGCGACTCGGGCGAGCCGTAAACAACCTGCTCGACAATGCCGTCAAGTTCGCCGGCACCGAAGCACCGATCGAGGTGAGCCTCCACGGCGGCGAGCTCGAGATCCGCGACCACGGTCCGGGGATCGACCCAGAGGAGCTACCGCACATCTTCGACCGCTTCTTCCGCGGCTCGCGCTCGCGCGCGCTACCTGGCAGCGGCCTGGGTCTCGCAATCGTGCGCCAGGTCGTCGAGCGTCACTCGGGAACCGTCAGCGCCGCAGCCGCGCCGGGCGGCGGCACGGTCGTGCGGATGTGGATGCCGAGCCTGACCTGACAGACTGCATGCGATGGCGAAGGTCTGGTTCATCACGGGCTCATCGCGCGGCTTTGGGCGCCACTGGGCTGAGGCAGCACTCGAGCGTGGCGACAAGGTCGCCGCAACGGCGCGCAACCCGGAGACGCTCGGCGAGCTGGTCGCGAAATACGGCGATCGGGTGCTGGCACTCGAGCTCGACGTCACCGATCGCGCGGCTGACTTCGCCGCCGTCGAGCGCGCCCACGAGCACTTCGGCCGACTCGACATCGTCGTCAACAATGCCGGATACGGCCTGTTCGGCACGATCGAGGAGGTCACCGAGGCGCAAGCGCGAGCGCAGATCGAGACCAACGTGTTCGGGGCGCTATGGGTCACGCAGGCGGCGTTGCCGTTCCTGCGCGCGCAGCGCAGTGGCCACATCATCCAGGTCTCGAGCATCGGCGGTATCGTCGCTTTCCCCGGGATCGGCCTGTACCACGCGTCGAAGTGGGCGCTCGAGGGCTTCAGCGAGGCGCTGGCCGCCGAGGTCGCACCATTCGGGATCCACGTGACGATCATCGAGCCCGGTGGCTTCGACACCGACTGGAGCGGCAGTTCGGCAGTGCGAGCCGAGGAGATGGACGCCTACGCCGACCTGCACGAGCAGCGCCGCAAGAACGGGGCGCTGCCGCGTGGCAGCACCGAGGCGACACGCAGAGCTATCCTCGAGATCGTCGACGCCGACCCGCCCCCACTCCGCGCCTTCTTCGGCGAGCTGCCGATCAAGCTCGCGAAGGAGCGCTACGAGCAGCGACTCGCAAACTGGGAGCGCTGGAACGAGCTCGCGATCGCGGCCGGCGGCTGATCCATACCGCGAGGCGAGGAAGTCCGGCGAATCCGGCCTCCGCAGCCTTCAGCCGAAGTTGACGTTGACGTTCTTGACCTGGGTGTAGGAGGCGAGCTCGTCGTAGCTCTCCTCGCGGCCGACGCCGGAGTCCTTGAAGCCACCGAACGGGACGCCGGGGAAGTGCTTGGTGACGTCGTTGACCCAGACGAAGCCGGCTTCCACGTCACGCGCGAAGCGGTGTGCGAGGGCAAGGTTGTTAGTGAAAACGCTCGCCGTAAGGCCGTAGGAGGTGTCGTTGGCGATCCGGACCGCGTCCTCGAAGCGCTCGAACGCCGTCGCCACGAGCACCGGGCCGAAGATCTCCTCGCGAAACAGCCGCGAGCCCGGATCGACATCGTCGAACAGCGTTGGGCGGATGAACATGCCGTCCTCTAGCCCCGGGTGCGCGACCGTGGCGCCGCCCGCAGCGAGCTTGAGTCCCTCCATGCGGCCCAGCTCGAGGTATCCAAGGACCTTCTCGAACTGGCGGCGGTGGACGATCGCGCCCGTTTCTGTCGCCTCATCGGCTGGTGGGCCGGAGCGCATCGCGTCCATTCGCTCCGCGAGCAGCTCGATGAACTCGCGATGCAGCGAGCTGTGGACGAGCAGACGGGAGGTTGACCCGCAGGACTGGCCCTGCCAGGTGAAGTTCATGCCACGCAGCGCGCCCGCGACGGCCAGCTCGAGGTCGGCGTCGGGCAGGATCACGAGCGGGTTCTTGCCACCGAGCTCGAGCGTGACGGTCTTGACAACGTGCTCGGCGGCGCGCCTCTGGATCGCGCGCCCGATCTCAACCGAGCCAATGAACGCGAGCCGGCGTACCTCGGGATGCGTGACGATCGCGTCGCCCGCCTCGTCGCCGTAGCCGGTGATGATGCTGAGGACGCCCGGGGGCAATACGTCCTCGGCGAGCTCGGCGAGGCGCAAAGCCGAGAGCGAGGTGTGCTCCGAGGGCTTGACGATCACCGTGTTGCCGGCGACGAGTGGGGCTGCGATCTTGGCTCCGGCGAACATCAGCGGGTGGTTGAATGGAATCACCCGTCCGACGACGCCGAATGGCTGGCGCAGCGTGTAGTCGAGGCGACCGTACTCGCCGGGAATCGTCTCGCCGCGCAGCTCGAGCGCGAGGCCGGCGTAGTAGCGCAGCGATCCGGCCGCGAGTTGAGCATCCGAGCGCATCTCGCGGATCGGGCTCCCGTTGTCGGCAACGTCGAGCAGGGCGAGCTCCTCGGCGTGCTCGAGTACCACGTCGGCGAGCTTGCGCACGGCAGCGGCGCGCTCGAGCGGCGCGCGCTCGCGCCAGGCCGGGAACGCTGCCTTGGCGGCGGCGACGGTGTCCTCGACATCGGCGGCGCGGAAGCGAGGAAAGCTCGCGATCACCTCGCCGGTCGCGGGGTTGGTGGTCTCGATCTGCTCGCCGTCGCGCGCTCCGCGCCACTCCTCGCCAACGCGAACCTGTAGCTCTCTTGCCTCGACCGTCACTACTCCTCCTCTGCCCTTGGTCAGCGTCACTGCCGACACTAGCAACGAGGCTCGGCTTGTCGTGCCTTAGGGGTCCACGTGGATCGAGCGCGGCGCGCTCGTTACCGGTGCGTACGGGTAGCCGGCGACGCCGCTGGTGGGGATCGCGACGCGGAAGCTGTAGGTGATCGACTCGGTCGTGCGCCGGAACGTGTAGCGCCAACGGAAGCTTCCGCTGCGTGGCTGCGCGAGGATCTCGGTGTAGATCATCCAGTGGCGACCCTCGCGGTACTCGATCTCGAGCGGCAGGCCGCGGGCTGAGATGTAGCCGCCGAGCACGCGGCCGCTGAGTTCCATCGTGTGCCCGTTCGTTGTCGAGCTGGGCGTTATCGCGAGTGCGATCCGAGGCCTGACGCGTAGGGCGAGCGTGGCGACGGCGGTCGGCGTCGCCGCTCCGCTGAACGCGCTGTAGGTGAGCGTGATGTCGCGCGACGGGCCCGGTGGAACGGCGTAGCCGAACGAACCGTCGGCGGCGGTCTGGACCTCGGTATAGGCCGTCGCGCTCGCGCCGCTCGACGGTGCAAGGGCGAGATCGAGCGTCGCGCCGGCGATTGGTGTCCCATCGCAGGCGAGAACGCCGTGGACGCTCGCCCGCTGCCCGATCGTCACCGTCTCGCTGTCGGAATCGCCGAGCCGGGCCGAGAGGCGCGCGTCGGCGCAGGCGCCAGAGCCGTTGGCCGAACCGCTGGCGATCGCCGCGCCGCCGGGGCCTGCGATCGCGCCGGTCGGCGCCGATCTGGCGGTCGTCGAGCCGCTGGCATTCCCGGCGACGACCTCAACCTCTAAATCAGCGTTGGAGTCAGCATCGGTCAGGAGATAGGTACTCGCGGTGGCGCCGTTGATTGGCGCGCAGGCGACGCCGCCGAGGCCGCAGCGCTCCCACTGGTAGCTGATCGCGCTCGGCGCCGGCTGCCAGAAGCCGGCGCTCGCCGTCAACGTCGCTCCGACCGCGCTCGAGCCGCTGATCGCCGGCAGGCCGCCCTGCGGCGCATTCAGCGTGTCGATCGCTCCGCTCCAGACGGTGCTGGTATCGGTCCCGTAGCCGATCTCGACGTCGAGCTGATGCGTGCCGTCAACCAGCGTCGCCGTGTCGAGATACAGATGCGCGCTGCCCTGGTTCTCGACCTGACTGACGATCGTGGTGCCGTCGACGGCGATCGTCGCCGTGTAGCTGCCCGTCGGGTTGAACAGGAAGTCGATTTCCACCGTCCCGGACAGCTCGCCGCCGCCGATCATCGAGCCGGTTACGTCGCTCGGGTCGGGGCTCGGCTCGGCGCCGTGGGCCGAGTTGACGATCGCCAACGCGATGACGACGGCTGCCGCCCCTGCGAATCGCGCTAGCTTGCTCTCGCCCACTCCGCTTGCCTCGATGCTTCCTTCCGACGCTCACCCCCGGGCGGGACAGCAGTATCTGCGCCACGGCGGGCGCTGACAAGCCGATTGATTGCACTCGATTCGCTAGAAGGGCGATGAGGTGAGCTCGGTCAGGAGCTCACGGCAGCCCCGTTCGAGCAGTGAGAGCACGAGCTCGTATGCGCTCCGCGGCCCGCCGTAGGGATCGGGCACGTCCTCACCGTCGAGCAGCAGCCTAACCTTCAACCTTGACTCGAGGTCTAGACTCACGTCCCGCAGGGCGCGCTGATGGCCGCGATCCATCGCCACGATCAGGTCGAAATCGGCGAAATCGCCCAGCTGCACCTGTCGCGCTAGGCCCTCGACGTCATAACCATGCTCGGCGCCCACGGCAACCGCCGACGGCTGCGGCTGCTCACCGGCGTGCCAGCCGCCGATCCCGGCGCTGTCGAGCGTGAACTCCGAGGACAGGTGAGCGTCATCGACGAGCTTTCGCATCACCGCCTCGGCCATCGGCGAGCGGCAGATGTTGCCGGTGCACACGAAAAGGATGCGCATGACCACCGTCATCTAACCAAGCGCAGCCCCCGGGCGCCGGCGGCCGGCGGCACACCTAGCGACCGTCGAGCTCGAGCACCGCGAGGAACGCCTCTTGGGGAACCTCGATGCGCCCGACCTGCTTCATCCGCTTCTTGCCCTCTTTCTGCTTCTCGAGCAGCTTGCGCTTGCGGCTGATGTCGCCGCCGTAGCACTTGGCGATCACGTCCTTGCGGAACGCCTTGACGGTCTCGCGGGCGATCACGTGCGCGCCGATCGCTGCCTGGATCGGCACGTCGTACTGCTGGCGCGGGATCTTCTCGCGCAGGCGCTCGGTCAACATCCGCCCGAGCTCGTAGGCCTTGTCGCGGTGCACGACGATCGACAGCGCGTCGACCGGCTCGCCGGCGAGCAGGATGTCGAGCCGGACGAGGTTCGACGGCTGCATCTCGGAGACCTCGTAGTCGAGCGACGCGTAACCACGGGTGCGTGACTTCAACGTGTCGAAGAAGTCGAGGACGATCTCGGCAAGCGGCAGGTCGTAGAGCATCTGGACGCGCTCGGGCGAGAGGTAGTGCAGCCCGATGTGCGTGCCGCGGCGATCCTGGCAGAGCTCCATCACGACGCCGATGTATTCGCGAGGGGCGATGATCGTCGCGCGGATGAAGGGCTCGCGAATCTCCTCGATCCGCGCCGGATCGGGCATGTCCGATGGGTTGTGGACCTCGATCTCCTCGCCGCTGGTGAGCGTGATCTGGAAGCCGACCGAGGGCATCGTCGCGAGCAACTCGAGGTCGTACTCGCGCTCGAGCCGCTCGCGCACGATGTCCATGTGCAAGAGGCCGAGAAAGCCGACGCGAAAGCCGAAGCCGAGCGCGTCGGAGGTCTCGGGCTCCCACGACAGCGCGGCGTCGTTGAGCGTCAGCTTCTCGAGCGCATCGCGCAGCTCGGGGAAGCGCTCGGAGTCGATCGGGAAGAGTCCGCAGAAGACCATCGGCTTGACGTCGCGGTAGCCCGGCAGCGGCTCGATTGCCGGGTGCGTGCGGGTCGTCAGCGTGTCGCCGACGCGCAGCAGCGTGACGTCCTTGATGCCGGTGATCAGGTAGCCGACCTCGCCGGCGCGCAGCTCCGTGGTCGCACTCATCGACGGCGAGAAGAAGCCGATCTCGTCGATCTCGGCATTCGTTCCGCTGGCCATCGCGCGGATCGCCTCGCCCTTGCGAAAGACTCCGTCGACGACGCGCAGGTAGGCAACGACCCCGCGGTACTGGTCGAACTGAGAGTCGAAGATCAGCGCCCGCGGCGGGGCGTCGGGATCGCCGCCGGGCGGTGGGACGCGCTCGACGATCCGCTCGAGCACCTCGATCACGCCCGCGCCAGTCTTCGCGGAGATCTCGAGGATGTCGTCGGGGGTCTCGCCGAGCAGCTCACCGATCTCGCGGGCCACGCGCTCGGGCTCGGCGCCCGGCAGGTCGATCTTGTTGAGCGTCGGGATCAACTCGAGCCCGGCCTCGACAGCCATGTAGGTATTGGCGACCGTCTGGGCCTCGACCCCCTGCGAAGCGTCGACGACGAGCACCGCCCCCTCGCAGGCCGCGAGCGAGCGCGAAACCTCATAGGTGAAGTCGACGTGGCCGGGGGTGTCGATCAGGTGCAGCTGGTAGGTCTCGCCGTCCTGCGCCCGGTACTGGACGCGCACCGCCTGCGCCTTGATCGTGATCCCACGCTCGCGCTCGAGGTCCATCGAGTCGAGCACCTGCGCGCGCATCGCCCGCTTCTCCACGGTATGGGTCAGCTCGAGAATCCGATCGGCGAGCGTCGACTTGCCGTGGTCGATGTGGGCGATGATGCTGAAGTTGCGGATGTGCGCCTGATCGGGCATCGGCGACGTACATTACGGGGCGTCGATGCCCCAGCCGCTGAGCCGAGACGACGCATGGGCGCTGCTCACGGAGTGGGTCAAGTCGCCGCCGCTGCGCCGCCACTGCCTCGCGGTCGAGGCGGCGATGCGCGCCTACGCCGAGCGCGACGGGGCCGATGTCGAGCTCTGGGGCGTAACTGGCCTGCTCCACGACGCCGACTACGAGCGCTTCCCTGACCTCGCCTCCGGCCACCCGCGGGTGATCATCGCCGAGCTCGAGCGCCGTGACGCGCCACCGGAGATGATCCGCGCGATCGCCTCCCACGCCGACTACCTGGGCGTGTCGCGCGACTCGCCGCTCGAGCGCACGCTCCACGCGGTTGATGAGCTGAGCGGCTTCCTGATCGCCTGCGCGATGGTGCGCCCCGAGCGCATCCACGGCCTGGCGCCGAAGTCGGTGCGCAAGAAGATGAAGCAGACGTCGTTCGCCGCCGCAGTCGACCGCGCCGAGCTCGAGTCAGCGGCCGCAGCGCTCGGCGTCGATTTCGACGCCCACGCCGCATTCGTGATCGCGGCGCTGGAGCGCCACGCCGCGGCACTCGGGGTCGATTAGAGCGGGGCATCGGCGAGCGAGGCGACGACGATGTCGGCCTGCTCGAGCACGACCCCCGCGACCGACGGAACGCCGATCACGAAGCAGCCGGCGGCAGCGCCCGCAGCCACGCCGGTCGGCGAATCCTCGAGCACCGCCGCGCGCGCGGGCGGCACACCGAGCATCTCGCAGATCGTCAGGTAGATCTCCGGCGCAGGTTTTTCATGGGCGACTTCGTCGCCGGTCAAGGTCGCGTCGAACGAGTCCTCGCGTACACCTGCGGTTGTCAGTGCACGATCGACGAAGGCACGGTTGGAGTTGGAGGCCAGGCCAAGCGGCATCCCATCAGCGCGCAGGCGCCCGAGCAACTCGAGTGCCCCCGGGCGCGGCGCGGCGGTGCGACCGATCTCCTCGAGCGCGAGACCCTGCAGCTCGCGGAACAGCTTGGGTCCTTCGCCCGGGCGCTCGAGCAGCGTTGCAAGCGCCTGCTCGGCGAGCGGCCCGGCCTTACCGAGGATCTCGCGCTTGTGCTCGATCGTGAACTCGCGACCGCAGCGTGCGAACAGCCGCTCTTCGGCGCGCGTCCAGGCGTCCTCCGTCTCGAGCAGCAGACCGTCGTTGTCGAAGATCACTGCATCGAAGCGCCGCCGCGCGCCGGCGCTCACGCGCGCCGCAGCCGCGAGAGCAACATCGCCTGAACCTGGTAGGCCTCGGGGATCGCCATCCGCAGGACGGCGCGCATGTAGACCAAGCCGCCGACCGCGGCAGCCGCGCCGACTGAGGCAAGCTGAGCCGGGACCGAAGTCCCGAGGAGATGGTCGAGGGCGTCCCAGACTACCCACGAGACCGCCGCGAGAATGATCGAGGCAGCAAGGATCCGGGCGGTGATCATCATCGTCTGGCCGCCCTCGATCCGGCCGTTGAAGCCGGCGCGCAGGCGCCGCAGCATCAGGGCGGTCATCACGACGTTCGCCGCGAACGTCCCGATCACGAGGCCCGCGATGCCGAGCGGCTTGTAGAGGCTGAGGCTGAGAATGATGTCGACGACCATGTTGATCGCCGCAAGACCGGTCGGGATCCAGGGGCGCTTGAGCGCGAAGAAGGTCCGGGTCAGCAGCAGGTTGAGGCCGCCGAACGGCAGGCTGAAGGCAAACCAGAAGAGTGCGATCGAGACGAGGTGGGTTGAACGCGTGCCAAACGCTCCGTGCTGGTAGATCAAGCGGACGACCGGCGTGGCGAGCACCATCAGGAAGGCCGAGGCCGGGAGCAGCATCAGGTTGATCTGGCGCATCCCGATCGCGAGCGCCCGGCGCATCGCCGCGGGGTCGCGCCGCGCCGCCATCCGGCTGAGGGTCGGGAAGAGGACCGTCGCCACAGCGACGCTGAACATCCCCTGAGGCAGCATGTAGATCCGGAACGCCTGGTCGATTGCGCGCGGCGCGCCGCCGGCGGGATTTGTCTTGACGAGGCCGCCAAAGGATGAGTTGATCAGCTGGTCGAGGTTGACGATGCCGAGGCCGATCGTCACCGGCAGCATCAGCGCAAACACCTGGGTGATGCGCGGATCGTGCCAGTCGATGTGGAACGCGAGGCGGAAGTCGATCTGGGCCAGCGCGAACATCGCCATCAGCAGCTGCACCCCGGTCGCGACGAGGATCGCCACCGCGTAGGCCTCGATCCCGTGGTGCGAATGCTCGTAGTGCGGCCGCAGGTAGATCAGCAGGCCGATGATCACGATGTTCCACACCGCCGGCGCGATCGCCGGGATCGTGAAGCGGTCGTAGGACTGGAGGATGCCGGTGAAGAGGCTCGTCAGCCCGAGCAGCAGGATCACCGGGAAGAGGATCTGCGACAGCAGAACCGTGATGCCGTTGACGCCCTTCAGCTGCGGACCGATGAAGAGCGGCATGATCACGCTCGCCGCCAGGATGAAGATCGCCGTCAGGACAGCCAGCGCAATCAGCATGATCCACAGCAGAGTCGAGGCAAGCCGGAACGCTTCGCGCTTCTTGCCCTGCTGCAACAGATCGGTGAAGACCGGGACGAACGCAGCCGAGAGGGCGGCGTTGGCGAACAGGTTTGCGACGAGGTTCGGAACCTGAAAGGCAAGGGTGAACGCCGATGCCGCCGGGAAGGTGCTGAAGTAGTCGGCCGCGACGATCTCGCGGACGAGCCCCATGACGCGTGACAGCGCGGTCGCGATCGAGAAGATCGCAGTGTTGCGTGCGACGCGGCCGGGCTGGCCCTCCGGCTCGGCAGCGGGGGTAGTGGCGCTCAACGCCGCTATAGTAAGGGCCAAGGCGGTCTTGACCCGCCCCCTTTCACATGGCCAACATCGCCTCCCAGAAGAAGCGCATCCTTCGCGCCGAGCGTGAGCGGATCGAGAACCGCCAGCACACCTCGGCGATCAAGACCTACCTGCGCCGGCTCGAGGCGGCCGTCGCGGAAGGTGACGCGGAGCGCGTCGCGAGCGAGCACCGCACGCTGATCTCGAAGATCGACAAAGCCGTCAAGACGGGCGCCCTGCATCGCAATACCGGCGCCCGCAAGAAGTCCCGTGCCGCGCGCGTCGCGCACGCGCGCAGCGACGCCGAGTAGCTCAGCCTTCCCCCAGGCTCCGCCCAGTTTGAGCCGAGGTCTCTGCCCGACACTGGGCAGATGCACACCTCAGCGACGCCCCAACGCGCACCGCAGTCAGCGGATCTCCGCTGCCGCCTTCGTGCACGCGCCCGCCGCGTCAAGATCCTCCGCCGCCGCGTCGGCGCGCTGACGCTCGCGCTGCTCGTCGGCCTTTGGTTGGCGATCGCCGTGACCGGCTCGCTCGGCCACTCGACCAGCAAGGTCAGCGTTATCGCCGCGGTCACGACGACGAAGCACGGGCACTCCGCAACCGCCTCCAGCGGGAAGTCCTCCAGCGGGAAGTCCAAGACAAAGCAGAAGACCGCCGCCAGCTCCAAGACCTCGACAGCGAAGTCGACCACGACCGCGTCATCGACCACGACCGCGTCGTCGAGCGCCAGCACGACCGCCGGCGGGTCAGCCAGCGCCGTGACGACGTCGCAGTCCTAGGACCGCGGAAGCTGCCTAGGCTGCGATCGATCCGATCGTCCGCAGCGCGAGTGTGTCGGGGTCGAGTCCCGAGCGCCCGCGGCTGTCGATCTCGAGATCCGCGAGCGCGGCGAGCGCGCGGCGCAGAGCCGAGGCGTCAGTGCGGCCGACGTCACTGATGAACGCAGCGGCGGCCTTCGGCGGCATCCGCAGCGTCGAGCGAATCTTTGCCGGCGGCATGCCCGATTCGAGCTGGGTCGCGACGGCGAGCGCTTCACGCAGGCGCCGCGCCATCCAGTAGCCGAGCGACTCGACGCGCTCACCCTGTGCTCGCAGCTGGAGGTAGACGCGGACGGCAGCCGACGGATCGCGCGCGACAAGCGCGTCGGCGAGCGACCAGGCCTTGCGCTCGGCTGCGCGTGCGACACGCTCGGTCACACCGTCGGCGTCGAGCGACGCGCCCGCGCCCACCTCGATCGAGAGCTTTTCGAGCTCGCGCGAAAGGCGCGCCTGGCGCGGACCGACGGCCTGGACGAGCGCGCGGGCGGCAGCGGCGTCGAGCGAGAGGCCAAGCTCGCTCGAGCGGGCCATCACCCAGGCAGGCAGATCCCACTCCTTGACCGCGACCTCGGCGCTGATGTCGCCTCCCGCGGCCTTGACAAGGTCGTGGAGCGCGCGCGGGGCCTTGGCCCTGGCGTCCTCGAGAGCGAAGAAGGCGATCGTGGTCTGCGGCGCGATCGTCGCCCTCGAGGGGCCGAGGTGCTCCTTCACTTCGGCCTCGCTCCAGCGCTCGCAGCCGTCGGCGATGATCACGCGCCAGCCGGTTGCCAGTGTCAGCGCCGCCAGCAGCGACGCTGACGCTTCGGGCGTCGCCGCGGCCTCGAGCGGCCCTCCCCCAGACTCGGCGAGCGCGCGCAGGCGCCCTCGGCGCTCGGTGATGCGACCGTGATCGTCGCCGTGGATCAGGTAGGCGGGTTTGAATGCGGACATTCAGCGCAGGCTAGCGCTCCGCCCGCACGGGATCTCGAGAGCCCGCCGGCGTCGCGCACCCTTCGACGCGACGCCGGTGCCCGGCGACCGGGGCTAGACCTTGACCGGTGTTGACCTGCCCTGCGAGGTGAACCAGGCGCCAACGACGACGACGATGGCAAAGATGATGTCGATGTAGAAGCCCCAACCCCAGTTCCCGGTGTGCGCGATCAGCTTGATCAAGAGCAGCAGCAGCGCGAGTCCGGCGAGTGCGGCGCGCGTCAACTCGCGGCCCAGCTGGGTGGTCGGAAGCTGCGTCTGTGGGCTGAACGTAGCGAGCGCCCAGTCGACGACCACCACGATCACAACTATCAGCGCGAGGACGCCCCAGATCGAATACGGCGACCCGGTCGCCGACGCCGTGTACGAACCGTAGATGCCAGCCGATACCGAGTACCAGGGCAGCGCCAGCAGAAAGATGATCAGGAGGATGCCGCCTCCCCCGACCATCCAGTCCTCGCGGCTCAATTTTGAAAAGTCCACAATCTCCTCCTAGTTTCTTGACTGGATCGGCTGAGTCTATGCCGACCTCGCAACACGTGCAGCGTGCCCTCCGGCAGTCTGGACGCCTCAGCGGACAACAACGTTTACGAGCTTCCCGACGATCACGATCACCTTTGTGATCTCGTGCCCGTCGATCTGTTCGCGCACGCGCGGAGCCGCCAGCGCCAGCGCCTTGAGCTCCTCCTCGCCGAGTCCGCTGGCAGCCTGGAGGCGGTCGCGCACCTTGCCGTTGACCTGGCAGACGAGCTCGTAGGTGTCGCGCTCGAGCAGCGCCGGATCGGCGACCGGCCACGGCTCCTCCCAGACCCTGCGCGCGGTAAGGAGGTGGTAGGCGTCGGCGCCGGCGTGTGGTGCAAACGGGAAGATCAGCGATGCAGCCGTCGCGAGTGCGAAGCGCAGCGACCCTGGCGATGCACCGGCGCGCAGGCGATAGGCGTCGTTGACGAGCTCCATCACGGCCGATATCGCTGTGTTGAAGGAGAACCGGCCGTCGAGGTCGTGGGTGACCTTCGCGATCGCCCAGTGGGCCTTGCGCAGGAGCTCGAGGTCGGCTCCCGCAGGGGCCTCGGGGGGGTCAGCCGGCTCGGATGTCTCGGCGATCTCGGCGGCCAGGCGCCAGAGGCGCGAGAGGAAGCGGTGGACCCCTTCGACGCCGTCGTCCGACCAGTCGGCGTCCTGCTCGACAGGGCCGATGAAGAGGATGTAGGAGCGCGCGGTGTCGGCGCCGTAGCGCTCGACGATCGCCTGGGGTGAGACGACGTTGCCGCGCGACTTCGACATCTTTGCGCCGTCGCGCGTGATCATCCCCTGGGTGAAGAGCGCGGCGAACGGTTCCTGGAAGTTCAGATGGCCGAGGTCGGCGAGCGCCTTCGTGAAGAAGCGCGCGTACATCAGGTGGAGGATCGCGTGCTCGACGCCGCCGATGTACTGGTCGACCGGCATCCACTGCTCGAGGACGTTCGGATCCCAGGCAGCCGCGTCGTTGCCCGCGTCGCAGTAGCGCAGGAAGTACCAGGACGAGTCGACGAAGGTGTCCATCGTGTCTGTCTCACGCCGCGCCGGCGAGCCGCAGCGCGGGCACGGGACGGCGACCCACTCCTCGGCCGCCGCAAGCGGCGAGCGGCCCTTCGGTGCGTAGTCCTCGATCTCCGGCAGGAGGACCGGCAGATCCTCGAGCGGCACGGGCACGATTCCGCACTGCCCGCAGTGGACGACGGGTATCGGGCAGCCCCAGTAACGCTGGCGTGAGACGAGCCAGTCGCGCAGGCGGAAGTTCACAGCTGCTTTCCCGCGACCGGCCGCCTCCAGCCACGACAATATTTTTGACCTCGCCTCCCGGTTAGGGAGGCCATCAAAACCCTCGCCCGAGCCCGTCAGCGGACCGTCGCCGGAGTAGGGGAGCTCGCCTCCCTCGACGACCCGGCGGATCTCGAGACCGAAGTTCTGCGCGAACTCGTAGTCGCGCTCGTCGTGGGCCGGGACGGCCATGATCGCGCCGGTCCCGTACTCCATCAGCACGTAGTCGGCGACGAACATCGGGATCGCTTCGCCGTTGACCGGGTTGATGACGCTGCGCCCGAGCGGCACGCCGGTCTTGGCCTTGTCGAGCGCGCCGCGCTCGGCGTTGGAGGCCTTCAGCGCGTGGTTGACGTAGTCGCGGACGGCGGCCTCGTGCTCGGTGCCCGCGGCGAGGCGCATGACGTCGGGGTGCTCGGGAGCGATGACGAAGAACGTCGCGCCGAACAGGGTGTCGGGGCGGGTCGTGAAGACCGGGTAGTCGAGCTCGAGGTCGGGCTGGTGGAACGAGACCTTGGCTCCCTCGGAGCGCCCGATCCAGTTGCGCTGCATCGTCTTGACGTTCTCGGGCCAGTCGATCGTCGCGAGGTCGTCGAGCAGACGGTCGGCGTAGTCGGTGATCCGGAAGAACCACTGTTCGAGCTGGCGGATCTCGACCTCGTGGCCACAGCGCTCGCAGCGCCCGTCGATCACCTGCTCGTTGGCGAGCACCGTCCGGTCGTGCGGGCACCAGTTGACCGCGGCCTCGCGGCGGTCGGCGAGCCCCGCCTCAAACAGCTGGAGGAAGATCCATTGGGTCCAGCGGTAGTAACGCGGGTCACAGGTAGCCAGCTCGCGCGACCAGTCGATCGAGATCCCCCACTCGCGGAATTGGCGCTGAAACGAGGCGATCGAAGCGTCCGTCGACTCGCGCGGGTGGACACCGGTCGCAATCGCGTGGTTCTCCGCCGGCAGCCCGAAGGCGTCGTAGCCCATCGGGTGCAGGACCTCGGCGCCGCGGCGCCGGCGGAAGTGGGCGATCGCGTCACCGACCGAGTAGACCTTGAGGTGGCCGATGTGAGGCTCGCCACTCGGGTAGGGGAGCATCTCCAGAACGTAGGAGCGGGGACGGGTTGTGGCCGCGTCGTTGGCGACCTCCCAGGTGCGCTCGTCAGCCCAAACAGCCTGCCAGCGCGGCTCGATCTCGGAGGGGTTGTATCGGTGCTCGGGCATCGGGAACGCAGGTTAGCTGCCCGGGAGTCCTCGCCGGGTTTGCCGGCCGCGGCCCGCGGGCCGTCTGTTGGGCCTCGTTGTGGGGCTGTTTCAGGACTTGCCGAGGCTGCCTGCGGCGAGTCGCTCGGCGATGCCGTTCAGGACGCGCGCAAGCTCTGCGCTGCGGGAGAGGAACGGTGAGTGATCGGTGTCGATTTCGTGGACCTCGACGCAGGGCCGTTCGGCGACCATGCGCGCCTGCAACGCCGGCGGGATCGCGTGGTCTCGGGAGCAGCAGACGTAGACGCGGTCGCGCCGGTCGATGGCGTGTCCGTGCAGCTCGACAGGGTCAAGGAAAGGGGCCAGCGGCTGCGGGCGCGTGCGGTCGAGCGCCCATTGCAACTGGCGGTTGGTTGCGAGGTTGAAGAGTGCGTGCGATTGCGCCCGCTCGCTCAACACGCCGACCGCGGGGTCCCCTTCGATCACGAGATTGGCTTGGACCTGATCGTCGGCACCCTCTGGGAGGTGGGTCAGGTCGAGCAGGCTCTGGCCGTCGCGCGGCAGGAAGGCAGCTACATAGATCAGCAGCGCGATGTTCTCACGGCAGCGCGTCGCCGCCTGCGTGATGACCATCCCGCCCATGCTGTGGCCAACAAGGATCGCCGGCTCCGCACTCCGCGCGAGCTCGTTGCAGACGCTGTCGACATAGAGGCTCAGCGTGACCATGCCAGCCGGCGTGTCGTCATCCCCGGAGCCCGGTAGGTCGGGTGCGCTGACCTCGTGGCCCGCCTTTTCGAGCACCTCGATCACGGGCTCCCAGCACCAGCCACCGGCGAAGGCGCCGTGGATCAGAACGAACCTCGCCATCTTCCTCCCCAGTTGTCGCGTCTCGACGCCGTCGCACTCTAGCGCGGACCAGGACGGCGCCTCTTGACAAGTAAGTGATGACTTACTATGTTCTGCGAACTGTCTGCTCACTCACTTGGAGGTGGCGCTGTGATCCGCTCCCCTGAGCGCCGCACACTGATCATCGTGTCGCTGGCGCTGTTCATGGTCGTGCTCGACAACCTCGTGGTCACGGTTGCCCTGCCGAGCATCAAGCACGCGTTCGGCGCGTCGGTCCAGTCGCTCGAGTGGACCGTCAACGCCTACACGCTGAGCTACGCCGTGCTACTGCTCACGGGCGCAGCGCTCGGCGATCGCTTCGGCCGGCGGCGTATGTTCATCGTCGGACTCTCGATCTTCACCGCCGCCTCGGCCGCGGCGGCGCTCGCCCCGGACACCGCTCTGTTGATCGCCGCGCGCGCGATCCAGGGATCAGGCGCGGCAATCGTCACTCCGCTCACGCTGACGCTGCTGGCGGAGGCCTTCCCGCCCGAGCGCCGAGGCGCCGCGATCGGCGTCTGGTCAGCGATCGGCGGCGTCGCGATCGCGCTCGGTCCGCTGGTCGGCGGCGCCGTGATCACGAGCCTCAACTGGCACTGGATCTTCTGGATCAACGTCCCAGTGGGTCTCGCGGTGCTGCCGCTCGCGGCGCGCGGTCTGCGCGAGAGCCACGGCCCGTACGGGCGTTTGGACCTGCCGGGCCTGATCCTCGGCTCGGGCGGTCTGCTCGGCATCGTCTACGGGCTCGTCCACTCTCAGAGCGCCGGGTTCACGGCGACCACCGTTGTCGCGTCACTGGCTGGCGGCGCAGCCCTGATCGCAGCCTTTGTCGTCTGGGAACTGCGCGCCGAGAGCCCGATGCTGCCAATGAGCTTCTTCGCCGACCGCAGCTTCGCAATCACGAACGCCGCTTCGCTCGCGATGTACTTCGGCATGTTCGGCTCGATCTTCTTCCTGACCCAGTACATGCAGCTCGTGCTCGGAAACAGCCCGTTCCAGGCCGGCCTCAAGCTGCTCGTCTGGACCGGCTCGACGATGATCATCTCACCGGCCGCGGGAATCCTCTCGGCGCGCTACGGCAGCCGTCGATTCATCGCCGCCGGGCTCGCTTCGCAGGCCGCGGCACTAGCCTGGATCGCGCTCACCGCAACCACGACAACGTCCTACACAACGGTGCTCGTCCCGTTCGTGCTCGCCGGCGGCGGCATGGGCCTGTTCTTCGCTCCCGCCGCAAACGCTGTGCTTGCCGCAGTCCGTCCAGACCAGGCCGGTCAGGCTTCCGGGGCCGCGAACACGATCCGCGAAGTCGGCGGCGTCTTCGGTGTGGCGGTCCTCGCGAGCGTCTTCGCTGGCCACGGCAGCTACGCCACCGCGCACGCGTTCGTCAGCGGCCTCGTTCCCGCGCTCTGGGTTGGTGCCGCCGTGCTCGCGGGATTCGGCTTGATCGCGGCGGTGCTGCCTTGGGCGCGTCGCTCGACAAGCCTCGCCGCTACGACGGGCCCCCCTGAGTCGGCGGCTGCAGCGCTGTAATCGCCTGCCGATCCGGTGTTACGATGGCCTTTCGCCGCGCCCTCAGCGGCCGGCGACTGCACACGCGGGGCTATAGCTCAGCTGGGAGAGCGCTTGCATGGCATGCAAGAGGTCGTCGGTTCGAGCCCGACTAGCTCCACTCGACGAAAAGCCCTGCTAATACTGGGCTTTTCCGCTTTAGCCCGTAGCGTCGGACAAGGCAGTTCTTGATGGCATGCAAGAGGTCGTCGGTTCGAGCCGACTAGCTCCATCGCGGGAGGAAGACTGATTCAGCAGTCGCCAGGTGGCCTACAGACGTTGCACCGCACCCGTCGCGGGGAACCACACCCGCTCCGATCTGTCGACGCTCTTAGCTTCCCCAGCCGATGGCGTCGAGGTAGAGGGTTGTTTTGGTTCCGCCGCCGTTCTCGATCTCGATTCCGATGTAGCGCAGTCCAGCCTGTAGGGCGGGCACCTTGAGCGTCAACGTCGTCCAAGCACCTG
>Ga0181525_10001194_pt1 | contig 22366 bp, 20 predicted proteins | sample PEATcosm2014_Bin_48_FD_121100 | JGI IMG/M metagenome (GOLD analysis project Ga0181525, IMG submission 121100) | Peatland microbial communities from MTU Mesocosm Facility, Houghton, MI, USA - PEATcosm2014_Bin06_10_metaG | ecosystem: Environmental > Terrestrial > Soil > Wetlands > Peat | place... | reverse complement strand
GCCAATATACTTGGAGCGTCCTTCGCAGACCGGTGCACAAGCGTATTTTTCGGACTTTGTCTTGGCTTGACCGGATGGTTGACCGCGCTTCGCCGTCAACATGTAGAGGCAAGGAAGGGAGTCGATCTCGCGCAAGGCGCCTTGCCGCAGATGGCGGAATGAAGAAAAAGAAGTTCGGCGAACGCGTGGCGGCGCCGCTGAACGCCGCAGCGCTTGCAAAAGGGCTTTCTGCACGCAAGAATCACACGCGAGCTCGCCGATTTATGCGGTCCGTGCGTCGCGTTGCCTAACAGGTGCCCAACGACGTCACGTGGTGATTAATCCGGAGCCCCCATGGAGCGTATTCTCTACACGAAGCCTTCCATTACCGAGACCGAAGTCGCCTATGCGACCGACGCCGCGCGGAACGGATGGGGAGATCGCTGCTACGAATATATCGCAAAATTCGAGGACATGTTTCGGCGCCACACCGGGGCACGTTACGCCATCGCGACATCCAGCTGCACGGGCGCGCTGCACATGGGAATGGCCGCCCTCGATGTGGGGCCGGGCGATGAAGTGATTCTGGCCGACACGAACTGGATCGCGTCCGCTGCGCCGATTACCTATCTCGGCGCCAAGCCCGTCTTCGTGGACGTGCGCGCAGACAGCTGGTGCCTCGACCCGGCCCGTGTCGAGGCCGCGATCACGCCCCGTACGAAGGCGATTATGGCGGTGCACATATACGGCAACCTCTGCGAGATGGATGATCTTCTCGAGATTGGGCAACGTCACGGCATCCCCGTGATCGAGGACGCTGCCGAAGCGATCGGATCGAAATGGGCGGACGCCGCCGCGGGCACCCTGGGCGCCTTCGGCGCCTTCTCCTTCCACGGGACGAAAACCGTCACGACCGGCGAAGGCGGCATGTTCATCACCAACGATGAAGCGCTTTACAGGAAAACGCTTACGCTTTCGAACCACGGCCGCGCCGCCGGACAGACCAAGCAATTCTGGCCTGACGACATCGGCTTCAAATACAAGATGTCCAACGTACAGGCGGCGATCGGCTGCGCGCAGATGGAACGCATTGACGAGCTGGTAAGGCGCAAGCGCGAGATCTTCGAATATTATCGGTCAAAAATCGGAAAGTTGCCGGGCGTCGCGATGAACCCGGAGAAGCAATCCACCGTGAACGGCTACTGGATGCCGACGCTCGTGTTCGCGCCCGAAACAGGCGTGACGCGGGAGCGCCTGGTCGATGCGTTCAAGACCGCGAATATCGACGCGCGCGTATTTTTTCATGCATTGAGTTCGTTGCCGATGTTCGAGCCGTGCCCGCAGAACCGCAACAGCAACAGCATTCCCCACCGCGCCATCAACCTGCCTTCCTATCACGACATGACCGAAAGCGACCTCGAACGCGTGGTCGCCGTGGTGATGCAGGTTCTCGAACGGGCAGATGCGGCGTAGCCTTCGGCGTCCGCTGGGTCTTCGCTGTCCGTACTATTCCAAAACCGCGAAACTCATTTGCGGCGTAAACGGAAACCGCTGGATCCTGAGGTTCCGCAGACCGATCGTGTCGTTCACCGCCATCGTCTCGCCCGGCCAATGTTTTTGGCAGAGCTCGTCAAACGCAATGATGCTGCCTTTCGGCATGCGCGGCAGGAACGTTTCGAGCGCAATCTTCGTAGGCTCGTAGATATCGAAATCGAGATAGAGGAGTGCCACCACGAGATGCTGGTTTTCGGCGACGTATTGCGGAATCGTCTTGCAAGCGTCACCTTCGACGAGCTCGACACGGGGAATATGGCCGAGCGGCCTGTTCAAATCGAACAGCCGGACGGCTTCTTCGATGTCGGCTTTGGCCCCCGTCGCCAACCCGCCGGCAACGGAGTACTCGAGTCCCGACTTGCTGTCCTTATCCGACAGGCCCGGAAATCCCTCGAAGGTGTCGAAGCCGACGACGCGGCGAATATGGTTGTACGGCTCGTATATCGCGCTCAACTGAGCCCACCCCAAAACCCCGCTTCCGAGATACACACCGCACTCGACGATCACGCCGTGGACGTCGACGACGCGTTTGAAAAGTTCGTTGCGCGCCAGAAAAGCACTGAGGTTCTGCCGCGGAACGTATTTCGGAAAGTGGCGCAAACGATCGACCGGCGTGCCGATACTCTGCTCAAAATACGGTCCGATCGCGGTCGCGTATTCGACATCTGCGGAGGTCCTTGTCCGCGGATCGTTCATGGAAAACAATTCGGGTGTCGCTGCGGTCTCGGTCACGCGTTTACCCCCAAGCACTGCGCAAGTCCTTGCCTCAACAAAACCGCGGGAGACCAGTTCAGGACGCGTTCGGCCCTGCGGCTATCCATCCGAATATTCGCAATATCATCGTCAATCAAGAGTTCCTGGAACGCCAGAGGAGCGCCGAGAAGGTCGGCGATCAGTTCCGCGATCTCGACGGTAGAATGGAGCATGCCGCTTCCGAAATGGAACACAGAGTCGGCCTCGTGCTCCACCGTACGAGCAATCGCTTCGGCCGCATCGGAGACATAGAGAAGGTCCAAGGCCGGCCGGCCGTTCAGGTAGCGATGGGTATGGATATTCTTTTCTGACGAGATGCCGGCGGCGAAATTCTTGATCAATCGGGGGCGATCCCCGCCCGGACCGAAGACAGGCGCCAGCCGGCATATCGAGCGCCTGACATCGCCGCGCTGCGCATAGGCATCCAGGAGCATTTCTTCGAGAAACTTGGCATCGGAATAGGCACCCTTCGGCCGAAACGGCGTGCTCTCGTCCGCAATCAGCTCGGTTGCCGCATATCCGCCATACAGAACCGACGAAGACGCGAACACAAGCCGGATATCCAAAAGCTTACACGTATCGAGCACGGTCCGCAGCATGGCGAGACCGACGGCCATCGCTCCTATGTTGGTATAGACGCGCGGATAGGCCAGGTGAACAATCTGGCCCACGCCTTCCGCTCTGCAATAGGCCGCGAGCTTCACGGCACCATCCTGGAGATCCAGCACCTCCCGACCCGGCGTCAGAACCCGATGGGACGTCTTCAGGCGCGGCAGAAGATTTTGGCCCAGAAAACCGCTGCCGCCAGTTACCAGCACTGTGCCTGTGCGGCTCACCGTCGCCGGCGGAGATTCGGACAAGGCCTCACGGACCGACTGAACCATGTCGAGTTTGATTTCGGATTCGCCCGTGGCTGCGAGAACCTGCGCGACGCAATCGTCAAAGCCACGGCCTTCGTTGACGCCGAGAATGCCTGCTGCGATGGAATTGCTTCGGGACACGCCAAAATCGCACGCCACCACCACGGTGCGACCGGATTTCAGGGCCGCGGCGCCCGCTTCGACACTTTCCCGAATGGCCGCGGAGGAATTCCCGCCCTTATCCACCAGATGCCGGACATCGACGATGTGATGATCGCCGTCAGGACGCTCATCATACGCACAAGTCCCCAGCCGCTCCGTGATCCAGCGTATCATTTGTAAATCTCGCCATCCGGCACGACGACCTCGCTCAAACCCCGCATATACCAACCTGGCCGGATTTCAAGCGGCGCCTGTGGAGCGAGACCGCACAAGGCGCGGATATGATGATCCACTTCGTTGAACCCCGCGCGGGCGCGCAGATAGGTGCTGGCGGAAAAACGGGGATTGATCTCGAATGGAACGAACCCGCCATCGGCGTCGAGGCGGCCTTGCACGTTGATAGGTCCCCGACTGCCGATCGCACGCGCAATGGAAACCGCGGTCTCTTCGATCTGCGGATAGGATCCGATGTGGCCCTGGCTATAGCCGCTGGAGATGAGAAAATCGGCGCCTCTTGCCATGACCGACAGCTTCACATGGAAGCTCCGTTTCAGCACGACAGCGCCTTCGACATCTCCGTCGCGATTGGACAACACGCCTACGGTGAACTCTCCCGATTCATGCGGCAGGTATTCCTGCGCGATCGGCATCAATCCGTTGTTCAGCAGATAAGCCGCGTAGAGCTCCACCTCCTGTCGATTGCGGGCGAAGAATACAAACGAGCTGCCGCCGCTTTCTCCCGAGGGCTTCACGACCGCCGGCGCGGGCGCCGTCGCCGCGTGCGCTGCATCTTGCAGGAGAACCGTCTTCGGGATGCGAAACCCGAGCGCGGCAAGGCGTTCGAAGCAGCGCGCCTTGTCGGCCATTTCATCGACGACCGCCGCGACATTGCCGGCCAGCTTCACGCCGGCGTCTTCGATCCGCGCGCTTGCCGCGGCCAACAGACGCGCCGGCTGATCGCCGCCCGGCACGATCACATCGACTTCGAATGTCCGACAGACGTCCAGCACATCGTCGATATATCGCTCGCGCGAAACGACCGCCGTGCGATCGCAATCTCCGGAATAGTGGCCGAAGGCGAGCGGAGAAATATCGCAGCCGTAAATCCGGTAGCCGCCCGCAAGTCGGAGGCACTTTGCGATCTCCACGCCAAGCGACGCTCCACCAATTCCTGCGATCAAAACGCTGATCATGAGCGGGTGCGCCGAATGCCGGAGTGGGGACGTCGAGAGATCATGCTATTCTCTCTTGAAATCGGGGTAGTCCGCATCGCGCTGCGATATCTCGTCCGGAACTGCCGGCCATTCGATGGCGAAAGCCGGATCATCCCAACGAACGCCGCGCCCGCTGCCGGCCACGAAGACGGCGCCCATAAGATATACAATGTCGCTATCGGGCTCCAGCGTGAGGAAGCCATGCGCGCATCCCGGCGGAATGTAGAATAAGCGGTTGTTTTCGGGACCGAGCTCCACGGCCGACCATTTTCGATACGTCGGCGATTCCGGCCGGAGGTCCACCGCCACATCGTAGATCCGGCCGCGGACGCATTGCACGAGCTTGGGCTCGCCATGCGGCTCCGCCTGATAGTGCATCCCGCGAAGCGTATGCACGCGCGGATTTCTCGAAATATTCGTCTGCACGATCCGCATCGCAATTCCGGCTTTTGCGAACTCGTCCTCGCAAAATGTGCGCGCGAAATAGCCGCGTGCATCGGAATGGCCTTCCAGCTCCACGATCATGGCGCCGTCGACCGATGTCGGAACGAATTGCATCAATCGACCGCCAATTCGGGAATAGCCGTCACGAAGCGCCCTCCCCAGCCGCGAATTTCGGAGAGCTGAGAAACGATTTCGTCCCGAATATTCCACGGCACGATGAAGACATAGTCCGGACGTTCCTCAGCGATCGCATCGGGCGCACGGACCGGAATCCTGCTGCCCGGCAACAGCCGGCCCTGCTTGGCGGCGCTGCGGTCCGCGACGAAAGCAATTTGCGCCGGCGCAATCCCGCAATAATTGAACAAGGTGTTACCCTTGGCCGCGGCGCCGTAGCCCGCCACACGCTTGCCGTCCTTCTTCGCACTGTCGAGGAACGACAGCAGATCCGCGCGCACCTTGTCCACGCGCCTCGCGAAGCCCGAATAGCCGGACGGTCGATCGAGCTCCGCCGCCACCTCCTTGCCGCGTATGCGCGCGACATTCGGCGATGTTTCGTAGTTGGCATCCTCGAGACACGCGAAAACCCGAAGCGAACCGCCATGGGTCGGCACTTCTTCGATATCGAAGATGCGAACGCCGTGTGTCGAAAAAATCCGCTCGATGGCGAGGACGGAAAGATACGTGAAGTGTTCGTGGTAGATCGTATCGAACTGCACCTGCTCGATGAGATTCAGAAGGTGGGGAAATTCCACGGAGTAAACGCCCTGCGGCTTCAGCATGATGCGCACGCCCGCCACGAAATCTTTGATGTCGGGCACATGGGCCAGGACGTTGTTGGAGACAAGCAGATCGGCCGCGCGGCCTTCGGCGACAAGTCTGCGGGCCGTCGCTTCGCCGAAGAACGCAACTTCGGTAGGAATCCCTTTGTCGCGCGCAGCCGCGGCGACATTTGCGGACGGCTCCACGCCCAGACAGGGAACGCCGGCCGCCACGACATATTGCAGCAGATACCCGTCATTGCTCGCGATCTCGACCAGATTGCTGTTCGCACCCAGATCGAATCGGTCGATGGCCATTTTCACATAGGCGCGGCAATGCGCGAGCCAGCTTTCCGAGTAGGAAGAAAAATACGCGTAGTCCTCGGTGAAGATTTCATCGGGCGGCACCACGCGATCGACCTGGACAAGCAGGCACACATCGCACACGCGCGCATGAAGCGGGTAGACCTTGTCCGGTACGCCCGCATTCTGGAGGCGCACATACGCGTTGGACAAAGGCTGTATTCCCAGATCGACCAAAGTGCGCGTCAACGCAGCTCCGCAGTTCTGGCACGTCGGCGCCGCGCTCATGACAGGGCCTCGTAGCGGGAAATCTGTTCCAGGCAGAGTTCTTGCGCAGGCTCGCCGCCTGCAACCCGGCCGTACCATTCGGCCGTCCAGGCGATCGTATCATGGCTGGAAAGGCGCGGCCGCCATCCGATCGTCTCGCTTGCACGAGAGGGGTCGAGCGCCAGCGCCTGCATCTCCGGCGCAACGCGCGCTTCATCCTGTCGCCAACCCTGCGATGCGCCCGAAGCGGCAAGCATGGCTTCGGCAAGTTCCGCGACCGTCAGCACGTCGTCGGGATAGGGGCCAAAGTTCAAGGCTCGAGGAACAGCCGCGCCTGAAGCGGCCGCTTCGGCGTAGCGCAGATAGCCCGCGACAGGCTCGATCACGTGCTGCCAAGGCCGCGTGGCGCGCGGATAGCGAAGCAGGAGTTGCTCCTTGCGATGGATGGCGCGCCAGATGTCCGGCACCAGCCGGTATGCGGACCAATCGCCGCCGCCAATGACATTGCCGGCACGCGCCGTGACGACCGGCACGCCCGCATCTGCAAAAAAAGACTGCGCCCATGAACTGGTCGCGATCTCGGCCGCCGCCTTCGAAGCCGAATAGGGGTCATGTGCCCCCAGAGGATCGTCCTCACGGAAGGCGCGGCCGTCCTCGAGATTGCGATAGACCTTGTCGGTGGTGACGACCACGACGGCTCTCAGCGCAGGTTGATCGCGCAACGCCTCGAGCAGATTGACCGTGCCCATCACATTGGTCTCGAAGGTTTCGACGGGCTTGTCATAGCCGCGCACAACCAGCGCCTGTGCTGCCATGTGGATTGCGACCGTAGGCCTTGCTCTTGCGACTGCGCCTTTGACGACACCGGAGTTGCGGATATCGCCGATCGTCGAATCGGCCAAGCGGGAAGAGCCGAGAAGATCAAAAAGGTTCGGATCCGTGTCGGGCGCAAGCGAGAGGCCGAAAACCTCCGCTCCCAGCCGACTGAGCCACAAGCCCAGCCACGCGCCCTTAAAGCCGGTGTGGCCGGTCAGGAGAACGCGCTGTTTGGACCAGAATGCGTTGACGGCGGCCATCTCTTACTTCGATTGCTTTGCCCAAGGCGCGTTTCCCGAGGCCCACAGAGACTCGAGGTGCCTCTTGTCCCGCAAAGTATCCATCGCCTGCCAGAAGCCTTCGTGAACATAAGCGCCAAGCTGGCCGTCATGGGCCAACCCGGTCAGGGGATCGCCCTCCCACGGCGTCGGATCGCCCGCGATACGGTCGATCACGCGGGGATTGAGCACGAAGAATCCGCCATTGATCCAGCCGCCGTCGCCGGCCGGCTTTTCCTCGAATCGGACGACTTTGTCGTTTTCCAGTACCGTTGCGCCGTATCGGCCGGGCGGTCTGACCACCGTTACGGTTGCGTCCAGCCCATGCGAGCGATGAAAACGCGCAAGCGCGCCGATATCGACATCGGCCAGGCCGTCGCCATACGTCATGTGAAAAGGTTCGTCTGCGGGCAATAGGTGCCGTACGCGCCGCAGGCGCCCGCCTGTCATGGTGTCGGCACCGGTGTCGACGAGGGTGATTCGCCAGGGCGGCAATCCATCGGATCGCAAATAATCGATTCGCTTCTCCGCCAGATCGACCGTGATGTCGGACCGGTGGAGGACGTAATTCGCGAAATATTCCTTGATGAAGTAGCCCTTGTAGCCCAGGCACACGATGAAGTCGTTAAATCCGTGGGACGAATAGACGTTGATGATATGGCTGAGAATCGGGGTGCCGCCCACCTCCACCATCGGTTTGGGGCGGGCTTCGGTTTCTTCCATCAATCGCGTGCCCAACCCGCCGGCCAGAATTACGACTTTCATGGCTTATTCACCTGCCGCAACGACTCTATCCTATACACGAACCCATTCGCCTTTGTTGCGGTCGAAATACTTTATCGGCCTGGCTGGCGATCCCGCAACGACGGTGAAGGCGGGTACCGACTGGTTGACAACGCTGTTGGCGGCAACGACGGCGTGCTCGCCTATTTCCAGTTGGCCAGTGCTGGCGACAAAGCTGCCGTATCCGATCCAGGCTCGCGGACCGATTCTCACCGATCCGCAGACCAGACGTTGCGCCCGCACACCTTTGTCGAGATCTTCGTATCCATGTCTCCCCCCGCCAATGTAGACATGGTCGCCAACGGTCGTCTCGTTTCCGATCACTATCTCTGCCGCACCCGATATCGTGCAGCGTTTTCCGATATAGGCATCGTCGCCAATATCGATCGAGGGTGTGTAAACGTCTTCGAGATATTGTTGGAGGGGTTGAATCAAGGTTCCGCTTCCAATGATAGTGCGGCTCCCGATGGAAATGCACTCCATGGATTGGAGTATTGCGAAGGGGCTTATAAAAGAGCTCTCTCCCAGATGCTTCAAGCGCCGCTTGAATATCAATCGTTTATAGATGTGATGAACGTGAGCCTCAAACCTTGTGTACGGGAAAGCATAGTTCATTGCTGCAAGCTGCCCAATGTTGCACGGGAGTAAGACGGTCGGTAAAGACACCGTAGAGTCGTCAAGGAATGACAAGCAACAGGCTACTTCATTTCCCGATGCGGTGGAAGAAAATGGTAACGCGACGCCCACTCGCAACTCGCCGCGCTCTTCAAACCGTCCGCGCCGGCGGCATTCGCTCTGATCGCTGCGGGCAACTGATTCGGCCGAGAGAAGGACGCGACAGCGGGCAAAGAATTCACTCCGTACCGACGAATACTCTTCTTCGCGAATCACGGTCGGCGAAAGTGCCCCAAGTTTCGTAGCCGGCGCCACTCTCCATTTGGACGCGACAGATGATTGCAGGCTTGGCGGCGAAGCCTCGTCAGCCCGCTGCGATTCGGTCGTTGACGCATTCGTCATGCCGTGGTCGAGCATGGAGGTTTGTTCGCCACGGTACTGATCGAATTGCGCTCTATCTGCAATTATGCTGTCATTATCTTGTCTGAATTCCAACTTTGAGTTTCGCTACATGGGTTCACCGTTCCTGTCTGTCGTCATCCCTACCAGGGAGCGAGCGGATACCCTTTTGTATACGCTCCAGAGCTGCGTCGCTCAGGCGTATCAAGATGTCGAGTTCGTGGTGTGCAACAATGCGAGCACGGACAGAACGGAAGCGGTCGTACAAAGTTTTAACGACGATCGCATCCGGCTGATCAACCCCGGACACCGTCTGAGCATGCGCGAGAATTGGGAATTTGCCCTCGAAAACGTAGCTGGCGAATATGTCGTTATCATCGGCGATGACGACGCGCTGATGCCGAACGCACTTGAAGTCCTCTCGCAGATTCTAAAAACCAAAAAAGTCGATGCAGTGAAGTGGCACACGCCCATTTATCATTGGCTTGCTATCGGGGATTCGGCCTCGGGAAAGTTTTTTATGTCGCTCGGCGGTCGTGCGGCCCATGTCAGATCCGCCGCGGCTCTCAGAGGCTTGCGGTGGGGTTACGTGCACTACCACTTTCTGCCCGCAGTGTACCATGGCGCGGTATCCATGAGCTGCGTGAATCGGATTAAAGCCAAGAGCGGGAATTTCTTTTGCGGTGAGAGCCCCGACGTATATTCCGCGATTGCGGTTGCGTCGGTCACTGAGGAATACATCTTTCTGCAGAAACCCCTCACAATTCATGGCATATCACGTCACAGTACCGGGACATCCGGAATGACGGCGGTGACGTCGTTTCAACCGGGCACGCCGGTACATCTGTTTCATGCCGAGAGCAAACTTGAAGATCATCGCGATTTTGTCAGCATCGCGGCGTTGCCGTGGTCGCTTCAAGCGTGCGTCACTGATGCCTTTCTTCGGGCACGGGACAGTCTGTCGGACAGGAAACTGGACGTCGCAATCTGGTACCGCTTGTTCCTGATCGTTCGGGAACTTGCAGCGCGGCCGGGCGTCGACTTGACCTCCCCTGACACGCTCCTGCGTCGTTACAGCAGGACGCGAAATCTCGGCTGGCTGCACGATATCTATGTGAAGCTATTGGCGCGACGGTCTCGAGAAGCGTCCGCGTCGAGTTCCGCGACACCCGATAACGGATTGTTTTGGATCGAGACGGAAGGTTTCGGTGTCAAGGAGGTGCATGCCGCTGCAATTTTGCTCGATCATTTCCTTAGCGGTGTCAGCACCTCGTGGGTCGGATCTGTCATCACGACGCGCACGCTCTTGGCGGGGCGCGCGCTGTCGCGCTTTCTGAAAGGCGGCACGATGCGCATCTTCAAGACACAATCTCTTTTTTAATGGCTGGGAGGAAATCTGAATCCGGGCTCGGCGCCTCTGTGCTGGCGAATTTTGTGGGCAGTGCCTGGAGTACAATTGTCGCTATCGTCTTCGTTCCCTTCTATCTCAAACACTTGGGCGCCGAGGGTTATGGCATAGTAGGATTCAGCACGACGTTACTGTCGATCGTTGCATTTCTCGATGGCGGTTTGACGCTCACTGTCAACCGGGAGCTGGCAAGGCTCTCCGACGCGCCTTCGAACGCTACGCCGATTCAGGAGACGCTGTCGGCAGGCGGCATTTTGTTCGCAATCATAGCGGCATCCGTCACTGTCGTCGTCTGGCTCGGGGCGCCGTGGATCGCAACCCGTTGGCTGAACGCGAACCATCTCGGAGTCGATGAAATCGTCATCAGCATCCGGCTGATAGGTTTCGTATTGGGCGAACAAATGTTGCTCGCGCTCACCCAAGGCGCGCTTTTTGGTCTTCATCGGCAGACAACCGTCAACCTTGTACTCATCGGCGCATCGACGGTTCGCGCCGTGGGCGCAGCTCTGATACTCAAATATGTAAGCGCCACACCGAGCGCTTTTTTTGCCTGGTACGCGTTCACCCTGCTGGCACAAATCTGTATCCTCTACATCTTGCTTGTTGTTTTTATCGGCGCGGCAACGCCATTCGCGTGGCCCCGAGCTTCTGTGATCAAAACGCTTCTGTTGCAAACGCGGGGCTTCGGCGCGATTGCGCTTCTTTCGCTCGCCCTCAGTCAGATCGACAAGATTGTGGTGAGCCGCCTGCTGCCGCTCCAGGATTTTGGCTATTACATGGTTGCGATGTCGGTCAGTCTGGCGCCCTTGATGATTGTCGGGCCATTCACCAGCGCGATCTTTCCGCGATTGGCGCGCCTTTCCGCTTCAAAAACCCAGGGTGCATTCGACCTGTTTTATCGGGGAACCCAGATGGTCACTGCGCTGATCATGCCGGTCGGATTTACCTTTTCGCTGTTCGCGCGCGAGATCGTTTTCGCCTGGACCGGCAATGCAACCGTCACATCGCATGTCGCGCCGATTCTATCCATTTTGGTAGTCGCCTATTCCATCAATGCTTCGCTGCAGATGCCCTATTACTTCGAGATGGCACACGCCCGTACGCGAATGAATGTTATTATCAGCGCAGTAGCACTCGTGCTGGTCGTTCCGACTATGGTCGTGCTCACCGCCCGGTTTGGCGCGGTCGGAGCCGCGAGCTGCTGGTTGTTGCTCAATATCGGAATCCTCTTCGTCGGCGCGCCGCTTGTTCTACGCAAGGCGCTCGAAACTGAATTGTGGCGCTACTATACCGTGAGGCTGCTTCCCTCCTATGCGTTCGCGGCTCTTGTCGTGGGATTGGCGCGATATCTTACGCCTTATGGCCTTCCGAGGATCGTGGGGGGCGCACTCTCGGTCGCCGTCATGATGGTCGCAATTGCGGCCTGCTTCCTGGCCATCCCCGCCCTGCGCGCTTTACTAATTAGACGCGGAAGAATTCTATACGCGACCGTTCATCGTCCAAGCTAGAGCAGCCAACCGGTCAAAGGCCTGGCGACAGATCGAGTCCGGCCGCGTTTCTGTCAACGAGAATCACCATGCGGGCCCTTCATTCGCGATGGAGGCGCGCGAGAGAATGCCGATCGAAATGCCCCATCAGGACTGCAAAGCGTTCGGCACGCGCTGGCCGCGCCCCGCCGGCTGCCGCGCACTGCGCTTCCGGTCGCGCCTGAACGGCAAGATCAGCTTTCGGACCCAGCTCGAAATCGTTCCGAGGTAGACCACGAGCGCCATAGAGACGAGTGCGGCGAACGCCGATAGCAGAAATGTCGAGCTCGGCCTCATCGGAAAAGTGGGAATCGGAGAGGCGTGAGGCGGGTCGATCATTGTGAAAGAAAAGCGTTTGTCGGCAACCATCATGGTCTTCTGCTCTTCCTGGCTCGACAAGATCTGGATCAATGCCTCCCGCTGCTCCGCCTGTGTGATGGTCGGCAATTCGGATTCGATATACGAAATGCGCGCTACAACGTCCCTTTGCTGATCCTGCCGAATGATCGCGTCCGCCCTGCTGAGGACGATGTTGAGCAAATTCTCCGCCTCCTGGGGATCGCGATACTTCAACGTCACGATCATATAGCTCGTCCCCATCGACAATAGGGATGCGGAGCTGCTGGGAGCCGCCGACACGCTGAACATGTGACCGAGTACGTCCTCGAGGGTGTTTGCGTCGGGATGAAGCACAACCGGGCGATGCAGGGCGCGCTTCAGGTTGGCGGAAAAGCCGTTCGGGTCGCCCTCCGCGCGCCACCTCTTGTGCTCGGCGTCCCATTGCTCGCTGAACAACTTCGGAAGCAAGCCATCCTCTTCGGCAAGCTGGGCCGCGAGGCGGGACGAATGCAGGACCTGCTGATATTCCTGAAACGAATCGTTTCCCGTCGAGCCTGTCGCTCCGCCCAGCAGGCGCTTGAAGGTCGAACCGGCGCCGCCATCGAGCCCCGAGGAGAGCATCGAAGTGGCGGATGACTGGCTGGGCGGCCCGATTATCGCGGAGGCCGTGTAGACGGGTTGCACCAGCACGTACATCGCCACGGCCAGAACCAGAAAGATAAAGAGAAATACGAAATACAATGGATAGTGGATTCGCAGCTGCCAAAGGAATGCTACGGTTTTGGTCCATATCTGGTTGGCGGCCACCGCCTCATCATCCGGTTGCGCCGGATTCAAATCGGAACGATTCGCTGGATTGGACATCTACGGGCGTGCCTGTTTCAGTTGGACCGGCGACTGTGTCGCGGCGAGAGTGCCCCGCAATCGGGCGCATTTGCAATTGATATCACTGGAACATCGCCCTGCGGTATTCGCACAAAAAGGACCGGCCGGACCCGTGCTTTGATCCCACGACGCTCTCTGAATCAGGCTTACCGGACGTATCAAGCGTCTCGACGTCCGCGATAGCGCTCGACCGCCGATTTTGCGGCTTCCCGAAACCGCTCGGCATAGATTTGCTGTCTGCGCTCGTTCGCAGCCGCGTCGGGCGGGGTCCGGCGCCGGGCCTCGCGCGCGGCCGCAGCCCCAAGCGCTCGGACGCAGTCGGCGGCGCTCCGGGGATCGAAATAATCGGCCGCCTGACCGACCTGCTCGCGGTGGACCGGAAGGTCCGACAGAATCATCGGCGAGCCCAGCGCGCGCGCCTCTTCGACCGTTGTACTCCAGCCTTCGAACAACGACGGATTGATCAGGGCTTCGGCACCCTCCAGCAGCTGCCGCAGGTCCGGGTATGGGATTTGTCCGAGAAACCTGAAGTTCCCCCCGACTCCCAGGTTGTCGATCCGCAGTTGCAGGCGTTCGAGAAGGTCCGGCGCGCGCGAATCGAAACCCGTGCCCGTCGCGACGACCGTCGGCAGCGGGGCGCCCGCCGAACGCAGCAGCCCAAGGGCTTCAATCACGACAGAGTGGTTCTTGTGGACCCAGAGCTGGTTCGGCAGAAAAAAATATCGCTCCGGAAGATCGTATTTCTTGCGCATCTGTGCCGGGTCTCCATCGCCCGCCGCGGCGACGCGCACCGCAAACGGAACAACGTGGAGCCGCGCTCTTATCCGCGAATAAAACTGGTTGGCATCGTTCAAAGCGCTCTGGCTCGAGAGCATGACATCAGTTCGGTTGGCCAGCACGAGACGATAGCCGACATCCCTGGCCCACCAGCGCGACCGCGGGAAAAAATGCGGCAAATGTCTGTGCTGGAAATCCGGAATCCACGACAGAATCGGCAGTCCGATATTGCTGCCGTAATACGTTGCGCTCTCGAAAACGAGATCTATCCGTTCGCGCCGAAAAGCCTCGACTGCGGGTCGTTCACTTCCGCCCAGCAGGTCGAACAGATCGTCGCGCTTCGTCCGGTTCCGCAACGGAACAAAAGCGCGGCCGGTGGCTGCCAGAACGTCGTTCGCGAGTTCCGCACCCGTGCCGGGAGGCGAAAAGATCACGGGTTCGATGTCAGGCGCGTGCGACCGAAGGATTTTCGCAAGATTGACCAGATAGTTGACGCCGCCCATCCAGACCGAGGGGTTCGGCAGCCGAAATGCGACTCTCATGAGCGTGCTTTTTCCCGAGGCCCTATGGCCGATGCCATTGCGCTGCAACCGACGACAAACCTTCCGTCAAACCGACTTGCGCGCGAAATCCCAGCTGCGACAGCCGTTCGGTCGCGCCGACCAGATGCATCGGATCGCCGGTGCGCGCGACAGCATCGAACTCTATTTTCGTGCGCTCGCCGAACAGCTTCGCCAACTCATGCGTCAGAACGGCCACGCTGGTACCGACACCGGTACAGCCATTGACGATCAGGGGCGCAACGTCTGCATGAGAGATCGCATCGACCAACAGCCGCGCTGCGTCCTCGATCCATAGCCAATCGCGCCTTTCCGCGCCCGTACCAGACAACATGATCGACTCAGGACCCAGAGCCAGACGGGAGCAGACATCGAAAACGAGCTGCTTGCGCAACCCGGGGCCGTATACCGAAAACAGACGCACAACCGCTGACGCGACGCCGAAATTGACCGCATAGCTTGCCATCACGCCCTCCATCATCAGCTTATGGAAGCCGTAGGGCGAAACCGGCGCGGCCGGACAATCCTCGCTTATCTGCTCATTATAGGAATCGCCATATACCGCCGCGCTCGACGCCACGACCATAACGGTGCGGGGTGAGCGGGTCCTTACCCAGTCCGCCATGTCGACAGTTGCGAGGACCGTTTTGCGAAAATCCGCCACGGGATCCAAGAGCGAGGGCCTGACAGCCCCGCCACCCGCCACATTGATAAGCGCGATGAAATCTCCACACGCCGCGCCGATCTCGTCGAGCGAGCGCTGGTTGATCTCGCCGGCGACCCAATGGTCGATCGGCGGAGCGTCAGCTGGCCATTGTGCAGTTCCGTGCCCGATCCCCGCGACCCGGTAGCTGCGCTGCCGCAGCTGCCTGACCACGTGCCGGCCCAGCGCCCCATAAGCGCCGGCAACGAGAACCGAAGCTGCCATTTTCGTTCCTGTATCGAGCGCCAAGTATACAAGCTATAGGTTTTTTTCCGCCCAAGATGCAATCGCTGGCGGGGCTTCGACTTGGCTGGTTACAGGCGAGGCTTATCAATCGAAATCCTCACCGGCTTCCGTCCATCGCCGCGCGCCAAGCAGGGCTATAAAGCTCTCCGAACGAATCGAGCGAACCGACGGCTCCCGTCGAGATGTCCGTGACGATGCATTTGCCGATTGCGTTACGGCGTTCATAGCCACCGAGATATGTCAGCCGCCCATCGGGCCCGCGCGACTCCCGAAATGCCGATGGCCGGGCAGCCGTGTCGGATACGCGCCCCGAGAAGAGTCCGAGACGGTCGTTTCGGAGGTAAAACGCGTTGCTTCCTGCACTGTTCGTGCCGAGCCGCGTATAACCCTTTTCTGCGGCCAGACGATCGAAGGCGACGATGGAAGCACCGAAGTAGAGATTGGAAAAATGCGCCGCGGTGCGGGTGAAAGACGCATCGTAAGGTATGACGAGCGGCAATCGGTCTCCGAAGACGGCATTGTACTCGACGATCACGATTTGCGGGGCGACAGAATCAATCGCCTGCCATACCCAATAATCGTTACCGTCGATATCGACGCTTAATATCCCGATCTCTCCCGAAAATCCGGCGGACTTGAACAACTGATTGATATTCTCTCGCGTGATGAAGGCACACGCAGCTGTGAGGTTTTGGCGCCAATAGATATCGTCGCGCCTGATGTAGTTGATGTTCTTTGCACTGCCGTCGATGACAAGGCCGCGCCAATTCCGATGGCAAAGGAGATATCTCGTGTTCGATTCGCGATAGTTCTCGACACCAAATTCAATGAAGGAGCAAGGCATGTCGCCATTGCGCTGAACGAGCCACTCGATGATGCCGTCCTCTCCCCACTGGGAAAAAATTGAAAACTCGACGTCCGCCAGCGTCTCGATCGCCGCCATCGATCGCACTTGCATGGCGGCCGAAGCACCCTGAGCAATCAGCAGAGGCGTCAAGATGGCATCCAGATTTTTGCTGGGATCAACGAACCGAGAAGCTTTATTGAGCAGGTCTTTTGCTCGCCACCTACGCGCCATCTCTCAACCACCTCAAAAGGAATCTTGCCTCTCGTAACGACGAGAATCGACGTCAAACGAAAATTCGAGATGTCCTTCGAAAAGTCAAACGCCCATCGCGGCTGAGGAATCGGTCGGCGCCGCGCAAACACACCACAATTACGACGTGGCTACGGGTTTTTCAGCGCCAGAAACGCCACCAGGCGGCCTGGACGCCTGTCGAATGCCGACATAAAGGGGGCCAGACAGCCAAATACCGGCTTGGATCCAAACGTCGCGCCGACGAGCTTCGCTACAAGGTCCGGCGCCAGCCTGCTTGCTGCACGTTGAAAAAGCTCGGCTGGTGTCGCGGGACCGTAATTCATGGAGTCGTCGAATTGCCGCCATTGCTTCAAAACTACGAAACCCGCACTTTTTAGAGCGTCACGATATTCGTCCTCCCGGAAGGCATTTTCGCCCCCATACACCTTATGGAGAGGATGCTGGTCGAAGAAAGCCGGCAGTTGCCCCTCTCCCGAAACGACGTGGTCACGCCATGTGAGAAGCAGACCTCGCGGCGCGAGGAGGTCGAACAGCTGCGCCGCAAATTGCCGTATATCCGTCGCGTGATGAAAGACCTGGCGAGCGAAAACCACGTCGAATGTTCCATGGCTGTCCTGAAGATCGCCCGCGACGCCGTTAAAGACCTGGATCGGCAAATTCGCGGCATTGGCCAGGCTCCGTATCGCCCCGCACCCTACGAGGTCCGACGAATCCGGCTCGATCGCAGTGACTGTCCAGCCGTCTCGAGCCGCCGCATAGGAAACGATGCCGTTTCCCGCACCGACATCAAGGGCCCGACCGCCGCGGCGTCGGATCTTTGAGCGGACGGATGCCCACTCGGAACTCGCATGATACCGCATGGCCGCATTGAGTGCGGGCTGGTCGAAGTAGCAGTCGCGGACCAATTGCTGGCGGTCTGGATCGTCAAGCAGGGACTGGACTGCTTCTTCCCAGGTCATGGAATTATGACTCCGTCGCTTCGAGAAAGGCCGGCAAGCTGCCGCCATCCGCGCGACCGCGGCTGGCATACCATGCTGCGCCTGCACACGATTGCAATGCTCGCGCGCGCCGAAAAGACTTCGTCCGCTCCCAAGACTCCATAGAGCAAATGAAACCTTCCCGGCAAGTATAGGGCAACGTGCCGGACCGCGATCCCATCAGCGCCACCCGAGCATGCGTCGCACCATCGCGATGGTTCTTTGATGTGTGCGCCGAAGCGCTCGCGCGACGAATTGGATGTCCTCGCGGCTCGAGCAAATCGCGCTCGGCAACGAAGGGCTCTTTTTCGCCACGGCGTTGTCGCGATATTTCGGCCGGAGCGCCGCGAGCAACGATCTCAGCCGGCCGAACCGCCCATGCGTCGCCGTTTCGTCGAAGCCGATATTTGTGACGAGCGAACGCGGCGGGAAAAGGACAAGCCCGTCGCTCGTGAAGACGCGCCACTTCCAGACGATATCCCATGTCTCACTTTGGTTTTGCTTCTGGCGGAACAGCATGTCCGCGTAGGGGTAAGAATCGTCGATGTCGAAACGGCGCCGCAATTCCCGATCGGCTTTCAGGCGCTCCCATCCCTTCATGCGCGGATCGTACATATCCCACGCGCGTTTCCACGTCGCCCACCCCCATGAGGTCGTCAATGGAAGGAAGAGCCCGCTCTCATGTTCCGCAAATTCCGGGACGACAAATTGGTGGCCAGAAATCTGCCATACGCGGTCTTCGTTCTCGTAGCGATTGAGCGCGGTGTTGAACCATTCAAGCGCACAGGGCGCGACGACAATGTCGTCTTCGATCACTATGAGGCGGCCGAATTCATCGCATAACCGCGTGACTGCCGCGACGATCGAAGCATCTACGCCCATATTGGTCGGCGATTCGACGATAGTCATGTTGGGCCGCAGCCGGGCTCTCAGCAGCGCACGAACAGCCGCAACGTCCGTCTCTTGCTCTTTCGTCCTGGGACCGTCGGAAAAAACAAAACATCGGCTTTTTTCGAATTCGGGACAGGCTTCCAGCGCGTCCAGCACCCGGACCAGATGCGCGGTTCTCCGGTACGCAAATACGGCGATCGGAGAAAATTCGACCAACGACATCCATCATTCCATCGGCGCAACGCTCTGAACACGCTACCGAATTTATGTTTCATTTCAAGCAACGCAATTCGTCACGCCCGTTCGATACCGATGGTCCCCAACGCCAGGGGTGCAGGTCCTGCGCGTGCGCCGCCGCCGCTTCGGGGATTCTACCTGCCGGACGCTGAGGCGAGCGCACAAAGCCGGAACAAGTGCGAATCACTTGAAGGCGAGCTTTCCGTCAGGTTTTGCGAATCTGACGGGGAGCGAAAATGGCTGTCGCGCCCTCACTTGCGGAACGAGCATTGAATACGTTGAGTTGAAGCAGACCGCATGGGAGAGATTCGATCCGTGCGGCGGCGAAAACTGATTCGGGAACTTCCAATTCGGGGACCGGGGTGGGCATTTTCGGCAAGAACATCTTGGTCGTCCTGATCAGCGCCCTCGCCTTATACGTTGCAATCGGCGCCGGCGCGCGAGCATTGCGAATTGCACCCGAGTTCACGCCCAATTTCGCGCTCGACGAAAGACTGCAATATCTGAAAACCCACAGACCAGCCGGCCAGGCCGTCGGGATCGCGCTTGGCGCGAGCTTGTCCAGCAACGACATCAGCACCACGCTTCTGCAGAGCGAGATGTCCAAGCCTTATGTGAATTTGGGAGCCTACGGTCTCAACATCGAAGGCGCGAAGGCATTCTATACGGAATCGAAAAACGAATTCGCGATCCGCGATGTCATCTTCCCGATGCAGTTTTTCGAACTGAGACCAGGCACGTCGACCTTCGAAATATCCCCGGACCTCTTTCATCGATACATTTCCGGGAAAATGACTTTTCTGGAGGAGGCGAGTTACAGGGACGTCGGGGGACTGTTCTACTACCTCTCGAATTGGAACGACCTTAGAACGCCCGAGGGATATAGCTCGGTCGTGTTCACGCCAACCGGAGATGTGCCGTTGGACATCGGCCCGCGCACGGCAGACTGGGCGCGCTGGTCCGTGCCGGCAGCATCCGGATTCAGTGCAAGCCCCTGCGGCGCCTGCATGAAGCCGCTCGTGGATCTGTGCAACGCGGTCACGTCGGACCATAGGCGATTTCTGCTGGTCCTCACGCCATATCGCCGGACCGTTGTGAACGCGAGCAAGGACCTTCTGGACATGTATAACGATCGGCAGCGGCGGATTCCGGCCGCGATGCAATCCTGCGGCGGCCGCTTCGTCGATTTCAACGCATCGGCGGATTTCGACGATTCCTGCTTTGCGGATTTCGCCCACCTCAACCGGCAGGGAGCAAGGTTCTTGACCGAAATGCTGATCGGATATTTGCGCACGGGAACGATGGGGCCTCGCAAAACGATCGTGTGTCCGCAATATGCTGTCGGGCACACTTAGATGCTGTTCAATTCCTACGCCTTCCTGTTCGCATTCCTTCCCTTGTCGCTGCTTGGCTATTACCTCGCCGGGAAATTGGGCAAAACGGCCGCTATAGCGTGGCTCGCACTTTGCTCCCTCACGTTCTACGGCATGTGGAACGCATCATTCCTCGTGTTGCTGGTTTCGTCGATTTGCTTCAACTACGCGATAGGCACAGCGGTCGGGCGTAGCGAGGAGGGTCGCAAGAAACAATATCTCTTCGCCTTCGGCGTCGCCGCCAATCTGGCAGTATTGGCTTTCTACAAATATCTGGGGCCGCTCGTCGGCTTTCTGCAGTACTACGGGCTGATCACGAGCCGAGCGCACCTGGACATCATTCTGCCTCTCGGCATCTCGTTCTTCACCTTCACGCAGATCGGCTATCTGGTGGACCGCCGCGACGGTCTGGGCGAGAACCTGGACTTTCTGCGCTACACCGTCTTCGTCACGTTTTTCCCGCATCTGATCGCCGGTCCGATCTTGCACATACGGGAAATCGGACCCCAATTGCTCGACCGCTGTGTGCTCCGTCTCAAGGCCGAGTGCGTCGCGCCCGGGCTGGCGATGTTCGCGATCGGCCTTTCCAAGAAAGTTCTGCTCGCCGATCCCCTGTCCGACGTCGTTGCAGCGGGTTTTGGCCATTCCGCCGCGATCGCGCTCGTACCTGCCTGGATCGCCGCCGCCGCTTATACATTGCAGCTCTATTTTGATTTTTCCGGCTATTCCGACATGGCGATCGGCATTGCCCGCATGTTCGGAATCAAGTTTCCGCTCAATTTCGATTCGCCCTATAAAACGCGCGGCGCAATCGAATTCTGGCAGCGCTGGCATATGACACTCAGCCGTTATCTCGGGCTTCTGCTCTACAATCCCGTCGCGATGCGGATAACCCGCTGGCGTGTCGCGCACGGGCAAAAGATATCGCACAAGGCGCTCGCCACGCCGTCCGCCTTTTTCACCATGATTATGGTTCCGATATTTTATACGATGGCGTTGGCCGGAATCTGGCACGGCGCCGGATTGCAATTTCTGATCTTCGGATTGCTCAACGCGTTTTATCTTTCCGCAAATCACGCGTGGCGCGTCTTCCTGCCGCAGAACAAGAAGGCCTTGCCGCGCCGTGAAACAGTCGTGCTGCAGGTATTGCTGACCTACATGGCATGGACGGTCTCGCTCGTGTTTTTCCGTTCTGCGACGTGCACGGAGGCACTGCACCTTCTCAGCGGCATGGCCGGCCTTCGCGGCATCGGAATTCCTCTCCACATGGTGGGTGCGCTCAACAAGCTCGGGCACGCGGGGCGCTGGATCGCACAGCATACCGCGAAGGACGATCCACTCCACATCGCCTCTCTCCAGACCATCGTTCGCCTGATTGCGACGTTTGCGGTCGTTTGGGCGGCGCCGAATAGCCAGCAGATCATGGCGGCCTTTTCGCCCGTGCTCGAGGAAATACGAGAACCCGCGCCCGTCCGGATGCAGTGGAGGCCCAACATGGCGTGGGGGCTGGTAATAGGAGGCTTGCTGTGCATAGACGTCATGAGCTTCAGGCAGACAAGCGTTTTCCTCTACTTCCAGTTCTAGAGTGCGCGCGAATTTCGCCTCACCGCCGCAGCTTCTGTTCGATCATCGCGACGAATTCGCCGACGTTTTTCAACTCCTCGATTTCCGCGCTTTTGAATTTTATTCCGAAAGCGGCTTCCGTCGCGACGACAATATTAATGTGATTTGCCGAATCCCAATCCTCGACATCCTCCGCAGTCATGTCCGGCCTGAGAACGAGGGTTTCATCGTCGAACACGTCACGGAAAATGCCCGTGAGCTTCTGATAGATGGCGCTTTCTTCCATAACGCTGGTGCTCCGTCTGTTATTCCCGACCGTCGATGATTCTGATGAAGGTGTCTTTCGGCTTATAGCGGTCCAGAACTTCGCGCCAAACGGTTTCCGCGTCGCTCGACGCGTCGACTTTCGAAAAACCAAGTTTGGCGTAGTGATCCTTGACCATGCCGTTTTTTTCGCTCGGCTTATATCGCCCCGTCAGCGTCCGGGCGCCCCGCCGCAACGCCTCTCCGACAAGAACATTGGCCGTCGCCTCTTCGACGCCACGACCGAGTACTCGGCAGCTCATGAGCCAGGTCTCTATCTCGTATGCTTCGTCT
>Ga0181525_10001193_pt1 | contig 22369 bp, 22 predicted proteins | sample PEATcosm2014_Bin_48_FD_121100 | JGI IMG/M metagenome (GOLD analysis project Ga0181525, IMG submission 121100) | Peatland microbial communities from MTU Mesocosm Facility, Houghton, MI, USA - PEATcosm2014_Bin06_10_metaG | ecosystem: Environmental > Terrestrial > Soil > Wetlands > Peat | place... | reverse complement strand
TCCAGAACGTCACCATCACACCGCGCGTCTCCGGCCCGATCACCCAAGTTCTGTTTCGAAACGGCCAGGACGTAAAGGCCGGACAGGCACTTTTCATCATCGATCCGCGCCCGTTCAAAGCGGTCTACGACCAGGCGGTTGCCAACCTCGCCCAGGCGCGCGCGGCACAGGCCGACGCCGCGATCGAATACGCCGACGCGGAGGCGCTCATGAGCGCGCACGCGTTGAGCCAGGAAATACACGACAGCAGGTTGGCCGCGCTGCGGACGGCGAACGCAAACGTCGACGCGGACAAGGCGGCGATCGAGTCCGCGCGGCTGAACGTCGAATTCACGACCGTCACGGCGTCCGTGAGCGGCCGCATTTCCCAGCGTCTGGTCAGCATCGGTACCGTCGTCGTCGCAAACACGACGCCGCTGACCACCATCGTCACGCTGGATCCGATCTGGTTCGCCTTTGAAGGCGCGGAAAGTTTCTATCTCAAATATGTCCGCGAAGATCTGACCGGTCAGAGACGCTCGTCGCGCTACGCGCCGAACCCAGTGGAAATCCAGCTTGCCGATGAGACGGACTTTCCGCATCGCGGCCGCATGGCGTTCGTGGACAACGCGATCGACACGAATTCCGGCACGATCAAGGCCTATGCCGAACTTCCCAATCCCGGCGGATTCCTCACGCCCGGCATGTTTGGCCGCGTGCGCCTTCTGGGTTCCGGCGCCTATCAGGCCATGCTCATACCCGACGAAGCCATCGTCACCGATCAGTCGCGGCGCCTTGTCTACGTTGTCGGGAAGAACGGCGTCGTCGCCGAACGTCCCATCGAGAGCGGGCCATTGGTTGTCGGCTTGCGCGTCGTGCGCAGCGGCCTCTTGGCAACCGACAAGGTGGTACTCGATGGCCTCGCAAGTCTTCAACCGGGCATGCAGGTCGAGACAACGCTGGTCAAGCTGACCCCGAGAGCCAAAGACACCTCACCGCGATCGGCTCCGCTGTTGTCGCCGCCACCGGCCGAAGCGACACCGCGCTAGACCGATGAAATTCCCCCACTTCTTCATCGAACGGCCGATCTTCGCGATGGTTATGTCGGTGCTCATCGTCGTGTTCGGCATCGTCGCCTATCCCTCGCTGCCGGTAGCCCAATATCCGGAAATCGCGCCGCCGACCGTTGTCGTGAACGCGAGCTTTCCCGGAGCGACCGCCGAGACTTTGGCCGAAGTTGTCGCGACGCCGCTGGAGGAATCCATCAACGGCGTCGAGAACATGATCTACATGTCGTCGTCGTCCACCGGCGACGGGTCGGTCACCATCACGATCACCTTCGCGCAGGGCTCCGACGTCAATCTGGCGCAGGTTCTGGTGCAAAACCGCGTCGCGACCGCGTTGCCGCGCCTGCCGCAGGAGACGCAGCTGATCGGCGTCACGACGAACAAGGCGACTCCCGATCTTCTCCTGGTCGCCACGCTCGTCTCGCCCGATGGGTCGCTGTCCCAGCAATACCTGTCCAATTACGCGACACTGCAGATTCTCGACCGGCTCAACCGCATTCACGGTGTCGGCGAAGCGCAGCTCTACGGCGGCCGCGATTACAGCATGCGGATCTGGATCGATCCCGGCCGCGCGGCTGAGGTCAACATGACGGTCGACGAAGTCATCGCCGCGATCGCCGCCCAGAATCAGCAAGTCGCCGCCGGCGCGGTGGGACAGCCGCCCTTCAACAGAGGCGGCACGGCATTCGAACTCAGCATCCAGGCGCTCGGCCGGCTTACGACTCCCGAACAATTTCGCCAGATCATTCTGAAAACCGATTCCCAAGGAAGGCTCACGCGACTGCGCGATATCGCGCGCGTCGAGCTGGGCGCACAGGCCTACAACATCAACGCCTATCTGTCGGGCAATCCGACCGTCGCCATCGGCGTCACGCAGCTCCCCGGATCCAACGCGCTCAGCACGGCCCAGGCCGTTCGCGCGGAGCTTGACGCGGCGTCCCAGAGCTTTCCGGCCGGCATGGCATACAAGATTCCCTACAATCCGACGGAATATATCGCGCAATCGATTTCTGCGGTCGAACGCACATTGTTCGAAGCGATCTTCCTCGTCGCATTCGTCGTGCTCGCCTTCCTTCAGAGCTGGCGCGCGGCGCTGGTGCCGATCATCGCGATACCGGTGTCGCTGATGGGCTCTTTCGCGGCGCTGGCGCTGCTCGGGTTTTCGCTCAACAACCTCTCGCTGTTCGGCCTGGTTCTTGCCATCGGCATCGTCGTGGACGACGCGATCGTCGTCATCGAGAACGTAGAGCGGCTCATCGAAGAAAAAAACCTGAGCCCACGCGAGGCTGCGCATGAAACGATGGACGAAGTGTCGGGCGCGCTGATCGCGATCGCGCTGGTGTTGATGGGCGTGTTCATCCCGACATCGTTCATCCCGGGCATTTCCGGCCAGTTCTACAAACAGTTCGCGCTCACGATCGTCAGTGCGACGGCAATTTCCTGCTTCGTCTCGCTGACATTGACGCCGTCGCTTGCCGCGTTGATCCTGAAGGCCAAGCCGAAGGAAGAGGAGCGCGCCGCCGCGGCCGTCGGTTGGCGCGGCCTGCCCACGCGCTTCGCCAACGGGTTCAACCGCGGTTTCGACTGGCTCTCGGACCGTTACGGCAGACTGACCGCGCGGGCGATCGGTGCGCTGGGCGTCGTCGGCGTCGTCTACGCGATCCTGATCATAACGACGGGCTGGCGCTTCTATGCGACGCCGACAGGCTTCATCCCGGCGCAGGATCAAGGTTATCTGATCGGCATCATCCAGATGCCGCCCGGCTCCTCGCTGCAGCGGACCGACGCCGTTCTACGGCAGGCCCAGAAGATCGCGCTGCGCAATCCGGCGGCTGCGGGAACCGTGGCCTTTGCCGGTCTCGACGGCGCCACGCTCACCAACGCGCCCAATGCGGCAGCGATGTTCGTGCCGATGAAGCCGCGATCGGAGCGCGCCGACGCGAATACGGTCGCCATGCAGCTTCGCAAGAGCCTCTCTGTCATCACGGCCGGGAACATTCTTGTCATTCCCCCGCCACCGGTGCGCGGCATCGGCACGGGCGGCGGTTACAAGATGCTGGTCGAAGACCGCGCCGGTGTGGACTACCGCGCGCTCGAGAACGTGACCGTTCGCCTGATAAAGGCGGCCAATCAAACGCCCGGCCTGCAGCGGGTGTTTACCGTCTATAGCACGCGCACGCCCCGCCTCTTCGCCGACATCGACCGCCAGCACGCGGAGCAGCTGGGCGTGCCGGTGCAGAACGTTTTCGACACCTTCACCACCTATCTGGGTTCGACCTACATCAACGACTTCAACTTCCTGGGCCGCACATACCGCGTTACCGCCCAGGCGGACGCGCCCTATCGCGATGAGGAGGGCGATATCGGCCAACTCAAGACGCGTTCGGCCGCGGGCGAGATGGTGCCGCTCGATGCCGTGATGACGTTGCGCAACGACAGCGGGCCCTATCGGGTTGTGCGCTACAATCTTTATCCGTCCGCCGAAGTCCAGGGCGATACCCAGCCGGGCTTTTCGACCGGCCAATCCCTGAAAGCCATGGAAGGGCTTGCGGCAAAGATCCTGCCGCGCGGGTTCTCGTATGAATGGACGGAAATCGCCTACCAGCAGAAACAGGCCGGCAACACCGCCTCGCTCGTGTTCGCCCTGGCGGTTCTGTTCGTATTTCTTCTGCTCGCCGCGAATTACGAGAGCCTCGTCCTGCCGCTCGCCGTGATCCTGATCGTGCCGATGTGCCTTTTGGCGGCCATCACAGGCGTCAATCTCATGGGGCGCGACAACAACATCCTCACGCAGATCGGATTGATCGTTCTGATCGGGCTCGCGGCGAAGAATGCGATCCTCATCGTCGAGTTCGCAAAGCTTGGCGAAGACGTCGATCATCTCGACCGCTATGAAGCCGCGCGCCACGCCGCACAGCAGCGCCTGCGGCCGATCCTGATGACGTCGGTCGCGTTCATCCTCGGAACCTTGCCGTTGGTGATCGACCAGGGTCCGGGTTCCGAGATGCGCCAGGCCCTCGGCATCGCGGTGTTCTTCGGCATGATCGGCGTGACGATCTTCGGACTGCTGTTCACGCCGAGCTTCTATGTCATCTCGCGCAATCTGGGCACGTGGGTGGCGGAGCGGACGAAATCGCGCGACCAAAAGACCTGACGCACAAGACTTCCTTGTGATCCTGATTTCATTCGCTTCGGGACAAGCTATGCTGCCCGCGTCGGGAACGGGGCAAAACGATGATCCGGATATTGTTCGCAGTGAGTTTGCTGGCCGCAATGGTGTCTGCGTCCGTTTCGGCCGCGCCCGCGGGCCGGATAACGGGCCTGGGCGGCGTCTTCGTCAGCAGCAAGGACCCCAAGGCGCTGGCGGCGTGGTACCGCGACGTGTTGGGGATACCGCTGGAGAAATGGGGCGGCGCAACCTTGCGCTATGACGCGCCCGGCCATCCGCCCGCCGTCGTCTGGAATCCCTACGCGCCCGGAGACAACTACGCGGCGCCGTCGAAGCGGGAGTTCATGCTCGATTTCGCGGTCGACGACATCGATGCCGTCGTAAAGCGATTGCAGGCCAAGGGCGTTGTCATCCTCAAGCGCGATGACTCAGACCCAAGCGGACGGTTTGCCTGGATTCTCGATCCGGACGGAACCAAGATCGAGCTTTGGCAGCCCAAGGCGCCGTAATCCGTCTGACGAGTGTTTCTGCGGATGAAGTTTGCGTCCGTGGCGACCCCGGCGTGACTCGAACACGCAACCCCCTGCTTAGAAGGCAGGTGCTCTATCCGGTTGAGCTACGGGGTCGGTCGTGGAACGTCAGATACCAGAAGTCCCCGGTCAGTGCGACCACGGCTCCTTGCGGTCGAAGCGGAAATTCTCGGCATAGGATTTGGGACGATCGATCGGCCGGTGCGGCTCGAACACCTGATAGGGAATGCCGTGTGCCTTGCAATAGGCGACGGCCTCGTCGCACGTGTCGAATTGCATCCTTACCTGCTGGCGCATGTCGGAGGAGCTCGTCCAGCCCATCAGGGGATCGATCTCAAGCGCCGTCTCCGGCTCGAATTCGAGCAACCATTTCTTGGTCAGGGCCTTGCCCGACTGCATGGCCGATTTCGCCGGTTCGAAAATGCGCGCGCGCATATTCCTCTCTCCGCAATATCCCTCGCTCGAGGGGTGGTCGGGGCGGTGTGATTCGAACACACGACCCTCTGCTCCCAAAGCAGATGCGCTACCAGGCTGCGCCACGCCCCGATTGAACTGGCTTCACGGGTCGCCCCGAAGGGTCCGCCGCGGCCGGGAAAATGGCGGTCGCCGTTCCGGCCGTCAACCCGCTTCACAATGACGTGCCACGACGGCCTTTCGCCGCGCGCTTTCGACGCGTAATAGCTTTTTGACATGATTCCCTCCCCCGTCCTCCGGCAAATGCGGATCCTGCGCGCGGTTTCGCGCCGCTGGCAGCGACGCCTCATCTTCCTGGCCGGCGGGCTTGTCGTCGGTCTTGTGGCAATCGGTCTCGCGATCGCGTCCGATTATGCGCAGGGCCTTTTTCATCGCCTCGTTGCGCATTTCCCCTTTGCGGCTTTCGGCGTCACGCCGCTCGGCTTCGCCGCCGCCGTCTATCTCACGCAGCGCTACTTCCCGAACACGCAAGGCTCGGGCATCCCGCAAGCCATCGCGGCCCGCGAGTTGGAAACGCCTGCCGCGCGCGAGGAACTCGTCGGGCTGCGCACGGGCATCGGCAAGATCGTCATGACGCTTCTGGGCCTTCTCGTCGGCGCGTCCATCGGCCGCGAAGGGCCGACCGTCCAGGTCGGCGCCTCCATCATGTTCGCCATCGGCCGGCTGTCGCCCGCCCGCCAGCCCGGCCTCATCCTCGCAGGTGCCGCAGCCGGCGTTGCCGCCGCCTTCAACACGCCGATCGCCGGCATCGTGTTCGCGATCGAAGAGATGAGCCGCTCCTTCGAGATGCGCACAAGCGGCCTTGTATTCGGCGCAATCATCCTTGCAGGATTCACGTCCTTCGCGCTGGTCGGCAACTACACCTATTTCAGTTCGACGGCGGATACGCTCAGCTACGGCGTCGATTGGTTGGCTGTCCCAATTTGTGGCATCGCCGGCGGACTGGCAGGCGGTCTCTTCTCGCGAGTGCTGATTGTCACTCCCGCCTATTTGCCGAAAATTGCGGGTTCCCGGATCAAAAACCACGCCGTCGTTTTTGCCGCGCTGTGCGGCCTGGGAGTCGCATTTTGCGGATTCCTCTCGAACGGCGCGGTTTACGGAACCGGCTATCTCGAGGCGCGAAACGCCCTCCACGGCACCGGCGCGATATCGGTTTTCTATGCGCCGCTGAAATTCGCGGCGACCGCTCTATCGTCCGTCAGCGGATTACCTGGTGGAATTTTTTCACCATCGCTGTCGGTGGGCGCCGGATTGGGTGCTGACATTGCTTGGTTTTTCCCAAAAGGAGCCATGGGAGCCGTCGTTTTGCTCGGCATGGTTTCCTACTTTACCGGTGTCGTCCAAGCACCCATCACGGCATTCGTGATCGTCGAGGAGATGACGGGCAATCACGCGATGCTCGTGCCTCTGATGGCAGCCGCATGGGTCGCCAACGCGACATCACGATTGATTTGCCCCGAAGGCGTCTATCACGCGTTATCAAAACGGTACTTGACGCGCGATTGAGGGCCGCGATTCGCTCGCGGAACAGGCGTGCGACGTTGCGTCCATGCAACAGAGCGGCCCCCAGTGCCGCACCCCCTTGGAAACCAATCGATAGCGCAAACGTTTTTCCCCGGAGGGAATAAAGCGATTGGGTGTCATGACAGCGTTAGCTATTCGCCGGATCCCGGAATATGAGCCGGAAGAAGTTGAAGAGGTAATCGAGGAGCGGTCGATCACGATCGGTGCCCACGCAGACTATTGCCGCGACGATTTTATCTTTCCACGAATGCAATCCCGGGCCATGCGAGAGACGCCGTGGGGGCCGCGCGCCAGGCGGATGCGGTCGTGGAGCGAGCTTGCCGGCATCGGGCTTCTGTTCGGACTTGCCAGTTGCGTGCTCGTGGTCAGCACCGCACTGATTTGAGAAGCTGAGCCCGCCGAACGCGCCATCGCGCGTCGGCAGCGCCTTTAGTGCGCGCCATCGCGAATCACCAAAACCATAAAAACTCGAACTTGCCAACGCACGATGTCGATCGCGGGAAGTGGTCCCTATCGCGCCCGATTGGGCAGGGCGTTTCCGAAGAACACGTTGTGCACGACCTGATCGGGTTCGATGCCAAGCTGTGCGGCGCGTCCGCCGTTCAGTTCAAGCACGGCGCGCACCGGTTCGACCGACGGTATCGTCGTGGTCGAATAGGGTACGGCATTAGGCGCGATCGACGAGATCGTTCCGTTGGCGCGGATGAAGATCAGATCGAGCGGCAGGATGGTGTTCTTCATCCAGAAAAACTCCATCTGCGATCTCGGAAATTCGAAGAGCATGCCGGCGTCCGGAGCCATCTGCTTGCGAAACATCAGCCCCTTTTCCTGTGACGCCGTATCGGCCGCAATCTCGACGCGGAATGTGTGCGGACCGTGATCGGTGTCGATCACGACGAACGCAACGGGCAAAGGCTTGTCTTGTGCGATGGCTGACGCGCCAAGCACGAGCCAGATCAGGGCGGCCGAAGCCGCAAACCGTTTTGACATGAGGGTCACTTCAATGGAGCTGCCGGAAACGCACTCTGCCCGGCAAGCCCTCGCATGGCCAAGCCGAATTCCGATCGGCCTTCAGGGCTCGAGAACGGTGATCTCTGCGGCGAGTTCGCCTTTGGGTCCGTCTCCGGCCCTGACGGTCACGCGCTGGCCTTGCCGCAATTCGCGAATGCCGCAGCGCCTGAGCGTCTCCATGTGGACGAAGATGTCCGGCGTATCCGGTCCGCGCGAGACGAACCCGTAGCCTTTGCCGCGGTTGAACCACTTCACCGTAGCTTCGAAGGCCGGTCCCCGCGGCTCGGCAAGGTAACGGGCCGTTCGTTGCAGCGTCGCCGCCTGGGGCGAAGCCGTGGAATTGTCCAGTGACAGGAGCCGTTTGGCCTGAAGTCCCTTGGGGCCCTGGACCGCCTCGCAGACGACCTTGGCGCCCTCGTAGGCGGCTTTGAAGCCGGACTGGCGCACGCAGGTCTGGTGCAGCAGGATGTCGCCCTGCGATCCGCCTGCCGGCTTGATAAAGCCGTAGCCCTTGGAGATATCAAACCACTTGATCAGCCCGCTCACTTCGAAGCCGGCCTCACCGGGACCCCTGAGGTCCAAAACGCTTGTTTCCATCCCCTATGTCCTGAAATACTCGACAGTAAAAATAAGGTTAACATAATCGTAACCCGGGGGGAAGCTAATTGCGCGCAAGCAGTCCAAGTTGTCGCCTAGTAATATTGCGCTGCACTAAGTCTCTGTTCCAACATTCTTTCCAGCTTGAGAGAGCCCTTCTCTATGGAGTTCAAAGGCCGCTATCTGATCCCCGCCCCCCCGGAAAAGGTGTGGGACGCCCTAAACAATCCACAGGTTTTGCGTCAATGCGTTCCAGGTTGCGAGCGCATGGACAAGACGGATGACACGCATTTCAGCGCCGCGGCGGTGCTCAAGATCGGACCCGTGAAGGCCACGTTCAATGCCAACATCGCGCTCGAAAACCTCGATCCGCCCCGGCGTTGCACAATTAAAGGCGAAGGCCAGGGCGGCGTTGCGGGCTTTGCGCGCGGCGAGGCGGAGGTCGTGTTGACGCCGCAAGACGGCGGAACGGAGCTCTCCTACGTGGCCCAGGCGAACATCGGCGGCAAGCTCGCGCAGATCGGCCAGCGTCTGATCGACGGTGCTGCGAAGCAGATCGCCGACGATTTTTTCGTGCGTTTCACAGACGCCGTGGCGAACGTGCCCGATCCGGTCGCGGAAGCGCCGAAAACGATGGACGCGCCGCCACAGGCTGAAACGCCGGCGGAAAAGCGCGGAAGACTGGCACCGGAAGTTTGGGTGGTGGGATTGGTCGCGCTGATCGTGATCCTGTTGCTCCTCTTCGGCACGGTGTTCAATCGCTAGAAGGTTGACGCAGCGCGCCTCCGACCCGAAATTGAACGCAACAGCTATTTTCAGGATTGTCTCGATGCCCACAGTGAATTTGACGGTGAACGGCAAGGCTGTCGCCGCCGATGTCGAAGAACGAACGCTCCTCGTCTATCTCCTGCGCGAGCATCTGCAGCTGACGGGCACGCATATCGGTTGCGACACAAGCCAGTGCGGCGCCTGCGTCGTTCACGTCGACGGCCACGCCGTCAAATCCTGCAGCGTGTTCGCAGTGCAGCTCGAGGGCAGCTCTGTCGTCACCATTGAAGGGCTGGCTGTGGACGGGAAGCTTCATCCGGTGCAGGAAGCCTTTCGCGACAACCATGGTCTTCAGTGCGGCTTTTGCACGCCGGGGATGATCATGACGGCCGTCGACATGATCCGGCGCAAGCCGCAGCTCGACCGCGAAACCATCCGCCACGAACTCGAAGGCAATATTTGCCGCTGCACCGGCTATCACAACATCGTCAGCGCGATCGAAGACGCATCGAAGCGCATGGCGGGAGGTGCTGCGTGATCACCTACCCTTTCACCTATCGCCGTCCGGCGTCGCTCGCCGAAGCGGAAGCCGCCCTCAAAGCCTCTCCGGACGCAAAGCTGATCGCCGGCGGGCAGACGCTCATCGCCACGATGAAGCAGCGTTTGGCGAGCCCATCGATCCTGATCGATATCGCACGGCTGGGCGAGTTGCGCTTCATTCGCCGCGAAGGCGACGCGCTCATCATTGGCGCCGGCGCACGTCATTCTGACGTTGCGACATCGCAGGATGTGATGAAAGCCGTTCCGGCGCTCGCGGAACTCGCGGAGACGATCGGCGATCCGGCGGTGCGTCACATGGGAACGCTTGGCGGCTCGCTCGCCAACAATGATCCGGCTGCGGATTATCCGGCTGCCGTCCTCGGGCTCGCGGCGACCGTCACGACGACAAAACGCGCGATCGCCGCCGACGATTTCTTCCAGGGCATGTTTCAGACCGCGCTCGAAGAGGACGAGATCGTCAAAGAGGTCGCCTTCCCGGTTCCGGAGAAAGCGGCATACGCCAAGTTCAAAAATCCCGCGTCGCGCTATGCGCTGGCCGGCGTGTTCGTGGCGAAGACCGGATCAGGTGTGCGCGTCGCCGTCACCGGCGCCGGTCCCGGTGTATTCCGGATTCCCGAAATGGAAGCGGCACTCGCCAAAAGCTTTTCACCCGACGCCGTCGCGAACATCGCCGTCGATGCGGACTCCCTGAATTCGGACATTCACGCCTCGGCCGAATATCGCGCGCATCTGGTGACGGTGATGGCCGGGCGCGCGGTGAAGGCAGCACTGGAGCGCGCATGACCGACGACGTGCTGGCACAGGCCGAAACCTGGCTCGCGGGGGGCCGCGGCGTGGCGCTCGGCACGGTCGTGAAAACCTGGGGCTCGGCGCCCCGCCAAGCCGGCAGCCAGATCGTCATCCGCGACGACGGCGCGTTCCTGGGATCGGTATCCGGCGGGTGTGTCGAAGGCGCAGTGATCGAAAGCGCGCAGGACGCGATCCGCACCGGTCAGTCACGCAAGCTTGCTTTCGGCGTCGCCGATGAAGACGCCTGGGCCGTCGGCCTCGCCTGCGGCGGTCAGATCGAGATTTTTGTCGAGCCCGTCACCAGCTCATGAAACGCGCGACCCTCGAAGCCCTCAATCGCGCACGTAGGGAGGGCCGTCCGATCGTGCGTGTCGTCGATCTGGATACGGCCGATGAACGCCTGCTCGAGCCTGGTGCCGAGACATCGGCCATAGGCGTGGCTGCCACCGAAGCCGCGCGGGCGGACCGCAGCGGCCCGATTGAGATCGACGGCGCCCACTTTTTTCTCTCGGTGCAAAACCCGCCGCTCGATATGGCGATCATCGGCGCGGTTCATATCGCCCAGTTGCTCGCCCCCATGGCGGTGCTGGCCGATTACCGCGTGCGCATCATCGACCCGCGCACCGCTTTCGCGACACAGGCCCGTTTCCCCGGCGCATCGCTGAGCCACGATTGGACCGACGACGCGCTGGCGAAGGCGCCGCTCGGACCGCGCAGCGCGCTGATCGCGCTCACCCATGATCCCAAACTCGACGATCCGGCGCTGACGGCGGCCTTGCGGTCGAACTGTTTCTATATCGGCGCACTCGGCTCGAAGAAGACCCACGCCGGAAGGCTCGCCCGCCTCAAGGCGCAAGGGTTTTCGGACGAAGAGCTCAAGCGCATTCACGGCCCCATCGGGCTCGACATCGGGGCTCGCACGCCGGCCGAGATCGCAATCTCCATTCTCGCGGAGATGACGCTGCGGCTGCGCACGGATAACGGTTGGGAGCGATCCGTCACCCGTGCGACAGCCTGAGCACCGGGACTTACCGACCCGATTTCGCCATGCGCGTCTTGCCGCCTGTCCCCCGCCTGCTCGACAGTTCGTCTTCGGTGATCACACCGGTTCCGTTCTTGTCGAGACGGGCGAAGAACTTGGCCTCCGACGCCGCGTATTCCTGCAATGTGAGCTTGCCCGTGTAGCTCGTGTTCATGCGCTGGAAGATGCGCGCATCCATCTCGCGATAATGGGCTAGCTCAAGTGCGTAGAGCTGATCGACGTTCATGAACGGACCGCCCTTGGTCGCCGCCTGAAACTGCTGGTGCAGACCGGTATCGAGTTCGGCGCGCGTGACCTTGCCGTCGCGGTTGAGATCGAATTCGGCGCAGAAGCTGCCGCGTCCGCGCGAGCCGCCCGTGCTCCTGCTGCGGTTTTCGTTCTGGGCGTTCGGGCTGCGGCGTTGCGGCGGCACGTCATCGGCCGCGCTGCGTCGGGCCGAACACATCGCGACGCCGGTGCCGTCGCGATCCATTCGCTCGAAGACCGCGCGCGTGGGCGCCGCGAACTCGTCGAAAGACAGCTTTCCGTCGCCGTTCCAGTCGGAGCGGTGGAACATCTCCGTCACGCGCTGGTGCAGATCCTTGGTGCGCGAGGCGATGAACTGGTCCTCGGACATCGTCTGCTGGCCATGGCTCGCGGCAAAGAATTCCTGGGACACGGCCTTGTTGAACTCGTCCCGCGTAACCTTACCGTCGTGATTGAGATCGAATTCGGCGAGAAAGCGGTCGGCGAAGCGGCCGCGATTGGTCTCGGGCGGTTCGCCCGGAAGTTGCGGCTGGCGCGGCTCGCCCATCTGGGCCGCGGCCATGCCCGCGCCCACGATTATTGCGGCGCCCAAAAGCAAACCATAACGAAGTGCATTTTTCATCGAAGTATTCCCCAAGTGGCGCTCCCGTTGCAGGCGATGAATACTTCGCGCGCCGTCCCGAAACTGTGTTGGGTGAAGCCGGGTTTCGTCACAAAGCTTGCGCGCGCCGAAGGGCTTCGCGAAAGATTGAGACAACTCTCTGGGTCATGGGATATTCCGTTTCGCCCCCGCCTTGAGCGAAAATCGTCTCCGCGAGGTCGAGAGGAGACCCCGCGCGAAGGCCCGGCTGCGGACGCCGAATCCAGCCGGGCGCAAAAGGAACGGGATCATGACCAAGGAAGAGGCCAAGCCGCATGTTTTGATCGTCGAGGATGCGCGGGACATCCGCGATCCCCTGGCGCGCTATCTGCGCGAGCACGGCTATCGCACGACGACCGCGGCCGACGCGCAGAACGCGCGCAAAGTCATGAAGGGTGCCGCGATCGATCTCGTCGTGCTCGACATCATGATGCCGGGCGAGGACGGCCTCAGCCTGTGTCGCTATGTGCGCGAAAGCTCGCAGATACCGGTCATTCTGCTCACGGCGCGCGGCGAAGAGGTCGACCGGATCATCGGCCTCGAGATGGGCGCCGACGATTATATCGCGAAGCCCTTCAGCCCCCGCGAACTCATCGCCCGCATCGCCGCGGTGCTGCGCCGGACCCAGGCGCTCCCGCCCCGCCAGAAGCCGCCTGAGGCCGAGCGCATCCGCTTCGGCGAGTGGACGCTCGACACGGGACAGCGCGAACTCATCGACCATGGCGGCATGGCGACGGCCCTTTCGAGCGGCGAATTCCGGCTGCTATCGGCCCTTCTCGAGCGCCCGAAAATCGCCCTCACCCGCAACCAGCTGCTCGACCTGACCAAGGGCCGCGACGCCGATCTCTTCGACCGCAGCATCGACAACCACGTCAGCCGCTTGCGCAAAAAAATCGAGCCGGACCCCAAGAATCCGCGCTACATTAAGACGGTGTGGGGTGGTGGATACATGTTCGCAGTGGATCCTGAGATGGCATGATTTCATGGCCGCGTAAGTGGTGGCCGCGTACGCTCAGCGCTCAGCTCGTCGTCGTGACGACGCTGGCGGTGCTCGTTTCGAATCTGGCCGTCGGCCTCTGGTTCGAGACCACGCAGGAACTCCTCACAGAGACTTCGCTACGGGAGCGCATCGCCGACCGCGCCGCGTCGACCGCGACGCTTCTGAGCGGCATTCCCGCACATGAGCGCGAGGAAGCCGTGCGCGCGATGAGCTCGGGGCCGTGGGATTTCCGAATGCAATATGGGCGCGACGTGCAGGAGCCCATGAATGCCGATGAAACGAAGCTTGCAAGCCGTGTGCGCGGCTGGTTGCAGCCACAACGCGCGAAGCTGCCCGTCTCCGTCAGAATGGGGATGGGAGAAATTCCGGCCAATCCGAAGCAGGGGCAACCCAGGCCAAGAACCGGCCCCATTATCGAGATCGTCGTTCCCGTCGTCCGCAATACACAACTCGTCACGCGCTTCCTGCGCCCGGCCCCGCCGACCTGGCCGGTCGAGACCGTGATTGCCGGCGTTGTCGCGCTGTTCACGAGCGTCGCTGCTGCGGCTTTCATCGCCCGTCGCGTGGTCAAGCCGCTTGCCCAATTGGCCGCGTCGGCCTCGGAGGCGGCTCGCGGGGGTGCGGCAACGCGGGTGCCCGAAGAAGGTCCCGACGATATCCGTCGCGCAGCGCACGCCTTCAATGCGATGACCGATCAGGTGACACGCACGCTTGCGAGTCAGAGACAGCTTCTATCCGCCGTGGGACACGACCTGCGCACGCCGATCACGGCCATGCGCATCAACACCGAGTTCGTCGACGATCCCGACATCAGAGCCCGCCTCGAAGCCAATCTCGAGGAGCTCCAGGATCTGACGGAAGCCGTGCTGTCGGCCGCGCGCGGCGTCGGCTGGGGCCAGATGCGCAAGATCGATCTGGCAGCCTTGATGGAGAGCCTCTGCAGCGATCTGGACGAAATGGGTGAACTGGTCACCTGGGAAACCCATTCCGCAGCGCCGTTCAGCTGCCGCCCGAACGAAATCCGCCGCGCGCTTCGCAATCTCATCGAGAACGCGATCGCTTATGGAAAGCGGGCGCAGGTCAGCATGCTCGCGGAACCGCAATCCTACGAAATCATGGTCGACGACGACGGCCCCGGCATCCCCGAAAAGGATCGGACCCGCGTCTTTGAACCCTTTGTTCGTCTTGAAGCGTCGCGCAGTGCCGAGACGGGCGGGTCGGGACTTGGCCTCACGCTGGTCAAAGCGATTGCCGAAGGCCATGGCGGCGCCATCCTGCTCGAAAATCGCAGCGGCGGCGGGCTCAGGGCCCGCCTCAGTTTGCCGCGCGAGGCCGTGGCCACGTAAACTCCCGCCATGCAATTTGGACAGGTTTCCGTTTCCGACGCGTTGGGCGCGATCCTCGCCCATTCCCTGCGCACGACCAGCGGGATGTTCAAAAAGGGCCGCGTCCTTTCGGCCGCAGATGTCGAGGCGCTTCGGGCATCCGGTTACAGCGACGTCACCGTCGCCGAACTCGATGCGGGCGATATCGCCGAGGATGATGCCGCAGCGCGGATCGCGGCGGCGCTGGCCGGCGCAGGCATTCGTGTGGGAGCCGCGTTCACCGGCCGCGCCAATCTTTATGCGGAAGCACATGGCCTCGCCCGCATCGACGCGGACCGCGTGGCGGCGTTCAATGCGATCGACGAATCCCTGACGCTTGCGACGCTCTCGCCCTATCACCGGGTCGGACCGCGCCAGATGGTGGCGACCATCAAAGTCATCCCGTTCGCGGTGCCGGGCTGGGCCGTCGAAGCGGCGGAGCGATTGCTGACGGGCAAGCCGGCGATTGCCGTCTCTCCCTTCGCCCGCAAGCGGGTGGCCCTGATCTCAACCCTCTTTGCGGGAACCAGGCCCCAGCTTCTCGCCAAGAACCGCAGCGCCATCGACGCGCGGGTCGAGCCGCTGGGCTCCTCGATCATCCAGGAGAGCCGTGTCGCCCACACGGTGGAGGATCTCAGGCAGGCGATCCTGGACGCTCACAAGGCGCAGGCCGATCCGATCCTGATCTTCGGAGCCAGCGCGATTACGGACCGGCGGGACGTCGTGCCGGCCGCGATCGCGGCGGCCGGGGGGCGGATCGAACATTTCGGCATGCCCGTCGATCCGGGCAATCTGCTTCTTCTGGGCAGGATCGGTGCGACTGCCGTCCTGGGGCTTCCCGGCTGTGCCCGCTCACCCAAGGTCAACGGCTTCGATTTCGTGCTGGAGCGGCTCCTGTCGGACGCGCCCGTCGACGGTGCCGAGATCGCAGCGATGGGTGTCGGCGGATTGCTGTCCGAGATCCACACGCGGCCTCAACCGCGCGACCGCGAGCCGAAAGCCCCGCATGCGCCGCATGTGGCTGCTGTCATCTTGGCGGCCGGGCTCTCTTCGCGGATGGGTCACAACAAGCTTGTCGCCGAGATCAAAGGAAAACCTCTGGTGCGGCACACCACGGATGCCGCGCTCCAGAGCGGCGCGCGCCCGGTTATCGTCGTGACCGGAAGCGAAGCGGAGAGTGTCGACCAGGCACTCGCCGGTGTTCCCGTCACGATCGTGAGAAACCTCGACTACCGAAAGGGTTTAAGCACATCGCTCATCGCCGGGATCAACGCCGTCCCGGAAGATTGCGACGGCGCCGTGGTGCTGTTGGGCGACATGCCCGACGTGACCGCCCACACAATCGACCGGCTGATCGCGGCCTTCGATCCGGAGGAGGATCGCGCCATCTGCGTGGCGACGCGCGAGGGCAAGCGGGGCAATCCGGTTCTGTGGTCGCGGGAGTTCTTTCCCGATATCCGCAAGCTCGAGGGTGATGTCGGCGCGAAGGTGCTGATCGCGGAGAATGCCGATCTGGTCTGTGAGGTCGAGATGGCGGATGACGGTCCTCTCCTCGACATCGATACGCCCGACGCCCTCATCGCCTATCGCGAGCGTCTGCGATGAGCGACCCGCTCTACAAGAAGGAACTCCTGCGACTGGCGGCTGACGCTCACGGGGCCGGCAGGCTTGCCGGGGCCGCCACGACTGGCCACGCGCACAATCCTGTCTGCGGCGACCGCGTGGTTGTCGATCTCGCGCTGGAGGGCGGGCGCATTGTCGAACTGCGCCAGGAGGCCAAAGCCTGCGTGCTGACCCAGGCGTCCGCGTCCATTCTCGGACGAAGCCTGAAGGGTGCTACGCGCGACGAAGTTGAGACATTACGTGAAGTCGTGAGCGCGATGCTTGCGGGCGGGGCTGTGCCGGGCGAGCCGTTTGCGGACTATGGCGTGTTCGATGCGGCAACCGCCTATCCGAGCCGCCATGTCTGTGTGCTGCTCCCGATCGCGGCCGTGCTCGCAGCTTTCGATGCTTCAGAGGCGGGCGAGCCAGAACCCGTAAGGTCCAAGAGCTAGGTTTTTGTCCTGAACTTGGGTGTTGCCGCCACCAACATCGATCGCTTGCGCGTATTGACCGGGCGTGAACACCACTTTCTCCGCGCTCATGTTGAACACGCACAACACGGACTCGCTTTCGAGCCTCCGTTCGAACACGAGCAGCGGCGCAGGAACATCCCGGAACACGATCTCGCCCCAACGCAGCGCGGGATGTTTCTTTCGCATGGCCAGGAAGTGCCGGGCGAAGGCAAGCGTGGAGGTGGCTTCGGTCTCCTGTCGCGAGACCGCGAGCGCGCGGTGTTCCGGCGCCATCGGCAGCCAGGGCGTGCCGCTTGAGAAGCCGAGGTGATGTTGATCGGCGTCCCAGGGCATCGGCGTACGGCAACCGTCGCGTCCCTTGTGCAGCGGATAGTAGAGATCGCCGACAGGATCCTTGAGTTGATCGCGTCTGAGATCGGCTTCCGGCAAACCCAGCTCCTCGCCCTGGTACAGCAATACTGTCCCTTTGAGCGATATAAGCACCGCCAACATCAGCTTTGCGAGGTCTTGCGGGGCGTCTTTGCCGCCGAAGCGCGTCAGCGTGCGCATCACATCGTGATTGCAGAACGCCACGGACGGCCAATGGCCCTGATGACGCGCCAACATGGCGAAGTGTTTCTTGAGGAAACCCGGCTCGAGCGTATGCGCATGCAACAACGGGAAGCTGTAGCCAGAGTGAAGCCCTTGATCCGACGCTGCAAATGCGCCGCAGCGCTCCGGCTCTTCCGAGAATTCGCCCATGACGAAACGGTCCGGAAAACGCTCGACCGTCCGGCGGATCTCGTCGAGCACTTTAAGATTCTCAGGCAAGTTACTGTCGTTGAAGTGATATTGCAGATTTGGAGCGTGCGCCCACTCGGCCGCGCCGCGTTTTTCCATCGGCACGGGCGGATTGTCCGTCAGCGCCGGGTCGTGGAGATAGGCGTTGGCGACGTCGAGGCGAAATCCGTCGACCCCGCGAGCCAGCCAGTGATCGAGAACCGCGAGCGCCGCGCGACGTGCCTCGGGCTGCCGCCAATTGAGCTTCGGCTGCTGCCGCAGGAATTTGTGGTGGTAGTACTGGCGACGCGCCGGATGATAAGCCCAGGCCTCGCCGGCGAAGGCCGAGAGCCAGTTGTTGGGCGGTGTGCCGTCTTCTTTCGGCGGCGCCCAAACGAACCAGTCGGCTTTGTCGCCGCCCTTCAGGCTCTCGCGAAACCAGCGATGTTCGTCCGAGGTGTGGGCCAGGACCTCATCGGTCATGACCCTCAGGTCACGGGCATGGGCCTCCGACAGCAGCCGGTCGAAATCGCCGCTCGTCCCATAGTCCGGATGGACGCCGTCGTAGTCGGAGACGTCGTAGCCCCAGTCGCGGTTGGGCGAAGGATGGATCGGCGACAGCCAGATGGCATCGATGCCGAGCGCGGCCAGGTAGTCGAGCTTCGAGAGCAGCCCGGCGAAGTCGCCGACGCCATCGCCATTGCTGTCGCAGAAGCTGCGGACGTAGATCTGATAGATGACGGCGCCCTGCCACCAGGGCCGCGTCCCACTCACACCTCGTCGGCCCGGTTCACGACCTTGGAGACGAGGCCATATTCCTTCGCCTCTTCGGCCGACATCCAGAAGTTCCGGTCGGTGTCTTCCCGAACCCGCTCATAAGGCTGGCCGGTCTCTTTGGCGATCGTGCGGATCAGCCGCTCATGCATCTTCAGGATTTCTTCCGCCTCGATCGAAATGTCCGACGCCTGGCCCTGGATGCCGCCCAAGGGCTGATGCAGGAGGAAGCGGGTGTTGGGGAGGCAGAAACGGTTCTCTTTGCGCGCGCCGAGAAAGATATGCGCACCGGCGCTGGCAACCCAGCCGGTGCCGATCACCTTCACCCGCGGGCCGACGAACTTGATCATGTCGTGGATCGTGTCGCCGGACTCGACGTGGCCGCCGGGCGAGTTGAGGACGAGGCGAATGTCGCCCTCCCCCTCTGCGGAGTAGGCAAGAAGTTGTGCGGTCACGCGCTCGGCCATCTTCATGTCGACTTCGCCGAAGACGAGGACCGTGCGCGACTTGAACAGCGCGTTCACGACCGGCGAGCTTTGCGGCTCCGCGGCCGGCGGGGGATTTTTCGAATCGTCTTCGTCGAGGCGGCGCAATGGCAACTCCATGAAAATGGGGGAATCTGGAGGGCATACTAGCCATCCCGACCCTGACGTCCATGGGTTTAGATTGCGTCAATCAGCTGGGATTCAACCCGCCTTGAGACGGTCAACAGCCCCTCGGAGCGTGGGGCCTATCTCGGTGTGGAGCACGAGGTCTGCAACCTCGTCCTGCGGTGTTTCTTCGCGGTTGACGATGGCGAGCCTGGCGCCCCGGCGCTTGGCCAGAAGCGGAAATCCGGCTGCCGGATAGACCACAAGCGAAGACCCGAGGACGAGGAAAAGATCGCTCGCGCGCGTCGCGGACTCTGCCCGCGCCATCTCGATTTCGGGCATGGCCTGGCCGAAGGAGATCGTCGCCGTCTTGAGCATTCCGGCGCAGAACGGACAATCCGGCGGCTCACCGGTCTTTTCGAAATGCGCACGTATGGGAGCGAGCTCAGCGCGCGCGCCGCAATCGAGACATTTCGCATAGCGCGTGTTGCCGTGGAGCTCGATGATGCGATCCTCCGGCACGCCGGAATCCTGATGCAGATTGTCGATGTTCTGGGTGATCACATGGCTCACGCGGCCCAGCGTCACGAGTTCCGCCACCGCCCTGTGCCCCTCATTCGGTGCGACGCGCGCGAACATCTCTTCCATCGCGAACCGCCGGCGCCACGCTTCCTTGCGCATGTCTGGGGACGCGATGAAATCCTGGAACTCGATCGGCGCCATCTTGGTCCAGATGCCGCCCGGCGAGCGGAAATCGGGAATGCCGGATTCCGTCGAGATGCCGGCGCCGGTAAAGACGACGACGCGGCTGGACGCATGCAACAATTCGGCGAGTTCGGCACTTCCTACAGGATCGGTCATGGCGGTTTTTATCGCGGGGAACCGCCGCGGCTTCAACCGCCCGTCTCCCGCGTGTCATATCTCTGCCGTGTTCTGTACGATAAATGCCTGGGACGGGCGGGTTCGTTCGTTGTTTGATGGGGAGAGTGCCCATGGGTGGGATTTGGCTTGTCGTTCCGTTGATCGCCGGTGTGGCCGGCGTATTCCTGTTTTTCATGGGCGCGGGACATCTCTTTCGCGGCCGTCCTGTGACGGGTGGCGGACATTTCCTTGTGGGGATGCCGCTGGCGGTTGGCGGCTTTGCGCTGGCGCTCCTGGGCTTCAACACGCAAACCTATGCGCGGCTCACCCATGAAGGCCCGGTCGCGGAAGTGACCGTGAAGGCGATCGAGCCGGGCTCAAACCGCTTCGACGTCACGGTTCATCGCCTCGACGGCGCGGGCGCGGTGCAGACTTGCGCGCTCCAGGGCGACGATTGGGTGTTGAGCGGGCGCGTCCAGAAATGGAAAGGCTGGGCGAACGTTCTCGGCCTCGACGCGACCTACACGCTGAACGAGCTTTCGAACATGTATTCCTCGGCCGCGCGCGCCAACGGCAAGACGATCACGGCCTGCGACCTCGACGGCCCCCCGCCCGCGGTCAACAACTATGTACCGCCGCAATGGGTCACCTGGCTTCAAAGCCACGCCTACACGGTCGACCGCCGCTTCGGCGATGCGAACTACATGCCGATGGTGGACGGTGCGTCGTACAAGGTCATCATCACGCAATCGGGCTTCAATTCGGAACCCGACAACGATATCGCGCGGACGGCGAACAACGCGGCGGGGTAAAGCTCGGCCCGCGTCGTCAACGTCGATTGTTCTTCTAAACTCGCCGCGCGCGAAAATCTTTCATGATTTCTTTCGCCGCGTTATGCCCCGGTGCGCCGGTGACGCCGCCGCCGGGATGCGTGCCTGAGCCGCACATGTAGAGCCGCGGGATCGGGCTGCGATAATCGGCGTGGCCGAGCACAGGCCGCGCCGAGAAGATCTGATCGAGGCTGAGCGCGCCGTGCATGATGTCGCCGCCGATAAGGCCGAATTTGCGTTCGAGATCGAGCGGCGTCAGCGCCACACGGCCCAGGACCGACGCCTTGAAGCCCGGCGCCGCGCGATCGACCGTTTCGATCATGAGATCGGCGACGGTGTCGCGATGATCGTCCCAGCTTTGCCCGTTCGGCAATTCGGGTGCCACGTGCTGACAGAAGAGGCTCGCAACGTGCTGGCCCTGCGGCGCGAGTGAATCATCGAGCGTCGATGGAATGAGCATCTCGACGATGGGTTCTTTCGACCAGCCGTGGCCACGCGCATCCTGATAGGCGCGGTCGAAATAGTTCAAACTGGGGCCGATGATGATGCTGGCCGTCAGATGGTCTCCGGGCACGGGCAGACAGGTGAAGCGCGGCAATTCCGACAGCGCCACGTTCATGCGGAACGTGCCCGAGCCGCAGCGATAGTGCGCAATACGCTCGCGAAAATCTGTGGGCAAAACGGTCTGATCGATCAATCGCATGAAGAGCAGTTTCGGATTGAGATTCGAAACGACGGCGCGGGCGCGGAATTGATCGCCCTTTTCCGTCACGGCGCCGACCGCTCTGCCCTGCTCCACGATGACTTCGCGCACGCCGTCGCCGATGGCGATCTCGACACCCTTCTCCGCGCAGGCTTTTGCCATCGCCTGTGTGATCGCGCCCATGCCGCCGATGGCATGGCCCCACAGTCCGCGCTTGCCGTTCGTCTCGCCGAACACATGGTGCAGGAGCACATAGGCGCTGCCCGCCGAATAAGGGCTCGCATAATTGCCCACGATGGAATCGAAACCGAGCACCGCCTTGATCGGATCGCTTTCGAACCAGCCGTCCAGCATGTCGCCGGCGGATTGTCCGAAGAGCGCCAGGAGATCGCGGCGCGCGGTGACATCGAGATCGGCCATGCGCAGGCCCAGCCCCGCCGACGAGACCAGTTCCTTCAGCCCCGCGATCCAGCCCCTGTTCGTCGCATTCGGCGGGGTTTCGAGCAGCATCGTGCGCACGAGATCGGCCAGCACCGTCAGCCGGTCGCCATACTCATCGAGCCGTTCGGCATCGCGGTTCGAGAATTTCGCGACTTCGTCCTTGGTGCGCCCCGCACCGACGGCGAGATAGTCCCTGTCGTTCAGCGGCAGGAAGTTCTGCAGCTTGCGGTCGACAATGGTGAGGCCATGCCGCTTAAGCTCGAGATCCGCGATGATCCGGGGATTGAGAAGCGAAACCGTGTAGCTCGCCACCGAATTGCGAAAACCCGGATGAAACTCCTCGGTGACGGCCGCGCCGCCGACCACACAGCGCCGCTCGACGACGCGCACTTTCAGCCCCGATGCCGCGAGATAATACGCGCAGACGAGACCGTTATGGCCGGCGCCGATGATGAGGACGTCTGTGTCGCTGGAGCTCATGCCTATTCGAACGTTGATGCGGGGGAGCATAGAAAGCGGATGGCCCGCAGTCGCGCAAGGCGGTGTCGCCCGATTATCCCTATGCAGCGCCGGAC
>Ga0181525_10001191_pt1 | contig 22375 bp, 17 predicted proteins | sample PEATcosm2014_Bin_48_FD_121100 | JGI IMG/M metagenome (GOLD analysis project Ga0181525, IMG submission 121100) | Peatland microbial communities from MTU Mesocosm Facility, Houghton, MI, USA - PEATcosm2014_Bin06_10_metaG | ecosystem: Environmental > Terrestrial > Soil > Wetlands > Peat | place... | reverse complement strand
GCCCGCACCAGCCGGTTGGGAGCGGAGTCAGCGTTCGGCCGTGAAGCATGTCCCGGGCGCCCGTGGGCTACCACGTGCAACCAGAATGTAGTCTTCTCGCCGACATCCACGCCCACATACTTCACCCTGCCATTCTCCAGCAGGTTTTCCCCGCCTTCATTGATCAGGAACTCCGCGTTCTCCAACAGATCCCGCTGGTGAGCGATGAACCAGTCGGTACCGCTGCCATCGGCTTCTTCGTCGGCCACAGCCAGGAAGATCACGTCGCGGTCGAGTTCAATCTTTTCGCGCTTCAGCATCACCATCACGACCAGTTGCGCCAGACCTTCGTCTTTCATGTCCTGCGCCCCGCGACCCCAAAGAAATCCATCCCGTATTTCGCCGCTGAAGGGCGGAACCTGCCAGTGCGAGGCGTCGCTGGTCACCACGTCGGTATGGTTCAGCAGGATCAGAGGCCGCGCGCCCTGCGGCCTGGTACGCGGCAAGCGCGCCCAAAGGTCGCCTCGCCCCGGCGTGTATTCGAAAACCCGGTTCTCGATGCCTTCCTCATCGAGGATCTTCTTGTAGAAGGCAACCGCGCGCATCTCATGCCCGGGAGGATTCGTGGTATCAATGCGCAAATATTCCTGCATCCAGGAGAGCGCGAGATCGGAATACTCCCGTAAGTGATCCCCGGGAATGCGCGAAGAGGCCATCACAGGAGCCGCGTCCACCGTCGCCGCCCCTTCATCTAAGAAAAGCTGGCTCGAAAGAACTTGGGCGGACGCTCGGCCTGCCGTGCCTGACGCCACCACCACCAGCGCCAGCTTCACGATCGCTTGATTGAACACTGTCCGACGAAGCTTCTCCTGCGGCAAGTTCTTGCCTATCCCTGTCCGGCAACCCCTTTTTTCGGATTTCATTGTTCCCAATTTCTGCCCCCGGAACCCGCGTGACGCACGCAGTTTTTATATCAGGTTTACCAAAATTACCCTCCGTTCCCCTCTGATCACTACCTTCCACGCCGGGACAGGGGTACAATGTCTTTAGATATCAAGGCTTTAGCGATTCAACCTCGGACTCGGCTTTGGCATCTGAACTGTATAACACAATGCGGGTGCCAGGCTTCTTGGTCGCCCGGAGTTTCGTGGTTCAGGGGTGCGTTGCGTCAGCGCGCTCCGGCAATGCGGACCTGCCGCTTGCTTTTCATAAGTCTGTATGTTTCAGGAGACGCAATTAAAAATCGCAACACGCGCCTTTCGGCGTTCTGGAGTGGAGCCCTCAAACGCTCCCCCACACATGGAGGAAGTTCTATGAACAGCCGTATTCTTTTTGCCTTGCCGTTGGCTGCAGTTCTGGCTTTACCGGCCTACGCGCAGACTTCGTCTTCTGAAACTCAAACTGCCACGCCCGCAACCGCTCAGTCGGGTGACACCGCCACCGGCAAGCAACCCTTGCAGCCCCCCAGCCGTGAAGGCTTCTGGGGTCGGGTAAATCCGTTCGCCCGCAAGAGCTATGTGAAGCGCCAGACCTCCCCGATTCGCGACCGCGTCAACGAACTCGACGACCTGACCGCCGCCAACGGCAAGGCGATCAAAGACACCGATGCGCGCGCTCAGGCTGGCATCAAACTCGCTTCCGACAAGGCCAATGAGGCCGATCAGCATGCCATCGACGCCGGCAACAAGGCAACCATGGCGCAGCAGAGCGCCCAGCAGGCCAGTACCCGTATCCAAACGGTCGAGACCGTGGTCGGCAACATCGACCAGTATAAGACTTCCAACCAGACCGAAATCCGATTCCGGCCTGGTCAGACCGTGCTCAGCAAGAATGCCAAAGACGCTCTTGATGAGATGGCCAATACGGTAAAAGGACAGCGCGGCTACATCATAGAAGTCCAGGGCTTTGCCTCCGGCAAGGGTCAGATCGCAATTCAGAACTCGCAGAAGATGGCTGAATCGGTGGTGCGCTACATGGTTCTCAACCATGAGATCCCGGTCTATCGCATCTACCTCGTGGGCATGGGGAACGCGCCGGTCAGCGGTACGGACGCTGAGGCCAAGACCAAACGCATCAGCGGCGGCCGCGTTGAAATCAGCTTGCTCAAAAATGATCTGGAGCAGCTCGCCAGCAGCTCTTCCGCTCCCGCGACCACCATGGACCAACAGCAACAGCCGAAGTAATTAGAGCCTTGATAGCCCCTCCCCCGGAAAAGCCCCCTTGCGCATGCGAGGGGCTTTTTTGTGGAGTGCGGGCCGGAACCTTCTTCGAAAATTCACTGCTGAAACGCTTGCGGTTTGATTCCAAGCTGGCTGAGCTTCGACTGCAAAGTCGTGCGCTTCAGCCCGAGGCTTGCGGCCGCGCCGTTGGGCCCGCCGATCTTTCCGTGGCACTCTCGAAGAGCGCGCAGAATTCGTTCGCGTTCTTTTTCCCTGAGAGTCACGCCATGCACCTCCTCAGTCGGTGCGTGCAATTCGCCCAGCGGCGCCTGCAACACCGAGCCGGGAGTCAGAATCACGGAGCGTTCCACGAAGTTCTCCAGTTCGCGGATATTTCCCGGCCACTCCCACCGCACCAGCGCCTCCATCGTTTTCGTCGGAATGCTCAGGATCGACTTGTTCATGCGATGGGAATACTTCCGCACAAAGTGCTCTACCAGCAAGCGGATATCCTCGCGGCGCTCACGTAACGGCGGCAGATGGATGGGGAACACGTTGAGCCGGTAGTACAGGTCGCTGCGAAAGTCCCGCTGCTTCACGCTCTGCAATAAATCCCGGTTGCTTGCCGCCAGCAGGCGAAAATGAACTTTCAAAGTTTGCGTGCCGCCCAGCCGTTCGAACTCCTGATCTTGCAGAACCCGCAATAACTTCGGCTGCAATTCCAGCGGAATCTCTCCAATTTCATCCAAAAACAGCGTTCCCTCGTCCGCCAGTTCCAGCCGTCCGAGCTTCTTGGCCACTGCGCCGGTGAAGGCCCCTTTCTCGTGGCCGAACAGCTCGCTCTCCAACAGTCCCGAGGGAATAGCGGCGCAGTTCAGTTTGATGAAGCTGTTGGCCTGCCGCCTGCTCAGGCGATGCAGGGCGCGGGCTACCAGCTCTTTGCCCGTCCCTGTTTCGCCTAGCAACAGCACGGTAGCCTCGCTGGGCGCGACCCTGGCCACCTTATCCATGACTTCTTTCAAGGCGCCGCTGCGCCCAATGATTTCCCCGAAGCCCAGTTCTGCATCAATCGCTTGTTCCAGATAGAGCTTCTCCTCAGATAGTTTCTCTTTAGCCAGTCCAAGCTCTTCGGTGACTTCTCTGAGGTGAGTTACATCCATGCAGGCACAGTTCACGCCGACGATAGCGCCTGCCGCATCGCGCAAAGGCTCCACGGTACTGTCGCAATGGTAAGTCTTGCCGCGCGCCGTCAGCGAGAACTCCTGCCGGGTCGCCCGGCCCGTCTCGAGCACCGGCCGCTTCAACGCGGTCATTCGCCCACCAACTTCCGGCCCGAAGATCTCTTCGTCAGTCTTGCCCAGATAATCCGCTTCCGACCAGCCCTCCTGCGGGTTGTAGACCCACGTGTAGCGCAAGTCGCGGTCCTGGTTGAAAACCGTGATGGGCGAACCTTCGAGCGCGATGCGAAAGCGTTGCTCACTCTGCCGCAACGCCTCGTCCGCCGCCCGGCGGCTCTCCTCCAGGCTCACTTTCTCGGTTATGTCCCGCTGGATTCCCCAGGTGCGCACCAGCATCCCGTTCTCCACAATGCCGATCATGCTGTTGAGAAAGACCTTGGGATTGCCGTAAATGTCCACTTCGTGAGACTCCCGATCCAACACGCGAAACCCAGATCGAATGTACTCCCGCGTCAGTTCGATGTTGCGCGGATCAACAGGCGAAAGCAATTCCGTCAGCCGCTTGCCTACGAATTCTTCACCAGACGTCATACCGTACATCCGGGCAATCGCGTCGTTGCATTCCGCCATGTAGGAATCATGGAGGATGTGGTGAACCAGTTCGTCTTCCGGCAAGTCGATGGCAACCGGCGCATCCATATCTTGCCGGAAGATCCCCTCTGAGCTTTGGGAGATAAACATGCGGTAATTTTCTTGGCCGCGGCGCAGCGCTTCCTCGGCTTGTTTGCGCTCGCTCAGATCGACAAAAGTGACGAAATTTAGTTCGCCAATCACCTTGGCCAGAACGCGGACGTACTTTGTGGAGCCATCAGGGCAGGTGATGTTCACCTCCATCGGCTCGATCGTGCCCTTTTTCCTGGCCGCCTCGTTCATGCGTCTTCGCCACTGCTGCGAGACCCATTCTCGGTATACAGGATCGGGATAGGCTACCAGCCACCAATCCGCGACCGTCGGGTGCTGCTCAATCGAATACCCAAAGAGTTCCAGGAATCTGGGATTCTGATAAATCGCCCTCTCTTCCCCGACGGAAGACAAAATCACTCCGACCGCCAGATGGTCGAGTATGAGTCGCAGAGTCTTTTCCCGCTCTTGCAGCGCGTCTTCTGCCCGTTTTCGTTCGGTCACATCCATGGCAGCGCCTACAACTCCGATCAGCTTGCCATCGCCATCGAGGAGCGGAGCGGCGTTAAACTGCAAGTGACGCTCGGTGCCATCCGCAAGGGCCAGCGTTAAGGGAACTCCGTACAGCGGGCTGCCTGTCGCTGCCGAGAGCCGCATGGGCAATTGGTCAGCAGACAACTCCTTCCCTTCTCGCAAGAAGCGCGCGTGAGCGCGTTCCTCGGGAGGACGGCTCTGCGAAATGTTGGTGCCGGCCGGCAGTCGAAGCTTTTCATAACCCGCGCGGTTGGTCGTGATGTTCATGCATCCGATATCGTGCGCGATGAAGACCGGCACCGGCACGGTTTCGAGCACCGTCTCCAGTTCTTTGGACTTGGCCCGTTCGCGATCTTCGCTTTCGCGGATTGCTTCCTCGGCGCGCTTGCGCTCGGTGATGTCCTGAATGACGCAGGCAATTCGATCCGCCCCGGCAGGGCCTTCGACGAGCAGGTAGGAGACAAAGATATCTCGCTCGCCGAGACCGGGATACTGGTACTTCATTTCGTGTCCCACGGTCTTTCCCGCGAAGCACTCATCCACCTTTTGTTTGATAATGGTCGCGAAAGTCCCTGGATTCACAACCTCGTCGATACGGCGTCCGATGACCTGTTCCTTTGTCGTCCCGCTATATTTCAGGAAGGCTCGATTGGTGATTACGTAGCGGTACTCCCGGTCCACCACCGCGATCAACTCGTCTAACCCTTCGACCACTCTCTCGTATTCCCGAAGTCGCTCCTCGGCCTGCCTGCGCTCTGTGATGTCCTGGACGATGGCCATGTGCCAGACCGGAGTCTTACCTTCCGCTCCCACCGATACAACTTGAACTTCCGACCATCGGATGGAACCATCCGGCCGCACATACCTTTTCTCCATCTCGTACTTCCGCACGTCCCCTCGCGCGAGCTGTCGCAGCTTCTCGCAGTTCTCCGCCAGATCGTCGGGGTGCGTTATGCTTTGGAAATCCCGGCTGAGAAGATCCTGTTCCGTCCGTCCGGTTATTTCGCAATATTTCGGATTGACTCCCAGGAAACGCCCGGTCCCAGTTTCGACCAAACAGATGCCAACAGGCGATTGCTCGTATAACGTTCGGAACCTGGCCTCTGTTTCCCGCAGCTCTTCCTCCGCGCGTTTGCGAACCGTGACGTCCCGCAGGATGATGGCCATGCGGTCGATCCCCTCTGCGCCCTGGATCGGCAGAAACTTGACCGAGAGGTCCCTCTCCTCCATCCCTCGTTTGCGTCTGGTTTCGTAGCTGACCGCCTTTCCGCGGAAACACTCATCCAGCTTTTCCCTGATCTCGGCCTCGTACAGTTCCTGGCCCAGCACCTGCGGCAGCAGATGTCCCACCACCTCATCGTGAGTTCGTCCGCGATAGCTGAGGTATGCTGCGTTGACTAGAACGTACCTGCGTTCGCGGTTGACCACCAGGATCATCTCGTCCAGGCCTTCCACGACTCGCTCGTATTCCCGCAGTCGTGCCTCAGCTGACTTGCGATCGGTGAGGTCGCGGACGATGGCAACGATGTAATCCCGCTCAAGCTGCACCTGCTTGGTGCTCACCTCCACCGGGAAGATCGATCCATCCTTGCGGCGGTGCAGACTTTCCAGGACCAGCCATCCCGGTTTCCGCCAGCGCTTCCGAATGGGTTTGATCGAAGACTCGGTCACGTGGGGATCAATGTCGAAGACTGTAAGAGACAGAAGTTCTTCGCGGGTGTAGCCCAGTGCCGAACAGGCTTGCTCATTGACATCCAGAAAACGAAGCGTCTCCGGATCCACCACTTCGATCGCATCGTTACATTGGTCCACCAGGGTTCGAAAAAGCTTCAGTTCGCGGATCGTTTGCTCATGTTCCCTCACCTTGCCAAGCAGTTCCTCGCCCGCCTTTCGAAGTAACTTTTCCACGCGCCTTTGCTCGGTGACGTCGTGAGCCAATCCGCGCACAATGGGCGGCGCCACCCCCTCGGTCCTCAATGTGTTGTGATATTCCCAGATGCGCCGTTCGCCCGATCGCGTCATCACGGCTAAGCAGCCGCGGGCTTCGCCGGCGCGCGCAACGTGGCTCAGGTAGGATTCAAATTCAGAGCGGAACTCCGGCGCAATCAGCTCCCGCATGGGGATCTGCAGAAGCTCTTCAACATCGTATCCCAGCACTCGCGCCGGGGCGGGATTCACTAACAGGAGCCGCCCTTCGAGGTCATGGACGCAAAGCAGGTCTTGACCATGTTCGACGATGTCCGGGTACCAGTCTTCGTTTTCTTGAAGCGCTCGCCGAATGGCCTCCAGTTCGGCTAGCTTTCCTCCGGTGACCCGACGTTTCTCTGGCCCAGGGTGCAAATCCATGGCTACTCCCCGTGAGCTGGGTAAAATTCGAATGCGTGAATTCTATGCCGCTTCCGTGGTAGCCGGAAGCATAGAAAACCCGCCAAGTTGCCCAAAGCCGCCCCAACCCCAAATGCGCGAAATTCTAGCAGAAGCCGTTTCGGAATGCACCACTATTGCCCATCGTTGACCCCCCACCCGCTCTCCTCGTTTGACCGGCGTCCGCCGCTGCGACTAAACTCGCTTTTCAGCGGGGCTCTCATGAAGCGTATCGCGCGGCGGCTGTGTTTTTTCCCTCTACTCGTCCTTATTGCTTTCCTCGGCTCATCTCTCGCCGCCGACGACCGAGCTCTTCATCACCACGAAGACCTGACAATCGCGCAGCTGGGAACCGTAGCCTTCCCGGTTTCCTGCGCCCCTTCTGTGCAGAAGCTCTTTGAGCGTGGCGTCGCTCTGCTGCACTCCTTCTGGTACGAGGAAGCCGAAAAGGAATTCCAGCAGATCGCTCAAGATGATCCTCACTGCGTCATGGCGCACTGGGGCTTGGCTATGAGTATGTGGCACCAACTGTGGAACAATCCGGACGCCGAGGTGATTCAGCGCGGTTCGGACGAAGTTCACCAGGCAAAGACTACGGGCGGCGCCACCACCCCGCGCGAGCGCGCTTACATCGCGGCCATCGCAGCTTTCTACGGCGAATCGAAAAAGCTCAACCACGAAGCTCGCGCCCGGGCCTATTCAGTCGCGATGAAAAATGTGTATGACTCTTACCCTGACGATCACGAAGCCGCGGCGTTCTATGCCCTCTCGCTGTTGGCCTCCGAGCCGCACGACGATACTACCTTTGCCAATCGCAAGCAGGCGGCGGCGGTCCTCGAGAAACTTTTCGTGATCGAGCCCGACCATCCCGGCGTGGCCCACTATCTCATCCACAGCTACGACAAGCCGCAACTCGCGCAACTCGGTCTGCCGGCGGCTCGCCGTTACGCCCAGATCGCCCCCGCCGCACCACACGCCTTGCACATGCCGTCGCACATCTTTGCCCGCGTCGGCCTCTGGCAGGACGATATCGATTCAAACCTCGCCTCCATCGCCGCCACCCGCAAAACTGCTGCCATGCACATGGGCGGTGAAGGCCACCAGTTCCACGCTATGGATTTTCTGCTCTACGCATACCTGCAGAGCGGACGCGAGGCAGACGCCGCCAAGCTCATCGACGAAGTCAAAACCATGCCGAAAATGAAGTCGATGTATGGGCCTGACTTCGACCCGGAAACCTACGCTCTCAGCAAGTTTCCGGCGACCTATGATCTCGAACTCCGCCACTGGACGGATGCGGCGGCTTTGCAGGTTGTCCCCGGTTCGTTGCGCGGCGACCAATCCATCACCTACTGGGCACGCGCTATCGGCTCAGCTCGCAGCGGCAATCTCGCGCAGGCTCACAAGGATCTGGAGCAGATCGACGCCATCCGCAAAGACCTCCTGGCCGACAAGAAAACCGACTCCGCAGAGGTTGCGGCCGATGATTACCAGGAGGCCGAGGCCTGGATCTTGCACGCCGAAGGAGAAGACGAGAAGGCCGTCACCATGCTCCGTAACCTGGCCGACCAGTCCGATAAACTGGGCGACGAACCGGAAAGCATCCCGGCTCGCGAAATGCTGGCCGATCTGTTGCTCGAGGCGAAACGCCCGCAGCAATCGCTGGTGGAATATCAGACTGACGTGAAACTGAATCCCAACCGCTTCAACGCTCTCTACGGCGCCGCCCGCGCCGCCGAAACCGCCGGCAACCAGGCTGATGCAAACGAGTATTACGCACTCCTGCTGAAAATCTGCGGTGGATCGAACTCCACCCGCCCAGAACTGAGCCGAGCGAGAGAATTGGTCGCACGAAAGTAATTTTTCAAGAGGCTGGCATCATCCGAAGCTCTCATTTACCCGGACGCCGTCGTCTCCCCGGCCCTGTGATGCTGAGCGAAGCGAAGGACCTTTGCGATCGCCCTCCATCGCCAACGCTGCCGCACATCCGAACGCCCTAACTTCCCAACCTCATCTTCACAATCAATCCGGCCATCATGGCCACGGACCCCAGCAGCGCGTTATACTCGCGATGCTTTAAGTACAAATCCAACGAGAATCCCGTCGCAACTTCTCCGGAAGCACCAGGGGCGCGAGTCCGCCGCGGCAGCAGTCTCGGCACCCGCCGCGCATATTCTTCAAAATCCGGAAACTTCTGCCACAAAAACGTTTCTTCATCGCGAATCACGGGCAGATAGATCGCAAGAAACATAGCAACCAACGCGAATCCCACCCACCAGCTGCGCGCCGCCACGCAGAATCCCAAACCCATCAGCAGCGACCCCAAGTAAAGCGGATTGCGCGTATAAGCGTAAGGCCCGGAAGTCGCCAGCAACTCATTCTTCCGCACGTGACCCGAAGCCAGCGCACGAATTAAAAGTCCTGGAACAATCCCAATGATGCCCAATGTCACGGATCGCCACGTAGGCCGCGCCAGCGAGAAATAAAGCACAGCTAATAAAAATCCCAGCGGAACCCGGATCCGCCGCGCGATTTTCGACCACTCAGCCAAGTGTGTGTCCCATCAATCGTTTCCAGAAGGTGCCTGCGAATTGCTCTAAAGCGCGCGGATTGCAGACGCGCCGTAAATCCCACAAAAAGAAATACGGGCTTCAGTTCCTGTGCGTGCTGTCCAACAATTCGCGAGCCGCCGCCGCCACCGCGTCGCTGCCAATCGCCCGCAATCCCTCATCCGGCTCAGTTTTTCGAGCGTGCGTCGTAAAACTCTGTGGACTTCGCAAGACCATACGGCGCGTCCCATAAGGCCCATTGCGCGACGGATCCGTCGGCCCATAAATCGCCACGACTGGAACCCGCAACGCCGCCGCCAGATGCAGCGGCCCGGTATCGCCTCCGATAAAGAGTCGCGCGCGCCGCGTCAACGCAATCAATTCCGTGAGATTTAGACTCATCGCTAGAGCCGCGCCTTGACTGGCGGCCTGCGCCGCATTGGCCAACTCCTCCTCACCTGGACCGTAATTCAAAATTGACTTCAGCCCCTGAGCCGCCAGCCCCAGCGCCACTTCTCCATACCGCTCCGCAGGCCAACGCTTCGCGCCCCAGCCCGCTCCCGGATTCAAGATGGCAAAATCGGAGACACCAGACTTTTCCAGTCGCTGCCCCACTCGCTCCTCGGCCTGAGAATCGCAGGGCAGGTCGACTGGCGAATGTTCGACCGGAAAAAGGTTCCTTGGCTGCGCTTTACCCGTAACACGTAGCACCGCCTCGACCACCGAAAGATTCTGTTCAATCACATGCTGTCCGCGGGCGAAGGCCTTCCGCGCGTACCACAGGCTCGCGGGAGATTCCCTCGGTTCCGCCGCCCCATACACCACGCGTGCCCCCGACCATCGCGCCAGCAACGCCGACCGGATCGCGCCCTGCAAATCAACCGCGGCATCATATCGCGCTCCGCGCACGTCATTCCAAACTGTGGCGATGCGCTGCGCCGTCGAAACGGAAAACAGCGATTTGCCCCACGCCTTCAGGCTCACGCTATGGACTTCATCCACCAGCGGCCGGGCTTTAGACCTCCGCCCACGCCGCCCGGCTCCCGGCGCACAAAGCAATTCACTCCAGCGCTCTTCAATCAGCCAGCCGATGTGCGCGTCCGGAAACGCTCCACGCAAAGCCGCAACCGCCGGCAATGCGTGGATCACATCCCCCATGGCGCTGAGGCGCACGATCAGCAATCGCTCGATCTTTAATTCCGAAGTAATATCGAGCCTGGCCGACTCGAAACTCACGGCTCCCTCGGCCCGAGTCGCGAGCGAATGAGCTCGGTCGTGGAATGGTCCTTCGGGTCCCCCACAATCGCCACACGCCCGCCATATTCCGCCACCGTATCGCGCTCCGGCACGGACTCCTCCGTGTAGTCGGTGCCTTTAGCCTGAATATCCGGACGAATCTCCCGAATCAGGGCGCGCACATCCAGTTCGGAAAAAATCACTACCGCATCCACATCGGCGAGTGCGGCGACGATTTCTGCGCGTTCCTCCGCCGGCATCACCGGTCGTCCCTCTCCCTTAAGGGCGTGCACCGAATCGTCCGCATTGACCGCCACGATCAGCCTGCCTCCGAGCGCCTTTGCACCCCGCAGGTAACGGACGTGGCCCACGTGCAGCAAGTCGAAATTGCCGTTGGCTAATACGATCCTCTCGCCGCCGCGCCTCCACTGCTCGGCGCGCTCGCGGACCTGCGAACGATCCAAAACCTTGCTGTTGCTCATCTTTTTAGCTGTTGAGTTCAGCTGTTAAATCTCGCAGCTCCGGGCCGCTGATGTCTTCCGATGATCACCTCAAATTGACTAAATCAAAGTGACCGGATCAAACGATGAAATCAATGGGACCGGGTGGTCGGCGGACCCTGCTCAACGGCGCGCAACAATTCATTGCGTGAAACCGTCGCCGTCCCCCGCTTCATCACCACAATTCCGCCGGCGTAATTCGCCAACTGCGCAGCATCCTCCGTCGTGGCGCCAGCCGCCAGCGCCGCACTGAACGCAGCAATCACGGTATCGCCAGCGCCGGTTACGTCAGCAACTTCGTCGGAACCGAAAATCGGAATGTCCACAGGTTCTCGTCCTCGCTCGAATGCCACCATACCGTCGCGCCCACGCGTAATCACCAGCGACTGCAGCTTCATCCGTTCCATAATTTTTTCGCCCGCCTCGACCAGCTTTGTCCAGTCCTCGCCAATGCGGACACCCAAAGCCGCTTCTACTTCGGGTTCGTTGGGAGTCGCCGCAGTGGCTCCGGAATACTCCAGCAAACGGTACCGTGAGTCCAGGATCAGGGGCAGCAGCACAGCTCGCCGCCGCCCGCCCTGGCGCAGGGCATTTACGATCGTCGGACTCGCCGATCCGTAACCATAGTCCGAAACCAGGAGCGCATCGGAAGCGCGCAGGTATTCTCGCGCCGCAAGGAATAGCTCACGGTTCAAGTGCCGGTTCGGCGGACTCTCCGGCTCACGATCAACCCGCACGACTTGCTGCCGTGTATTATGTGTCATCCCCGCGAGAATTCGCGTCTTCGTTACCGTCGTGTAACTCTTGTCCTTCAGCAGGCCACTGGTCGGAATGCGCTTGTGACGAAAAAACTTCACCAGCATCCGTCCCGGCTCATCGTCGCCTATGGCGCCCACCGGCAGCACGTTCACGCCCAGCTCTGCCAGATTGTTAACCGCATTCGCTCCGCCTCCAGGCACCACCGTCCGTTCGCGATGCTTCAGAATCAACACTGGCGCCTCGCGCGACACTCGCGAGATTTCTCCAAACACGAACTCGTCGGCCACCAGATCCCCCAGCACCGTGATGGTCACCTCGGGGAACGATTCAACGATCCTGCGCAGCCGTTCTACTTCCTTCAAGTGCGTGGTCATCGAATTTGACTACCATCCTGCACAAGAGCACATCGCGCAGCGACGGAGCCTGCCGGCTTGCGTCTGGGGCATTCTCTCACGACTTGCCGCGTCGCTTCTCGATCACGCGCAGCATGGTATCCACAGCGTCAGCTGCATCCGCTAGTTCCATCTTGACCGGCACCACAGCCAGCGGGGCAAGCGCGCTAAGATGAGTGCCCAGGTTCACCGCATCTTTTTCAGTGGTGATGAAGCCTCCTGCCCCACTGCGTTGACCCAACTGCAGCAGATCGCGAATGTCTTTTTCCGTGTAAGCGTGATGATCACGATACAGCGCCTCGGCCATGGGATCGATGCCTGCAGCCCGCAGTTGCAGCAGAAAAGACTGTGGCCGCGCAATGCCACAAAATACAACCGGCCGGGTTTGCATCTGGGCGAGGCCTTCCGTCTGAATCCCTCTTCGCACCCGCCACACCATCTTGCCCGCGATGGGAAACGCTTCCGGCGAAGCCCCACTGGCCAGCACGACGACGTCAGCACGTCGCAAAGCGCGTGTAGACTCTCGCAGCCGGCCGGCGGGGAGCAAACAATCTCGCGCATCCTCCGGCGTTACCAGCACGATATCGAAATCGCGGGCCAACCTGCGATGTTGAAAGCCATCATCCAGCAAATGAACTTGCGGACCGAACCTTGACTCGGCGAAGCTCCCCGCCTTATAACGATCCTCCCCAACCACTACCGGCACTTGCAACCGTCTCGCGATCAGCAAAGGTTCATCGCCGAAATCGAAGGGGAGGCCAGACGGGTCAACCTGCAGCACGCCGTGAGTTTTGCGCCCGTAGCCGCGTGAAAGCGCATCAAAGCGGATTCCCCGCGCCTTGAACAATTCCCCCAACAGAATCACGAACGGAGTTTTTCCCGAACCTCCCGTAGAGAGATTTCCTACGCTCACGACCGGTCCCTGCAGCGAGCGCGACCGCAACCAGCGAACATCGTAGAGGGCATTCCGCGCCTTTACCGCACCTCCATAGATCGCCGATAAAGAAATCGCCGATAAGGAATTCGAGTTCATTTCCGCATTAGTAACTCTTGCAGTGCATCCCCCGTCCGCAAGGTCGCCCCAATCTGTGACCGCATGGTCTCGGCCCCGCGCTGTCCCAAGGCTCGCCGCTCTGCGTCGTTGGCCAGCAACTCCAGAAACACCAGCGGTAGCTCTGCCGGACCGACAATCCGCACCGCGTCCCGGCCTCGAAACAAATTCACGATGTCGCGAAAATTCTCCGTGTGATTCCCCACCACTGTTGCTACTCCATGCTGCGCCGGTTCAATAATGTTGTGCCCACCCCGTGGAACCAGGCTCCCGCCCACGAACGCAATGTCGGCCAGTGCATATAGCGCCGCTAGTTCCCCGATCGTATCCAGCAGGAGCACGCCTCCGGCCAATTCCTCGCCCTTCCACAGTGATCGCCTATGAAAGCGAATCGACATTTGTTGAAGCAACGTCGCCACGGCCGAAAACCGTTCCGGATGCCTTGGCGCGAGAATCATCGTCGCACGCGGATACTGCACTACCAGGTTCTCAAATGCCTTCAGCAGCAGCGACTCTTCTCCATCCGCCGTGCTGCCGCACACCAGCACCGGCCCCGTGGCGTTTTCCGTAATGCAGTTTCGCAAACTCTCGACGATCGCCGGCGGAGTAGGTAACGGTATGTCGAACTTCAAGTTTCCCGTGACTCGAACGCGCTCTCGGCTGGCGCCAATATGCTGCAGCCGCGCTGCGTCTTGCTGCGTTTGTGCAAGGAACAGGTCCACATTTGCCAGCACTCTTCGCAACAGACCGCGCGATCTGCGGTAATTCGGCCAGGACCGGTCCGAGATGCGCGCGTTCACAACCGCAACCCGAACGCCGCTCGCATGCGCCAGCCGCATGATGTTAGGCCAGAACTCCGTTTCCGCCATCACCACAAGCTGCGGACGCAGCGCCTGTAAATAAGGACGGATCGCGAATGCGAAGTCCATCGGAAAATAAAAGACGGAATTCTCGCCAAAGCGTTTGCGCGCCAGTGCTTGCCCGGTGTCAGTCGTGGTTGAAATCAAGATCCTATGCCGCGGGAAGCGCCGCCGCAGCTCCTCGACCAACCCCTCAACCGCCAGAACCTCGCCCACAGAAACGGCGTGAATCCAGATTACCGCCTCGTCTTTTTCAGGCAGCCGCAGCCGCGCTGGTACCCATCCCAGCCTTTCCGTAAGACCCTTGCGGTACTTGCCATGGCGAGCCATCTGGAAGAGCCAGTAAGGCAGGCTCGCCAACATTCCCAAGCCCAGCGCCACGCTATATAGAAAATTGTAGAGGGAAGAAATCAAGTCCAGCCATTCTAAAACCTTGGTGCAACTGCCTGTCCTCAGTGGTCAAAGATCTGAGGAAGCTATTCCAGCGCCTCCAGAAAGAAACGTATCTCAGACTCTATAATCGAATTCATGCACCCGACGCATAAGCCGATGTCGCCCCGCGTTCTGCTTGTCCCGTGTGCGATCGCTGCTTTGGCTGCGTCGCTGGTGGCGAAAGACTTCATCAAGCCCACGGCCCAGCCCGCGAAAACCTATCCCGCCCATGACGATCACACCGACGAAAGAGTCGCCGTAGCCGCCGATCCCTACGACACGAACGACAAGGCAAAGATATTCTCTATAAACTTTCGCCAGCACGGGTTCCTTCCCATCTTCTTTATCGTTACCAACGACGGCTCGCAGCCCATCTCTATTGCGAACATGCAGGTCACGCTCACCACCGCCAACCGCGACAAGCTCACTCCAACTTCGCCCGAAGATATCTACCGCCGCCTCACCAATCCCCGCACCAACACCAACAACCCGTTGCCATTTCCCGTTCCGCAGAAAAAAGTGAAGGGAACGATAAGCCAGAAGGAAAGGGACCAGATCGAATCCTCGCAATTCGCCGCAAAAGCCGTCGAGCCCCACACCACCCAATCCGGATTCTTCTTCTTCGACGTGGGGGGCATCGACGCGCCTTTAGCCAACGCCTATATCTACGTCACCGGCGTCAACGATGTCAAAGGCACGGAGTTGATGTACTTCGAGATTTCGATGGAGAAATATTTGAGTGCATCCCCGACCCCGTAACTTTCCCGGGACGGGGAGTGTTTTCCTGAAATCTGGGATTTAAGCCTCACCAAAGCCTGCCGCCGCCTCCATTACGGTCGGGGTCCATGTAACAAGTTTATCTACACTGGTCAGCTGCAGTACTTGTTCCACGTGTTTGTTGACTCCCGCCAGTCGCAACTCTCCTCCCGCCTGCTTCACCTGGCCTGCAGACATTACGATGATCCCAATTCCCGTGCTGTCGATGTGCGTCACGCCAGTCAGGTCAAAGATGATCTTTTTTTCCTGTTTCTCCCGCACCAGAGTGTCGGTGGCCCATTCCAGCTGCTTGCACTCGCGGCCGATCGTGATTCTACCGGTTATCTCCAGGACTACAATGTCAGGCTCCAAGTGCTTGGTCTGAATCTCCAGCATGCGCGAGCTCCTTTCTAATTACGTGCTGCGCCTAACAGAAAGCGCTGAAACGACAGCGTCCGTGAGATTGGTTTGTCCCATGCGCGGGGAGGGCCGAGTCTATGGCGGATCATCTTAGGGACCAAGCAGCGGCAAGTCAATGACCACTGTCTTATAATCACCCGATATGTCGACCACCGCGGGCAGCGCCGTTGCCGCTCATACAATCTACGAACCGGTCATCGGACTCGAAGTGCATGTGCAGCTGCTGACGGTGTCGAAGATTTTCTGCTCCTGCTCGACTCGCTTCGGCGCGCCGCCGAACACGAATGTTTGTCCGGTGTGCCTGGGGATGCCGGGATCTCTGCCGGTGCTGAACCGCAAGGCGGTCGAGTTCGCCGCGCTGGCGGCGATGGCGCTGAATTGCCGCATCAATGAAACATCGATTTTTGCCCGGAAGAATTATTTCTATCCCGACCTGCCCAAGGGCTACCAGATTTCGCAATACGACAAGCCGCTGGCCGAGCGTGGATTCATCGAAGTTCCCGTTCTCGGCGGCAAGAAGAGAATCGGAATCACTCGCGTGCATCTCGAAGAAGACGCGGGCAAGAGCCTGCACGAGGGGTTTGCCGACGCGGCCGAGAAAACTGCCATCGACCTCAACCGTACCGGCGTGCCGCTGATCGAAATCGTGAGCGAACCCGATATCGCTACGCCCGACGAGGCTTACGAATACCTGACGCGGCTGAAGGAGATCATCCTCTATAGCGCGGTGAGTGATTGCAACATGGAGGAGGGATCGCTGCGCTGCGACGCCAACGTGAGCGTGCGCCCGCGCGGGCAGAGAGAGCTGGGAACGAAGACCGAAATCAAGAACGTGAACTCGTTTCGATTCATCCGCGAGGCGCTAGTCTATGAAATCGCGCGCCAAGTGGACGTGATCGACGGCGGTGGCAAGATCATGCAAGACACCCGCCTCTACAACGCGCACGAAGGTAAGACTTACAGCATGCGCTCGAAAGAGCAGGCGCACGATTACCGGTATTTTCCCGAGCCCGATCTCTTGCCGTTGGTCGTGGACGAAAAATGGAAGTCGGAGATCAAGAAGACTTTGCCCGAGCTACCGGAGGCGAGACGGGCACGATTCGTCAAGGAATATGGGGTTACTGAATATGACGCGCAGGTGTTGACGGTTTCGAAATCGCTGGCCGATCAGTTCGAGGCGGCGGCGAAGGCGGCGAAGAATCCCAAGCGCGTGGCGAATCTGGTGCAGGGAGAGCTGATGGGCCGGCTCAAGGCCATGGGCGCTGGAATCGAGCACTCTCCGATTTCGATGAAGGGCGTAGTGGAGTCGGCCGATCTGGTCGAAGAGGGCGCGATCTCCGGCAAGATGCTCAAGGATTTATACGACCTCTGCTTTGCGCGCAACAAGGATTTTCCTGAGGTCTATGAAGAAGAAGGCCGGCCGCAGCAATCCAGGGACACGGGCGCGGTGGAAAAGATCATCGACGAAATTATTGCCGTGAATCCCAAGCAGCTTGAACAATACCGCGCGGGAAAGAAGACCATGCTCGGCTTTTTTGTCGGCCAGGTGATGAAAGCATCCAAAGGCCAGGCCAATCCGCGGTTGGTGAATGATCTGCTCACGAAGAAGCTGGGATAATCAACCGTGTTGCACCCGCTATGACCTAAGTACCATCTTCCGTCTGTGACTTCTGAAACCTGAGTTTCTGCTCTTGTTCCCGGTACGATGATGTCTGGGACCGCCGGACTAGTTGCGCCTACCTGTATGGGTCGGATCGTGCGAGAGCTGTCATGAAGATCAAGCTTGACCGCATTATTAGCATCGCGACGCTGGTGGCGTCGCTTGGGGCCGTGGTTCTGGTCTTGAGAAAGCCGGCGCCGGTGGCGCATCCGCAAACTCCGGCGGCGGTCGCTGCCAATGCGCAATCGTTCGGTCAGAAGATGGATCAGCTGGAACAGGCCGCGCAACAATCCACGCCACCGGCTGGCGGGAATGATTCAGCGGCGCCGCAGCCGGATCGGCCGGGCGTCGCTTCGGGTCTTGTTGCTTCAAGTGCTGCCGTTCCGAATCCGGTCGCTTCCGCCCAGCCAAAGGCCGAAGTTCGCCTCAATTCCGACGAAGTCGGTGCTGCGCTGGCGCAGGCGATGGGAGCCGCCGGAACGGCTGCACTTTCACCGGATTCAAATCTCGGAACTGGAGCGCCTGCGGTCAAAGATCAGCAGGTGAGCTTCGAAGGCGACGTGGTGCACGGCCAATTTCTGGTGGAGATGGCCGGCAAAGACGTATGGGTGACGGTCTCCGGCCACCTGGCTTCAAAAGACGGATATGCTACCTTCGAGCCGACGGAATTCAAGGTCGGTGATCTCAGCGTGCCGGTTTCGCTGGTGAATCCTGCGTTGCAGAAAAAGCTCGCCGAGCAGCACGATCGGCTGAAGCTTCCCGATTATGTGGGCGATGTGAAAGTGCAGAACGGTGAGTTGGTGATGCAGCAGAAGTGACGCACGACTCGGTGGTGTCTGGCCGCGAGGTCGGACAGCTGGCCCTCCACGATGGATCAAGCCGTGGATCGAGCCGGTCCTAGACGGTTCTCGGCGGCTACTTTTGCGAACCAGCGGCCGGACTCTTTCATGGTTCGCTTTTGCGTATTGAAATCCACATAAGCCAGACCGAAGCGCTGGCTGTAGCCCTCCGCCCATTCGAAGTTATCCAGCAGGGTCCAGGCATGATAGCCGCGAACGTCGGCGCCGTCGGCGATGGCCTGGGCCAGGGCTTGCAGATATTGCCTGTGATATTCGATACGGCGAGCATCGAAAATGATGCCGTTGGGGCCGGGAGCATCATTGTAGGCGCAGCCACTCTCGGTGATTTCGATCTGCGGGTGATTGAAATCGCGGTTGATGCGCGTAACCATGTCGTACAGCGCCTGCGGCCAGACCTCCCATCCCATGTCGGTTTGCGGACCCCGTTGCCCCCCCGTCATCTTTACCGGGAACAGCCATTGCTGGGCATGGGAGAGACGCTCCATGGCGCTGGGCGCCGAGGCGATGGTGCGATAGTAGAGATTGATACCGATAAAATCCAGGGGCGCGCGCATCTTGTCGAGGTCCCCAGACCTGATGCCCATGATCGTCTCGGGAAAGAATGCGAGCGCCTCGGGATAGCGACCGTTGAGCGCCGGCTCGAGAAACCACAGGTTGGTGATGGCGTGAGCGCGCTCGGCCGCGAGCTTATCTTCCTCCGAATTCGACGCGGGCTCGCACCATGACATGCTGAAGGCAGTGCCCACGCGGGCCGACGGCCGCGTTGCTTTCAAGACTCGAAAAGCCGTGCCCTGAGCCAGGTTCACGGTGTGTGAGGCGCGCAAAAAGTCGATGACGCTCTGGTGGCCGGGAGCATGGATACCCTCCATATAGCCGTGGTAAATGAAGGCCGCGGGTTCGTTGAACAGCAACCAATCGGAAACCCGATCGCCCAAGGCTTGTACGACGAGTTCGACGTAGTCGGCAAAATGAAATGCGGTATCCCGATTGGGCCAGCCCCCGGCATGTTCAAGAGCCTGCGGCAAATCCCAGTGGTAGAGGGTGACCAAAGGCCGAATCCGGGCTTCCAGCAGGGCATCGACAAGGCGACTGTAATAATCCATCCCCTTCGGGTTAACGGGGCCGGAGCCAGTCGGCTGGATGCGCGGCCAGGAAATCGAAAAGCGGTAGCTGTTCAAATTCATGGCTCGCATCAGGACGATGTCATCGGGCCAGCGATGGTAAGAGTCGCAGGCCAGGTCGCCGGTGTCGCCATTCTTGATTTTGCCGGGAGAGTGCGCGAAGCGGTCCCAGATGGATTCGCCTTTGCCATCCTCTTTCCAAGCGCCTTCGATCTGGTAGGAGGAGGTGGCCGTGCCCCAGAAAAAATTTTGGGGAAAAACAATTTCTGACGACGAGGAAGACGGGGCGGCGCGGGGGTGGGCGGGACCGGCCGAGCTCGCCGTGCGCGCAGCGTTGGAAGATACGCTGCAGCTGCTAAAGAGACCGGCAGGCAGCGCAGCGGCTAGGCCCGCGGCGGCGGCCGAATGCGCAAATTCGCGACGCGTCTGGGGCAAGGTAACTTGGCTCCTTCAAAACTCGCAGGGCATTAGTTGTGCTTGATGAGCTTTCCGGTTTTCTGCCCGGTTAGCGAATTGTAAAGCGTCTCCAGGAAGACATCTTCATTGACGAAGTCCCCAGAATACTTCTTCCACGGGTCAAGGAGCCTCGCCTGCTTCATCTGGTCGAGTGTCTTACCATCTTTCAAGGCCTTTTGTACCGCGTCCCGCGTGGCCTTCAACATAGCCAGGTAGGTTCGCACATCTTCCAGGCTGGAGACCGGTCCATGCCCAGGAATGACTTTAACATCCGGCGGCAATTGCGAGATGACCTGGGCCACGGCATCAATCATGCCGTTGATGCTGCCGCCGCCCTCCACGTCAATAAAGGGAAAGCCATAGGTGACGAAGTCGTCGCCCATGTGCACGACATTCGAATGGGGAAAGAAAATGATGGAGTCGCCGTCGGTGTGCCCGGCGGGAAAGTACAGGGCGCGGATATCCTCGCCGTTGAGGTGCACGGTAACGTCATGATCAAAGGTGATGATGGGGAGAGCATCATAAGGCGCGGGCTTGGACTCCATACGGATGGCACCGCCGTTGCCGACGGGGCTGCCGCTCTCGAGGCGTTTGCGAACGTTGTCCTGGGCAATGACGGGAGCCTGTTTTTGGAAGTAAGCGTTTCCGCCGGAGTGATCGCCGTGATAATGGGTGTTGATGACGAAGCGCACCGGCCTGACGGTTATGCCTTTCAGCGCGGCCTGAATTTTTTCAGCGAGCGGGGCGTACTGGTCGTCGACGATCACGATGCCGTCGTCGCCGACCGAGACTCCGATATTGCCGGCACCGTCGCCTTCCAGCATGTAGATGTTGCCCGCCACCTTGGTGACTTTTATTTGGACCTTGCTGAAATCCTGGTCCTGAGCGGCTGCGAGGATGCCGGCAAAAACACACGCGGCACAGAGGATCCATTGGGTGAGCATGATCTTCCTGACTCTCGGTTTGAGCATGGGCAGACATTCTAAACCGGAAGATGGAATGCAGGCGGAGGGGAAGTGCTCTGCTTGCAATGGGAACTGAACCGATGTCCGGTTCACTTCTATCTGGTTCACTTCAGGTCGGCCAGATCCTCCTGCAATTGGGTGAGGTCGAAAAAAAGTGGAACTCATGACATGAGCGCAGTGGCAGCCAGTCATGTCCGTACCCGTGGCCGGATTTTCGATTGCCAATTATCCGACTGTGATTGAGAATTCTTGAGAAAGGCGATTATGAGGGAAGCGCCGCCTTCACTTTCGGCGTCGGGTTTCGGCAGCGCCTGGTTCGGGCTGTGCGTGGCGTTCGCGCTGCACATCGTCGACGAGGCCAGCACGGGCTTTCTTGCGGTGTACAACCCGACGGTGACCATCCTGCACCAGCGATGGGAGTGGTTTCCCATGCCAACATTCGGTTTTCGCGAGTGGCTGTTCGGACTGATCATCGCGTGCGGGTTGTTGTTCTGCCTGACTCCGGTGGCGGCGCGGGGGATGCGCGGATTGCGGCCCCTGGCTTGGGCTTACGCAGTAATCATGTTGACGAATGGCCTGGGCCATACCTGGTTTTCGATCTTCGGACACACCGTGGGTGCGGTGACCTTTCCCCGTCCAGCGCCGGGTTTTTATTCATCGCCGTTTCTGTTGGCGGGTTCGCTGTGGCTGATGGTACGGCTGCGGCGGACCGCGCAGGTGGATTTTCAATTGCCCTCGGTCGATTGAGTGACGCCGGGTTTAAGCACGGTGGATGCTGCTATCATCTTTTGCGGAGCGTAAGCTTCTGACGGGTATCAGTTTCCATGGAATGTCAGTTTTCCTGGAGTATCAGCGGTATGGAAGACGAAGAAGAGCTTGAACCAGAATTTTCTTATATTTCCGGTACAGGAGAGGGACTTATGGAAGAAGGTCCGGGTACGCATGTGAGCGCTCGCCGCAATGAGGATATTGCGCTCGATCTGATGAAATTCATCGCGATGACAACGGGTTACGGGCGGACAACATCGTCCGGCGTGGGCTTTCAGGGAACAGGTTCGGCGTCCAAGCCCGACGAGTATGCGACGCAGTTGCTGGAGTTGTACGGGAGGTGTCTGAACACAGTGGGAGGGAAGAAGTAGCGAGTAGCTACCCAGCTAGAACCGGGCACCAAGTTCGCTGTGGTTTATTTCGCGTGCCGTTGCCGCTCGCCCAGGAACCGTATATCTTAACTCGGGAAGAGAAAAACCGCGGTCCGGGATAAATGGGCCGCGGTTTTAGTCATTTGCGGAAAGGGAAAACCGCTTCGGCCCGGCTTCAGCGACGGCCCTTCTTTGCTTTTTTCTTGGCCGGCTTCTTGGCGGCCTTCTTTTTTGCAGGCTTTGCAGCTTTTTTTCTGGCTGGCTTCTTTGCCACTTTCTTCTTAGCGGGGGCTTTCTTGGCGGGCGCCTTCTTCTTGGCGGCGG
>Ga0181525_10001189_pt1 | contig 22383 bp, 16 predicted proteins | sample PEATcosm2014_Bin_48_FD_121100 | JGI IMG/M metagenome (GOLD analysis project Ga0181525, IMG submission 121100) | Peatland microbial communities from MTU Mesocosm Facility, Houghton, MI, USA - PEATcosm2014_Bin06_10_metaG | ecosystem: Environmental > Terrestrial > Soil > Wetlands > Peat | place... | reverse complement strand
TCCATTCGGTGTGCAGACAACCGAGGTTCAGGCCATCGTTTTCGAAGTTACGAATTGCGGAGCTACATCGGCCGCGATCGTCGATGGGCACTCCAGTAACACCGGCAGCGGCACGGCGGTCACCGCGGGCAGCTTAACGCCTGGAACGTCAGGCGATCTGCTCTTACAATTCGTTGTCGTGGATACGGCCTCTTGCAGCGGAAGCCAATGCAAAAGAACGATACCTGCGGCAACGGGCGTGACCGGATTCTCTCAGTCGAACATCACCTGGGCGCTGCGGCATGCCGAATTACTCGACGGAACGCTGATGCAAGATGGCGTCTATTCGTCGGCGACCGCGATTAATCCCGAGATGACGCTGGCATCCTCCGAAGGCTGGATCAGCATCGCCATCGCGATCAAGGGGGCTAGCGGCGGAGGCACTCCGACAGGACCAAACATCAGCAGCATTCAACACGTCTCCATGTGGTCTACGGCTCAGGGCGGCCCTGGATACGCCAACCCGTCGGTCACTCAATTTCCTAGCGCCTGTGCGACTGATTGCACCGTGGTTGTAGCAGTGAATGGTGGATGTGATATCAGCAGCATTAGCTACGGCGGGACGCCGCTTAACAAGCGGCTGACATACACGAGCCCTGGGGCTAGCGAAACGGAGCAGTTCTTTGACTTAGTTGGGTATACGCCTAACAACGCATTCACGTTTTCAATCACGCCGGACCTGGGCTGCACTTCGGTGAACGGCTACGACTGGACATGGACGCTGGTGTTCTACGATTTCGCTGACACTTACAGCTTTTCCTTTGATAAGGTCACGTCGCCAGGGGCATCCGGATATGTAACCGGAAGTTGTTCAGGCGCAACCTGTGATACGGTGGGTCCGAGCATCACGCCTGCGACGTCTTCCGGCATACTGCTCACTGAAACCTCGCAGTGGTACAACCAGGTTTCCGGTGTCTCTGGTCCGTGGCTAGTGGATGTAATCTACGACAGCATTCTTTATCAAAGTCCCGCGCTTGATGAGCAAAACGGGTGGGCGCACTATTACAACACGAGTACCTCCTCTGAAACTCCGACGTGGAACTATATCTCCACGGCACAGGTGGTCGGCTTCTGGGCCACCGCTTCCGTCTCGTACAGTGCGACAGTAAGCCCTTAGCGTGTGTCCCAACGCGCTCGCCGCGGCCCCCGCCGAAATCCCGGGGCTTCTCGCGGCGCAACATTTCAGATACAACCCGCCCCCGGTTGCCCCACTTCTATAAAAAAATGAGAGAATAATGGGACGCTGGGGGCGGACTTAGAGAAAGTTGGCCCATTCCACCGGGCGTACAGGGGAGGCATTCATTGGGCGGAATTCCATCGAACTACACCGTGGATATGAATCTCGACTTGGTCACGCCGGTGGAACTCGCCGGACTTCCGACGAACTATAGTCTGGACATTGGCAGCCTTCCCAAAATTCAAATTGGCATCGATCCGATTACGATCAATCCGCTCACGCTGAACCCGCTGGATGTTTCGGTGCGGGTGAAGGAGGCTCCGTCGATCCGGGCGCATGTGCCGGCGAACTTCACGGTGGGGTTCTCTGTGCTGGGTTTGCAACTGGCGTGCATCCGGTTGTGCGGCGAAGCTCAGGTGATCACAGAGCCTTATGTTCCCAATCCCTGCGAGCCATGCGGCGCCATTTCGCCTCCTGCTCCGTTACCCGTTCCGGTTACCGGCGGGCCATCGCCAGTGGGGACTGCGGCTGTACGGGGTGGTTCCCGCGCCCGAAAGAGTTGAGGGATCATGGCGACCGAACGAACTCCATTGCGATTCAGAGGCGCGCCAACCCGGCTGACGGCCACGCTTCCGTCGCTGCCATCCGCAGTCAAGGGCGGCAGGCTTGTCCTCCCCGATCAAGAGCCCTTGCCACTGACGATTCGCCGCCTGACATCCACCACGCCTTCGCTTGCGGTGGCGAGCGTCAGGCTTCCGAAATCGACGCGGCCGGGCTCATACGCGGGAAATGCCGAGATTGACGGCGCGCGAATTCCCGCTGTAATTGACGTTGAAGCGCGCCCGCGACTTCGCTTCCTTCCGCCGAAGGTTTCGTTTCGCGGGTCGGCCGGCGCCAGGTTGCGGACCAGGATCACCGTGGTGAACCTGGGCAATGTGAACGCGGCCATCGAACCCGAATCGACCTTCTGCGTCTTTGACGGTCGTGGTGTGGATCGAGCTTTTTATAAGGCGCTCACGGAAAACAGAGTAAACGGCAAGGCCCGTATCGATAGCGTGCTGGATGAACTCGCCGAGTCTCACGGCGGCCTGGTGCGCGCGGTGGTTCAGAATGGCGCGGGCGAGCTGCCTCCGGACACGGCGCGCGAGGTGACGGTGGAATTCAATTTCTCGCCCAGGATGCGCGCCGGCCAAACCTACCGGGGCGGATGGTTGATTTCCGAAGCGAGTCTGGAAGTGGAGATAGAAGCAACTGAAACTGTGGATGGGGGTGCGGAATGAGTGGGAAGCATGGAGCCCCGGCAAGCGCATCGTTGAAGGCGATTGCGAAGGTGATTGAAGCGAGCGCCAAGGCGGGTGCGGAGGTGCTTGAGTTGAGCGCGAAGGCGGGTGCGGAGGCGTTGCAGTCGCTTTACAGCAGCGCGCCTGGAGCGCTTACTGAAGTAATCGAATGGGCTTCCTCACAGAGCTTGGGTGGGGGATGCTGCTCATGCGAGATTCCGCCGCCGTGCTGGATGCCGCGTCCCTTATGCGAGGTGGTCAGTTACGGCAAAGCGGGGAACACGGCGAGCATCACCTTTGCGATTACGAATGACTCGATGACAAATCGCATCATTTCGGTCTTCACAACCACCCCGCTGCCCGGGCTGACTTTCAGCGCGCCGCATCTGGTTCTGGGCCCCATGGCTCGCGGCTACGTCGAAGTTAGCTATACGATTCCGGCTACGCTCACGGCGGGGCCTGGTACGGAGATTCTGCTATGGATCGAGGGCTGCAGGCTGCATTTCCTGCGTTGGACGATCAAACTCGGCCCGGTCTCCGCTGACACGAACTACGAGGTGTGCGTGCATGACGGGCCGGAATACCTGCATCACTGGTATGACCATTTCTACTGCCCGCGTCCGTGCCTTCCGGAACAGAGGATATCGAGCCGATGAGCGAGCCGTTCGCTCTGAGCAGAGCTTTGAGCCGCGTCTTCGATGCCAACCGCCGGTATACGGCGGTGGCCACGCGGCTGGCAACAGCAGCGTTGGAGTCCGCGTTTTCGGCTGCGTCGCAGACCGACCCGCAAGCTGCTATGGTTGCGCAACCGAACACTCAGAGTCGCTTTGATCGCCAACCGGAGCCTTCTGGGCAGCCGGAGCCGGCGGCGATTTTATTGGAAGGAGCAGTGGGCAGCACTGCGGTTGGTTTTTTTGTGGTTGAAAATTCCTTGCCGCATCAGGTCTCGACCCGGGTGGAGGTCAGCCCGCTGATCGCGTCGGATGGACGCCAGATTAAATCCGCTTTGCGTTTTGATCCGGGCAATATTTCCCTGGGCGCCGGCGAGCAGGTTGTGGCCAGAGTGACTACGAAGATCAGCCGCCGGCTGGTGGCTGGGACGCGATACCAGGGAGAGATTCTTGTTCCCGGCGTCGCCGGCGCCCGAATTCCAATCGTCTTGAGGCGCAAGGCCACTGCCCGGCCGCAGAAGCTGAGCCGCAGTAAGTCAGAGTTGGGAGCGGCTGGCCGGGGTTAAAGTTGATCGGGTCACTCGGTAACCTTTGGGAGTAAGTCCCGCCCTATTTTTCAAAAACAATGGCTGCAAGCGTTCAAGATCCTGTGGAGATAAAGGCAGTGTGGGAATTGCCGCAGAGAATGGGGCTCGCGGCGGACTTGGAGCGCCTGCAAACCATCCTCACCGCGTGGGTAGAAGAAACCGACCCAGAGGTGCGAGTGATGATTCGGGAGCAGCTATCGGGCCGCGCGAAATATTTCCGCCCGGTAACGATCTTCGCCTGTTATCGCGCGATCAGGGACGAGCCGCCTAAGGAGCCGACGGTGACTGCCGCCGCCGGACTCGAAATACTCCACAACGTCAGCCTGATCGTCGACGACATTCTGGATCGCTCGCGGTATCGCCGCGGTAAGCTCTCGTTGCACTGCAGGTTTGGGTTTCTCCCCGCGCTCATGACTTCCGGCTATATGACTTCGGCTGCATCGCGGCTGGTGGCCGATGACCCCTACTCAGTGCGTTTGCTGGCGGAACTAATTCAGCGCCTTGGCGTGGCAGAGTGCCTCCAGTGGCGGCTGCGGCGGCACGCGCTGGGCACCGAGGATTGGCGCATGATCGCAGGTGAAGATACCGGATCGATGTTTGAGATATGCGCGCGGCTGGCAACCCGCGACGACCGGTTGCGGAAATTTGGCAGGCTGCTTGGCATTCTGTACCACGGCTGCGATGATGTCGCCGACGTTCGCGGAACAACCGCACTTGGCGGCGGGTCGGCCAGAGACATCGAAGACGCGATTCTGACGCTTCCGGTTGCGGTTGCCGTGCGCGACCCGGAAACCGCGCTGCTATTTCGCAACGCTAGCCCACAGAACCGCGCCGCTCTAACCGCGAAGCTGGTCGAAGCGCTGCCGGACGCCGAGAATTATCTCGACGAAGTGGCTGCCGAGGCGGAAGCTGAAGCCACAAAAAATGCCAAGCATCCCGAACGCCTGCTCGCGCTGATTCGCGACACTCGCCTGCTTTCGAGAGCCTGACATGGAGCGACCTGCGAAGCCCCGATCCGCGCGGGGCGCCAAGCCGGCACCGCCGAAGCGTGCTTCGCGTTCCGAAACCGTATACGACGTCATCGTGGTGGGGGGAGGGCCCGCGGGCAGCACGCTCGCCTGGAAGCTGGGTTCGAGCGGCGCCAAAACGATTGTGTTGGACGGAGCAAAGTTCCCTCGGGAAAAAGTGTGCGGCGATTATGTGGAACCGCGCGGGCTTCGCATTCTCGATGGGATGGGCGGCCTGGGAACTCTCGAGGCGCTTTCTCCTCTGCCAATCACTCACTCCTCCACCTACATTGACGCCAAGCGCCAGTACATCGGCAAGATTCCCTTTTATGGCGTTCACAAGAGTTTGCCGCCACACGGCTACATTGTGCCGCGCGACGTATTTGACAACATATTGCTCGAGATAGCCGGCAGAGCAGGGGCGACGATTCATCAGGAAACCTACGTCACGGGATTCAATGCGACGGATTCAGGCGTTCAGGTTCAGGCCCAGTCCCATGGGAAGAAACGCACCTATTGCGGGCGCGTGGTGGTCGGCGCGGATGGAGTGAACTCGGCGATCGCTCGCTCTACTGGTTTGCTCGAGGGCGATCCGCGGTACATTGCCCTTTCGCAGCGGGCCTACGCCGATGGTTTTGACGGCAGCTTGGGCGAGGCTGCATTCTTTTTTGACCGCGACTTCTTTCCCGGGTACGGGTGGATGTTTCCGATGAGCGGAGGACGAGTCAATCTTGGCGTCGGCATACTGAAAGAGACCTCCCAGCGCGACGGAATCGCCGTGCCGCAGTTATTCCGGGACTTCTTCGAAAAGCTAAGACGGTCTCATACGCACTGCCGGAATCTGAAACTCTGCAGGCCGCCGATTGGGGGAATCGTCAAGACCTACGGATCCGCCGGTCCGAACTATTTCGATCGCGGGGTGCTGATCGGCGACGCGGGAAGCTTCGTCGACCCGATGACCGGAGAGGGCATCACGCCAGCGATGGAATCCGCCTTGATCGCGGCCCGCACTATCTTGAAGGTGTTGCAATCGGGACGCCCGGACGCGGAAGCGTTCTCAGCGTACGAGAAGGAGTATCGCAGCTACTTCGATCCCGCCATGATTTTCGTGGACCTGTGCGCGGCTACTCTCCGCAATCGCCACTATTGGGGATCGTGGAAGAAGGCCCTCGTGCGGGGCTGTTCCCTGGCCCAGAAGGATAGGAAGTTCGCAGCGACGGTCGGCGCCTGCTTTGGCGGATTGGAAGTGAATCCCCGGGGCATCCTGGCTGAAGTCTGGCAGAAGACCGCTGAGAGCCTGATGGCAGTTGGACCGCGGAGCGCTCTTTCGCTGATGACCGGAAATATCGGTGGTGCCGCCTCGGCGATCGGGGAAGGCGCGGGCTGGCTGGCCGATTCCTGTAATTCGTTCAGCCACGATCCCTGGTGGCACATGCGCTGGTCAATGGATGTTCAGGGAAAATGGCTCCATGCGCTTTCAGTGATGAGTCGGGGGTTGCCGGACGCAAGGATCAGCGGGGTGATCTGAGCCGCAGCTATTAGTCTTTTGCCCGCGCTTTTCGCGTCCGCTTTGCGGCTGGCTTGGAGATTTTATCTACTTCACTGGTAAGGTTTTCCAGCGCCAGATTAGGAAGCGTAGTGATCTCACGCAGATACTCGCGGCTGAAATCGGTGAGCTGCCCGGCTAAATTCTTGGAAACGACTCCGCCCTGACTCACTTTTTCTAGCTCGGCGCCGATTTTTTCGGCGTATTTATCGGCCGATTCCACCCAGCCCCCCCAGAACTTCAGCGCAGCCCTCAACGCCGCAAGCTGAATGCGGGCCACCTCCACCACAATGTTCTGGATTTCTTCGCTCTGCGTCGCTGAGGTGCTTTCGGCCATGATGTTACTCTCCTGAAAGCCTATTATACGATCAAAACGCCGCGGCTTTCGAGTGACTGAGGCCATAAATGGTGCCTCGATTTGGACCGGATTTGGGCGCCTCACGCGGGGATGGCAAGTTGAGGATCGACGCCTGTTTTCCGGGTGTATACTAAGGCCCTCATGACGCCAGGAATTCAACCGCCTCCGAATCCCATTCCGTTTCCGCCCATCCAACTCGGCCCACTCGACGCAATCAACGAACTCTTTGCGCTGCCGTGGTCCGGCTACATCCCGCCTTTCGTAGCCGCGCATATCGACGCGATTGTAAGCAGCCTGGAAGGTAAGGTGCTGGCCCAGGATAGTCACTATATCGACAGCAACACTGGGTGGGATTTCGCACTCACGCTCAAGGATGTTTCTGTCAATATCGATTTGGCCAATCCGCCCGGCTTTTCCAACATCCTTCCGCTCGGCAAAGACGGGGGTTTCACGTTTGAGGCTCCCCTGAAAGGCGTCTACACTTTTGGATTCAAGGGGAATCTGGAACTTAGCTCCAAAATCGTGGCTGGCGGAGTGAATCTGTGGAACGCCGGCCTCTCTGTGTTCCAGTGGAGCCTGATTCTCAGCATCAAGCTTCAGGCGACGGTAGAGACTCGGGAACCGACTCCTAATTGGCCGGTTTTTAAACGACTAACCGTGACGCCCACCCTGGGGCTCGAAGGCTCTGCGCCAATTCCATTCGCTGTGGGTGGTGGCTTTCAGGTAACCGTGCAGCCGGGTCTCATACAGTTTAAGGAAACATTGGCGGACGTCAGCGTTGGCCTTGGCAATAGCATTGATGCCGGGCTTGCCGTCAAATTTGTCGTAGATTTGATTCCCAGCAGCACATTTGATTTTCTGGGAACTAAAATTCCAACCGCAGTTCTCACGTGTGCTCTCGACGGGGATCTGACATTCAGCCTTCCTGACGTCGGCCAGACGTTCAATACATCCGGCCTATCCACCAAGCTTACTTTGGCTACCGAGACCCTCGTGCCGATTCCCGAGTTTCTCAACCAATTCTTTATCTTGGACTTGGATCAGCAATATCCGATTCAAGTTGGCCTAAACAATCAAGGCCTGCCGAATCCGGGCGGCGAGGTGCACGCTCCACCGCCGAATTACGATTTCGGGACTCCCGCCTGCGAGATCGAAAAGGCGGCCATCGCCACGCACTTACCCTACGACGCGGTCTTAGCGATCGAACACGAGCGTGGTCCATACCTGCCGATGTGGAGCGCATTCCATTACTATTCGGACGAGGAAGATTCCGCCATCTGGACCGGGCACTTTCTCGCTGCTGCTTCTTTTCAGTACGCTGCCACAAACGATGCGGCTGCGCTACAGCTCGTGAATCAGTTGTTGGATGGTGTCGACAAGCTGTTCACGGTCTGCACCGATGCGGTTGTGAAGAACAGCAATCGTTCCGCCGTCCCGGTGACTGTGTCGGCGGCAGGTGTTCGCACGTCCGGGTTCTTTGCGCGTAGTGTTCTGCCCGACGATAGCCGGCACCGCTGGTGGCAGGCGGACGACAGCATAGAAAACGATAACCGGGCTTTTTACGAATGGCCAGAGGGCGGCTGGGAGATTTTTGTGGACGGCAAGACGACGCTCCAGTTCCCTACTTACGCCAAGCTTCAGGAGTATCTCGATCACACTCCGATTCCGAATGGCGCAAAGCCATTGAGTAAAACGGCGATACGTCCGGTTGGGCGCGTCTGGTGTGGAACGGGAGCAGGCGGCACTTTTTTTGATGCTTCTACCGACCATCAGCTCAGCCGCGATCAGATTATCGGTATTTGTTTCGGGCTATTCACCGCATGGTCTCTGGCGCCCAGCGTGCAATCCCGCGCCGCGGCGCGATTGAACGAGCTGATTGGCTATATCTATGACAACGAGTGGAACGTTCGGTTGCCTCCGGATATGAGCGCGGTCTGCACCAGCTATCTGGGCGGCTTCGATCACCAGCTTGCTCTGCTCCGCATCGCCGCAACGGTCAATCCGGCAGAATACGGCGCCAAGTATGACTATGTGAAGGCGGCATCCGAGTATATGTGGATCGCGATGTGGATTTCGATCCTCGATCCACTTTCCCAGTACTACAAGATGAACCTGTCGCATGCTGCCATCGTGCCGATCCTACTCGCGGAGCAGGATCTTACTCTGCGGAAGAACTACTTACTTGGATATGACATTCTGCGCCAGTCAACCGGCCATCATCGAAATGCATGGTTCAACGTGGCGAATATTCTCATCCAACTGCCGGCGGATCGTGCCGCCTACATTGCCACAGCTAAGGCCGGATCCAACCCAGCTTTGCCGTTGTCGGCCGAGATCCTAGGCATTCTGGTGGAGTGGCTCGAGAGGCGCAAGAAGGTAGCGGAGCCTGACTGCCTTCCCACCAACCATGTGCCGGACGCAGAGTATATCGTCAATCTTTGGAATCAGCACCCCGATAAGGTCGAACTCTATCCGGCCCCGGAAGGCTCTGCGTTTTACATCTCAAATTTCGCCCGAAGGGTCGACCACCGAGTAGGCGGCATCATGGAGTTCACCTGGCAGAACCACCCATTTGATTTGGGTCTTGCCGGTAAACCGAACGGGCCATTGACGCTAAAAGAAGCGTTGAATTCGGACGAGCCCTTTAGAGAACTCTCCGGGGTCGACTATCTTCTGCCCTTCTGGATCGCCGTGTATCTCGGTATCTTGCAAGCACCCATGCCGCCCAACCCGACGGGCCCGCAACCGCAGCGGCCTTAACGCGCAGCCATTGGGCGTGGCGCGGGTCAGCACGGAAAACGCTCTCTTACGGTCGCGTCTCAGCTCGCGGTTATGGCGCCGCCCAATCAGAGTCTCACCGATGGGATCTCGACATAGCCGCTGTGGCAGGGGGCAAGTGATTGATGGGCACAACCAAGTCATCTCGCCGAAATTCTTGCGCTTGCGAGAGGCCAACGCCAGCGAGGATAAGCAGAAGGCACGCTAGGGGCAGGCATGGGCTGAGCCTGGCCATGACATCGAGAGCGCGGCAGCGTGAACACGCTCTGTAGCTAATGATGGTGGCGTTCATTGCGACCAACCAGGAAAACAGCTCAAAAGCTGCCTCGGCGTTCGGCGCATTGTGTTGAGCGTATGGGGAGAGCCTCGGGACAGCCTGCTATGGCACGAAGTAGAAGACGAACACTCCATTGTCTGACACGAGCCCCATGCGTCAGCTTGGGGCCATTTCTGTGCCCGTACTAGCCCCAAGCTAACGCATGGGGCTGTCTCGGCGCCTTCGCCTTTTATCGTTGAGGGGCGCCTTCTTCCGGGGTGTGTTCGGGGAGCGAAGAGCCCTGCTTGATGCGGCCGACGCGCGCTTCGTCGATATTGATGTGAAGGCTTTCGAGAGTGGTTCCCAGCACCTGGTCGAGTGTGATGCGCGCGGAGGCATAAGCGGCCTGGGAGGAGACTAGGGTGGACTTGGCGTTCGCCAGATCACGCTGTTGCGTGATGACGTTGAAGGATATGGAGGAGCCGAGCCGGAATTTCTTTTGTTCGGCGTCGAGCAACTGCTCTTCCAGTGCGAGATTCTTTACGGCCGCCAGGTAACGAACGCGCGCCTGCCGCAAACCGACCACGGCGTTCGAAACAGCCACGATGGCCTGATTGCGATCCCGCTGATTGTTCAGTTCTGTCTGACGCAGTTGCAATTGATCGATGGCGCTATCGGCCTGGGCAGTGCGGTTTCTCAGACTGGCGACGTATTCTACACCTGCCAGCTGAGTGGGGAAATCGCGGTCAAAGATTTGGGATAGTTCCGTGCCTACGCCGCCAACCACGGAGGAAACGGGGCTGAACCCTTGCGCCGCGGCCAGGGGATTCGGGCTGCCGGAAAGGCCTGCGTCGCTCGCAACTGCGAAACCCACCAGCGTAGGCAGGATGCCATTGCGGGTGCCGAGCGCGCTGGTCACGGAATTCTGAAGGTTGAGCTGGTCTATGCGCAAGTCGAGGCGGCTGGCGAGGGCTTGCTTGACCAGATCGGGCACCGGGGCAAGCGTCTCTTGCTCCGGGACGCGAATGACGTCGATGGGGATAACGCGTACGTCAGCCAGGACAGGATCGGCAAGGCCGTTGCGACTGATCAGGTTCTTGATCTGCACTTCTTGCTGCATCACGGTTGTCTCGGCGACGGTGACGTCCTGTTCGGCAGTGGCCACCTGAGCCTCGGCGCGAGTGATTTCGATGGGAGCGAGCGAACCCAGTTCCACCTGGCGCCGGTTGTCGTTACGCAACTGCCGAGCAAGCGTAAGGGAGCTCCGCGTGGCAGCCAGGGATTCGCGGTCGGTGACCAGTTGGTAGTACTGCATCAGGACGTTGGTGACAGTGTTGATGATCTGGTTGCGGAAGGTCAGGTCGGATACTTCGAGGCTGCCTTTGGCAATAGTAATCGCGCGAGCGTTAACGGCAATGCCGAAGCCTTGCAGGAAGTTTTGCTCGACGGTGATGCCCAGGCTGCCGGCGAGCGACGGATTGAGCACGTCACTGGGGATGGCCTCGTTGAGGTAAGAGTTGCTATACGAGACAGAGACCAAGCCGCCGGTAAGCAGACCCTGCTGGAGCGTTGCCGAATAATTGCGGCGGCCGTCGATAAGAGCCAATGTTCCGGTCTGGAGGACATTGTTCTCGATTGTGGTGGTGTGGCTGAAGGACGTGGTGTCTGAAAAGTAGGGATCGAGGAGCTGGGTGATGGGGCCGATCTGGCTGACGGTGGCGTTACCGGAGCTGATGCTGGATTTGGCGCCGCCTTGCGTGTTGATACCGGCGGCCTGCTGGCTGCCAACCGCGCCCTGGCCGCTGGTAATCGGCGCGGATGCGGCACTGGTGGCGTTGGTGACGCCGCGCGTGGCGCCTCCGGCCTCGGCGCGCTGAATCTGCCAGGCTGCGCTGATGGGGTTGTAACGTTCCACCTCGAGGTCGATGTTGTTCTCGATGGTAAGAGCAACCGCATCCTGCACGGTCAGGTAGAGGTTGCCGGCGCGAATCAGTTGGCGCAGGCGCTCGGAGTTGGCGGTGCGAATGGGAGGAGAAGGCTCGGGTTTATAGGTGCGAAGGAGCGACGATGGCTTCGAAGGCCCGATGTTGGCGGGATCTTCATCGCGGGCGTAGGGCGACTTACCGATCAATTGCGCCTGAAGCAGGGACGACCCGGCAATCAGCGACACCAACGCAACGGCCAGCGCAGGACGGAGGCGACGCAACGGATTGGGCGATCGCATAAAGTGTTGTCCTCTCATTGGGCAGCGGCTCATTGGGCAGCGGCTCATTGGGCAGCATCCGGAGGCGGCGTGACATTGGCAGGCTCAGGTGGATTGCTAGGGATGGCGGACGGGCGAGCCACCTGGCCGGCCATGGCCTCGGAAATCGAAATGTGATTGGCCTGAAGCGTGATGCCCAGGGCCTGATCGAGCGAGACGCGCGCGTGGGTGTAGTTTGCCAGAGCCTGGATCTCAGTGCCCTGCGAGGTAGAAAGGTCGCGCTGGGCCTGAATAACGAGGAATACGGTGGAGGCGCCAAGCTCATACTTCCTCCGTTCGGCGTCCAGAGTTTCCTGCTGGAGGATGCGCGCCTTAACGGCGGCGGTGTAGCGAACGCGAGCCTGCTGCAGGCCGATGACGGCATTCTGCACGTCGACGCGAACCTGGTTGATGCTGCGCTGGTATTGCAGCTCGGCTTGCCGCAACGCGAGTTGATCGGTGACGTAGTCGGCCTGCGCGGCGCGATTCCGAAAGGGGATGGTGAGTGAAAAGCCGGCGGTGTAATCCGGGAAATCGCGGCGGAACATCTGGGCGAGAGCGTTGCTGTAGCCGCCGACTACGTAGGGATCAGGCGCGCCGTAAATGCCGTTGGTGTTCAGCGAGTTGATACTGCCGGTGAGGGCGTGATTCGTCAATTCGGCAAATGCGGTGAGGGCCGGACGCAAGGAACTCTTGTCGCCGTTCAGGTTGATCTTGTCGCTGTCGATATTCAAGCTGTTCTGAGCGATCTCGGGCCGGTTCTTAAGAGCCGTGTCGACTAGCTCAGCGAAAGCGGGCAGAGCCTCCTTGCCAGGAACCGTGATGCGGTCCAGAGGCACTACGCGGACCTCGGCCAAAGACGGGCTGGCAACGCCGTTCTTGCTCAACGCACTCTTGAGGATCGTTTCCTGCTGCAGCAGGTTGGTTTGCGATATGAGGAGGTCCTGCTGGTTAGAGGCGACCTCGGCTTCGGCCCGGGTGACCTCGATGGGGGCAAGAGTGCCGATCTCGACCTGTTTCCGGTTGTCTGCCAACAGATGGCGGGATGTGGCCAGGGCGCTCTCTTTTACGCGCACATCCTCATTGAAGCTGACCAGATCCCAATAAACGTTGAGGATGGCCGCGACAGTGGTAATCAACTGCTGCTGGAATTGCAGGTCGGTCACCTTCTGATTGTTTTTGGCAACTCGAATATTGCGGTTGTTCACGGCGATGCCGAAACCCTGCAGCAGGTTCTGCGTCAGGATAAGATCGAGCTCGCCGGTGATGCTGGGATTGAGCAGGTTTGAGGGGACGTTGGCGTCGCTACGAGTATTGTTGAACGAGAATTGGTAGCCGCTTCCGGTGACGAACTGCTGGGAGAGAACGAAGTTGTAAGTCTGGCTGTCGGCGACAATGGCGTTGGTTTTAGTGATGTAGGTGTTGCTTTGCGGCGTGGTGAAGTGACCCCAATCGAGAAACGCGCTGAAGGAAGGGTCCAATACAGGGACGGTGGGGCCTAACTGCGCCACAATGCCGCCGCCGGAGTTGACGCCGTTACCGGCCGCGGTGTTTCCGCCGTTCGAGCTTGACAGGGTAGAGCTGACGCCGCTGGTGCTTACGCTGGTAGGCCCGGCTGCAACCGCGGCTCCTACACTGCGGAGCGCAGCGCCGCCTTGAGCGCGGCGAAGGTTTTCCTTGGCCAAGGAAGGTCCGTAGCGCTGGATTTCAATATCAAGATTGTTTTCAAGTGCAAGCGCAACCACATCTTGCGAAGAAAGGTACAGCTTGCCGCCCTGAATCAAGGACTCGAGGCGATTGGAATTATTGAGATTAATGGGCGAAACCGTGCGCGCGCGATACGGCCGCGTCAGCCAGCTAAAGGTGCCGGACGGCTGCTGGATCTTGATGTCGGTTTGGGATAATGCTGGGCCCGTGAAACAGAGGACGGCACAGAGTAGCGACAGAGGAGTTTGAAATCGTTTCATCAGGTTGTGAGCACCCTTTTTCGACGGACACCGAACTTCTTCTAAAGTAACGGACTAGTAGATGAACCTGTTCCCGCGATTTCTCATGGTAGCTCGCTTAAACCAAACCAGATGAACGCCTTCGCAAGATGCAGGGGTCAATCTTGACCTTATGCGGTACACGCATGGCGCCACAAGGCCTGTCTGATAAACGGTGAGTTCCGGCTGATGTTTCACAGCCAACCGGGGATGAACGGGAAGGCATGGGGGGCGGGGATTTTTTGGGTGGGCAAAGAGCGGAGGGGGAAACGGCCCCGAGTTGACGCATGGGGCTGGCGAAGCGAGGGAGGTAAATTGCAGATACTAAAAGGAAGGAGTGCGGAGGGGGTCCGCACTCCAGCTTCACAAGGGGGGAACCGCAAACGCCAACAGGAGAAAGGCGCTTGCTCACTTATTGAGACGAATAAAGCCTGAGAAAAGTCGCGTGAATTAAGGATTCAATACAAATAAAATGGCACGGGAAAATTCATCCCGTGCCGGAAACGACCGCCGAAATTACTCGATTCTATTCGGTTCAGTCTGGTTAACGGCCGTTTTGGACCTTTGGCGTCGAAAGGTAACCAACGATGGTGTCCTTCTGGATCTTGTTGACAACTATCTCATAGGGCTGCTTGGCCTTGGAGGTATAGAACTGAATAGGCTCATTCAGAGTCCTATCCTTCTTCTCGGTGACCTGGTCGTCGGCGGTGACCTCGACGGTGAATCGGTTCTTCTTCAGATCCACCTTTTCCACGCGCAGGGAAATATCCCCGACGCGCTGCGGATGTTTGGCCTTCGGCACTGTAAATTCGATGTAATTTCTCTCGCCCAAGGCGCGAAGAGCCGCCAATTCCTTCCCATTTGTAGCGATCAGGGAGGCGTGGTTGTCCAAATCGCCGTTAACGCGCTTCAAGTTGGAAATGGTCGTTTCCAGCTCGCTTTTGGTGTTGCTCAGATCCGTTTTCACCGTGCCGACATCGGTGGAAACGTCAGTCAGTTTGCTGGAAGTAGTCTCGGCCGTCTGTTTCACCTGGGTGATCAACTGCGCCTGTTTGTTCTGCTCGGCGGCAACGCGCTGCTCAAGATCCTGAACCTTCTTTTCAGCGTCGTCCTTGGCCGCGCCGACTTCGCGCTGGGCGATAAGACGCTGGCGGTCAAGCTGCTGCTGGAGCACCTCGGCGCTGTGGCGCGACGCCTGGAGTGAGGCATTGTTATCGAGTCGCAACTGTGTAATCGACTGTCCGAGATCGTTACCGAGCTTGGCCATGTCGTTCTTCGTGTCGGTCCTGACGTGATCGAGTTGCATGTATAAATACACGTTGCTGGCGGCGAGCAGCAGAAGTACTCCCACCAGGGCCGGCATCTTCCAGTTAGGCGAGGCGGGTGGCGGGATGATGTAGGTGGGGGGCTGAGTGGGCTGGTTCATTGTGTTCTGAGTGGTCGACATCCAGTCTAATTCCTTTGTTCCCGTAGAATCTAGACCTTTCGACGCATTCGGTCACGGAACCGTTTCATTCGGCCCGTTACCGCTCCTTAATCTAGATGATACAAAATCAAGCACTTCCTGGCGTGGCATCCCCGGTTCGAAGCACCGGCGGCAGCGTGCTTCATAAGCCCCGGCGGCTCCTACAAAGATCAGTTCGTTCGATTCCACCAGACGCTGGGTGTGCTTAGCCGGATTTCCGCAGCGCATGCAAATGGCGAGAGTTTTGGTGATGGATTCTGCCACGGCGAGCAGGTCGGGCATGGGCTGGAACGGGCGCCCCATATAGTCGGTGTCCAAACCGGCGACGATCACTTGTTTGCCGCCATCGGCGAGCTGGCTGGCGACGGCGACAAGGTCAGGGCCGAAGAAGTTGGATTCGTCGACTCCAACCACCTGGGTCCGCCAGTCGACGCGCTCGAGGATCTCCGAGGCGCTCGAAACCGAATCGGAACGCATGCGGTTGTCATTGTGGGTGACGATTTCCGATGAGGAGTAGCGATCGTCGATGGTGGGTTTGAAGACCTGAACGCGCTTGCGCGCGATGCTGGCGCGCCTGAGCCGGCGGATTAGCTCTTCGCTCTTGCCCGAAAACATGGGGCCACAGATGGCCTCCATCCAGCCGGCGTTCGGAATGAGAATTTCCAAGTTTTTATACTATATCGCTGCCGCATGAGTCTTTGTGGTGGGCGAGTCTGAATCGCAAGCGAGTCGGTTCGGGGACGCGAGCGGACTTGTCTTTCGAATCTGGCCGACTTCCTTGAATGCCGGGGCCAATCTCGCTATGGCCGACACACCGTCAACTTGGATTGCTCTGGCGATGAAGGCGCTCGAGAGCCAGGTCGGCGACTGTTGCGACGCCTCGACACAAGTTCTCATACTCGGCGCACTCGTATATAATAGGCCCGTTGACACCATACTCAGCCAAGCTCCCGGGCCGGGCGAAGAGCCGCAGCCGGTTTCCATTATTACCGCTGGCGCTGCTGATGATAGGCACCACTGCGGCGAACGCAGCGGCCAGTTCTCAATTCGTCGAAGTCGGCGATGGCGTCAAAGTAGAAGTCCTCGACTGGGGCGGCGCTGGTCGGCCTGTTGTTTTTCTGGCGGGTTCTGGCAATACGGCTCACGTTTTTGAAGACTTCGCCCCGAAACTGATCCAATGTTGTCATGTCCACGTCTATGGCATCACGCGCCGGGGGTTCGGCCTATCTAGTAAGCCGAGGCGCGGCTACGCAACTCCCGATTTGGCAGAAGATGACTGGCTCGTGATCCAAGCATTGAAGTTGCAAAAGCCGATCATTATCGGGCATTCGGTGGCAGGGTCCGAAATGACCTTCATCGGTCAGAAACTCTCCTCAGAGCTGGCTGCACTTGTTTATCTCGATGCCAATGCCGACCCGCTGGATTATCCATGGGATAACGCCGAATACAGAGCTCTGATCATGAAGGCCGCGAACGGCGCGCCTGGTCCCCCAAAGAGGACAGCCGCTGATAACGCCTCGGTTGAGGCATACCAGGCCTATCAAGAGCAAAAGGGCGAGGCTCCGTTTCCGGCCGAGGAGATCCGAAATATGTATGAATTGAATTCCGACGGATCGGTAGGTCACGATCGCACACCGCCCTATGTGAGCGACGAAATCGGTATCGGCTCGATTGCCAAGGATTACCGCGGCATACATGTCCCGGTGTTAGCGCTGATTGCGGTGCCGCTTCCGCCAGCCGAGAAATGGAAGAAGCGCCCGCCCAAGGGCGAAGAGGAGCGGCGCGACTCAGACAGATCAGACGAGATCCTGATGGAATACATTCACCGGTGGGAGAACAATCTGAAAAGCGCGGATTCCGCCGCTCGGGTTGTGGAGCTCCGCGGCGCTCACCATTACATTTTCCTGAGCGAAGAAAGCGAAGTCTTGCAGGAAATCAAATCATTCCTACAGACGCTTCCGACTCCCAATTGATTCCCTGCGATGAGCGAACCCACCAAGAAACGATAAACGCGCTTGTGTTTACGAACCCCACGACTTCCTTAGTTTAGAGGGACTGAACAGCGCCGGGTGAAAAAAAACGGCAAGGCAGCCTTGATTCGAACGCAGTAGATTTGATCTACCGATGCTGTGGCTGCGGAATCGATCGATCCGCCCGGAATTGCTCGACCATGCGCGCGAGGAGGATGCGCGCTGCAACCTGGCCGACATTGTCCGGCTCAACAGGCAGTTTCTGTAAGGACACCTCGATGAAGACTACTGTTCCAATCATGCTTCTGGCGGGCTTGCTCTGCACGTGCTTTCCCGTGGGCGCCCAGCAGCCGCTTCTCAGCTACACACTCGCTGTCAATCCTGACGATTCTTCGTCCGTGCAGATCATCATGCGTCTGCGCAACCTGCCGGCAACTTTTCACCTGGCGATGGTCAGGCATTTCCTGAACGATGACCGTTGTTGGCGCTACGTAGAGGATCTGCAGATCGCGCCCGGAAAGATCGCGCGAGCACAGGATGGGCTTTGGCAGGTGAGCGGCGCAGGCAACGACACCACCGTCCGCTACAAAGTGCGGTTGGAAGATAGGGGCGCCTCCCGCGTCGTGAGGAAGCCCTTCCTTACGTCAACCGGGGGACTTTTCGGGGACCTGCATACGTTCATGTACGTCGTTGAAGCGGCGCAGGCGCCCGCTCACGTGCTGCTGCAGCTGCCGCCAGACTGGAAAATCGCGACCGCACTGACGCCCACCACCGATCCGCACATCTTTTATGCTCGCAATGCTCAGGATCTGACTGACTCGCCGATTCTTGCCGGCAAGCTACGGGAATGGAGCTTCCAGGTGGAACAGACGCCTATCCGCGTGGCGTACTGGCCCCTGCCCGATGCAAAACCGTTTGACGAGAAGGCGATGGTGGACGGCATCGAGAAGATCACGCAGGGCGCGGCCAACATTTTCGGCGGCCTTCCCTGGAGGGAGTACCTCTTCCAGGTGCGTGACGGAGCGGAGGAAGAAGGGCTCGAACACTCTGATTGCGTCACTCTCGGACTGCCCAGCAAAATCCTTGCCGCGAACCCGCATGAGGATGAAGATATTATTGCCCACGAGTTTTTCCACGCCTGGAACATGATGCGCATTCACTCGGCGGAATACACCGGCCCCGACTATAAGCCAGTGGAGCTTTCGGGTCTCTGGTTCAGTGAGGGGTTCACGATGTTCTACGCCGATCTCCTCGTCAGGCGAGCTGGGTTGCCCGCCGAGCCGACCCGCACGGCTCACCTGGAACGATTGATAAGCGCCTACCTGGGGAATCCGCATTCCCGCTTCTCCGCCGAACAAGCCAGCAGACTGGCTTTCAATAGCGATGTCAATGCCGAAGCCCGATCAGACGTGTGGCTCAAGGGCGAACTACTCGGCGCCATGCTCGACTTGACCATCCGGGACGCAACCGACGGAAAACGATCCCTCGACGATCTGATGCGAGCGATGTTCGCTCAGTTTTCGGGTGAGCGCGGCTTTACGACAGCCGATGTCGAACGCCTCGCGGGCGAGGTGTGTGATTGCAATCTCACGCCCTTCTTCGACGCCTATGTCCGGGGTGCGAAGGAGATCGACTTTAAGGACTATCTCCAGCTTGCCGGGTTGAAGATGGAGGTCCAATGGATGAAGGCAGCCCGGAATGGGACTCTACTCCCGGACCGAAGATTTTATTTCTCGAGTAGCGAGGATTCGCCTGTTTTCGTGTTTTTCAATCCCGACAACCAGTGGGTCCGCGCTGGTTTGCGCACCGGCGATCGGCTCGTCAAGTTCAACGGCGCGCCAGTAGCGACAGTGGCCGATGCCTATAAGCTGTGGTACGGACCACTTAAGGTAGGGGATCGTGTGACCCTGGAAGTGATGCGCGACGGAACAGCGCGGCAAGTAACGGCGGCCATCGAAATCTTACGATCAGCCGGAGGTGAAAATTCAAGAGCTGGCCGACTCCAGCAGCCGCCAAAGAGCGATTTTCGCCCAGTGGAGCGCTGGCCACTGATGGGGAACTTCGCGGGTGAACCATGTCCCTTTGAACCCGATGCTTGAACCTCCCACTAGGGTTTGCAGGTTGTCGCCGGCAGGGTTGCGGGCTTGCCCGCCATGGTCAGCAGGTCGTAGCTCGCGAGGTTGTAGTAATCCTGCAGCGAAGGCGGACCCTGGGTCATGCTCGGAAGGTACGTCTGGCATTTGTTCTTCGGATCCTGCGCGTACTGAACGTCGACGTAGTCGACTTCGACGTACTGCATGGGGACGGAGCCGGGGGCTCCACCGAAATCGGCCGCGTCCGGAGTGCCGTCAAAGAAGACCTTGAACGTGTTGTACGCGGCCTGTTCGGGCGTGAGATAGACGCAGTCTGCCGGATTTGGATCTTTTGCGGAATAGTCGGGGCAGCCCTGTTGCTGCATGTTGTCGGGGTCCGAGACCTGCAGATCGAATTCTGCACCGCCTAAGAACGGCGGGTGCAGCGGAGGCATGTACGACGTGAGCACCTTGATGCCAGGGATGCCGATGTCGCCAGTCGAAGTGTTGCTGCCCGCGGTCATTCCGCCCACCTGCGAGCCTTTCTCATTAGGGCCTCTGGCCTCAGCAAAATAAGAGAGAATCTCGGTCTTGGCCTCGCAGGACATTAGATCGTCGCTGGTGGAGCAGTCGACGCCATACAGAAAATTGTCGGGATGCACGTGGACGGGATAGGGCTGCTCAGGCAGATCGTCGCCGCTATCGGGGCTGATGACGAGCGTGATGCCGGAGAAGATCCACTCGTAAGCGTCGATCGTCTGCTTCCAGGCATCGATGAAGACCTGATCGGAGTTCTGATACCCGGGAAAGTACGGGAAGGAGTGCTGGATGAGAATCTGCCAGGCTTGATCGGCAGGCATGCCGTAGAGCTGAATCGATTTGTTTAGCGTGGTGGGGAAGATGATCTCAGTGGATCCGCACATGGGGCCGGCCATGGCAATGTAGGTGAGCGCGGGGTTGCCAGAGTAGCGGGCGCTCAGGTGGATGAGGAAATCGTCCCATGCGGCAATGTAGAGCGGGTTCCACGGAAGAGGCAGCGGCGGGTCGGGGCTGTCGGAGTGCGCCTGTTCAGGGAAATTATTGAAGGTGACTTTGCCGCAGTTGAAGGGGGCAGTATAGTCGCCCGTGAAGAGGCCATCGCAGGAGGGGATCTTGTCCATTAGCCAGGTTGGGGAATCGACGCCGGGAGTGATAAGAAGCTGAACGGTTTTGTGCGCGGCGTTGGCCGCGGCAAACGCGTCGTCGAGATAACTCCAGTCGTAGCCGCCAGGGCCGTCTGTGCACGAATTCGTGAAAACGCAGGAGGGGTCGTCGGGTTGAATGTGATCCCAGTGCTGACCGATGGTGATGCCGGAGATGGCGGGATCCAGGAGGAGGCCGGTATAGATGTTGCGGAGATAGGCGCGGAGATCGTCCTCGGTTGGATTAGCGGAGCCTTTATAGCGCTTCAGGGCATCCTCAATGCTGAGGTGGGCGAAGACGCCGAGCGGCGTCCGGACAGGTGCCGGAGTCTGCGGATACGATGGAGGCGCGGAGACGGAGAGGCCCATCAGGACGACAAGGGCGGCACCAAATTTCTGGATCGAGACTGCATTCCAGCGCGGATGATGACGGTTCTGCAGGGTAGCTGCACTCTTGATTGTCGATGTACTTTGGTGTCGAGATAGGGAAAGAGCTTTCACTCCGGCCTCCCGGGCAACGCAGTTTATCACACAGAGTCGTGTTCTTTGTGGAGAGGCGCCTTTCCAGGAGTTCGGGGGTTATGGTTGCGTTAACCATAGCAGGGCCGTTTGTAAGAAGGGTTAGGCCGGGGGGCCGAACGTCGGCTTTTGTGGGGCGGTCCCCCTGGACCGCGGCCGACGCCCTCGTCGGCCTCCTGCCTCAACTCGAACGCAGTAGATTAGTGTACCGATGCTGTGGCTGCGGAATCGATCGATCCGGCCGGAGTTGCTCGACCATGCGCGCGAGGAGGATGCGCGCTCCAACCTCGCCGACATTGTGCGGCTTAACAAGCACTTTGGCGGCCACAAGGTGATCCTTGAAATGCTGGACGAAGTGGCCGGGCGCGAGGACGCGTTCTTAATGCTCGATGTGGGCGCGGCGTCCGGCGACACCGCGCGGCTGGTGCGGCAAAATTATCGCAGGGCACAAGTAGTGAGCTTCGATTTGCTTGCGCAGAATCTCGCCTGCGCGCCGCCTCCGAAAGCAATTGGCGATGCGTTCCATCTGCCGTTTCAAGAGGGAGCCTTTGAGTTCGTGTTCTGCTCTCTGTTCCTGCATCATTTCCCCGATGACCAGGTTGTGGCCCTGCTGCGGGAGATGCACCGCGTGGCGCGGAAAGCCCTACTGATTTGCGACCTCGAGCGGCACCTGCTTTCGTGGGTCTTCGTGCCGGCGACGTGGCCCCTCTTTCGCTGGCATTGGATCACCATGCACGATGGGCCGGTCTCAGTTAGGGCGGCGTTCACTCGAAAGGAGTTGGGCCGCCTGGCCGGGCGCGCGGGCATTGGCAAGGTTGACGCGCGCTCGCATCGCCCCGCGTTCCGTCTGTCGCTGGTTGCGGAGAAAAGCATTTGAAGCGGCAGCGGCGAATCAAGCGGGCGGCGGCGTTAAGCGCGCTGGTTGGGTGCGGCTTGCTCGCGGCCGGCGCCAAACATTATCACGGTGAAGGCCTTGTGCTGGCCGTAGACCCCGGCGCGAAGACGATCACCATCTCACACCGCGAGATTGCCGGTTTGATGCCGGCCATGGTGATGGAATTCCCGCTCGGGCGCGGCGAGAAACTGGCAGGCATTGAGCCGGGCGCGCGCATAACGTTCGAGTTGATTGGCGGGGCGCACTACGTGGTGGAGCATGTGAAGCGCATCCCGGCGGCGCGGCTCGACGCGTCTGGGCTCGCGACAAACGGGCTTGCGCCAAGCGTGCTGGCGCCGCGGTCGGCGACTCCGCC
>Ga0181525_10001186_pt1 | contig 22421 bp, 16 predicted proteins | sample PEATcosm2014_Bin_48_FD_121100 | JGI IMG/M metagenome (GOLD analysis project Ga0181525, IMG submission 121100) | Peatland microbial communities from MTU Mesocosm Facility, Houghton, MI, USA - PEATcosm2014_Bin06_10_metaG | ecosystem: Environmental > Terrestrial > Soil > Wetlands > Peat | place... | reverse complement strand
TAAAACGCGACCTGATAACCGTGGTCCGTCTGCGGCTCCCATACCGGGCTCATGTTGCTGTTGAGATCGGTGACGATGTTGGTGATGTTGCGCAACTGCTCCAGCGCGCCCACCGTGATGACGTTCTTGGCCGTGCCCGGCGAGGTGATCGTGTCGGGCGTTCCGCCGCCGCCGTCGTTGTCGCCATTGTCGCCGTTGTGGCCGTTGTAGCCGTCATTGCCCGCCGCAAACACAAACAGCACCGGCTGCGAGCCGGTCACCTGCGGCAGCGCGTCGCGCGTGGCCGCGTCGTAGCTGGCCGCCGCCAGGTCATAGGCGTTGTCGCCGCTGTAGCCCCAACTGTTGTTGGAGATGGGCGCGTTCGTCAGCGCGCCGCTCGCCGGCGACATTCCCGCCATTGCCGCGGCTTCCTGAAGCTGCCGGTCGGAATCCTGCAGGCTCATTGACAGCAGCGTGGCCAGCGGCGCCTTGCCCCGGAAATCCGCGTTTGTCGCCGAACCCTCCACCAACTGGAGGCCGCTCGACATCGTTGTCAGGCTCATGTCACCGTTGCCCGCGATGATGCCCGCGATGTGCGTGCCGTGGCCGGTGGTGTCCACCATGCTCAACGGGGAATCTCCGCCGATGACGCGAACGGGCGTGCCACCGGGAGTCGTTGTGGCCGCGCTCCCGCCGGTGGTGAAATCCGGGTGATTGGTGTCAATGCCCGTGTCGTTCACCTCCACAATCACGTTCGAGCCGTAAAGGTTCATGTAATTGGTCGGCACGACCGTGTCCACCGAGATGCCCACGGTCACGCGGCTCAAATCGTTCGCCGTCACGCGCGGATGGAACGGCTCCACGATTTGCACGCCGGGCAGCGCGGCCAGCGCCGTCCAGTCTGCCGGCGGTTGCACGCGCACAATCGGGCCGAACGGCGAACGGTCCTGCGCCACAATCTTGCCGCCGAGATTTTCAATTGCCGAAATCGTCTGCGCCGCATTGTCGGCGAACAGGCCGAGTGTCAGCACCGCGCCGTCGGGCAGCGATTGCTGCCTCACCGCCGCGTTGAGCAGCGTGGACTGGATTTTGTAATACGGCTCGTAGGGAATCACCGACTGCGTCAGTGGGTCGCCCGCCAGCGCGCCCGCGCCCGCCGCCGTGGCGCGCACGAGGTAGGCGTCGTTCGGGATGTAGGAGACGATTTCCGCGCCCGCCTTCGCCAGCGCCGCGCGGAAGGCGGCGGTGACCGGCCCGCTCGACTGGACGATGTAGGCGCCCGGGTCGCCCTGCGCCAGCAGGTTTTTGGGGAATGTAAAATTCACCGGGCGGCCCGAATCAATCAGCGCGTTCTCCAGCAGGACGGCGCGGCGGTCGGTCATCAACTGGCTGATGGGCCGGGTGGTGTTGCTCAAGCGGTAGGCGAGCCGGTTGGTTTTCGCCTCGGCGGCGCTCACCAGCGACGGATTGGTCAACGGTGCCACTCCGGGCGGGCGGGCGGGCGACAACACCGCCGACGCAGTCGCGGCGGCCTTGCTGACCAAGGCACGCTGGCCGGCCTCATGCCGGAACAGCCACGCGACCGCCAGCAACAGCAGCAGGCACGGCAAAATCCATTTTACCACTCGAACTCTCATAAACTTTTAACCGCCAAGGCGCAATTTCCGGTTTAACCGCCAAGGCGCAAAGGACGCCATGACGGATTTTTTATCCGAAGCCTTCTTTTCAATTTGAACCGTTTTCATGTTTGGCGTCTTGGCGGTTTATATTCTTGTATAAACTACCCTCTTTATCCCGTTTCTCAAAATGGGAACGTTGAAATTTATCAGCAACCCCAGGGGCAGCCGGGTTGCCTTGAGATAGGAAATCACTTGTGCCTTGTGAATTTCGGCCAAAGCATCAATTGCCTTTAGTTCGACGATGAGAACGCCTCCAACCATCAAATCAATCCTCTGTTTTCCAATCGGCCGGCCTTTGTAAAGCACGCTGATTTCCTTCTGGCGCTCAAAGTGAACCTGCCCCTCCGCCAATTCGATGCAAAGCGCTTCTTCATAAACGCTTTCCAGGAATCCCGGCCCCAAATGGCGATGCGCCTCAATTGCCGCCCCGATGACGGCATGAGCCAGTTCGTCAACTCGTTTTCCCGGTTCAATCAGTGTTTTCATACGGCAAACCGCCAAGGTGCCAAGGACGCCAGGCAGGATTTTTCCCTCAAGGCTGTTTTTTTGATTTGATGCGTCTTCATCTTGGCGTTCTTTGCGTCTTGGCGGTTAAATTTGTCGGCGGTTAATCCGGCGGCAGGATGTTGAATTGTTCGATGACCGCGCGCGGCGGTGTCATCATGATTGTGCCGCCGGGGCCGTTGGTCCGCGCCGTGTCCAGGCGCACCACGGCGCGCGTGGCCATTTCCGACATGACCTGGTAATTCGTGGCCATGCCGAAAAATTGCCCCGGCCCCAGATAGATTCCGTTTGGCGCGGGCTTGAGCGTCTGGCCGTAGCTGTAAATGACGTAGCGCGGCGTGCCGACGCGCAGCAGCGACATCGCCTGCTGCGGCAGCCATTCATACATCGCGTCGCTGTTGTAGTTGGTCTGCGCGGGGTCAATGAACGGCAAGTGGTCCGTAAGCTGCGGCACGGACAGGATGTCGCCCTTGTGTTCAAACACGCCCGCCAGTCCGTCGGCATTTGTGAAGTTGTAGCGCGTGTAATTGATGTTGGTGATCAATATGCCCAGCGCCGAATTTGAAAGCGCCAGACCGCCGACGGGGGAAATGACGCCATAGGTGGCGAGCGGATTGGTGTTGTTGATGGGCGGCACGACAATGCCGCTGAACAGGGCCGACCACGCCGCCAGCCCGGCGGCGGGATTGATGTCGGCGGGATTGCCATCGGGATCATACTGGTCGGCGGATTGATTGACCGAGAGCGTGCCGCGCGTGGCGTTGTCGTTGAACGCCGTGGTGAACAAATCAAACAGCAGCCGGTCCGACACCGGCGCGGCGTTGATGGCGTCAAAAGCGTTTTGGTTTCCGGCCCAGGTCGCCCAGGCGTTCATCCCGGCATAATTGGTGACGCCATTATTGATCTGGACGTAATCCAGGAGGTTCGTCGCCTTGAGATAGACTGTCTGCCACGGCGTGCCGCGGTGGACGCGGCCCATCCAGCCGACGGTCGGATATTTGTTGGTCGGAAAATTCCAGAAGTCGGACTGGCTCACCAAGGGGTCCCGCTCCGCCAGATTGTAGGCAAAGTCACTCGGGGCCGTCTGCTGCCACGCCGGGTTGCCACCCCACGGCTGGTAATTATGGTTCAACGCGCCAAGATCGAGGTCGGTCAGCGGCGGAACATTGGAGATAGAATTGTTGTAATTACCTTTTGGATCAATCAAGCCGGAGGGGAAAGAAGGAGCCAGATCGCTGGCAAGGTAATGAACGAGCGGGTCGTTGGCCTGGAGCATGACATAGCCGACCGCATAACGCGTGGGCGCATAGGGAGCTTGAACGACCGACTGAAAGTTCGTTGCGGTTGCCTGCGGATAGTTGCCCCAACCAGGAACCGTGGCGGTGACGCCGTGGCCATAAGGTTTGAAAAACGCCTGAAAGGAAGCCTGTTGCTGCACCGGGGTGGTGCCGTATTGTGTCGCTTCCGGGTCGCCCTGCCAGGTGCCGTCTTCCGAGGTGCCATCTTCTGCCGTCGGCGGCAGGCTTTTGAGACCCTCTGAAATTTCAATCTGATTTTCAATGCCGTAGGGCAAGCCGTTCTTCACATCCATGTTGGTGTTCCAGACACCATCGGGCGGCGCCGCGTTGTTCGATGGGTCTGTGAAAATTGCAGCGTTCAGGTCCAGATTGGTGCTTTGCTCGAATTGGGCATAGTCAATCACATTGGTGACGCCATTGGTTGCATCTAGGATAAACACCTGCAACTGGTTTGTAGTGAGCAGGCCGAAATGCGGCAGCGGGAACATGGAGGTGCCGGGGACAATGTTGGTTTCAAACAGCGCTGCCATTGTCCCAATCACGGTGCCAAAATAGTTCGTGCCAATCAAACACGGTGCGGTGAACCCGGCGGGAACGGTTCCCGGCGTGAGACTGGCGTTGGGCGTGCGATAAACCGAATTCGTCAGTATCGGGTAAGCCGTGATATTCACTGAATAAAAGGAACTGGGATTGGGCTGGCCGCCGGGGTTAGTCCACGGAGCGGAACCGTTCCAGCCGATGAACTGGTTCATATTGGCGAAGGGCAACGTCATCGGCTGCGGGACACCGGGGTGGAGTTCGAAGCCCGGGTCGTCATTGGTGATGGACTGGTAGGTGAGTCCCCGATAGACCACCGTCACGTTATCCGGAAGACTGGCATTGTAGGAGTTCCAGAAATCCAGCCCGAAGGAGGTGTTCAGGCTCAGGATATACATCTGGTTCGTCTTGAGGAAGAAAACCTTTGGAAACGAGGTGCTTTCGGCATTGGTATCGCGCATCACCTGCAACCGGCGGGTCACGCCCACGATGTTTTCCTGCACGAACTCGTTGAAATTGGGGAATCCCTTCTTCGCGCCAATGATCCACGGGACGCCATAGACGTTGGTGGCCAGATTGAGCATTTGGAAAGTATTGGGCATTGTGGCCAATGCCATGGCGTTTGTGGGCGGGGCTAGTTGCCAATCGCCGGGTCCGACGACGGACGGAACGTTGGTATATCCGCTGATAAAAAGATTCGTGCCGTAGCCGTTCTGGTCGCGCGAAAAGAGCGGACGGAAAACAGACGGGAAATAAGAATTCGTGGAGGCGTCGTAGATGTTCGCGGCCAGTTGCAGCACGCGCTGGACGGCGGGCGTATAGACAAACTGGTTGCTGACGCCAACCATGACCGGAATGCCGGTGACGCCAAACGCCGGAAGCTGATTGGTCATTCCGAACAACGGCACGTTCGTCAGGCCGAGGCCGCTGGGGTCGTTGGCGACGGTGTAGGTTCCGGTGGGATCCAGATGGTAATAATTGTAGCCGCTGATGCCGTAGTAGGTCTGCAGGTAGTTCGACGGCCCGGACTGGAACCATTGGGTGGTGTAAGCCTTGAGCATCCGGTCGGCGGCGTAGGTAAAGAATGTCAGCGGTTGCCACGGGACAAAATTGGTGGCGCTGGCGGTTCCGGTGACGGTCAACACCCCATTTGTGCCGATATCCAGATTGTCGTAATTGAGGTTCATCTTGCCGGATTCCGGCGTGGTGTCCGTGCCCAGTTGCGAAAGCATCCGGTAAAAGGTGTAGCGGTCGTAGGAGGCAATCGTGTTTCCACCGTAAGTGTTCGTGCCGGCGTTGAGCAAATGGAAGCCGAAGCTGGCCGTTTCGTTGGTGTTGAACAATTCCTCCGGCGTGAAGTAATGGTTCGTGTTGTCCGCGCCCAGCCACGGAACGGTCACAGGAGGGTTGACAGTGATGCCCGCCGTCGTCGTTTGCAGCGGGCCGATGTCATAGGCGTCAATGTCGTTTTGGAATGGAGGGAAGACAATTGATGATGGCGTAAACAATCCCGGTGGGAGTGGGGAACTTCCTCCGACGGGGCGTAACGAGTTGTAGAGGTAGGCATAGCGCCAAGCCAGCAGCCCAAAGGCATCGTTGAAGGCGGCTCCACTGTTCGGGAAATTCGGCTGAAGACATTGGAGATATTGGTAGATGCCACCGGACAAACTGCTGTCCCATTCATTTGTATTCAAGTCCGCGAGGAACGCGGCGAGATTGATTTCCCACGAGCCGACGCCTTGATTGCGAAAATAGCTGTCCTGGGCCAAATTCATGATTTTAGTTGTCGTCAGCGCCTGGTTGTGAATGGCGTTCAAGTCGAGCGAGTTGCCGACGGGCACGGCGATGAAGGCGTATCGCGCGATGAACGGATTGTTCGGCCCATACGGCTGGTCGGGCCGCTCCAGCACGCCAATCCATTCCGGGTCGCCGATTTGGAAACTGGTGCCGATGGGATTTCCATTGTTGTCATAGTTCGTCACCCAGCCGTTCGGATCGTCCAAGCCGTTGCGGTTCAGGTCGAGGTAGAAGCGAAAATCCGGCGGCGCGGATGGATTTGTCGGATTGGGGATGAACACCGGCGGGCGCGGGCTGTATTGCAAACTGGTGAGGAAGGCCAGCGGGTTGTTGGTGATCGGGGTCAGGTAATTCATGGAGACGAGCAGGCCGAAGGTGTAGGGATTGGTGGTGGAGAGGATGTTGGCGGCGATTTGCGCCTCGGCGGCGGCCAGCCCGGCATCGGCGGCCAGCCGCGTGGTGGCCGTGTCGGTCTGCGTGGAGACCGAGCCGCGCTCGCGTCCGCTGATGGCCAGAAACGCCAGCGCCATCACCAGCGTCACGGAAAGCAAAATGAGCGTGATGACCAGCGCGACGGCACGTTGCGGGTGACGGGTGACGGGTGACGGGTGACGAGGAGGCCGGAAACATCGAACATCCAACGTTGAACGCTCAACATCGAATGCAGCATCCAAGTCTCCGCGGACTCGTTCAGAGTTCGATGTCCGGCGTTCAATGTTCGATGTTGGTTTAATTTTCATTGATAAGCCGAGGGGTCAACGTTGGGAATGGAGACGCGCTGGCGGAAGACATGGACCTGCCCGGCAGCCCCGGCCAGGTAATTGGCTTGCGCGCTCGCAAGCGGGATGGATTCGGCGCGTTGGAGCGTGCGGTCTTCCAGCACACCCATCTCAATCTCGACGGAGGCCGGCAGTGTGTTGCTGAACATGGCAAACCCGACCTGCCCATAAACTGGCGGCGAGAACCAGGCGTTTTTCACCGTCATGTTTGTCAGATTGGCGTAGCCATTGGTCATCCAAACCCCGTTGTTGTCATAAGCGCGCACGGTCAGGGCCACTACACCGTCCATCAAGTGGCTCATATTCGTCCATTGGCCGTTGTTAACCTCGTTGGTGAAGGTGTTGAAAAGGACGCGGGGATCCGCGGGCATGTTGGCCTGGGCGCTAAAACGGTAAAGGGAATACAACGAGCCGGAAGGTGAGTTGGTCGCCACCGCATAGCCGACGCCATACCAGGTCGCGACGCCGTTGGCGTTGCCCCGGCTCAAGATGAAAAAATTCTCCAGCACATTTGTCCGCGTGCTGCTGCCGCCCACCATCGGCTGGATGAGCGGCTGCTCATTGACGTTGGTGTTCGCGTAAAAATTCACCGCGCCGGTAAGGTTGTTGCTGACGCCAAGCGACGGCGCCATCGCCCTCAAATCTTCCGTCATCAAATCCATCGTCGCGCGGCCGGATTCCAGCACGTCGGCCTGCGTGACGCTGGCGCGGAATGCCGATTGCGTGCTGTTGAACACCGCCATCAGCGCCAGCACGATGACCGCGAGCAGCACGACCACCACCAGCACCTCGACGAGAGTGAATCCATTTGCGAATTGCGAATTGCGAATAGCGATTGAACCGGTGGGGCGCGCAGTCCCCTGCGCGCCGGCGCCCAGAGGGCTGGCCACCCCGCCAGATTGTTCGGCAATCGGCAATTCGCAATTCGCAATTCGCAATTTCATTCTCATGGCGCGTTGGTGAAGGATTGCGACTGGTAAAAGTAAAGCGACTGGTTGTTGTTTTGCACCAGTGACAACTGACCGGCCACCGTCGTGCGGAATGTCTGGCGACCAAGGCCGAGGCCGCCGCTGGGCAGTTGCGGCCACTCGAAGGTGAGCCGCAACTCATGCTGGTTGGCGGCGAGCTGGTCGAGGAAGGAAGACTTTACCCAGTCGCCATTAACACCCGGTTGGGTCGTGGTGTTGGTGGTAGCCTGCCAGTAGCTGTTGCCTGACGCAACCTGGCTGCCCGCATTGTATTGGCCGGGCTGCCAAGCGGGAGGTGGCAACTCCACCGGCGCGTTCACGCACAGGATGCGATAGCTGAAGGAATCCTGGCGGACGATGCTGCCGTTGGCCTGTGGCGGCTTTTCCACCGCCGGGCCATTCATGGAATAGACGTAGGCGACGACGTGGTTGCTGAAGCCGACGCCAAACAGATTCGGCAGCGGCGCGCCATTATTGTCCGTGTATTCCGGCGTGCTCAACAGTCCGATGATGTGCATGCCGTTGGTGATGGGACTGCCAATGGAATAATATCCCGCCGCAATGGAAGCGCTCGTGAATGTGTAACCATTCACGCCCGGAGTCGGCGCCCCGCTCGCGGGATAAAAAGTCCAATAATTCGTGATGGCATTGACGTAATTCGTCAAATCGTCCAGGCCGCGCGCGCCGCCGCGGATGGCCTCCAGAAAAACCGTGGCGTCCTGGTTGATGACGGTCGCCTCACGGTTGTCGCGCTGCATCTGCATACCCAGCGGCAGCACGCCGATGATGGCCACGAGCGCGATGCCGATGATGGCCAGGCTGATGGCGATCTCAACCATGGTGAAACCGGCGCAAGCAAAGGCTGAAGGCTGAAGGCTGAAGGCTAAAACCTTTTTCCGCGCCCGGCGCGCAATCATTGTTTTAGAATTTAGCATTTAGACTTTATCCTTTTAGCCTCATTGCACTTTGTGGAATTCCAAGGTGGCGCGTCCCGTCAGCGGGTCAATGTCAACGATGTTATAGGAAATGCTGGCGCTGTTGCCCGGCGGGATTTCCGACACGGACGGTGAATTGAGCTGCAACACCTTGCTGGACGGGTCCAGCGCCGGAACCACGCTGCCGCGCGCCAGCGGGATGTAGGCATGGTGGAAGCTGTTGCCGTCCGGCGTTTCGGAAATTAGCAGTCCAAAAGAATTAAATTCAATGCAAGGCAGCAGCACGCTCGGCGATTGTTCGGTCGGAAACGGAACGAATGCGTTTGTAAAAGCATAAATCTGCTGGTTGCCCAGCTGCCAATTATCAACGGGGATTCCATAATTGGTGCAATCGTTTATCCATTGCGGAGCGGAAAGGCCTGACGGCGTAAATTTTTGTTCGGCGATGAACGAGCCATCCGGCAGCGACCGCCACGGATCGAGATAATGCCAGGCGTGCTGCCCGGGCTGGTCACCCGCCGCGCCGTAGGCGACAAACGTGTAGCCGCTTAATTGTTTGTCGCACAAATTCGTTACCACAGTTTGTTGTGCTGGTGTCAGCCCAGCCCACCACGAATTGTTGAATGTTCCCAGCGGAGTATTCCAAAAATTTGTCGGCACAAAAACCATGAAGACCGTTGTGCGATTGGCGATGGCCAGTTGCCGCGCGCGGCCCACCGCGTCCAGCAACTGGCGGGACGCGCTGGCGGCGGCGTTGGATTTGCCGAGGTTCTTGAGCGCCGGCACGGTCAGCCCCGCCAGGATGCCGAGGATCGAAATCACGACCAGCATCTCGACCAGGGTGAAGGCGGAACAAACGAAGGCTGAAGGCTGAAGGCTGAAGGCTAAAACCCTCTGGCGCTTCGCGGTGAAATTTAATTTAGCATTTAGCATTTGGCCTTTAGCCTTTTTGGTTACTTCCAGCTCAAAATGTTGTCTTTGTTGGCGCCCTGATTTGCCGGCGCGGTCGGATCAATCCTTCCATCCGGCCCGGCGGACCAGACCATCACCTTGCCGCGATAGGCATAATTGCCGTCCGGCGCCAGAATCAATCCGTTCAGTCCGCCGCCGGATACCGCTGTGGTTTCGTAAAAGGCGTCTTCGCACATTTCATCGTAGTTCAAGTCCATGGTGATGATATAGGGATTGCCCCACGGGTCGCGATAGACCAAATCCGTGCCGACGCCCGGCGAACTGGTGTCGCCCGACATGTGGGCGTTCAGGAAAATCGTCTGCTGCGGATTTTTGACATAATTCATGTTGGCGGTCGGCCCGGAACCGTTGGGATAATTGGTCAGGTCCATCAAAATGGCGACAACCTCCGAGTTGTTTGTGAGATAGCCTGCGGTGCCGACGGTAAAACTGCCGCCCGGAGTCTGGAAAGTCCCGCCGTAGGTAAAATCATTTGTTCCCGCCGCAGCTTGAGCGTTGGCTGAAACCGGAAACCGGCCATAAGCCGAATCGTAGGCTTGAATGGCCGTGGCGATGTCAACGGCTTCAAGGTGCGCCTTGGTCATGAGCGCGTGCTTTTTTGCCGCCGCCAGCACCGGCAGCAGCAATGCCGCGAGGATGCCGATGATGGAGATGACGGTGAGCAGTTCGACCAGCGTGAAACCGGCGCGGCGGCGGCGTGAATGGGGAAGGTTTGTTTTCATGGTTTTTGGGAAAATAAAATTCCGGCGCGGAGAATGAAAGTCCAGCGGCGGCGGCGCGGGCCGCACTTCGATGCGCGGCTGCCATGCGCAGTCCTGCCAGTCCACGGCGATGGAGCGGCGGCGCGGGGCGTTTCCGGATTTTGTGTCGGCGCACATAAAAATTTCAGGGCAGCGGATTGTTGATCTGCACCTCTTTGCTCCAGTTGCAGATGAGATTGGTTTTGCCGCCAATGACCAGTTGAATCCACAAGTCATACGAGGTCGGATTGTTGACACCGGGTGAAACGTAGCGCCAGGGATTCAAGCCGGACGCTTTCATCGGCTGATAAGTCGAATCCGGCCCGCCGACCGAACCAAGGAGTATTGTGAACTGGACAGTATTATTGGCATTCGAAACGGTTCCGGTCTGGTTTGGTTTCAACTCATGGATGAAATTTATGGCCGGTTTCGAGTCTTCGCTGGCGCCGGGCTTGGTGCAATTGATGAATCCGCCCAAGCTGAACACGGTGCTGACATCATTGGTGAGAATCTGCACACCGCCGTCCAAAGTTTCGAAAACATTATTCGTCAACAAGGTTCCCACCAATTCGTAATAAAGCTGGTTGCCCAGCAGATGGCCGGTCGAATCCACCACGCCATTCGGATTGCTTGGCGGATAAAAACCGTAGGTGGCGTGGTAACTGTCAATCGCCGCCTGCAACTGTCCCATTTCCGCCTGGGTGTTGCTGATGTATTGATGCCGTTTGACTGCGGACAAAACCGGGACTGTGAAGCCGGCCAGGATGCCGATGATGGAGATGACCACCAGCAGTTCGACGAGGGTGAATCCATTTTCGATTTTCGATTTTCGATTTTCCATTTGAAAGAAGCGCCGGGAGCCTTCCGGTTTTTCAACCGGCAACCGGCAACCGGCAATCGGCAGTTTATTTTTCATCTTTTTCATTTTTCCCGCAATTCGTCTTCCATCCGCTCGCTCAACCATTGTTTGATCATGCTCTGGTAATTCAGATACCGCGACCGCGCGAGCCGCTTGATGCGCGCCAGCATCCGCGGGTCAATCCGCAGCGTGATGGTCACGGATTCGGACGCCTCGGCGCCGCCCGCCGTGGCCGCTTCCATCAGCCGCAGGTCCGGCCGGTTCTCCGACCAGAACCCGGCCTCGGCTGCTTCGCTGTCGAAGAGCGGCACGTCTTCCCAATTGGCAAATGCGCGCATAAAAATCCGACGCGTGAACTGTCACGCACCGGGTGAAACCGCTCACCCGTCACTTTTCACCTGTATTCAAATTGTGATCCATTTTCCGCTGGTAAAAAAATCTTTCTTCCGGCTCAAACGGCCTGGCGTGCAAGACCCGGACCAGCCTGCCATTCGTCCGATACACGCTGAAAATCCCAATGCCGCCCGCCGAATTTCCCAAGTTGAAGAAGCGCGCCTGCACGCCAAACCGTGACGAGTCCGGCAGCAGCCGGATGGCAAACGGGTCTTCAAACGATTCTTCAATTTCCCGCTGGGTCAAAGAACTATCCAAATCGAAGGGCTGATTGTTCCAATCAAACTCCATAATGAGCTAATTGTAAATAGAACGCCCATGCAATGTGTTTACAATGTATTTACGCATGGACATGGTTGCTTGTCAACAACTTTTGCATTTTTCCTGAATAAAAACCCGGATAATGGTTGGTTATTCTTTGTCACCGCCGCTGGATCCGCCTTCACCGCTCATTTGGGAAATCATGGCAATCAACGGCAGGAACATGGCAATGACAATGCTGCCGACGACGACAGCCAGAAAAATGATCATAATCGGCTCCAGGAGGGAGGTCATGGCAGAAACCGCGTTGTCCACTTCCTCGTCGTAGGTGTCGGCGATTTTCAGGAGCATTTCGGGCAGTGCGCCGGTCTGTTCGCCAACGTCCACCATGCTGACGACCATCGGCGGAAACACGCGCGAGGCTTCGAGGGGCGCGGTGATGGTTTCGCCTTCCTTGACGCTTTCATGCACTTTGGTGACGGCATCGGCAATGATGAGGTTGCCAGCGGTCTCCTTCACAATCATCAACGCCTGCAGGATTGGAACGCCGCTGCTGACGAGCGTGCCGAGCGTGCGCGCGAAGCGTGAAATGGCCACCTTGCTGACGACGGATCCCATGGGCGGCATTTTGAGTTTGATTTTGTCCCAAAGATAACGGCCCGCTTTGGTGCCCTTGATGAAGATGAGCAGGACGGTAACACATGCCGCGACCACGCCCATCACGGACAGAAAATGAAGCCGGACGGCATCGCTGATCCCGAGCACAAGCAAAGTGAAACCCGGCATCTTGACACCCATGTTGGCGAAAACATCCTTGAACCTGGGAATCACGAACAGCAGCAACAAAGCCAGGATGCCCATGGCGACAAACAACACGGCCACCGGATAAAAGAGCGCGGCCTTGACCTTGCCCTTGATTTTCTGCGCCTTTTCGGAAAATTCAGCCAGACGTTTCAGAACCACTTCCAGCACGCCGCCCAGTTCGCCCGCCTTGACCATGTTGACGAACAAACGGTTGAACACTTTGGGATGCTGGGCGAGCGCCTCGGAAAAGGTGCTGCCGCCCTCGATGGCCAGGGCCAGCTCGCCGAGAATGCGCTTGAGCGTGGCATTGCGTTCCTGTTTTTCGAGCACGCGCAAACCGCGCAGCAGCGGCAGGCCCGCGTCCACGAGCGTCGCCAATTGCCGCGTGAACGTCGTCAGCACCTTCGGCTTCACACCGCCGGTGAGTCCGGGGATTTTGATTTCGAGGCTTAACCCGGCTTTTTTCTTGCCGCCTGCCTTGGCGGCCGGCTTGGCTTTTTTACCGGAGGATTTGTCCTGGGCGCGTTCGGCTTCGATAATTTTTGTGGGGAACAAACCCATTTCCTTCACGCGGCCGATGGCCTCGTTCTGGCTTCCGACCTCGATGGAGCCTTTCGTCTCTTTGCCGTGGGAGTCCAGCGCTATGTAATCGTATTTGGGCATAACCGATCAGGTGTATTTGACGACTTCTTCGATGGTTGTATCACCTTCAAAAATGCCACGCAAGCCGTCTTCGCGCAAGGTCACCATGCCCAGTTCGACGGCTTTTTGCCGCACCACCACCGTCGGGGCGCGCTCGTTGATGAGCGTGCGGATTGCCTCGCTGATGATGAGCAGTTCAAAGATGCCCTTGCGTCCCTTGTAGCCGGTGTCGTTGCAGGTCGAGCAGCCGCGGCCGTAATGAAAAGCCTTGTCGCCCAGATCGTGCGGCGAAAGATTCAGCATCTCCAATTGTTTCTCCGTCGGCTCGAACGGTGTCCGGCAATTCTTGCAGATGGTTCGCACGAGGCGTTGTCCCAGCACGGCCATAAGTGTCGAGGAAATCAGGAATGGTTCCACGCCCATGTCCACCAGGCGCGTCACCGCGCCGGGCGCGTCGTTCGTGTGCAGCGTGCTCAAGACCAGGTGCCCGGTCAGCGACGCCTGGATGGAAATCTGCGCCGTCTCCAAATCGCGCATTTCACCCACCATGATGATGTCCGGGTCCTGGCGCAGGAACGACCGCAGCGCCTTGCCGAAGGTCATGCCCACCGAGTCATTGATGGCCACCTGCATGATGCCCTCGATGTCGTATTCGACCGGGTCCTCGGCGGTGAGCAATTTGGAGTCAATCGTGTTGACGCGGCGCAGGCAGGAGTAAAGCGTCGTCGTCTTGCCGCAGCCGGTCGGGCCGGTGACGACGAATATGCCGTTGGGCCGCAGAATCACCTCGGTGACGAAATCATAGACGTATTTGGGGAAACCGAGCGATTCGATTTCCAGGTTGACCGCCGAACGATCCAGCACGCGCAACACGACGGACTCGCCGAACTGCGTGGGCAGGGTGGACATACGCAAGTCCACCTGGCGGTTGGCGATGTTCAGGTTGATGCGACCGTCCTGCGGCATGCGGCGCTCCGAGATGTTCAGGTTCGCCATGACCTTCAGGCGCGAAATCACCGGCAGCGCGAGATGTTTCGGCGGCGGTGCCATTTCGTAAAGCGCGCCGTCCACGCGGTAGCGGATGCGGAAATCCGTTTCAAACGGCTCGAAGTGGATGTCGCTTGCCCGGTCCTGAATGGCTTGCTGCAAAACGAGGCTCACGAATTTCACGATGGGCGCTGCGTTGGCCAGCTCTTCCGCCTGCTTTTCATCGCCCGCCTCCGCTTCGCTGACTTCGCGAGCAATTTCCTTGTCCGCGCCAAGCTCCTTGAGAATTTCCGCAAAATTTCCGCTGGCGTCGTCCTGGCCATAGAGCCGCTCAATCGTCTTTTTGATTTCGGCAGGATCGGCCACGACGATTTGCACATCGCGCTTGATGGCAAAATGGATTTCATCCGTGCTTTGCGGGTCGAGCGGGTTGGCGAGCGCGATTTGCACCGTGCCGTTGTTCATCGCCACGGGCAGGCAATGATACATCTGCGCGACCTTGGCTGGAACGGTCTTCAACAGGTCCGGTGGAAATGCCCGTTCCTTCAGCGACACCACCTCGGCGCCGATGTGGCCGGCGATCACGTGCAGGATGTCGTCAATCTTCATGATGCCGAAGTCCTGCAACAACTGCTCCACGGGCGCGTTGCTGCGCTTGAGTTCGGCCACGACCTCCTCGTATTGGAGGTCGTCAACCAACCCCTGCTCACGGACGAGCGCCAGCAGCGGATTTGAAATGTCTTCGGCCATCTTAAAAAATCATCACCCTTTCGTTGGCGAGGCTTGCGACTGCGCCAGCTCCAGTTCCTGCAATTTCGCCTGCATGGTCGTCGGATCCTGTGCCTTGGTGATCACTTCCTCGCGCGCAATCAGGCCCTGCTGATATTTATCCAGCAGGAACGAGTCGAGCGTCACCATGCCCCATTTTGCGCCGGTCTGGATGTCCGATTGAATGCGGAACGTCTTGTTGTCGCGGATCAGTGCGCCGATGGACGGCGTGTTGACCATGATTTCAAAACAGGCCACCCGGCCCGGCTTGTCAATGCGGGGAATCAGCAGTTGCGAAATCACCGCCTGCATCACGGTCGAAAGCTGGATGCGCACCATTTCCTGCTGGTTGGTCGGGAACGCGTTGGTGATACGGTCAATCGTCTTGGCCGCGCCGGTCGTGTGCAGCGTGCCGAAGACCAAGTGGCCGGTTTCCGCCGCCGTGATGGCGGCCTCGATTGTTTCCAGGTCGCGCATTTCGCCGACGAGCACAATGTCCGGATCCTGGCGCAGCGCGCGGCGCAAACCTTCGGCGAAATTCGGCACGTCCACGCCGATTTCGCGCTGCGTCACCAGCGCCTTCTTGTGCTTGTGATAATATTCAATCGGGTCCTCGATGGTGATGATGTGCGCCTCTTCGCGTTCCTCGTTGATGATGTTTATCATCGAGGCGAGCGTCGTGGTTTTGCCGGAGCCGGTCGGGCCGGTGACTAGGATCAATCCGCGCGGTTTGTAAAGCAGTTCCTTCACACTCGGCGGAATTCCGATTTGCTCCATCGTCAGCAATTTGCTGGGAATCTGCCGGAGCACCAGGGCGAAGTTGCCTTTTTCCTTGAACACGCTCACGCGAAAACGCGCGGCATCGCCAAATGCGAAGCCGAAGTCCGCGCCGCCGCGTTCGCGCGTGCTCTGGATGTGCTCCTCGGACGTGATGCTGCGCATCAATTCCTCGGCGTCCTCCGGCTTGAGCGACGGGCCTTCGACGCGATGCAAAATGCCGTGAACGCGGATCACCGGCGGCACGTTCGTGCGGATGTGCAGGTCGGAGGCGCCTTCCGCCACCACCAACTGCAGCAAATCGGACATTGAGTAAGACATAATTAAAAAATGCAGAATGCAGAATGCAGAATGCAGAACGCAGCGTGGTGCACGATTTCAGATGCGCCGTGAGCTATTTTTGTTTCTTCATTTTTCATTCTAAATTCTTCTTTCCCGTCAAGATTCGTCGCCGGTCGTCGCGCGGATGACCTCTTCGGGGGTGGTCAGGCCGCCAAGCACCTTGCGGATGCCGTCCTCGCGCAATGTGCGCATGCCCATCTCGCGGGCGCGGGCGCGAAGGACGGACGACGACACCTTGTCGTAAATCAATTTCCGCGCCTCGTCATCAATGATGAAAATTTCAAAAATGCCAAAGCGCCCGCGGTTGCCGGTGTTTCCGCAGTTCGCGCAGCCGCGGCCCTTGAGAAGCGTGGCCGTCTTCAAATTATCGGGCGTGATGTTCAAGGCGCGCATCTCGTTTTCCGTCGGCTGATACGGCTCGCCGCATTTCTTGCAGACTTTGCGCACGAGCCGCTGCGCCATGAGGCAGCGCGTCGAGGACGCGACCAAAAACGGCTTCACCCCGATGTCAATCAGACGTGTCACGGCGCTCGGCGCGTCGTTCGTGTGCAGCGTGGAGAAAACCAAATGGCCGGTGAGCGAAGCGTTGATGGCGATGGACGCGGTTTCCAGGTCGCGAATTTCACCAATCATGATCACGTTTGGCGCCTGGCGCAGGATGGCCCGCAGCGCCGTGCCGAACGTCAAACCGACGGCTTCGCTGATCTGCACCTGGTTGATGCCGGCCAGGACGTATTCCACCGGGTCCTCGACGGTGATGATTTTGCGGTCCGGGCGGTTGATGAAATGCAGGCAGGAGTAGAGCGTCGTGGTTTTGCCGGAACCGGTCGGGCCGGTCACGAGCAGGATGCCGTCGGGCAGGCCGATCATGCGCTCGAACGTCTGCTGGTCGTCGGTGAAAAATCCGAGTTCGGGCAGGCCCAGGCGCAGCCCTTCCTTGTCAAGGATACGCATCACGATGCTTTCGCCGTGATTGGTCGGCAGGCAGGATACGCGCAGGTCAATCAGCTTAGTGCCGACCTTTGTCTGGATGCGTCCGTCCTGCGGGATGCGGTGCTCGGAGATGGACATGTTCGACTGGATTTTCAGCCGCGCGATGATGGCGGGCTGCAGCCGTTTCGGCGGCGCCTTCATTTCCTGCATCACACCGTCAATCCGGTAGCGCAGGCGGAATCTTTTTTCCAGCGGTTCGAGATGGATGTCCGAGGCGCGCAGCTTGAACGCGTCCACGATGATCTGGTTCACCAGCCGGATGAGCGGCGCGTCCGCATCCACCGCCCCGCCGTCGTCCGCCAGTGCGCCGGGCACAACCACGTTCTCCTCCGTCAACTCCTGCATCACGTCCTTGAAGACGCCGTCATCCATCGTCTTCTTTTCGCCGCCGTAATATTTGTTCAGAGCCGCCTCGATGTCCGGCTCCGATGCGACGCGATATTCGATTTCCGCGTTGAGCAAATGTGTCAGCGAATCAATCGTGTTCAGGTCGGATGGGTCGGCGATGGCGACAGCGATCTTGTCCTCGCTTTTGAAAAGGGGGATGACGCGGTATTTTCTGGCGGTGGTGCGCGGAATGATGGCGATGACATCGTCTTCAATTTTCATCGTGCCAAGCTGGACAACCTCCGCTCCGAACTGCGCGGCCTTGGCCTGCGTCACGTCCGCCGGGCGGATGATTTTGTTGGCGAGCAACAACTCCACCACCCCAACGCCGGAGGCGCTGGCTTCTTCGCGGGCCTTGGCGACCTGGTCGGCCGGTGCAAGGCCGAGGTCCACCAATACATCCGCCAGATAATCGTCTTTTTCTGCCACGGTCTGCCGTTTGATCCTGGTTCGCGTGAGGTGTGTCTGGTTCAAACTACCGGCGCGCGCCGGATTGTCAACGTCTCGTCACATCATCGCCGAAAACAAACTGGTGCACCCATGAAGAGTCGAACTTCAAACCTGCTGATCCGTAGTCAGCCGCTCTATCCAATTGAGCTATGGGTGCGCCAAAAGGGAAGATAGGCTATGCGCCGAAGGCCGGTGGCGCAAGGTTTTTCCCGTGTCGCAACCGTTCAATTCGCGAAAATATTCCGCAACGCGAGCGCCACAAACGTCACCACCAGCATCAGGCCGCTGGGCACGAACTTTTTCGTCTTCGCCAGCCGGATTGCAAAAACGACCAGCAGAAGTGCCATGATGACGTTCACCAGATTGCGCGCGAATGCCGGCTGAAAAATTCCCGGCAGGACTGCCAGCACCAAGACCGCTGCGAACACCGCCGACGTGATGAGCGACACCTTGCTTTTCGCCTTGAAAAAACCGATCAGCCCGCCGACGAGCAGCAGGATGATGTAAACCCACAAAACCTTGATTGCGAAATCATGCACGCGCGCAGCCTGCCTCAATTTCCCAAAACGTCCAAACTTAAAATTTCGCCTGGCTCGCATTCCGCGATGACTTCGAATGGGCGGCAGCAGACCTCGCAATCCGTGGTGAACCGCTGGCTGGCAACGCTCGTGTCAATGGCCAGCTCAAACGCCTGCCCGCAGAACGGGCAGGAAATGGATTCGCAAACTTCCATGCACAAAATCTACACGCTTATAAATTAAGCGCAATTCGGCCTACTGTCCGTTGCTTCCTGTTTTGGGATTTGCCAGCCCCGCCAAATTCAGAGATACTACCTCTCCGTTTTTACGGCAATTTATGAAACCCCAGGTTGAAATATACGACACGACCCTGCGCGACGGTTCACAGGGTGAAGGCATCAATTTCTCGGTCGCGGACAAGCTCCGCATCGCCGAGAAGCTCGATTCGTTCGGGGTTCATTACATTGAAGGCGGCTGGCCCGGCAGCAATCCCAAGGACATCGAATTTTTCGCGCAGGCCAAAAAGAAAAAATTCAGGAACGCACGGCTCGCCGCGTTCGGCTCCACGCGCAAAAAGGGCGTGCCGGTCGAGCAGGACGGCCAGGTGCGCCTGCTCATCGAGGCGGAAACGCCCGTCGTCACGATCTATGGCAAGACTTCCATGTTGCATGTGAAGGAAGTCTTGCGCTGCACGCCGGAGGAAAACCTGGCGATGATCGCCGACACCGTGAAATTTCTCAAAGACCACGGCAAGTTTGTCATATACGATTGCGAACATTGCTTCGACGGTTACAAGCTCGATCCCGAATACGCCGTCGCCACATGGCAGGCAGCGGAAAAGGCGGGCGCGGATTTCATCGTGCTCTGCGACACAAACGGCGGCTGCCTGCCGGCTGAAGTTGCCGAAATCACGAAAGTCGCCGTCGGCAAACTGAATTGCAAAGTCGGCATCCACACGCACGACGACATCGGCCTCGGCGCCGCGAACGCGCTGGCCTCGCTCGACGCCGGCGCGATCCATGTGCAGGGCACCATCAACGGCTATGGCGAACGCACCGGCAATTGTAATCTGACCAGCGTCATCCCGTGCATCGCGTTGAAGCTGAAAAAAACCTGCGTGCCCGCGAAATCGTTGCCGAAGCTGAAGGAACTTTCGCAGTTCGTGGATGAGATCGCGAACTCGCGACACAATCCGCGTCAGCCATGGGTCGGCTCGTCGGCGTTTGCGCACAAGGGCGGCGCACACGTCAACGCCGTGCAAAAGCTCACCGCGAGTTACGAGCACATTGACCCCGCGCTCGTCGGCAACCGGCGCACCGTGCTCATCAGCGACCTCGCCGGACGCAGCAACATCGTCATCAAGGCGCAGGAACTCGGTTTCAAGCTCACGAACGAGACGCCGGAGTTGAAATCCATCCTGAACCGCGTCAAGGAATTGGAGCACGAAGGCTACGAATTCGAGGCCGCCGAGGCGTCGCTGGCGCTGCTCATCGGCAAAACGCTTAAACATCGCGAACTGCCCTTCCGCGTGGACGCCTACCACGTTTCCATGCGGCGCGAAGGCAAGGATTCCGTCTGCGAAGCCACCATCAAGGTCAGCGTCGGCAAACAACGCGCCCAGACCATGGCCAATGGCGACGGCCCGGTGAACGCGCTCGACGGTGCATTGCGCAAGGCGCTGGTGAAATTTTTCCCGCGCCTGAAAAACGTGACGCTGACGGATTACAAGGTCCGCATCCTCGACACCGCCACCGGCACCGGCGCGAAAACGCGCGTGCTCATCCAGTCCACCGACGGCCAGCGCGAATGGGGCACCGTCGGTGTGAGCGAAAACATCATCGAAGCCAGCCTCCAGGCGCTGGTGGATTCCATGGAATACGCGCTGTTGAAGAAATAGTCGTTTCAACATCGAACGCCGAACATTGAACATCGAACATCGAATTAACCCCCGAAGCTCGACCGTTCGACGTTCAACGTTCGATGTTCGATGTTCGATGTTTGTTTTCTGATTTATGCCCGAGCTTTCCAAAGCCTACGAACCGCAGTCCGTCGAGGACAAATGGTATGACTTCTGGCTGAAACAAAATTGTTTCACCGCCGACCCGAAGTCGCCCAAGCCCGCGTATTCCATCGTCATCCCGCCGCCGAACGTCACCGGCGTTCTCACGATGGGCCACGTCCTCAACAACACCATCCAGGACATCCTCGCACGCAAGGCGCGCATGGATGGCAAGGAAGTCCTCTGGCTGCCCGGCACCGACCACGCCGGCATCGCCACGCAGACCGTCGTCGAGCGCACATTGAAAAAAGCGGGCGAGATCAAGCATCGCGACGATCTGGGCCGCGAAAAATTTCTCGAACGCGTCTGGCAATGGAAGGAAAAGCACGGCGGCATCATCATCCAGCAGTTGAAAAAGCTCGGTGCGTCGTGCGACTGGACGCGCGAGCGCTTCACGATGGACCCGGAGTATTCGCGCTGCGTGCAACGCGTGTTCGTGGACCTCTACAAAAAGGGCCTCATCTATCGTGGCAAGCGCATGGTGAACTGGTGCCCCGCGTCGCTCACGGCGTTGTCCGACGAAGAAGTGGTGATGAAGGAGCAAAAAGGGTTCCTCTTTTACTTCAAAGTTGAAGTGGCCGAAGCGCCGGGAACTTTTCTGACGATTGCGACAACGCGGCCGGAGACCATCCCCGGCGACACCGCCGTGGCGGTGAATCCGAAGGATCCGCGTTACGCGAAATACATCGGCAAACATGTCGTGCGTCCCCTGCCGGCGGAATTGCCGCGCGAGCAAAAGCTCATTCCCATCATCGGCGACGAACATGTGGATTTTGAATTCGGCACCGGCGTTTTGAAAGTGACGCCTGCGCACGACAAGGCGGATTATGACATTTTTCTTAGAACTGCGGTGAACGGCAGACCTATCGGTCTCATCGAAGTCATAGATGAACATGGGAAGATGAATGAGTTTGCGGGCGCAGATTTGAATGGCTTGGATCGTTTCAAAGCGCGCAAAGTCGCCACGGAAAAACTCGCCGAACTCACCGCATTGGAAAAGGAAGATCCTTACACCAACAACGTCGGTTTCAGTGAGCGCGCCGATGTGCCAATCGAACCGCGCATGAGCTTGCAGTGGTTCTTGAAATATCCAAGAGCCGAAGCAGCGAAGGTTAGCGTCGCCGAGGAGTTCATAAAGTTCCATCCTGCTCGATGGGCAAAAGTTTATGACCACTGGATGGGCAATCTCCAAGATTGGTGCATTAGCCGCCAGCTTTGGTGGGGACATCGGATTCCAGTTTGGTCAAAGCAGATTAAATTTTCGGAGCTTCCAGAATTCGTTGTTCGGGAATTTCGCCAAGAGCCGAAGAACCGTCTGAACTACGGTTCACAGGCGATGATCCCTCTCGAAGAGCTAGGACTGCCAGATACTTCTGCACTCACGATTTTGCCGAATACATCAACCGAGGTATTTTGGAACATTATTTCGCACGAGGGGGAAACTGTCACAATTGAAGCACTTACTGTATCGCCTGAAGGTGGAGCTTTTCTTAATAAACTTGGTTTTAACCAAGATTCCGATGTGCTCGACACCTGGTTCAGTTCCTGGCTGTGGCCGTTTGCGACGATGGGCTGGCCGGAGCAGACCGACACGTTGAAGAAATTTTATCCGACCGCCGACCTCGTCACCGGACCGGACATCATTTTCTTCTGGGTTGCGCGCATGATCATGGCCGGTTACGAGTTCATGGCAACAGACGCACACCGCCAATCGCGATTCAACAAATTAGAAAGCGCGACTCGAAAATCTTACCTTGAAAATTCTTTGCCGTTCCAGAATGTTTATTTCACCGGCATCATCCGTGACAAGCAGGGGCGCAAGATGTCCAAGAGCCTCGGCAATTCGCCCGACCCGCTCGACCTGATCGCGAAGTTCGGCGCGGATGCGTTGCGCTTCGGCGTGATGCGCGCCGCGCCGCTCGGCCAGGATATTTTGTTCGACGAACAGAACGTCGAGCTGGGCCGCAACTTCTGCAACAAGCTCTGGAACGCC
>Ga0181525_10001185_pt1 | contig 22438 bp, 18 predicted proteins | sample PEATcosm2014_Bin_48_FD_121100 | JGI IMG/M metagenome (GOLD analysis project Ga0181525, IMG submission 121100) | Peatland microbial communities from MTU Mesocosm Facility, Houghton, MI, USA - PEATcosm2014_Bin06_10_metaG | ecosystem: Environmental > Terrestrial > Soil > Wetlands > Peat | place... | reverse complement strand
CTTCTCGCACCGCGGCCCTCCACTAAAGCGAAACAGTGTTACGCCTCAAACTCCAGCTACTTCGGTTGTTTGAAAAGATTCTTGGTCCCCTTCAATCCAAAAATCTTGAGTTCCTTGTTGCTGGCGACGTAGACCTTGCCGTTGGCCACCACCGGAACCAGGTTAGAGTTGCCGCCCAGATTCGGCCAGGCACCGGCGGTGATTTTGAAGATAGGAGCCAAGGAAGCTCCAGTGGATTCAGGGTTGAAAGCATAAAGTGAGATTGAGTTGTTTTGCGAAGAAACAGGCCGCGAAAGCGCCCAGATGATCGGGTTGGCGGTGCCATTCGACGACACGCTGGTAAAGAAACCGGGATCCTGCGCCCCGCCGGTGAGCTCTGCCGATCGGGCAACCGGAAGCAGTTTGGGGGTGGGAGAAGTTTGCAGCTTCCAAACCTCAACCTGACGATTGCCACTCGATACCACGCGCGCCAAACCGTCCGATGGATCGACGAAGTACGACTGCCCGCACCAGCAGCCACCGATTTGGTAAGTGCCGAGGACATTGTTCTTGTTAGGCGAATATCCTCCCAAGTCATCTTCATTCATGAAGAACATTCTGCCATCTTTGCCGGCCGCTACTGCCAGATGCGGCGTCGAGCCGGGCTGGTCGGGCAGAACCAGGATGCCCCCGGAGCCGAAGTCGTTATCCGACTGGTCCAGGCTTCCGACATTTGAAGGCGTGAACAGGTCGAGCACGCTGCTCAGGTTCGCAGCAACCTTCACGACGCTTTCCTGAATGTTGGTGACGCCGTCGTAGGTGGTTCCGGAGTAGTCGGAATTTCCCGTGACAAACAGGATGTTGCCCTCATCGTCAGCCGCGAGGCCGTAGCCCGACATCCAGATTGAGGTGAGGAAGAAGTTGTCGGGAGAGGTGACCTGGGTGTCGAAAATTTCGTTGGCAGAGAGCGGTGCCAGCGTGGCTGCGTTCCAACCCAGCAGCCAGCCGCGCGAGACGTTGGCATCGAAGTCGCAGAAGCTGCCGAAGCCGGCGTAAATGTTGCCGTTTGCCTCCAGCAGGCCGGGACGCTGGCGCTGGTAGGTGGCGTTGAACGAATAAGTGGTTCCGTCGGTGAGCGTATGCGAACCGGCTACGACCACCGGAGTCAGCGTATCCGTAAGGTTGCCCAGGTTCAGCGCGTGCAGCGTGTAGGTTGGGACGTTGCTATTCTCCGTATAGGCGATGAGGTACAGCGTGCTGCTGCTGGTGTCGATGACGGGCGTGGAGTCGATGCCGACGTGGGGCCCGTTATTGCCGCAGCCGAGCGGCCGGTTGACGGGGGTGCCCAGATGGTTGCTGAGCAGCACCGTGCCCACATTGGCATCGATGGCGTACACCGTGTCGTTGCCGGTGACGACGTACACGACGTCGTGCGTGCCCTGGTTGTTGCCCGCCGTGATATTGACGCCCGGAACCAGAAGCGGCTGCGCATCCACTTGATCGTCCAGGGTCACGGTTTCCAGCAGTCCGAACTGAGAGGGTTTCACATTGGCCGGCGTCAGCACGGTCTCGGTGGAATTCCAGCCGGTGCGGTAGTTGTCGTTGTGATACGTGGTGACGGCTGTCTGGGCGGCGGCTGGAAAAGTGGTGGCAAGAATCAGGATAAAAGCAAAGCCTGCGGTTAAGGCGAACTTGTGGAAGCGACCATTGCGACGAAGCGGTGTCATCGAACCCCCTGAGAGTGGCACATGATTTTAGGGGGATTACAAAGCTGCGGTCAAGGGAAAGAACACTGGAGACAGAAGGCTCCGTGCAGAAAAGTGCGTAGTGCAGAAACGGAATTACCGGCAAACTGGCGGCTGCGTTTCTTAGTACCGCCTTAGTACTCCGCCAGTTCCTTCATGGCGCGAGTGCAAAAACGTCGCCTTCGCCGCTTGCACCACCAGCGTTTGTAGTCCCGAAGAGACGGTCTTGAGCCAAAACGAGACCTCCCTGCGGGGAGTTGCCATTGGTCCCATTGAAGGTCACCCGGATTTCAAATTCCCAAACACCCGAGGAAGAGCGTGCAAGCTCATACACTGCACCGTCGCCTTGAAATTGCTCGGTTGGAGCTGTTTCTCCGTAGATGTTCCCTGCGCTATCGGTTACGAGTCCGGAATTAGGCTCACTGCCGGCGTCGCCACCGCCAAACGCATGGATGATCTGTTCCTCCCAATGGCCGCTAGGCGATCGGGACAACACGAATACAGTTCCGCAGCCTGTCGTCCCCCCTCCGCTATCGCACCGATCCCCACCGCTGCCTCCATCTTCGGTTGTGCCGTAGAGATTTCCTTCTTTGTCCATCATCAGCGGCGAAAGCGGGAAGAAGCCATCCGTCCCATTCGCTTCGAAATAGTGAATGACAGTTTCAGTCCAGCCGTTGGCGCCGGGAGAAAGCTCGAACACGGTCCCGCAACTTAGAGTCTCCAGACTGCACGTAGTCGAGCCACCGATGGAGGTTGTACCAAACAGGTTTCCGGCTGCGTCAATAATAAGTGGGGCATTGGGATGCTCGCCATCGGATGCGCCGGCTCCAAAGCTGTGTAGCAGAGTTTCTGTGTACATTTCTCCAGCGGACGGGGAAAGCTCAAAGGCCGCACCCTCGCCGTAGATCCCGCCAAGAACCGTGGTGCCGTAGAGATTGCCAGATTGGTCTAAGACCAGACCCGCTGAAGGGTAAGCACCGTCGCGGGGCCCTCCGAAGGACCATAGAGTAGTCTTCTGCCAAGTGCCGGACGTGTTCGAAAGGCGATAGGCTGTCCCAGCACCATGAAGACCGCCGCCATTGGTGATGCCGTAAAAATTGCCGGCCGTATCGGCAATCACCGAGCCTATTGGATCGCCACCGGTGAAGCTATACAACACTGAAAGCTCCCAAGTGCCGTTCGACTGCAAAGTGAGTTCATAGAAAGTGCCGGCTCCGCGGCGGCCGCCGCCGCTGGTAACGCCATACAGTTTTCCACCCAAAGCAAGCAGCCCCGCGTCATAGGGATAAGCGCCGTCTCCGACCGCGCCAGTGAAGTTGTGAACCACGGCCAGGGTCTGCCCACCGGCACTGAGGCAAAGCGCAATCAACGCTGCTGCGATTGCCAGCACTAGTGACGTTGATTGGACATTGGTGCCGGTCATGGCTTCCTCATCCACATTGCATCGCAGCGCGAGGTCACTCTTGAGTGATGAATGTGCTTAGTACTCCGCTAGTTCCTTCATGGCGCGGAACAAATCATTCGCCTGGGGCAGGATGGCGTCTTCGAGAATCGGCTGGTAGGCCACAAAAGTGTCGGCAGCGGCGACGCGGCGTACGGGCGCATCCAGCTTGTCGAATAGTTGATCGGCGAGGCGGGCGGCGATCTCCGCGCCGTAACCCCAGCTCAGCGTATCTTCGTAAGCCACGAGCGCGCGATTGGTCTTTGCGACTGAGGCCGCGATCGTCTCCCAGTCGAACGGATTAAGGCAGCGCAGGTCGATCAACTCGACTTTCACACCGTGCTCGCGTTCGAGCTTCTGCGCGGCTTGCAGGGCTCGCGGCACAACCGCGCCATAAGTGATCACGGTGAGATCCGTGCCGGGATGCACGATCTTTGCTTTGCCGAACGGAATCATGTAGTCCGGCCCGGGATAGGGCGCGCGTCCGTAGGTCTCGCGATAGAGCCGCTTATGTTCGAGAAACAGCACGGGATCGTCGCAGCGAATGGCGGTGCGCAGCAGGCCGGCGGCGTCGAGCGCGTTCGAGGGGAACACCACGCGCAGGCCCGGAATATGGGTGAACACGCTCTCGCCGCACTGCGAGTGATAAATGGCGCCGCCGGTGAGATAGCCGCCAATGGCAACTCGAATCACAACCGGACAAGAGAAGACATTGTTCGAACGCCAGCGAATGACGGAAAGCTCGTCGCGAATCTGCATCATGGCGGGCCAGATGTAGTCGAAAAACTGAATCTCGACTACCGGCTTCAGCCCGCGCGTGGCCATGCCCGTGGCGCGGCCCACGATGGCGGCCTCGGCCAGCGGCGAGTTGAAAACGCGGTCGGGGCCGAACTCGTTTTGCAGGCCGAAGGTGAGTTTGAAAACTCCGCCCTTGCCCTTGACCAGCTTGCGCTTCAGGTATTCTTCGCGGCTGCAATCGGCCACGTCCTCGCCGAAGATCACGATTCGTTCATCGCGCTTCATCTCGTCGCGCAGCGTGACGTTGATCAGGTCAGCCATGGTCTTGGCGACAGGCTTCTTGCCGTCGGCGGTATCGGGACCGACTACGGCCTGCGTGTCGAAGGCCGCCGACGTCGGATCCAGATCCGGCGAGTACACATACTGCAACACGCTTTCGGGTGCGGGCGGCAAGGCAGCAAGGGCCTCATCCACGGCAATCTGCAGCTCTTCGTCGACTTTCTTCTCCAGTTCGTTGATGCCCTTCTCGTCGAGAATGCCCTCGCGCAGCAGAAACATTTGCGTGCGCGAAACCGGATCGCGGGCAGCGTCGCGTTCGCGCTCGCTATCGGGGCGGTACAAACGTTCGTCGTCAGAGAGCGAATGCGAATACGGGCGAATCACGTGCGCATGCACAAAGGCCGGCCCATGGCCCTCGCGGCAATACTGCGCCGCACGCTGGAAGGCGGCGGTGCTCGCCACCGGATCGGTGCCATCGATTTCTTCGAAATGAAAGTGCGGGAAGCCCGAAACCAGCCGCGAAATGCTGCCTCCGGCGGTCTGTATTTCCACCGGCACGGAAATCGCGTAGCCGTTATCCTGCACGCAGAAAATCACGGGCAGCTTGCCGAGAGCGGCAGCATTCATGGCCTCCCAGAACTCGCCCTCGCTGCTGGTGCCGTCGCCGAGAGAAACGTAGGCAATCTCGTCGCCGTGGAAAGTCACATCTTTGAACTGGCGATAATCGGGACGGTCGTCATCCGTTTTCGCAGGAATCTCCGCCGCCTTAGGACGATTCGTAAAGTAGCGTCCGGCCTCGGCGCAGCCTACGGCCTGCAGAATCTGCGATCCTGTCGGCGACGACTGGGTCACCACGTTCAACCGCTTGAATCCCCAGTGCGAAGGCATCTGGCGTCCACCGGAACTGGGATCGTCGGCAGCGCCCACCGCCTGCAAGAACATCTCGAGCGGCTTGGCGCCCAGCGCCAGGCACAACGCGCGGTCGCGATAATAAGGATAGAACCAGTCGTAGCCGGCCTTAAGCGTCATCCCGGCGGCGGCGCCAATGGCTTCGTGCCCCGCCCCCGACATCTGGAAGAAGATTTTCTGTTGCCGCTTGAGCAGGATTTCCCGGTCGTCGATGCGCCGGGAGGTGTACATAATGCGGTAGGCTTCAATCAGTTGCTCGCGCGTAAGCCCCTCATACGTCTGGGACTTCTTGCCGCTCGCGATGGACAGCTTGGGGTCGGTTTTTGTCGTCGCCATCCGGTTCCCTGATAATCCTGGTAAGAAGACTGCCTATGATATCCCGGCTGATGATACGGTGCCGCCTATTACCGGGCAGGTTGCATTGTAAATCGGAATCGGGGATTGGAAAACATGCAAGTTCTGGTGGGGAACGGCGGGACGGGCTCGGAGGGATCGGTGAGGCGGACGGCAAGACTGGCGATGTGGAGTTGGTTGAAACCGGTTTAGTGCGCGCCCGCCGCTGTAGTCAGCAGTCTTTCTTCCTTAAACAGCAGCAACAGCTTCCTGGCGCGGCCGGGGTCCGTGGCAAAATCCGCCGACGTAAGTGTAGTATCCAGAAACGAATTGAAACCCGGGGTGCGGGCCACGTCCGCCGAGCGCAGATCGTGAAAGCCCATGGACCAATCGGGAAACACCCGCTCGCTGCAAGGCCCCTGCCACAAAACGACCAGGCTTTGGTGCCGCCGGTCCAGGGCGATCTTTTCATACAGGGCGAGCACCTTCTTCTCTTCTCCTTCGAGCGCTTGCAGAAAGTTCCCATCTTTGAACAGCAACATGCCAGTAATGTGCAGCTTGGAATTGTTCTCTCGGCTCTTGGTCAACAGTTCTCGCAACTCCAGCGCGGAGAAAGGCACCGTTGCCGCACTCAGATAAATCAGGGAAATGAGATCGCCAGAGTGTTCCATGTTTTGACTATCGGCAGAGATTTCGCCCTTTTGAGATTAATTCTCACTCATCGGATCCGACGGTAATCATGTCAAGGCGAAAAGGCCGCCATCTCTGGCGGCCTTCTTGTTGGGGGAAGCGGTCGAGCCTGACTAGTTCACAGGCTCGATCAACCCAAACAGTCCATTCACGTTGTTGTTCGGCCCAGCTGCGAAGAAGAGCTGGTTCTTGTTCCCGTTGGCCGCGGTGCCGCCGCCGAATTCGATTCCCCAAAGCTGGTCGATGACAATCGGCTTGCCGGCGGACGTCTCGAGCGTGCCCAGGTATTGTCCGTTCTTCACGGCGAAGGCATTGATGGTGCTGGCGAAGTTGATGTTGTTGCCGATCAGCAGTCGACCGCTGAACGCTCCAAAATTCTCCGGCGCCATGGCGAAACCCCAGGGCTGATTGAGGTGTCCACCTTGTGCAAAGCGCTTCACGAACACTCCGGCTTCGGTGAAGATGTCGATGTAGCCGCCCGGCCCGCCGGTCGAATCGGCGAACGACACGTAGACTTGTCCATTAATATCCTGAATGCCGAACGGCGTGAAGTTCGCGGGAACGGTGGAATCGGTGAACGAGGTCACGAGATTGAAGCTGGCGTCATACACGTCAACCTTATTGTTGGCGGCGTCCGCGGCGAACAAAAAGTTTCCCGACGAATAACTGGTGATGGCCAGGCCGGTGTAAACCGCGCCCGAACTCCAGTTGTTGACCGCGACAATGGCCTGCGTGGGGTTCGATTGCGGCGCCCAGCCGCTGATGGTGCCATCGAGCGTGGCGAACAGAAAGATGGATGCCCAGCCTTCGACCGCGAACTCCTGCGAGCCGTTGTAGACGATCCCGGTCGGGGAGCCGCCGCTGGTGCCGTTGAAGGCCGGAACCACCACCTGCAGAGCTTGCGGATCGCCCATGCCGTCGTAAAGTGTGGACCAGCCGGTGCCTTCGTCACTCACCCAGAATGCGCCGCCGGGGCCGTAAGCCAGACCCCAGCCATTCACAAGCAAAGGATCGGTGTTCTTGGCCACGCCGGACTGATTGGAAGTAAGTTTCGCGAGTTTGTATTGCGCCAGAGCCGTGCTGGAAGTGCACGCCAGCAGCAGCCCAAGAGAAAAAGTAAAAGCGAGGGTACGACCCAGTAAGTTGCGACCGAGTAAGCGTTGCATGCGAAGTCTCCTTCGTGGAAGATTGAGGACGGGGGGGTCTGACGTCCGCTGAGCGATTGCCGAATCGGATCAGGGACTGCTTTGACCTTCGACCCAGCTCATCCTAGGGCGCAAGGCGGTGGGGATTGTCAGCAGAGTGTCATCAGTTTGTACAATTTGTGTCGCGGCGATTTGTAGCGCCGCCGTTCCCGCGGCTGTCGTGGCGGCGACCCGCCGCCGCTTGCGTGAACGCTCTCATCATTTATCCTGAAAGAGCATGATCCGCACCCGCCGCGCCTTTGACCCGCGAAGCATCAAGCTGGTGATTTTCGATCTCGACGGCACGTTGATCGATTCGCGCCTCGATCTGGTGCACTCGGTCAACGCTGCGCTGCGCCATATCAGCCGCGCCGAACTGCCTGACGATGTGATTGCCAGCTACGTGGGCGACGGCGCTCCCATCCTGATTCAGCGGGCGCTCGGCGGCGAGGCCGTCGATGAGGCGATCGTGCGCCGGGGCCTGCAGTTTTTTCTCTCCTACTATCGCGAACACAAGCTCGACCACACTACGGTTTACGAAGGAGTGAACGAAGCGCTCGCCGCCGTGCAGCGTGCGTCGAATGGCGATCCGCGCAAACTCGCGGTGCTGACGAATAAGCCAGTGGTGCCCTCGCGGGCTATCGTGGAGGCGCTGGGGCTGGGTCGGTTCTTCACTCAGATATATGGCGGAAACAGTTTCGCCACTAAGAAGCCAGATCCCGAAGGCGCGCGCAAGTTGCTGGAAGAGAGCGGCGTCCGCCCGGAAGAAACTGTGATCGTTGGAGATTCGCACGTTGACGTTGAAACCGGAATCAACGCCGGCCTGTGGACCGTGGGAGTGAATTACGGCTTCGCCCCGCACACGCTGAAGGAGAATCCGCCGGACGTGCTGGTGGATGCGCCGCATGAACTGGCGCAAGTGTTCGGTTAGGCATTCGGACGAGACCTTGTCAGGTACCTCGGAGGCTAAAGCCAGTTGTTTAGCGCGGCAGGGACCGCAGCGCTGAAAGCGCTGCGCCACCCAAAATCGAGGCCTCTCATATAATCTCATGTAAACTCATCCGACAATGAGCGATCCCCTCAGCAGTTTCACCCCGTCGGAACTGCGCAAGCTGCGCAGCATGAAAGATCCGCACGGCATCCAGAAGTTTCTCGACGATGCTCCGTATCATCTGGCGGATACGGCGTGGTCGCCGCGGCGCGTGCTCGCCGAGCAAACGGCCCACTGTCTCGAAGGCGCCATCTTCGCTGCCGCCGCGTTGCGCGCCAACGGATATCCTCCACTGCTGCTGGATTTTGAAGCCGAGCACGATACCGACCACGTCATCGCCGTTTTTCGTCAGCACGGCTGCTGGGGCGCGGTCGCAAAATCGAACTACACCGGTTGCCGCTGGCGTGAGCCCATCCATCGCACGCTGCGCGAGCTGGCGATTACTTATTTCAACGGATATTTCAATCTACGGCGCGAGCGTACGTTGCGGCGCTACTCGGTTCCCGTCAACCTGAAGCGCTTCGATCGGCAGAACTGGATGACCACCGACCAGCCCGTGTGGTTCATCGTGTATCACCTGTTCGAGATTAAGCATTACCCGCTCATCACTACGGCGATGGCCAAAAGCCTGCATCGTGTGGACGAGCGGCTATTTCAGGCGGAATGTCTGGGCAAAGCGTATAAGGACGGTCGCTAGTCGTTGGTCGTTAGTCGTTGGTCGTCGGTCATCATGCATCCTGATGGAACTGCTTGCTCTCTAAGAACGTAATGTCAATTATGCGAATGCCGGGTCTCGCACTGCTTCCATTGCTCGCGGTTCTGCTTGCTGGTCTGCCGGTCTTCGGACAGCAGGACCAATCCGTCGCAGTGCCCGCCGCTTCCCCACCCGACCTAACACCCGATGCCAACGGCAAACTTTCGCAACAGCAGATGCAGCAACTGCTCCGCGTGGTCGCCGACAAGGACATCGAGAACGACAAGCGGCTGCGCAACTATACCTATACCGAGCGCGACGAAGAACACAAGCTCGATGGCAAGGGACAGACGAAGTCGACGGAAGTGAAGACTTATGAAGTGATGGAACTTTACGGCGAGCCGGTGCAGAGGCTGATCGAGAAAGACGACAAGGCCCTCGACGCCAAAGATGCCGCCAGGGAAGAGGAGAAAATCCAGAAGATCATCGATAAGCGCAAGAACGAATCGGAAGACGATCGCAGGAAGCGGCAGGAAAAGGAAGAAAAGGACCGCGAGGAGGACCGTAAGTTCGTACTCGAGGTAGCCGACGCCTACAACTTCAAACTGGAGGGAACGGAACTGGTGGGAGGACGCGAGACCTGGGTGATCGATGGCGAGCCGCGTCCCGGCTTTGAGCCACACATGAAAGACGCCAAGTTTTTGTCGAAGTTTCGGGGGCGCGTCTGGATCGACAAGAGCGATCTGCAGCTGGCCAAGCTGGATGTGGAATGCCTCGATACTGTTTCCTGGGGATTGTTCCTGGCGCGTTTTCACAAAGGGTCGCGCTTCATGCTGGAACAAACGAGGGTGAACGACGAAGTGTGGCTGCCGCTGCATGTCACGGCCAAGATTGACGTTCGGCTTGCGCTGCTGAAGAATTTTGACGTGGAAGTTGAGCAGACTTACCGCGATTATAAGAAGTTCCGCGCCACCGCCAAGATCGTGAGCGTGGGAGACGTGAAGCCTTAGACAAGAGGCCTTGCAGCCTACACCGGGTTTGCATCATCTAACAAGTTCCGCGGCGGTTTTCGGCCGCGGCTGTGTATACTCAGGCTTTCTTGCAGGTGAATCATGCCTTCTCCCGTCGAATCGGTGCCAGCTTCGCCCATAGGTTTACCCGCGGCCACTGACCTTCGTCCAGCCCTCTCCTCAGGGCCGGTGGATCGTGTCCACGCCTTTCCGACTCTTTCCCCGGAGCATATCCATCGCATCCGCGCATTTGGCAAGGTGCGCCAGATGAAAGCCGGGGAGATTCTGTTTGAGCCGGGCGACGTGAGCGTGCCGTTCTTCGTGCTGCTTTCCGGGAGCATGGAGATTGTGCAGCCCAGCCTGACCGGCGAACGCTTGATCGTGACCCACATGGCGGGAGGCTTCACCGGCGAAATGACCATGATCACGCGCCGTGGCGCCCTGGTGCGCGGCCGCGTGACCGAACCGGGGGAATTTCTGGAAGTAAGTCCGGAAGATTTTAAAAGCCTGGTGGCGCGGGACGCGGACCTGAGCGAGATTTTTATGCGCGCCTTCATTCTGCGGCGCCTGTTGCTGATTTCCTACGGCCAGGGCAACGTAGTTCTGCTGGGCTCGCGGCATTCAGCCAACACCTTGCGGTTGCGCGAGTTTCTCAGCCGCAACGGCCATCCCCACGCCTACATCGACCTCGACACCGACGCGGGCGCGCAGGAACTGCTGGACCGGTTTTCCGTAACCATTGCCGAAATTCCGGTCGTGATCTGTAACGGGGAGACCGTGCTGCGCAATCCCTCGACCCATGAATTGGCCAAGTGCCTGGGCTTGAACGCCAACATCACTGCAACCGAGGTGCGCGATCTGGTGATCGTGGGAGCAGGCCCCTCCGGCCTGGCCGCGGCCGTTTATGGCGCGTCGGAGGGTCTGGATGTATTGATGATCGAGACCGAATCTCCCGGCGGGCAGGCGGGGTCGAGCTCCAAGATCGAAAACTATCTCGGCTTTCCCACCGGAGTTTCCGGGCTGGAACTGGCGGGCCGTGCGACGGCGCAAGCGCAAAAGTTTGGCGCCAAGATGCTGATCGCAAACAGCGTGATCAAATTGAACTGCGAGCGCCGGCCCTACGAGCTGAGCGTGAGTTGCGGCCAAACCATTCGCGCCCGCTCCGTGGTGATCGCCAGCGGAGCGCAATACAACAAGCCGAATATAGAAAACCTCGCGAAGTTCGAGGGCCAGGGCGTCTATTACGGAGCGACATTCATCGAAGCCCAGTTGTGCGGCAATGAAGATGCGATCGTGGTGGGCGGCGGAAACTCAGCGGGACAAGCGGCGGTTTATTTGTCGCAGACTGCGGGCAAGGTTCACATGCTGGTGAGGTCGAGTCAGCTGTCAGATACCATGTCCCGCTATCTTATTCAGCGTATCGAAGAAAACTCCAGGATCGAAATCCACTATTGCACGGAAATTGTCGCGCTCGACGGCGATACTCAACTGGAGCGCGTCACCTGGCAGAATAAAAACACGGGCGAGATTTCAACCCACGACATCCGGCACGTTTTCATCATGACCGGAGGCGCGCCCCGCACTGAGTGGTTGAACGGTTGCGTGGCCATGGACGCCAAAGGCTTCATTCTCACCGGGCGCGATCTGGATCCAGTTCTGCAGGATTACCACTGGCCACTGCAACGGGTGCCGCAAATGCTCGAGACCAGCCTTCCCGGAGTTTTCGCGGTGGGCGACGTTCGTTCTGGAAACGTAAAGCGCGTGGCCGCTGCTGTAGGCGAAGGGTCAATCGCGATTTCGCTCGTGCATCGAGTGCTGGCGGAGTTGTAGCAGCGGGGGCGCAGAACTTGATTCGCAGACTTGGCGCACCACTGGTTCGCGGACATTTCCATGGACGGGTCGCGGGAGTTTCGGGCCTGAAAGCAGCTTTCGCCAGCATGAAATGTCCGACTCGGAGAAACACGATGACCGACCTGCGCTATCCCATCGGGAAGTTCAAATACGATGGTCCGCCCACACCGGAGCAGAGAAATGAATTGCTACTTCACATCGAGCAAGCGCCGGGCCGATTGCGCGCGGCCGTGAACGGGCTCTCCCCGCAGCAACTCGACACGCCCTACCGCCCCGAGGGCTGGACTGTGCGCCAGGTCGTCCATCACGTCCCCGACAGCCATCTCAATGCGTATATCCGCACCAAGCTGGCGCTCACTGAGGACGACCCCACGATCAAGCCCTACGCCGAAGATCGCTGGGCGCAGCTCGCCGACACGCAGGCCACTCCCGTGGAGGTCTCGCTCGCGTTGCTCGATTCCCTGCACGACCGCTGGCTTCGCTTGTTACGCTCGCTGCAGCCGGAAGATTGGAAGCGCACTTTCCGCCATCCCGATCTCGGCCCCATGAGCCTGGAAAAGAATTTGGTGCTCTACGCCTGGCACGGACGCCATCACGTGGCACACATCACCAGCCTGCGGGAAGCAAACGGCTGGTAAAAAAGACGGTTGCTAAAAAACAGGTTGTCATCCCGAGCGAAGCGAGGGATCTTGGTGTTTGCTCGCGCCTGCAACGATTTGCGCCGCCGGCAGAAACCAAGATCCCTCGCTTCGCTCGGGATGACAATTTGTGTTTCTGGGGTTGAGACGGCTCTCGACTACCGCAACGCCTCGGCCACCTTACCGCTGGCGATAAGCTCCGCGAGGCGCGCGAAGTCTTTGTACATGACGCGGTCCTTCTCCATGGTTAAGCACACCGATCGGATCGCCGCATGCGCCGCCTGTCCGCGCTTCGAGCTCTTCAACGGGGCCAGGAAGTCGATGGCCTGCGCAACGGCCATAGCTTCAATCGCCAGCACGTTGCGCGTGTTGTCAACGATGCGCCTCAGCTTATTCGCCGCGGTCATGCCCATGGAAACGTAGTCTTCCTTGTTGCCCGACGTGGTGATCGAATCGACGGATGCAGGATGCGCCAGCACTTTGTTCTCGCTGACCAGCGCCGCGGCCGTCACCTGCGGCATCATGAAACCGGAATTCAGTCCTGCGCCTTCCGCCAGGAACGGCGGCAAACCCTCGCTGAGCGCGGGATTCACCAGCCGCTCGATTCTGCGTTCACTGATGCCGGCCAGCGCGCTCAGCGCGATGGCAATAAAATCCAGGGCAAAGGCGAGCGGCTCGCCGTGAAAGTTTCCGCCTGAGATTACATCGCCTTTGAAACTTTTGGCGTCGGTGATGAACACCAAAGGATTGTCCACCGCGGAATTCGCCTCGACCTCAAACACCTCACGGCAGTGCGCCAGAGTATCGCGCACCGCGCCGTGCACCTGCGGGATGCAGCGCAGCGAGTAAGCGTCTTGCACGCGGCTGCAGGCGCGATGCGATTCGCGAATCTGGCTGCCTTCGAGCATCTTGCGCAGATTCGCCGCCGTCTTCATCTGTCCGCTATGCGGGCGAGCTTTGTGGATGCGTTCGTCGAAGGCCGCGTCGGTGCCTTGCAGCGCGTCACAACTGAGCCCGCCCAGAACGTCTGCGGAATCGACCAGCGTCTCGGCCGCCAGCAACATGAGAGTGCCCACGGCCAACATGCCCTGCGTCCCGTTGATCAGCGAGATGGATTCCTTCGCTTCCAGCACGAGCGGCTTGATCTGCGCCTGCTGCAGCGCCTCGGCACTGGCAATACGCTTGCCCGCGGCATCGACACAGTCACCTTCGCCGATGAGCGCCAACGCCAGATGCGCCAGAGGAGCCAAGTCCCCGCTCGCGCCCACGCTGCCCTGCGACGGCACAAATGGCGTGACGCCGCGGTTGAGCATTTCGCACAGCGTGTCGATGACGATTCCACGCACGCCCGAATATCCTTTGGCCAACGAGTTTGCCCGCAGCAGCATCATGGCGCGCGTTTCTGCCACGGCAAGCGGCTCGCCGACGCCCACCGAGTGCGAGCGTACAAGGTTCACTTGCAGCTCGCGAATCTGTTCGCCGACGATGCGGACGTCGCTGAGCTTGCCCACGCCTGTAGTGATCGCATAGGCCAGCTTGTTGCTGGCAACGATGTCGTCAACCACAGCGCGCGCTCGATTTACGCCTTCGCGTGCATCGGCCGACAACAGCACAGGACGGCGTTCAGCCGCAACTTCGCGTACCGCTTCCAGAGTAAGATCGTTACCGTTAATATGAAGTGCGTTCAAATGGGTTTCCCGTTTCTGGTTTCCTGTTTCCTTGTTACGCGCGGAGGTTTCCCGACCGCTTCGCGGAACACTTTGAAATATTTGTCCGGGATTTCCGCGATCTTCATTTCCGCATTCGTGACGATGTGCGTAGTCTCACCTTCCGCCAGCAGCGCACCATCTTCCGCACGCCGCAGTTCATAACCAAAGTGGACCACCGACTCGCGCACATTCAACAGTTGCGTGCGTACCAGCACTTCCTCGTCATAACGCACCGGAGCGCGATAGCGGCACTTGGCCTCAGCCACGGCGAAAAAACAGTTGTCTGCGCTCTCCATCTCACGATAGGAAAACCCCAACTGCCGCAGCAATTCGACGCGCCCCACTTCGAACCAGATGAAATGATTGGCGTGATAGACCACTCCCATCTGATCGGTCTCGGCATAGCGCACGCGCAGCCGGGTTTCGTTGATTGACTGTCGATTGCTCGAAGTCATTTCCCACTCCACACCGGCTTGCGCTTTTCGAGAAATGACGTGATCCCCTCACGGAAGTCGGCGGTGGTGCGGACGGCAGCATTCTCCCGCACCGCCGCTTCAATCTGCGTATCCAGTTCAGCACGAGCGTGGTCACTCAACAACTTCTTGGTCGCGCGCAACGATGCTGGGCTATTCTCCATCAGCAGGGCTGCCAATTCCCTCGCCCGCGTCATCAAGCTTTCCGGCGCGATGATTTCGTTGATTAAAACCATGCGCGCCGCTTCCTCCGCTCCTATAATTCTTCCGGTCAGCAGCAGATCGCGCGCCTGCTTTTCTCCGATTTGGCGCAACAAAAACGTGGAGACGATCGCTGGTACAAATCCTATGCGCACTTCGGTGTAACCAAATTTCGCCTCCGGAACGGCGAGCGTGAAGTCGCACAGCAAAGCTAATCCGGTGCCGCCCGCGATGGCCGCGCCATTCACCGCCGCAATCGTGACCTTGGGAAACTCGTACAGCGTGCGGAACAGGCGGACCATGGTCGCGGAATCTTGCAGGTTCTGCTCCGGAGACCGGCCAATCAGAGTTTTCAGATTGTCCAGGTCCATGCCGGCGGAGAAAGCTTTGCCCGCGCCTGTCAGGATGAGCACCTGCGCGTCGGATTTCTCCACTTCTTCGAGAGCGCGCAGCAAATCGTCAATCAGTTCGAAGCTGATGGCGTTGCGCTTGTCGGGACGGTTCAGCGTGATCGTGGCCACGCGGGAGTCGTATGCGAGTTGGACGGTTTTGTAGTTCATAGCCAGAGCGAACTAATTTTCGTCGATGGAATTCGTGTACCGCGCTCCCATCTCCGCGGTCGCGCGTAACAATGTATCCAGCGGCTTCAGCGGCGGCAACTCCGCGCCCCGCTGCTTCAAGGCCTCAATCACTTTCTCGGTAGCGATGTTGCCGACCAATGCATCCTGAGCGAATGGACATCCTCCCAGCCCGCCCAACGCCGAATCAAAACGCCGGCAACCCGCGTCGTAGGCCGCGAGAATCTTCGCCGCGGCGTGCTCGGGACGGCTGTGCAGGTGAACTCCGATCTCCAGATAATCGTACTTGGCCATCACCGCGCCCACCAGTTCGCTGACCTGCTCGGGCGTGGCCATTCCGACGGTGTCAGCCAGCGAAATCATACGCAGGCTATCGACTTCCATCAGCGAGATGGCTTCCAGCACTTCCTCCACATCCCACAGATCACCATAAGGATTGCCAAACGCCATCGAAATGTAGACAACAACGTCGAGTGCGGCATCGTCGGCTTTCTTCTGAATCTTTTCCAATTCATCGAGCGCGTCTTCGGCAGACTGATTCTGATTCTTGCGCAGGAAAGTTTCCGAAATCGAATAAGGAAACCCCAGAGTGTGCACTGCGTGCGTCTCAATGGCCCGCTGCGCGCCCTTTTCGTTGACCACGATACCGATGATCTCCACATCGTCGGGCGGATCGAGTTCCTTCAACACCTCTTCCGAATCCGCCATCTGCGGCACCGCTTTCGGCGACACGAACGAGACCGCATCGATGTGCTTGAACCCGGCACTGACCAGCGCCTGCAGATACGCGCGCTTAATGTCAGGCGGAATAATCCCCTTCAGCCCCTGCCAGGCATCCCGCGGACATTCGATCAGCTTGACATCTGCCATAATCAAAACCTGCCACGGATTACACGGATCTTCACGGATCAAACCTTCTAGCGTAAAGGGCCCACCGATCAATCTTTTTGTTTTGTTCTCTATCCGTGACGACCCGTGCAAATCCGTGGGCAATTCAAGTTTGCAGCACTCCTACTTTGAACTCCGGCACATCGGGACTCAGCGCAGCCGCTTCGAGCGCGTGCGTGATGGCGTCTCGCGTCTCGATGGGGTCGATAATCTTGTCGATCCATAATCTTGCCGCGCCGTATCTCGGGTCTGTTTGTTCGTCGTAGGTGCGCTTGGTCGATTCGTACAGCTCTTTCTTGTCTTCGTCGCTGAGTTTGGTGCCGCCGCGTTCTAGTTGCTTCACTTTGATCTCCACCAATGTTCCTGCCGCCGCGTCGCCGCCCATCACGGCGTAGCGCGCAGTGGGCCAGGCAAACACAAACCGCGGATCGAACGCCTTGCCGCACATCGCATAATGCCCCGCGCCGAACGAGCCTCCCACGATCACGGTGATCTTCGGCACCACAGAATTCGATACCGCATTCACCATCTTCGCTCCCGCCTTAATGATGCCGCCCCACTCCGCGTCGCGGCCCACCATGAATCCGTTGACGTCGTGAAAGAAAATCAGCGGGATCAAATTCTGGTTGCAGTCCATGATGAAGCGGGCGGCCTTTTCGGCCGATTCGGTGTAGATGACGCCGCCGAATTCGATTCGCTTGTGGCCTTCGTGGTCAGTTTGCTGGGCATGCAATTTTTGATTCGCGACAATGCCAACGGCGAAACCGCCGATGCGCCCGTAGCCGCAGATGAGGGTCTTGCCGTATTCCGCCTTGTATTCGTCGAAGCGGCTGCCATCGAGCACGCGCGCCAGAATCTCTTTCATGTCATAGGGACGCGCGGGCGAAGAATCATAAATGCCGTAAATTTCTTCCGCGGCCACCACCGGCTCGACCGGCTTCCTGCGATCCCAGGGAGATTGCCGGCGGTATCCCCATTTGTCGACAATCGCGCGAATTCGCGCCAGGCATGCAGGATCGTCTGGTTCGCGGAAGTCCACGGTGCCGCTGATGCCCGCGTGCATGGCCGCGCCGCCCAAATCTTCCGCCGAAACTTTCTGTCCAATCGCGGCCTGCACCAGCGCGGGGCCGGCCAGAAACAAGCCACTGCCGTCGGTCATCAGGACGTGGTCGCACATCACCGGCAGGTATCCGCCGCCGGCCACACACATGCCCATGATGGCGGCGATCTGCGGAATTCCCAGCGCCGACATCACTGCGTTATTGCGGAAGACGCGGCCGAAGTCGTCCGTATCGGGAAACACATCTTCCTGCAGCGGCAGAAATACTCCGGCGGAATCGACGAGATAAATTGTCGGGATGCGATTCTCGATGGCGATGTTCTGGGCGCGAATCACTTTCTTCGACGTCATCGGGAAAAACGCTCCGGCTTTCACCGTGGCGTCGTTGGCAATGATCATCACCATGCGGGTCTGCACTCGCGCCAGCCCTGTGATCACGCCCGCTGCCGGCGCGCCGCCCCATTCTTCATACATGCCGTGCGCGGCGTAAAGTCCCAACTCGAAGAACGATTTCGGGTCGACCAGCAATTCGATACGCTCGCGCGCTGTGAGGCGCCCTTTGCTGTGCTGATTTTCGATCGCCTTGGCGCCGCCGCCTTCGCAAATCTTTTCCGCCTCATTCCGCACCTGCGACGTGATGTCGGCCAGAAAGCGCATGTTGGCTTCATATCGCGCCGAGGTGGGGTCGACCTTCGTGATCAGCAGATTGTTCGCCTGCGACGACTGGTCGGTGGGAGCTTCGTTGCGATCGGCCATGGGTATGGATATGAACTCTGAACGATACGATTTCTGAACGATGATCGGACTGTTTACGGTATACCACTCGTGCAGCGGCGCGCAATGCGGGGCTGGGTTATTGCAAATGGATCCGGCGCAGCAACTCCTGAAAACGAGGCTCCGAGTGCAGGCTGGTCCAGAGAGGATCGATCTTAAGAAAGATGAGCGCGGTACCGCTCCATTTGTAGCAATCGTCCAGAGCGTTCAAAGCCTCGGATTTTCTGCCGAGTAAGGTATTGGCTTGCGCGGAATAACAAGAGCCCTGGCGCGAATCTGATCCGAGCACAAATTTGCTGGATCCTGCTGGCTTGGCCATCTCCAGCATTGCGGCGTGGAAGCCGCCCTGGGTATAAACCTGTTGCAGAAACTCGGCCTCGCCGGGAAAGCCCGCCAGACGGGCATTCTCGACGCCTTCCTTGAGCCAGAGGTCGTACTCGCCAGTCTGCAAATAATATTTCGTCAAGTAATAGTGCACGGGCAGGAAATTCGGATTCGCGGCCAGCACCTTCTGATACGCCTGCAACGCCACATCGTAGCGCCCGGCGAGAAAATAGGCGAACCCGATGTCGGCCTGGATAATGGGCGACAGCGGGTCCAGTTCCTGCGCGCGCTGCAGTTCCGCAATCGCCTCGTCGTGCCGGCCCTCCGGACCCAGCAGCAGATTGCCATACCAATGATGGGCCTGCGCGAAATTAGGATTCAGTTCAATAGCCCGGCAAAATTCCTGTTCCGCTCCCCGCCAGTCCCAATCATGAAGAATCTTCACCGCCGCCAGCGAGGTATGCGCCTCGGCCAGCGTATCGTCAAGCTGCAGGGCCTTCTCAGCGGCGGCCTTCGCTTCGCCTATATTGGCAGCACCTTCGCCATAAAGCGTCAGCAGCGTATAAGAATCAGCCAACCCAGAATAAGCCAGAGCGAAGTTCTGATCTTTTTCGATGGCCTCATTAAAGTACTCGACCGCTTTCTTGAAGCCTTCCACATTGCGCTGGTTCCACGCGTAACGGCCGCGCAGGTAAAGGTCCAGGGCCTCCGGGTTCACCACCCGCGCCGCGCGCAGCCGTCCACTCTCTTCCGCGCTCAGGTTGAGCTTCACCTGATTGGTAATCGATTCAGCCACGCGCGCCTGCAGCGCAAGCACATCTTTCAAGTCGCCATCGTAAGCCTCGGCCCAGATGTGGCGATCGGTTGCGGTGCGGATCAATTGCGCCGTAATCCGCACGCGATCGCCAGAACGCAGCACCGACCCCTCGACCACCGCATCCACTCCCAACTCGTGGCCGATCTGCGGCAGCGGGATGCGCGTGCCTTTGTATCGCATGATCGAAGTCTTCGAAACGACTTTCAGCTCGCGAATCTGCGCCAGGTCGGTAATCAACTCATCGGTCATGCCATCGGCGAAATATTCCTGGTTCGGATCGTTCGAAAGATTCTGCAATGGCAGCACGGCAACCGAGCGAATTGGACTAGCGCCCACTCCGCCGAACAATTTCTGCTTCCATCCCGCAGCCTGCAGCAGCGTGAGCACTCCTACAATGGCGAGTCCGCCGACCAGTCCCTGCACCCAGCCAAGCCTCCCTCCGGCGCTTCGGCTAGGGTTCTCCAGACCATTTCCACCGTGCCGGGGATACGGAGCAGAACCCGGATGAACGCCAGCCTCAAGCTCTGAAGACGCTCGCGCCGCGTCAAGTTCGTGAACTCCAACTTCCTGAACCCCGCCACGCCCTGAGCCGTTCCCCTCCCCCGCCTCAAGCTCCCGAACTTCCGCCACAAACCTGTAGCCGCGTTTCGGAACCGTCTCTATGTAGCGCGTCCCGTCTTCGCCATCCCGCAACGCCTTGCGCAGCAGGTAAATCATCTGGCTGAGATTGTTTTCCTCAACCACGGTATCGCCCCAGATAGTCCGCATCAGGGCATCTTTTTCCAGCAGCCGGCCATTGTTCTCCACCAGCACCAGCAAAGTGTCGAAGGCCCGCGGAGGAAGTTCCATCCGCGCCGCGCCGTGGCGTACCAGCCGCTCCCCAGGGTCTAAAACGAAGGGCCCGAACTCGTAGGAATGCCGAACTGCCTTATTCATGACCGCCTTGAGAAAAACTTCACAAAAAAATCACGTCCGCTAACGACTTCCAGGCTGACCCGCGGGCACAATGCCCATGCTTCATGTGGGAGCGCCTAAGAGTACGTTCGGCGACAAGTTTAGCCGAGTTTTGCGAAGGCTCGGTAGAGCACGAACGTGGTGGTGGGGGCCACTTTTCTCCTAGGCGTTCTTGATCCACCTCGGGTGCTTCGCAAGCACCGCACTTGTGGTTTCCCGCCCATTTTTCGAGCCGAAAACCTGCGGCCGGAGCGGGATTCAGGGTCAACGGGGGAGGATTCACAGCTTTCCAGCTTTCATCTCAAAGGTTTACGAAGGAGAGGGCAAAACTGCTTCGTCAAGTCTCTGTAGAGCCCAAGCTGGGGAGCTAGGAATCTCTTCCCCGGTGCACTCCCAAAGCCGCCGCCCCACACACCCGCGCCCCGTCATCCAGAGGAGGGCGTTCTTTGCCCGACGAAAGACCCCTGCCAGCGCGCTGCATCACGGGCATCGAGGGAAGGCCCGATCGAGAATCTTTATCTCTATCCGTGTGGGTCCGTGCAAATCCGTGGCCAAGGTTCCACAAAGCTGGCGCTGCGGAATTTCTGCGGTAGACTAAGCTTTCCGCTCCATCCACTCCGCCAGCCGGCAGCCGTCTTCTTCCAGCAGGAAGCTTCCCGCGCCCACGCACTCCCCGAAGATGCGGTGCGATTCCTCATCGCGCTCCGCGCGCGAGATCCATTGCTTCCCTACCTGGTACTGCGCGGCGGTGAACCATTTCTGCGGCAGCACCTCCACCAGCCCTGCCTGCAGGTAGAAAACAAACAGCGCGAAGGCGGGCTCGTCATTCGACATCGCCTTGTAGCTGGTGGGCACGATGAGTTCGTCGACCACGGCCAACTCCGCCGGCACATTGATCTTGTGCATGCCCGGCTCGAGCCCGAGCGGCACCTCGAACTCCGCCACCGGCGCGGTCTTCGCATAGATGCGGTCGGAAGATTGTTTGAACCACCCGGCAATCTCTGCCAAATCGAACGCCTTAAGCTGATCGGGATCGAAACAGGCAACCCGAATGCTGCGCCCCTCCGGACACCAGATCCCGAGATAATGCGGCGGAACAAGGAACGGGCGGCAGTACGTGTTCAGCGCCAGCCGCGGCTTTTCGGGCTCCTGCTCGAGGGCAAGTGAAATGACGTACGCTACTGGTCCCTGGTCGCCATTATGCGTCCAGAAGAAACGTTGCCCGGCCACAGACTGAAACGCCGGAAAAGTCTTCCAGTACCACGGCGCAGGCCCCACGGTGCGCTCAAGTTGCTGCCGCAGGCCGGTGAGGTTTGGAGAGGACATGGGAAGAATTGAGCGAATGTGCGATTAAGTCATCGGGCGATTGAAAATCTTGGGCTGTGCAATGGCACAATCACCCGATCACACAATCGCTCAATCAGCTAGCGACGCCCGCGCCCTTGGCGTTGGCGCGAATGAATTTCACGATGTCATCCATGGCAGTGCCCGGCTGAAAAATCGCCGCCACGCCGAGCTTCTTAAGGGCATCGACATCCTGATCGGGAATGATTCCGCCGACTAACACGAGAACGTCATCCATCTTGTTTTGCTTGAGCAGGTCCATCACGCGCGGCACAATGGCGTTGTGCGCGCCAGAAAGGATCGACAGGCCGATCACCTGCACATCTTCCTGCAGCGCCGCGCTGACAATCATCTCCGGAGTCTGCCGCAGACCGGTATAAATTACTTCCATGCCGGCGTCGCGCAACGCGCGCGCAATCACCTTGGCGCCGCGATCGTGTCCGTCGAGGCCAGGCTTGGCTACGAGCACGCGGATCTTGAGATCTGCCATTGCATTCATTTAACCACAGAGTGCATAGCGGAGCACAGAGGCGGCGTTTCCGCGGCCACCTTTGGGTTATAGCGTTTTCGTGTCCAGACTCTTCCACAGATACCAGCAAGCCACGCTGCGATAAGGCTCCCAGCGCTTTGCAATCTTCTCCATCTGCTCGGGAGTCGGCAGCTTAACTTTTTTCTTGCGGAGTTTTTTTCCTGGCACAGCTTTCTTCGCCGCCTTCGCCCGCTGTACTTTCAACCGCTGCACATCGAGATAGTGTTTGTACATCGCCATGCGCACGCCGAAGTCGCCCGTGGGCAGCACGTTCTCGCGCTTCAGCGTGAACATCAGAAACATTT